>ERZ777305.1025-NODE-1025-length-39135-cov-98.731269_pt1 | contig 39135 bp, 33 predicted proteins | sample MGYA00374965_ERZ777305 | MGnify/ENA primary metagenome ERZ777305 (study PRJEB29328, sample SAMD00013331) | mouse gut metagenome | study: EMG produced TPA metagenomics assembly of the Metagenome analysis of fecal microbiota from mouse which was promoted... | reverse complement strand
CATAGTGGCAGAAGCCGCTTAGCCGATATGTTGAATTTTTAACGGACTATTAATTTTCTTACTCCACAAATATATGAATATGAGACTTCCCATACAATACATTAATACTGTCATTTTGATGGTATTGCTTATTAGTTTGTCAGGCTGCGAAAAAGAAGTTGTTAAAACATCAGCCTCAATAAACGGATATAATTATGTGGATAGTTACAACATTACTATCGTTGATCATCGTGAACTTATACCCCGAATTACTTTTTTAGAAGAATTCAATTTAGGCAATCTTACTCTGAAGCTCAATCCTGTAGACAAAAACAGACCGTCCTATCAAATTACAATCTACCTAAAAGGAAGCAGGACTGATTTTGGTAAAGGTAAGGTTTACAAAATCGGATACACTGATAAAGATTTGCCCTCAATTGAATGGGATCATGACAATCTTATAAAATGCATTCCGGACAGATTTGACGGGATAGCAGTATGCAGTGAGATTATAGATGGAAATTTATCCTACAATACATATCAACCGACCGTGGTTAACTATGTCAATTTAATTGGAGAAATAGAAATAGCGACAGATAAAAATCGGCTTGGATACTATGAAGGAAAATATAATTTTAAAAGTGTTGATAAGCCGATTCTAAACATAACCAATGGCTATTTAAAAGTAAGAATTTAATATCTAAAAAAATGAAAAATTTAGCGATATTTTTATTTTTTGCATTAACAATCCTAAGTTCATGCAAGGATGAAGTCACAATCAACAATAGTTTCTCTAATTCCGAGGAAAGAGAAGATGATATAAAGAGTAATGATGTGGCAATGCATCTCAAGCAAATAGACAAAAGAAATATGCTTTATTCCCTGATAAGATGGGATAAGCAATCTCAAAATTATATTTTGGATCTTTCAACCAAGGATGCTGAAATATTAGGTATCAATCAAGATGATGTCCAACAAGCAATTGAACTGGTGGACAGATTAAACAATGATAAATAACCAATCAAATTCAAAAAAATGATGAAACACTTTAATTGTATCGTAAAATCAGCTATTATTTCATTAATAGCGGTATTCGCATCGTGCACATCAGAGGACATTTCGCCAATTGACGAGATGCCTTTAAACACAACATCACAAAAAGACGCATTAGATTTTGTAGCACAACTCACCCCAGACCAAAAGAAAAATTTGGAACTCACAGGAGAAGTATTCTTACCTGAGGAACAAAAGAATTCATGGAATACCACTATTGCACAAGACATTCCCGTAAGATGGGGCATGTTTGATTCTCCTTTCAAACAATCACGTGCAGTAGGCATAGCAGGTTCGTACAAAGCCCAGTATTGGACTATGTTACGAGTAAAGTTAGGAAAAGAGATTACTGGAATAGATGTTTCAGAACGCATTCGCAATCAATTGAATTTAGCGGTGAAAGCGATTGAATCGAAGACAAATGTAAGATTCTATAATTCTCAGAGGGACAATAAATACTTTGAAGTGGGAAGCTTTAAATTAGAATTGCCCAATATTGTCATCAATATGTATGATAACGACTCTAAAATAGAGGGTTCCGGAAGCTATGGTTTAATTGGAGGCGAACAGTATATATATTGTTCCACAGATCTGAATAACAAAAATAAATATTCAGATGAGGAAGTAAGAGCCTTCCTAATGCATGCGTTATGCAACGCCGCCGGAATGTTTAATGAACAGCAACGCAATGATCGTGACAATTATGTGACCATATACACTGCAAATATCAAAAGTAATTGTAAACCTTGTTTTGAAAAACAAACAAAAAATTATGTGACAATGGGGAATTTCGATTACAATTCAATCACAATGGCTTCATCTAAGTCATATAGTGTAAATGGAGAGAATACAATTGTCAAAAAAGGAGATGGTGGAGAGATAAAACGAAATCTTACATTATCTGAATCTGACATAAATTTTCTAAATGCATATTATCTTCCATATATTGCAAGAAAAGATAACTATGTACAATTAGATAAAAAGGTTTATCGAGACGGCAGATTGCTTACAGATACTGAGCGTCAAGAACTACAGGACGCTTTAAATGCAGAAAGGGGATTGACCGGCACACCTCCCGAAAGTGGCGTTATTATTCGTGATCCATGGTAATTAAACCTTAATATAATAAATTAGAGACAAACTCTATTCACACTTCTAAGATAGAGTTTGCCTCTTTATGTATACGACATAGTAAGAACTTATGCTAAATTGACATTATAGCTTTTAAATCTTAATTATTAATACTATCTTTGTAATTAACTAATGCAGTGACTTCAATAATGAAAAACCTTTATATATTGATAATCGGCATGGCAATGCTGATATTCGCTGCGGGGTGCGCTTCTAATGCATCCCGCAGTGCTAATGCCGTGCTTGACATTGCCGAGAAAGTTATGGATGAACATCCCGACTCGGCATTGACTTTATTATCTGACACATCAATACATTATTCAAGCGAACGTCAGCGGGCATTACATGCGCTGCTACTTACACAAGCCCGGCATAAAAATTATATCGATGAAACAAACGACTCATTAATCACCACCGCAGTCAACTATTTCGACAAACATGGCGACAAACCACGTTTGATGAAATCACTGTTTTATAAGTCTATTACTAATTATAATGCCAAATTTTATTCGTCCGGCATAACCTCCGCAATGATGGCAAATAAATTGGCTAAGGAAACCAACAATATCTATTGGGAAGCACGCGTAACAGAAATTATCGGTCATATATTATCCGGAAATCATTCTTTTGACGAGGCGGCAAATTATCATAATTGTTCCGCAAAAGCATATAAAAATTTAGGATTAGAAAAAGCTCATTTGTATTCCCTATTGGATATGGCTAAAGATCTAAACAATTTACATGATTATGAATCAGCATTAGCAATAACAGACTCCATTCTTAAAATGTCTCCTAATTCTGAAATGTCAGCCTATTGTTACACCATAGGTTCCAACGCACTATATTACCTTGGGAAAATTGATAAGGCTGATTTATATTGTGATTCACTGAAAAAATATAAAAATCATTTATCAAGTTTGGACGAATCACATATTGCAAAAATAAAACTGGGAAAAGGGAATATAGATGAAGCTTCAATAGCATTAGAACGAGCCTTGGCATTAGCCCAAAATGAATCTGATTCCATCAACTGGAGAGTTGGGATGCTTGATTTATATGAGAAAGAAAATAACTACAAAAAAGCTTATAAAAACATTCAACATATTCTAAATCACCAGAACAATGTAGCTAAATGCATACGAGAACAGTCAGCCATCACTGCTCAACGCAATTTTTACCATCAAGAGGAAACCAAAGCCAGATTAGAAGCAACACGACATAAATATTTATTGATATTAGGAATATCTTTCTGCATTTTTATCATGATGATTCTAATCCTCTTATTCCGATACAAAAATCAAAAGAATTATGCTATGATGCAACGCAGAATCTCCCATATTCACATCGCAATTTCACAAAGCGATCGAATAATTACAATGTTAAAAACCAAACTTGACAATGAGCAAGAAAAAGGAGTTTTATTACAAAATTTATCTAAATCTCTATTTAGCAAACAATTGTCTCATCTAAACATGTTAATAAATGAATTTTATGAAACAGAGGACTCCAATGTGGCTCGCAAGGCTATATTTAAAAATATCCAACAAAAGATTTCGAAGCTTACAGACTCAAAAAATATAGCTGAAATTGAAGAAATTGTCAATTCTATGTGTGATAATATAATTATTAAAATGAAACAGCAGCTTCCTCAACTTTCATTAGACGACATAAACCTAATAACACTGACAATTGCCGGATATGGAGCCAAAGCAATATCTCTTTTCATGAATGCGAAACCGAATACAATATATGTAAGGCGCAAACGTTTGCTGGAACGGATAGCTAAATCAGACGCTCCTGACAGAGAATGGTTTATATCACAAATAAACGGATCAGAGCCAAGAGCTTAAACGAATTTGATTTTAAATACGAATATGAAACGATTATCAGGAATATCAGTATCACGGTTCCTAATATTACTAATTCTCGCTACAGGAATTTGCTCGTGTGGCACAGGTTCAAAATATGCCTCGTTGCAGGCTGAGTTGGAGGAGTTTGTGGCGGATAAGGATGCAAAGATAGGTGTGGCGGTGATAATTGACGGGAAAGACACTGTGGCGGTGAACGGTAACGAGCAGTTTCCGATGATGAGCGTGTATAAATTTCCTATCGCAATGGCTGTGGTGAAGTATTGCCGGCTGCATAATATGGACTTTACGGATTCATGCAGCGTGACACGTGCCGACCTGCACACGGACACTTACAGCCCCATGATGAAAAAATATGGCGATACTGACTCGACACGCATCGCTGTGAGCGAGCTTCTTGCATACTCATTGCAGCAGAGCGACAACAACGCCTCGGACATACTTCTTAATCTGTTCGATAGCCCGGAGGTGGTTGACCTGTATATCTCAAACCTCGGCATTGACGGCATAAATATAGCATGGAGCGAGGACGACATGCATAAGAAGCCGGGGCTATGTTATGAAAACTCATCGACCCCAATAGCCATGGCTCAGCTCATGGATATGTTTGACCGTGAGCATAATGACCCACTGTCGGCTGAAATAAAGCGACTGATGGAATCGTGCGAGACAGGCACCGACCGTCTTGCCAAACCGCTGATGCCGACCAACGCCGTGATAGGACACAAGACCGGCACCGGCGACACTACTCCTGACGGGCGACTCATGGCTGTGAACGATGCCGGTTACGTGCATCTCCCCAACGGTCACAGATATTCAATTGCCGTGTTCATAGCGTATTCCGGCTACGACATGGCTCAGACTTCCAAGCTCATAGCCGACATATCGGCTATCGTAGCCGCCGGCATACAATAAAGAAAAAAGCACGAGTTCTTTGCCTTCTTAATAATAATATGTAACTTTGCGCTCTGAAATTTCAGATGTTATAACATTATGGAAATAATTCGCACTGTAGCTGAATTAAGAACCAAGCTAAACGAAGCCCGAGAAAAGGGTTCTATAGGACTCGTTCCCACCATGGGAGCGCTTCATGAAGGACATTTATCGCTGATCCAACGTGCCCGCAAGGAGAATGACACGGTTGTGGTCAGTGTGTTCGTCAATCCCACTCAGTTCAACAATCCCACAGACCTCGTAACATATCCCCGCACAGAGGAAGCCGATGTCGCGCTGCTTGAAAAAGCCGGCGTGGACTACGCATTTATCCCCACAGTTGAAGAGATATATCCCGAACCTGACACACGTGTGTTTGAGCTGGGACCTGTGGCAGAAGTCATGGAAGGTGCCATGCGCCCGGGACACTTCAACGGTGTGGCGCAGATAGTGAGCAAGCTGTTTGACTTCACCCGCCCGACCCGTGCCTACTTCGGGGAAAAAGATTTCCAGCAGATAGCCGTGATACGCCGAATGGTGGAACTTGAAGGATTTGACCTTGAAATAGTGGACTGCCCCATCAAACGTGAGGCTGACGGACTCGCAATGAGCTCACGCAATGTGCGTCTCACTCCCGAACAGCGTGCGATAGCCCCTGCGATACACCGCACTCTCGAAAGCAGCGTGTGCTGGGCAAAGGATCACACTGTGGAACAGACCAAGCGTTATGTGATAGACGAGCTGAACTCCATGCCACAGATGCAAGTGGAGTACTACGAGATAGTTGACGCATTGACCATGCAGCCTATATCAGACTGGGACCAGACCAAACAGGCAGTGGGTTGCGTGACAGTGTTCTGCGGAGATGTCCGCCTAATAGACAACATAAAATACCCGATGAAAAAATGATGCTTGAACTTTTAAAGTGCAAAATCCATCGTGTTACCGTAACAGAAGCACGTCTCGATTATATCGGAAGCATAACTATCGACCAAGACCTCATGGACGCAGCCGGAATATTTCCCGGCGAACGCATATACATAGTGGACAATAACAACGGTGAACGCTTCGACACCTACGCCATAGCCGGTGAACGCGGTTCGGGCGTGGTATGTCTCAACGGCGCTGCCGCCAGAAAAGTACAGGTAGGCGACATCGTGATCCTGATGTGCTATGCGTCAATGACGCCCGAGGAAGCACGTACCCACAAACCCGTGGTGCTGTTTCCCGACACAAAAACAAACAAACTGGTCAACTGACACGCCACGTGCCATATTGACACCTCAAATAATAAACAACACCCCTCATAATTATATATCTGACTAATGTTTGAGAATCTAAGCGAAAGACTTGAAAGAAGTTTTAAGATACTGAAAGGTGAAGGCAAAATCACCGAAATCAACGTTGCGGAAACCTTGAAGGATGTGCGCAGAGCCCTTCTTGAAGCCGATGTCAACTTCAAAGTGGCAAAGCTGTTCACCGATGAGGTCAAGGCAAAAGCCCTCGGACAGAATGTGATCAACGCCATCAAGCCGGGTGAATTGATGATTAAGATCGTCCATGACGAACTCGCACGACTCATGGGTGGTGAGACTGCCAACGTGAACCTTTCAGGCAACCCGACCGTGATACTTATGTCAGGTCTGCAGGGTTCAGGTAAAACCACTTTCTCAGGCAAACTCGCAAGGAAACTCAAATCGGAACAGGGGAAGCGTCCGTTGCTCGTAGCCTGCGACGTATACCGTCCTGCCGCCATAGATCAGTTGAAGGTTCTCGCATCACAGATTGATGTGCCTGTCTACACTGAGGATGGCAACAAGAACCCCGTTGAGATAGCTGAGAATGCAATCCGCTATGCTAAGACCAACCATCTCGACCTTGTGATTATCGATACCGCAGGTCGTCTTGCCGTTGACGAGCAGATGATGCAGGAGATCGCAGCCATCAAGAAAGCTGTCAAGCCGCAGGAAACACTCTTTGTGGTTGACTCCATGACAGGTCAGGATGCGGTCAACACCGCCAAGGAATTCAACGACCGTCTTGACTTTGACGGCGTGGTGCTCACCAAACTCGACGGTGACACCAGAGGTGGTGCCGCACTTTCTATCCGCACCGTAGTCACCAAACCTATCAAGTTTGTAGGTACAGGTGAAAAGCTTGACGCTCTCGACCTTTTCCATCCCTCACGTATGGCTGACCGTATTCTCGGCATGGGTGACATCGTTTCACTCGTTGAGAAAGCCCAAAATGCCTACGATGAGAAGCAAGCCCGTGAGCTTCAGCGCAAGATAGCCAAGAATCAGTTTAATTTCAACGACTTCCTACAGCAGATACAGCAGATCCAGAAGATGGGTAACCTGAAGGAACTCGCATCAATGATTCCCGGTGTCGGAAAGGCTATCAAAGATATAGACATTGACGACAACGCATTCAAGGGTATTGAAGCCATAATCCGTTCTATGACCGAGCAGGAACGCCAGCATCCTGAAATCATCAACGGCAGCCGTCGCAAGCGTATTGCAAAAGGCTCTGGAACAGATATTCAGGAAGTCAACCGCCTAATCAAGCAGTTTGACGATGCCCGCAAGATGATGAAAGCCGTATCAGGTATCAAGAACCCAATGGCGATGATGCGTGGCATGAAGGGTATGAGACGATAAATCGTCCATTCAATAAATATTATTATATCAGAAAGGAACTTTACATCAACCCCTGTATACATTATGACACTGATTGACGGAAAGAAAATAGCAGATGATATCAAGCGTGAGATAGCAGCCGAAGTGGAAGAAATGGTGGCGCAAGGCAAACGTCGCCCTCATTTGGCAGCCATACTCGTAGGACATGACGGAGGAAGCGAGACATACGTCGCAAACAAAGTCAAGGCATGTGAAATGTGCGGTTTCCGCTCCACACTTATCCGATATGAGGAGGAAGTCACTGAAGAAGAGCTTCTGCAGGCTATCGAAGGGCTTAACAACGATGACGAGGTGGACGGATTCATAGTCCAGCTTCCGCTTCCCAAACATATCTCTGAGCAGAAAATCATCGAGGCTATCGACTACCGCAAGGATGTGGACGGTTTCCACCCCATAAATGTCGGCAGAATGTCGATAGGACTCCCCTGCTTCCTTTCCGCAACCCCGTCAGGGATCATTGAACTTCTCCGCCGTTACGACATCCCCACCCGTGGTGCAAACTGTGTGGTGCTCGGCAGAAGCAACATCGTAGGGAAGCCTGTGGCAACACTTATGATGCAGAAAGCCAATCCGGGCAATGCCACTGTAACCGTGCTTCACAGCGCATCAAAAAATATCGCAGAGAAATGCGCCGAAGCTGACATTATAATCGCCGCACTTGGAAATCCGGGATTTGTGACAGCCGATATGGTTAAACCGGGGGCTGTGATTATAGACGTGGGTACCACCCGTGTGCCTGACGCTACTCGTAAAAGCGGATTCCGTCTGCGTGGCGATGTTGATTTTGAGAATGTGGCAGAAAAATGCTCGTTCATCACACCTGTGCCCGGTGGCGTAGGACCTATGACCATCTGCTCTCTGATGAGAAACACTCTTCTTGCAGCCAAGAAAGAGATTTACGCTTAATCCCCAGTAGCTTTTAAATATCAAGCACCCGTCAAGCAATGTTTAAGATACTGCTCGCCATCTTGTCATGGATGCTCCCGACTGATTCAGCCGAGATAGTCTTTGCCGGGGATGCGATGCAGCATCAGCGCCAAATAGATGCGGCAAAACAAGCTGACGGGTCACTGAACTATGACACCTATTTCGAAACGCTTGCGCCTTATATCTCATCAGCCGACTTTGCGGTGGTGAATCTTGAGACACCTCTCGGAGGTGCCCCTTATTCGGGCTACCCGATGTTTTGCGCCCATGACAATTATGTGGATGCGTTGACAAACTCAGGCTTTGATTTGATGCTGTCAGCAAACAATCATATACTCGACCGCAGAGATAAGGGTGTCAGACGCACTATAAAAGTATTTGAGGATAAAGGTGTCCCCTATCTCGGAGTTTACCGCAATCAGGCGCACAGAGATTCCATCTTGCCGATGATACATGACATCAACGGTTTTAAAGTGGCATTTCTTAACTACACTTACGGCACAAACGGGATCACTAAAACATCAGATATAGTCATTGATTACATTGACCGTGACCTTATAGCAGCCGATGTGGCGAAAGCCCGGAAGAAAGGGGCTGAAATCATAGCCGTATGCATACATTGGGGTGACGAATATAAGCTGCTCCCTAATGCCGGTCAAAAGAAGTTGGCAAAATATATTGCCGACCTCGGGGTTGAGTTGATAATCGGCAGTCATCCCCATGTGATTCAGCCTATGGAGCTGTCATTCAACGAGAAGCATCGGCAAAATTACTTTCTTGTCTACTCATTGGGTAATTTTATCTCGGCGATGCGTACCACTGACACTCGTGGCGGCGCAATGGTGCGTGTGGTTCTTGCCCGGGACATATTTCAAAAAGCATACGTTCGTAGCGCAAGTTACCGATTGGTGTTCACCCAACCGTCCAACGGGCGTGGCGACAATTTCAAATGCCTCCCGGCTGAATCGCAAGAAATATCTCAAGACATGCGCCCAAAAAGAAACGCATTTGTGAAAAATGCTGTAGGTATATTTGACAAGCATAACAAGAGTGTGCCACGTGATACCACTACTATCCGATAGAAATTATCGCTGAATTATGCCATTTTTGCAGTAATTTTAACTGTTTTTGTCAGTTTTCGAGACTGGCATTTTTTTTGCTCAATTGTTATAGAGATGTGTTATTATCTCAAAACACATCTGCAATAATTGTAATCAATTTAAAAATATAACATATCATGCAAAAAGGACAGATTGGTGTAACCACCGAGAACATTTTTCCGGTCATCAAAAAGTTTTTATATTCCGACCATGAAATTTTCCTCCGTGAATTAGTGTCAAACGCTATCGATGCCACTCAAAAGCTTAAAACACTCGCATCATTTGGTGAATTCAAGGGCGAGCTTGGGGAGATGAAAGTGGAAGTCAAAGTTGACAAAGAAGCCGGCACACTTACAGTGAGCGATCACGGTATTGGCATGACAGCCGAGGATATTGAAAAATACATCAACCAGATAGCATTTTCAGGAGCTGAAGAGTTCCTCAACAAATATAAAGACAACGCAAATTCCATCATCGGACATTTCGGTCTCGGATTTTATTCAGCTTTCATGGTAGCCAAGAAAGTTGAAATCCGTTCACTCAGCTACAAAGATGGTTCAGAAGCTATAAAATGGGAATGTGACGGCAGCCCCGAGTACTCAATGGAACCTATCACCAAGGAATCCAGAGGTACCGACATAATCCTTTACATTGATGACGATAACAAAGAATTCCTTGAACAAGCTCGTATCGACACATTGTTGAAAAAATATTGCCGCTTCCTCCCCGTTCCTGTAGTTTCAGGCAAAGAACAGGAGTGGAAGGATGGCAAGTATGTTGATACTGACAAGGATAAAGTCATCAACGACACCGAACCTACATGGACAAAGAAACCGAGCGAGTTAACCGACGAGGATTACCGCAAATTCTACCACGAGCTTTATCCCGGACAGGAAGATCCGTTGTTCTGGATTCACCTCAACGTTGACTACCCCTTTACCCTCACAGGTATCCTTTTCTTCCCGAAGATCAAGAGCAATCTTGAAATCCGCAAAGACCGCATACAGCTATATTGCAATCAAGTATATGTGACTGATTCGGTAGAAGGCGTGGTTCCTGAATTTATGATGTTGCTGCAGGGTGTGATCGATTCTCCCGACATACCTCTTAACGTATCTCGTTCATACCTCCAAAGCGACACTGCTGTCAAGAAAATTTCAGGCTATATAACCAAGAAGGTTGCTTCACGCCTTGAAGAACTTTTCAAAGCCAACCGTGCCGACTTCGAATCCAAGTGGGATGACATAAAGATATTTATCGAATACGGTATGCTCACCGATGAAAAATTCTGTGACGCAGCCATGAAATTTGTGCTTCTTAAAGATACCGACAACAAATATTACACTCTTGACGAGTATAAGACTCTTGTTGAAGCGACACAGACTGACAAAGACGGCAACCTCGTATATATCTACGCAACTGACCCCACTGCACAATACAATTATATCCACACAGCCAACGAAAAGGGATATAATATCCTGCTTATGGACGGACAGCTCGACGGACACTTTATCTCGATGCTTGAAAGCAAGCTTGACAAGACAAGATTCGTGCGTGTTGACAGCGATGTGGTTGAAAATCTTATTCCTAAGGTTGACAAGAAAGGCACAGACCTCAACGCAGATCAGATCTCACTTCTCACCACTCTGTTCCACAGTCAGGTGCCCAAGATGGAGAAAAGCGACTTCCTCGTATCGTTCGAATCGCTTGACCCGGCAGCCAATCCTATACTCATCACTCAGAACGAGTATATGAGACGTATGAAAGATATGGCAGCCACTCAGCCCGGAATGAGCTTCTATGCCGAACTTCCTGACAATTACAACTTGATTGTGAACACTTCACAGCCTGTCATCGCCAAGATACTCGACGAAGCCGAAAAAGCTCTTGACGACAAGATAGCACCTCTGCGCAAAGCAATGAATGAAGGCAATGAACAGCTCTCAGCCATTCGTGCCGAAATCAAGGACAACAAGCCCACTGACGAACAATCTGAGAAGGAAAAGGCTCTTATGCAGGAGGTTGACAAATCTCGTAAAGAACAGGAGGAGATAATCGGTAAGTATGCGTCTGAAAAGCCTATTATCAAACAGGTTATAGACATAGCCCTACTCGGCAACGGTCTGCTTCAGGGACGTGACCTTAGCGAATTTATCAAACGTTCTATTTCAATGCTTTAAGCTATGATTATAACGGAGAGCAAATCTCCGGCATAGCTTCATACAGTTACTAATAATCAACAGCCGCAGTCAAAAGAATTATTTTATCTTTTGACTGCGGCTGTCAGTTTTTTAATGGGACGGCTGATGCTCGGATGCTCCGTGGGAGCAAAGGGTGTCGGAAAGCCATTCGAGTTTATCACGAGGCTTTACGGCACCCTCAGTCGGACGAATCAAGAATGTGTGTTTTTTAGTAGTAGAGTCCCGATAAGGTCCTAATCAATAATTATCCTTATGATATTTTAGCCTCGCATTGTTTTCGTTTGGTGTCTTGATTAACGTAGAATCGGATTATGGAGTAGATCACATTCTGCATGGGTGTCAGAGTGTCTTCCGGATTTTGTCCGAGAATAAACTCCATACTCAACGCATTGCTTATGGGTTGACGGTCAGCAATGGATAGCGAATTGATTGTGTTGATTACACGTTTGGAGATGATAACTGAGCTTTCCATAATGATACCTCTTAAGTTGAATGTGAATAATTTCTTGGTTAAACATTGTTGTCGCTTATCGACATGACAAAGTTACCACCCAACATGGGCAGCATAATGACACATCCAACAAAATTTATGTTAACGCCTGAAAAAAGTCGGTGCTGACTCTATGGATTGCGGTGCGTATGTACACACAGCATAGACATAATCACCTTTCGGCACCTTTTTGCGGGCATCATACGTCATCCCGACGAGATACTCACCGCAAATTCCGTCGCCAAATTCATCCATAGCGTCATCCGTAGCCACTGACGACGGTATGGCATAGACAGTATACCTGACCTGCTCACGCCCCTCACTCCTAACCGGGTTCCATGTCAGGAGATCACCGTCAAGCTTCACTCCTGAAGGTTTCGGATACTCGTATTGATGCTTCCAAGACATCACAGGCGTGAGTGACGGCATGGAAAAACGTGCATCCTTCAATTCTTTAGATATGAGTGGAAGATATTTGGCACTATATATTATCACCCCGCTATTGCCGTCGATGCTCAGGGAACGGTTATACCCCACCTGATTCACGATTTGCACACGATTAGCCTTAGTATCATTTTTTGCAATATGCTCCATGGTGACACTCCCGTAAAAATGCCTTCCGTAAAGGTTGGCAGCTTCGCTCCACCACTGAGCTATAGGAGCATACGGTGCTGTGGCATGGTCGGTATGCCAATATATCTGAGGGGAAATGAAGTCAACCGTGCGCTGATAGAGCAGCCCGAGCGGATCGGAATATATCTCGGAATACTGCCAGTCGGCAGCCTTCACACCGCAAGGCTCCATACCCCATTTTGCCGAAGAAGTATCATCCTTCCCTGCCACACCTGCGGGAGAGATGCCGAACACTATATCCGGACGCTCCTCCTCTATCATGGCATACACATCGGCTATAGCCTTATGCACATTAGCCCTGCGCCAATCCCCGAAAGTCATCCACGGAGATTCTTTTATATATTGGCTGTAATCAGGAATATCATCGGTTTCAGGTATTCTGTTCGGATAGAAATAATCATCAAAGATCAGCCCGTCAACCTTATATCCGGTCACAATCTCCCGACACAGTTCCACAACGTGGCTCCTCACCTCCTCAAGCCCGGGATTAAGCACTGTATATTTTTCATGTCTCAGCAGCCAGCAACGTAGCTTCCATTCATTATCCTGAGGTGTGGAATAATTTGTGCCTGTGCTCCACCGAAACGGATTGACCCACGCATAACATTCCAGACCACGCTTATGACATTCATCTACCACAAATTCAAGCGGATCCCAACCCGGTGAGACACCACGCTTACCCGACACGAACGACGACCACGGCTCAAGCTTGGATTTGAACATCACATCGCTCATTGAACGCACTTGAAAACACACAGTGGTGAGATTAAGCCGCTCGCATCTGTCGAGCATCTCAATCATCTCATCTTTCTGCTTCTTCTGAATCTCTGGTGTAGTCCCTGCCTTCGAGGGCCAGTCAATGCCCCAGACGGTTGCTATCCACACCCCTCGAAATTCCCTTTTAGGACTTTGGGCATGGGCAGATTCAAAAATTAATACACATAATAATAAGCATAATGTATAGAGTAATCGAGCCATATCGCATAATTTATATGCAAATGTAGCACTTTGAATCGTAATTGAAGGCAAAAATTAAAAATAAATTAGCCGACATAGTACATTATTCCGGGAAAATGGTTAATTTTGCAAGTTGAAATCCATACCCACATCACAACAACGCAAAAAACAGACATGCGCAAATATATATACATCCTGCTTGCAGCCTTCGCACTCACCTCGTGCGGTGAGTACCAGCATGTGCTTAAAAGCACCGATGCGAACTACAAACTTGACTTCGCAAAGCGAGCATTCGAGGAAAAGAAATATACTCAGGCTGCAACAGTGCTTTCTGACATAGTGACCCAGTTCAAGGGTTCGGACAAGGCAGAGGATTCATTGTATCTCTTGGCTCTTTCAAACTACGAGAACAAGGATTACGAGACCTCAGGTCAGTTCTTCAAGACATATTATGCCCGTTATCCCAAAGGGAAATACACCGAACTCGCACGTTTCTATGCCGGATACGGTTATTACCTTGACTCACCCGAGCCTCAGCTCGACCAAACTGGTACCATCAAGGCTATTCAGGAACTTCAGGCGTTCCTTGACTACTTCCCGCGCAGCGATAAAGTTTCAATCGCACAGAATGCCATTTTCGAGCTTCAGGACAAACTGACTCTAAAGCAGCTTGAAAACGCCCAGCTTTATTACAACCTCGGCACCTATCTCGGAAACAATTACGAGAGCGCAATCATTGTGGCACGTAACGCCATCAAGGATTACCCCTACTCAAAGTATAAAGAGGATCTCGAACTTCTCATACTCAAAGCCCGTTATCAGGAAGCCAAGGAGAGTATCGACGAGAAGAAAGCCGATCGCTTCCGTGAGGTTATTGACGAGTATTACTCATACATCAACAACTACCCCGACTCCCCCAACCGTGAGGAAGCCGACAACATCCTTAAGATCGCCCAGCGATACATCAAAGAATAACGATTACAAAGATTAAAACATAAAATCAAAATAAAAACAATGGACTACAAGAAGACAAACGCTCCTCTGAACACCCAGACCCGCGACCTTATCAAGATGAGCGAGGACACAGGCAATGTCTATGAAACTGTGTGCATCATCGCAAAACGCTCCAATCAGATAGCCGGGGAAATGAAGCATGACTTGGAAAAGAAACTTCAGGAATTCGCATCATTGAGCGACAACCTTGAGGAAATTTCCGAAAACCGCGAACAAATAGAAATCTCCCGCTTCTACGAACGTCTTCCCAAACCCACTCTCATTGCCACACAGGAATATATCGATCACAAGATCCACTACCGTAACCCGGCAAAAGAGAATCTGAATCTCGATTAATACAAGTAATCGTAATCGTATACAGAGAAATCGTATAGCGAATAACTTTATACAAGTAATCGCATAGCAAAACAATTGTATACAAATAAATCGTATAGCAAAATAAAACGACGGCCCCGTCTCAGAGAGGACGGAGCCGTCGTTTTTATACATACACCCGTAACTTTCATGTCATCCACACCACACAATCCACACCACAACTGCCATTGCCTTAATAAAATATTTGTTTTCAAACCGTTTTTGAGTGTTTTTGCGCTTGAAAAAGTTGGTGGAGTGAAAAAAAATGTCTACCTTTGTGCGCTCATTTGAGCAAATTATAATTATTAACCACTTTTAAACATCTGTATCAATGCATTTGAACTCTGATGAAAAAGTAGAAATCTTTGAGAAGTACGGTAAGGGCAAGACTGACACTGGCTCGCCTGAAGCACAGATTGCATTATTCTCTATCCGTATCGCTCATTTGACTGAACACCTTCGGTCAAATCATAAAGATTATACGACTGCGAGAGCACTTAAGGCGTTGGTCGGTAAGCGTCGTCGCTTGTTGGATTATCTTATCCGCAAGGACATCAACCGCTACCGTGCCATCATCGCCCAGAAGGAGCTCGGTATCAGAAAGTAAGCCTCACAGGCACTACTTGAAGATTACAACTGGTTGCCCGGTCACAGACCACGGCAACCTTTTTTGTTTATGCAAGATTACATGGTGTTTTTGATGCGCATTATCATTAACACATATATTTTATGTTATATAACATTTTTTCATCGCTATAACTTTGAATTACTAAGTAATTTTCATTAATTTTGCAGTCACAAAATCAATAGTTACCCCCATGTCAGAAAATAAACGAATCAAAACGGCTCTCATTTCTGTATTTTACAAGGACGGATTAGAAGAAATATTATCCAAACTCAATGAAAACGGTGTAAGATTCCTGTCAACAGGCGGAACCCGCTCCTTCATAGAAGGACTCGGTTACGAATGTGATGCGGTAGAAGATCTCACCGGTTATCCATCCATTCTCGGAGGACGAGTTAAGACACTCCACCCCAAAGTGTTCGGAGGCATCCTTAACCGTCGTGAAAACGAGGGTGACCGCGCACAGATAGCGCAATACGAAATTCCCGAAATAGACCTCGTGATTGTTGACCTCTACCCCTTCAGTGCCACTGTGGCATCGGGCGCGCCTGAGGCTGACATTATCGAGAAGATCGATATAGGCGGCATATCACTTATCCGTGCCGCTGCCAAAAACTACAAAGATGTCGTAATCGTGGCATCAAAAGCCCAGTACAAACCTCTTGCGGAGATGCTTACCCGCAACGGCGCTGAATCATCGTTGGAGGAACGCCGCTGGTTTGCATCACAGGCATTTGCCGTGTCATCAGGCTATGACACCGACATCTTCAACTACTTCGCTTCAACCGAAGTTGAATCACCTATCGAGTCACGTGAAGAGCTCCGCATAGCTTTCGACGACGCCAAGAAGATGCGCTACGGCGAAAATCCCCATCAGAAGGGAACATTTTTCGGAGACTTCAACGCAATGTTCGAACAGCTCCACGGCAAAGAGATCTCATACAACAATCTGCTCGACATCGACGCAGCCGTATCGCTGATTTCAGAATTTACCGACCCGACTTTCGCAATCCTCAAACATAACAACGCTTGCGGTCTTGCCACACGTCCTACCATAGCTGAAGCATGGAAAGACGCACTTGCCGGCGACCCGGTGAGCGCTTTCGGAGGTGTGCTTATCACCAACGGAACTGTTGACGAAGCCGCTGCAGAAGAGATTAACAAGATATTCTTCGAAGTAATCATAGCACCTGCCTACACTGACGGCGCTCTTGAAATACTCAAGCAGAAGAAAAACCGCATAATACTCATCCAGAAGTCACCCCTTACCACCACACGCCAATTCCGTTCGATACTCAACGGAGCACTCGTGCAGGATCGTGACTTGAAGATTGAGACTCCGGAGGATCTGAAAAAGGTAACAACACTTGGTGTTACCCCCGAACAGGTTGCCGACCTTCTTTTCGCAAACAAGATTGTGAAAAACTCCAAGAGCAACTCTATCGTTCTTGCAAAGGACGGCATGTTGCTTGCAAGTGGCGTAGGTCAGACCTCACGTGTTGACGCATTGAAGCAAGCTATCGAAAAAGCACATTCATTCGGCTTCGACCTTCACGGCGCAGTCATGGCATCAGATGCATTCTTCCCCTTCCCCGACTGTGTAGAGATAGCCGGACAGGCAGGAGTGACAGCTGTGATACATCCCGGAGGCTCGATACGTGATCAGGAGAGTGTGGACTATTGCAACGCACACGGAATGGCAATGGTGACCACCGGTTTCCGTCACTTCAAACATTAAAATTCACATACGATTAAAGATGCGGTCTCACTTACAGGACAGACCGCATCTCTAATTGTTCTAATACAAACCTCTCAAAATCATGGGATTATTTTCATTCACAAAAGAAATCGCAATTGACCTCGGAACAGCCAATACGATTATAATACACAACGACAAGATTGTTATCGACGAGCCTTCGATCGTGGCGTTAGAGAAGCGCACTGGCAAGCTTATCGCGGTAGGACGCGAGGCAAAGCTTATGCAGGGTAAGGAAAACGATGGCATCGAGACCATCCGTCCTCTCCGCAAAGGTGTCATAGCCAACTTCAACGCCGCTGAAATGATGATCCGCGGACTCATCAAGAAAGCAAGCTCGAAAAGCAATTGGTTCTCCCCCTCCATGAAAATGGTGGTAGGCATACCCTCAGGTTCTACTGAAGTTGAGATACGTGCCGTGCGTGACTCGTCGGAACATGCCGGCGGACGTGACGTATATATGATATACGAGCCAATGGCAGCCGCTCTCGGTATAGGTATAGATGTGCTCGCACCTCAAGGTAACATGATTGTTGATATAGGTGGTGGTACCACTGAGATCGCAGTTATCTCGCTCGGAGGTATCGTCTCAAACAAGAGTATTCAAGTAGCCGGCGACGACCTCACTGACGACATTATGGAACACATGAGCCGTGTGCATAACGTGAAAGTGGGCGAACGTACTGCCGAGCAGATAAAGATACATGTAGGTTCAGCCCTCACAGAGCTTGAAAATCCGCCGGAGGACTACATCGTACACGGACCTAACAAGATGACTGCCCTGCCGATGGAAGTGCCTGTATCATATCAGGAAATCTCCCACTGTATCGAAAAGTCAATCTCACGTATCGAAGCAGCCGTGCTTCAGGCACTTGACGAAACCCCGCCTGAATTGTATTCAGATATCGTGATGAACGGTATCTTCCTCGCAGGTGGTGGCGCAATGCTCCGCGGACTTGACAAACGTCTGACTGACAAGATAGGAATCCAGTTCCATATCGCCGAGGATCCGTTGCTTGCCGTAGCCAAAGGTACGGGTGTGGCACTCAAAAACATCGAGACATTCTCATTCTTGATTCGATAAAATAAATTGCGATTGACAGTCATATTTCAGTTGGCTGTCAATCGTCAAATTATATCATAGCCAGCCCGAACCGGCGATGCTGTGATATACATCCATCTTGATAAAACGTGAGCGAACTATTAAAATTTTTCGTTAAATATAGCTCATGGTTTCTGTTTGCGGCTTATATCGTGGCGGGATGTGTGTTACTATTTTCCAACAACCCGTTTCAGCACCATGTCTATCTTTCATCTGCCAATGTTGTGTCGTCGGGTGTCTACAGGGCAGCCAATAGCGTCACATCTTATTTTTCGCTGCGTGACATCAACGAGGATCTTCAACGCCGAAATTCCGATCTCGAACTTGAAATCTACCGTCTCAAGGATGTGATACGCAAATATCAGGAGGAAGTACATGCCGACACTATGACTGTGGATTCAGCCCTTACACGGTATCATTTCCTGATAGCACATGTCATAAACAATTCCATTACCCGTTCACATAATTACATAACCATCGAGAAGGGTCGTCTTGACGGCGTGGAACCTGAGATGGGTGTGATTGACCAGAACGGCATAGTGGGAATAGTGAATGTGGTGGGCGACCACACGGCTCGCTTGATATCAGTGCTTAACCCCTACTTACGTCTTTCATGCAAGGTGAAAGGTGAGCAGCAGGTAGGTTCACTTGTGTGGGACGGCAAAGATCCGGGCGAGGCTATCTTGGAGGAATTGCCCAAACATGCCAAATTCGTGAAAGGTGACACTATAGTGACAAGCGGATTCTCATCGGTGTTCCCCGAAGGTGTTCCCGTCGGGACAATCCTTTCGGGCACACGTGACCGAGAGGATAACTTCTACACACTGCGTGTGAAACTGTTCACTGACTTCTCCACGCTCTCAACCGTGCGTGTGATACGTGACAAGATGAAGGATGAACTTACGGCGGTGGAAAAAGAACCGGAAATAAAAAATGTAAACTAAGGATGAGCAAGACCACACTGCAATTTTTACTGTTAGGCTTTATATTAGTGCTTGCACAGGTAGTTGTGTTCAACCATATCTGCCTGTTCAATGTCGCTGTGCCGATGGTGTTCTTCTATCTCATCATCCGTTTACCCATCACCCTTTCCATAAACTGGGTGCTCACCATCGGGTTCTTTCTCGGCTTGATAGTTGACATATTCTCAGACACATACGGCATGAACGCACTTGCATGTACCATCGAAGCCATGCTGCGTCGTCCTATTTTGCGTCTTTACGTGCCACGTGAAGAGGACTTGACACGTCCGGAACCGTCAATGTATTCGCTCGGAACCTCCGCCTATCTCAAGTACCTGCTCACGATGACACTGCTCTACTGCACACTTATATTCTTAATCGAAGCCTTTACTTTCTTCAATCCCATCCAGCTCGGACTACGCATCGTCACAAGCACAATGCTGTCAATGGTGCTGATGCTGGGTATTGACAGCTTAATGACACCAAGAAGTGAGAAAAGACTATAATCTTGAAAAACGTCGCTATGTCATAAGCGGTTTCATCATAATAATCGCATTGATATATATAGCACGCCTGTTCAGCTTACAGGTGGCTGACTCCAAATACAAAGATTACGCTGACTCAAACGCTTTTTTGAGGAAAGCGGTATATCCTTCACGAGGCATCATCTATGACCGTGACGGCAGACTTGTGGTGTACAATCAGCCGGCATACGACGTGATGATGATACCCCGTGACGTCAAGGATTTCGACACTATAGATTTCTGCCGCACACTTAATATCACGCCCGAGGATCTGAATAAGCGAATAGCCGACATGAAGGACAAACGTCGCAATCCCGGCTATTCAACATATTCACCCCAACGGCTTCTGACCCACCTCACAGCCGAGGAATACGGACGCTTGCAGGAAAAACTATACCGCTTCCCCGGTTTCTATATACAGAAACGTATCCTCAGGGAATATAATTACAAAAGTGCCGCCAACGTGCTCGGAAATATCCGTGAAGTATCACAAAAGGATATTGACAGAGACCCCTATTACATGCCGGGCGACTATATCGGTGACATCGGTGTGGAACATACCTATGAGGAACATCTGCGTGGCAACAAAGGTGTGGAGGTCCTTATGCGAGACGCTCTCGGACGTATACAAGGTAGATATGAAGAAGGAGCGTTGGACCGTGACGCAGTGGCTGGGAAAAACATAAAACTCAGCCTTAACATAGAGCTTCAGCAGTATGCCGAGTCACTGATGATGAACAAGAAAGGCGCTGTGGTCGCAATAGAGCCATCCACCGGTGAGGTGCTGTGTCTTGTGTCGGCTCCTACCTACGACCCAAGCTTGCTCATAGGCAGGGAACGAGGTAACAACTACAACAAGATGATGAGAGACCTTGACAAGCCTCTATTCAACCGTGCCATTCAAGCCACCTACCCTCCGGGTTCAACTTTCAAGCCTACGCAAGGATTAATATTGCTTGAAGAAGGTATCATCACCACCGGGACAATGTTTCCCTGCTCTCACGGCTTCATATCGGGAGGTCTGAGAGTCGGTTGCCACGGACATGGCTCACCCCTACCCTTAAAACCCGCATTGCAGACATCGTGCAACGCATATTTCTGCTGGGGATTCAAGGCGATGATTGACAAACGAGGGAAATATGGCAGCTCGGCAAACGCTTTCGATATATGGAAAAAGCACATGGTGTCGATGGGCTACGGTTACAAACTCGGAATCGACCTTCCGGGCGAGTACCGAGGCTTCATACCTAACGTGGACTTCTATAACAAATGGTATGGCGCTGGTCACTGGAGTGCCAATACTATCATCTCTGTAGCCATAGGTCAAGGTGAAATCCTTGCCACACCGCTTCAAATTGCTAATCTTTGCGCCACGATTGCCAACCGAGGGCATTATATCACTCCACATGTCGTGAAAGAGATTCAGGACACCATAGTCCCTGCCGAATATCTTGAAAAGCACACCCCTACCATTGCTTCGCATTGGTATGAGGATATAGCCGAAGGTATGCGTATGGCGGTAACAGGCGGTACGTGCCGTCTTGCCAACCTCGCAGACATAGAGGTGTGCGGAAAGACGGGTACGGCACAGAACCCCCATGGTAAAGACCACTCGGCTTTCATGGGCTTTGCCCCGTATCATGATCCTAAAATCGCAATAGCGGTTTATGTCGAAAACGCCGGCTTCGGAGCCACGTATGGTGTGCCGATAGGTTCACTTGTCATGGAACGTTACCTCAGAGGGTTCATACCTCCCGAACGGAAATATCTTGAGGAACGTATGTTGCAAGCCAACACAATCCAGTTTGCCGGCACAAAGAAACATTAACAGCTAAAATCTCCCATATTTTTTCAACAAAAGTGGAAAAAGACACAAATACATCGGTACTAAAGTATGTTGACTGGTTTACCGTCATCATATATATATTGCTGGTCACTGCCGGGATGGTGAGCATCTATGCTGCCAGCTATGACTTTGACCATGCAAACATGTTGAGTTTCACCGAATTTTCCGGCAAACAGTTTCGTTGGATAGGTCTTTCGCTTGGATTGGGATTGGTGATTTTGCTTATAGATGTCAGGGTTTATGAGAATTACGCATATATAATATATATAAGTGTGCTGATCCTGCTGCTGGTCACCATATTCGTGGCGCCTGATATTAAAGGCTCTCATTCGTGGCTTGTATTGGGACCGATGAGTCTGCAACCTGCCGAATTTGGTAAATTTGCCACTGCGCTATGTCTTGCCAAACTCTTTTCAAGTTATAATTTTGTTCTCAACGCCTCAAAGAAAAATTATGTCAGGGCGCTCCTGATAATCTTTTTGCCGGTCATACTCATTCTCGGACAAAAGGAAACGGGCTCGGCACTCGTATATATGTCGTTGTTCTTTGTGCTGTACCGTGAGGGTATGAGCGGACTTGTATTGTTAGCAGCACTGTGCGCCGTAGTGTTTTTCGTCGTGGAAGTGAAGTTCACCGGCACAATGCTACTCGGCATCCCTACAGGCGAGGCTGCGGTCTTCATGATGATCATGACACTCGTGGTGGCGATGCTTGCGATATACTGCAAACATTTCGAAGGTGCAAGAAATGTATTCCTTTGGTATGTAGGCACAGGGATAATCGTGGCTGCACTCAGCTGGTTCGGAATACCGGTACCGGGAATGGCTTATTTCCTGTTTGCCATCGGTGTCTCGCTTTTATATTGCGTGCTGCTGATGTTCAAAACAAAAGCCAGAAATCTCATAATAACTGTAGGTACTGCCGTGATTTCCATAGCTTTTCTTTTTTCAGTAAACTACGCTTTCACCTCGATACTTCAACCGCACCAGCAGATGCGTATCAAAGTGGCACTCGGAATCGAGGAGGACTTGCGAGGGGCAGGCTACAATGTGAATCAGTCGAAAATAGCTATCGGCTCAGGGGGTATATGGGGTAAGGGGTTCCTTAACGGTACACAAACCAAGTTGAAATATGTGCCTGAACAGCATACCGACTTTATATATTGCACCATCGGCGAGGAAGAGGGATTTATAGGAGCTGCCGGGGTACTGCTGCTGTTCCTGATACTGATATTACGCATCATTTCACTTGCTGAACGTCAGCCCACGGTGTTTGGACGAGTCTACGCCTACTGTGTGGCAAGTTATCTGATATTCCATATAGCCATTAACATAGGTATGGTCATAGGTCTATGTCCTGTAATCGGCATACCTCTACCCTTCTTCAGCTATGGCGGTTCGTCACTCTGGGGATTCACATTCCTCCTCTTCATCCTCCTCCGCATCGACGCCTCCCGCCGCGAACGCTCATTCTGATAAAGTATCACCAATATTTATCACGGTTATCACAGCTATTGTGGCAACATTTATCGGGATTTATATCTCAGAAATACATTTGCAATAGCATTATAAATAAAGATTAACTCCCGGGCACTTCACTTAGGAAAGTGTCCGGGAGTTTTGTATTTATCAAGTCTCAAATAGAGGTGTTAAGCTTCACCATCGAGACGAACTTCGTCAATATCAGCCTTGATATTAGGATCTTCGAGTCCGTAATGGTTCTTGGCGTTCATGGCTTTGAGGATAATGCCGAAGATGAGAGCAAGCGCGCCAAGAGAAGCAAAGAAGCACATCGGGGCGGTGTAGTTATACATCATCGGGTCATCGACGCCCGGATTGGTTGCAGTAAGAATCTTACCTATGATAATAGGCACGAACGCAAGACCTATGTTCTGAACCCAGAATATCAGAGAGTATGCGCTACCGAGGAAACGCTTATCCATGATTTTGGGAACAGAGGGCCAAAGAGCGGCGGGAACCAATGAGAATGAGACACCGAGAACCACGATGGCTGAATAGGTTATGAAATCGCTCTTTGTAGCCGGGACAACAAATGCAAATGTCAGGTGGCACACAATCATAAGGATAGCACCGAGTATAAGCATCGAAGCACCCTTACCCTTTTTATCAAGGAAATATCCGAGGAACGGGGTCAATATACCTGCGCCAACAGGGAACCAGCGGAAAATGTCGGCAGCCTGAGTCTCGGAAATGCCGAGGTTACATTGGAGCATATTGGCAGCGTAACGCTGGAAGGGGAAAATGGCTGAATAGTAGAGCACACAAAGGAGAGCCACAATCCAGAAGAGCTTGCTTCGGAAAATGAAACCTACGTCGGCAAGCTTGAATTCCTCTTCCGATGCTTCCTCAGCAACCTTTGTGGCACCCATCTCCTTATCAAGTTTGGTGTCCATGAATGTGAACACTATATATGAAAGGAGACCGATACACAACAATGCCGAGCAGAATGCCACAGGGATTACCACTGACGGAGTGCCCATCCAGTTGGCAAGACGGGGCGAAATAGAGAAGATCACAAACACACCAAGACGTGCAATCGCCATCTCTGCGCCCATAGCCAACGCCATCTCCTTGCCTTCAAACCATTTCGCAAGAGCTTTTGACACGGTGATACCAGCCATTTCACATCCGCAACCGAAAATCATAAATCCAAACGCTGCGAGCTTGGCGCTACCGGGCATTTCCACCCACCATGAATTCAACCATTGGTCAAGAGCAGTGCCTTGGAAAATGTCGCTGATTGCGTAAAGCTTGATGAAAGCACCTATCACCATTAGAGAGGCTGACAATGTACCTGTGAAACGGATACCGGTCTTATCAAGGATAATACCGGCAAGAATGAGGAATCCGAACACATTTAATATATACTCCGCACCGGCGTAATAACCGAATGCGTCAGGCGACCACCCTCTCTGAGTCTGCACTAAAGACTGCAGCGGTGACATCACATCGACAAACATGTAGGCAAACAGCATCATCGATGCCACAAGCCCTAATGCAGTCCACCGAGCCCATGCCTTGTCGGAAAGCAGCTGACGCACAGGCTCCGTAATTTTTTGATTAACTTTTTCCATTAGTTTATTAACTGATTTATTGTTTTAAATTATTTTCTTGCCATTTATTAACCATATTAACCACAAAATTACACAAAATAACGGAATATTAGAATTTAATTACTAATTTCGCCATAAATTAAGAAGCTGTTTAAAAATTATTCATCATATTTATGCTTGTACGTCAACGCTATGACCTCGACCGCACAGTGCGCCTTGTGATAAACTGCGTATTGTTTATTGCCTTGATATGGCTCATCAATATACTTAAAGATGTCCTGCTGCCATTTTGCGTAGGATGCCTTATCGCCTACCTCTTCGAACCCTTCGTGCAGTTCAACCGCAATCTGCTAAAGTTGAAGGGACGAATTTTAGCCACGTTCATAACTCTGTCGGAAATGACATTCATATTCCTGCTTATATGTTATTTCATCATACCGATGATTATGAACGAAGCCAGCCAGATGGCAAGTATGCTGAAAGCCTACGCATCGACAGAGTTACACATACCGTTTGTGCCTGAGTCATTCCATGACTTCCTGCGAAAGCATGTGGATTTCAACTTCATAGCCTCAAAACTCACACGAGAGGAATGGGCTAAAATGATTGAAGACGGTCTGTCGGCATCGTGGAAAGTCATCACAAGCTCGATATCACTCATAATGGGGCTGTTCAGCTGGGTGATTGTATTTCTGTATGTGATCTTCGTGATGATTGACTACGAAAAGATCTCGGCAGGATTTCGGCGAATGGTAATGCCAAAGTACCGCCATATAGTTTTTAAAATCGGGCGGGATGTCAAAACGTCCATGAACCATTATTTCCGCGGACAGGCACTGGTGTCGCTAATCGTGGGAATACTTTTCAGTATCGGCTTTCTAATTATAGGACTGCCATTGGCGATTGTGCTTGGCATGTTCATAGGACTGCTTAACATGGTGCCCTATCTGCAACTCATATCGCTTGTGCCCACAACCTTGATATGTGTAGTATGCTCGGTCGGCAGCGATGTCGGCTTCTGGGTGCTATTTTGGGAGGCGATGCTGGTATATATAGTCGTGCAAGCCATTCAGGATTTATTTCTTACCCCCAAAATCATCGGGAAAGCCATGAGCATGAACCCGGCATTGATATTCCTGTCCCTTTCCATTTGGGGTACTCTGTTGGGAATGATAGGACTTATTATCGCCATACCGCTCACTACCCTGCTGATGGCATATTATGACGAATATATCATAAAACCTCACGAACGCAAACGTGAACGTATAGAAAAACAGCAAGAAAAACGGGGCGTAATTTAACATTCATTATTAATTACTGGTTTTATATGTTAATATCAGTTAATTTATGAATAAAAATTTGGAGGGTTCAAAAAAAGTGCCTACCTTTGCATCGCTTTTCAGAAATATCGGGGTGTAGCTCAGTTGGTTAGAGTACGCGTCTGGGGGGCGTGAGGTCGCTAGTTCGAGTCTAGTCACCCCGACAAATTTCAAGCAATGAATAGCCGTAGCTCAAAAAGTTACGGCTATTTTCATATATCCCCCTCACCCCCACGGCAAGTATAATGGATGAGGTTAGAAAGGGTCAGCGGATTTAGAAATCCATTTTAAGAAATTCCCGTAGGTGGACATGGATGATTCCGGGGTAGTCGGCGAATTCTCCGCTTATTGGGTCCATCGACACTACATATTTCGGATAGTTGTCCCTTATGGCTGCCAAATTGCCAAACTCGCGAGATATTGTCTCATCCGATGCAAGCAGATATGCTACTTGCACATATATCGTCTTGCCTCCCTTAGTTGCTACAAAATCAATTTCACCGGCACGGAGTATTCCGACATTGACATTATAGCCCTGCGCCAGCAGGTGCAGATAAACTGCATTTTCCATAATCTTCTCTATACTGCCCCGCACATTGAATCCACAAAGATAGTTGCGAAGCCCATGATCGGCAAAATAGTATTTGTAGATTAATTCAAATAATTTTTTGCCGTGAATGTCATATCGTACAACCGGACTTATGATAAGTGCCTTGCAGAGATGACTGATATATGCGGAAGTCAAAGTGTCGGAAATTTTCTCTCCTTGTGATTTCATGAATCTGACTATGCTATTGGTGGAAATAAGTTTTCCGTCATTGTCAGCGATGAATCTGGAAAGATTCTCCATAAACGGAACATTCCTGATTTGCTCCCTCGATATGACATCACGCATCATGATGGTGTTGTACACCCCCTGCAGATAGTCTCTGACATGGATTTCATCCTTTATGTCATATAGTCTCAGACCGGGAAGACCGCCCACCCTGAGATAGTCGTTAAGGGACTCGTTAGTATCATCCAGTCCGTGAAACACAAGAAATTCACGGTAGCATAGCCCGTATATCGGAATCTCAACATACCGTCCCCCCAGCCGGGTGCTTAATTCAGAAGAGAATATATAAGCGTTGCTGCCGGTAGCGATAATCTGACAACGGTTTTCGGCCTGAAGACTGCGAAGAGCATCCTCATAGCCTTCAATATCCTGAACTTCATCAATAAGAAGGTAATTGTCGTCTCCGTCAACAAATTTGGGGACGACATAATCATGAAGTTCCCTTGCGTTTGTTATGTGACTGAAATCGAGAAGTTCTTTGTTGATGTACACAACGGTGGAACCCTTCCTGCTCTCTTCAAGCCAATTACAAACTTGACGAAGCATGAAACTCTTGCCAACCCTTCGCTGCCCGACAAGTATAATCATCATACCACGGTTTAGATGGGATATGATGTGTGACAAATATGTTTTACGAACAATGATATCCATAATTTACAAATTTTATTGCAAAGATACCTATTTATACGCCACAAAACAAGAATATATGTATATTTTAAGATTTATACATCGGTAAAATTAAAAATCTTGTCTATTTATTGATTCATAGAACGGGAAAAATAGGGGGCATTTCTTAATTTATAAATAACTTTTAAATTCCGAATCAGCGGATTTGGGGGAGTCAACCACCCTCTCTTCCCCACCTCAGACTTATGTTTTGAAACTTTTTTTGAAAAAATTTCGCAAAATATTTGCACAGTTCAAAAATTCGTCATACCTTTGCACTCGTTAAAAACAAACAACCACTTTACATGACAAGCGAAATTGAGACTCCTTCTCAATTCAAGCTGTAAAGAAACATCAAGGAGAGATGGCAGAGTGGTCGATTGCGGCGGTCTTGAAAACCGTTGAGGGTCACACCTCCGGGGGTTCGAATCCCTCTCTCTCCGCAAATAAATCAAGTTAAATCGCTGTAGCTTACAAAGTTACAGCGATTTTAATTTTTACCACATACAAAAACACATACAATATTGGGTGCAAACTGAGCCACATACAAAACCATTGGTATCATAAAGAATCAAGCATGAGGAACACGGTTTCTTTTATGTTCATTAAATTAATCGGACAATCATTGTGGTTATGCGTCCTGTATATTGTCGGCCCTATCCATATTTTATCAATCTGTCCTGATGTTCCATTCGAGAGAATGAGATAACCATGCCATATTTGTCCTTATGGAAGTATCCCATTTGTGTAAGTGGCTGAAATTCAGACGTGGCAATTTTACATCAAACTTAGTCAATCCTAAAATCACATGGTAAAACGAAGAAAAGTGTTCGGAATTTCTTTTAATTCGTGAACCCATACTTAATTTTGCGGTGTCAATCCATGACATCATAGAGTATGGCCATACTCCCGATTGCCTTTATCGCCCTACATTGTCTTTAGTGTAACACGTTGCCTTTACCGCCCTATCACCCCAATAACATTTTACACACACATGGAGTTACAGACATTACTCTCAAAACCTGTGTGGCAGATGACGGGGGAAGAGCTGTTGTTCCTCTCACGACAATCTGCCGACACAAACACAAACCAATCTCCGGTAAATGAACCTACCGCAACCAAGCACTATGTCTATGGTATCGCCGGAATATGTGAGATATTCTCATGCAGTAAACCTACGGCCATCCGCATAAAGAAAAGCGGACGTATAGACAAAGCCATCACACAGGTTGGCAGGAAAATTGTCATTGACGTTGATCTCGCCCTGCAACTTGCATCTCAAAAGCCGATGCCAAGAAAGAGATAACCTAATCTACCCTATCAGCACAAAGTCGGAGTTATCCCACCTCTTTCAGTGGGATACTCCAAACTGCTGATACATCAACAATACCATACAAAATGAATTATAATAATTCAGCAAGATATAGACGGATGCCACTGCGTCCGGCTTGTGAGTTGCATGAGGATGATCCTATTATCCCTCAAAGCAAACCGCAAAAAGAAGTGCCCTCTTTCCCTCTAAGCATATTTCCTTCGGCTATTCGCAATATCGTGGAAGCATTGGTTGAGTATGAACATTTCAACGTCAATTTCATAGCCGCGTCCATGTTCACAACATTTGCGGCGGCTATGGGAAACCGTTGGACGGTACGTTTTTCGGCAACATGGGTTGAGCGACCTATTATGTATGTGGCTCTTGTCGGTTATCCGAGTTGTGGCAAGACACCACCGCTAAGGCTCGCCCTTTCGCCTCTGCTAAACCTCGACCATGAATATGACAAGGAATATTGCGCCCAACTTAAGGCATACAAGCAATGGGAGTCCAAATCTCAGAAAGAGCGCGTTGCACTTTCTTTGCCGAAGGAAATGGAGCGACCGAGGCGCAGGTGTCATGTGGTTGTTGATGCGACAATCGAAGCGTTGATCGGTGCCATGCGCGACAATCCGCAAGGCGTAATCCTTTACAGCGATGAACTTGAAAGCCTGTTCGCCAACTTCAACCGCTATAACAGTTCGGATGAAAGCTATTTCCTAAGTGCGTTCAGTGGCACTCCATTCAAGTACATCCGAAAATCATCCGATGAACACATCTTCCTACCGAACCCCTATTGCTCTATCATCGGAAGTACCCAACCGGGACGGCTTGCAAAGCAGTTCGGTGGTGAGCGTGTTGTCAACGGCTTTTCCTCGCGTTTCCTGAAAGTATATCCCGACATTACAGATATGCCGACGTGGGGCACTGAGCGTATGCCGGATGGAATCATGGAGCAATGGGACCATATAATCCGCAAAGTCGTTACTTTTGACTTCAAGGGAAAAGAACAGCCAACTGAATTGACTTTCTCCCTTGAAGCCCATAGAAAACTGTGCCAGTGGAAAGAGAACGTTAACAATGCGATATACTCCGCTACCGAGTCGGAAGCAGAGAAAGCCGTGTGCGGGAAACTCGAAATCTATCTCATACGATTCTGCCTGATAATCCGGATAATGAAGAATATCTGCACCGGAGAATTGGCAACAATGATAGATGCCGGAAGCGCGGAGGCGGCTATCGGGTTGGTTGAATACTTCCGCGAAATGGAAAACCGTGTTATCCGCGTATCCTTATCCGGCAATCTTGACAAAAGACAGTCCGATCTCCTCGACGCTTTGCCTTACGACTTCCGGACCTCGGATGCCATTGACATTGGACGGTCACTCGGAATGTCTGAGTCCACGATAAAACGGTTTCTTAAAAACTCAGTTCTTTTCAGAAAAGAGGAACACGGACGCTACACTAAAATGTCATGTGACCCTTGACATTTTCGACACTTTGACATTTTTCACGAGGTTATTCAAGAGAGGAAAGAACGAGTTTGTCAGACTTCATTGGTGTATAAACCTTGCTGTGCAAGATATGCCGATTGTTCCCACAACGGCAATCCTGCCACCTCGCAGAGTTGGGCCAATCCCGCTCGAAACTCGCAGTCTTTTATATAGATGAAAATGTCATGTGACCATGAAATCAAGATATGCAATCATCAAGACATATAGTCTTTATGAAATCATAATATCCAAGCATAATATCATCATAACTTTAAAGTATCAGAGCATCAAAGCATAGTAACATCATGTCATCAAATAATAAGAACATCATAATACGGCTTCGCGTGGATGAAGCGACCGCCAAAGCAATCCGCGCCAAAGCCGACAGCCATTTCAACGGTAACATCAGTGCCTGTATCCGCTGTGCCACTCTGCAATATGAGAGAGAGGTTACACCTTCGCCTGCCACCTCCGAAATCACAGCGTTGCTGACCGCTATTCTGCGTCAGTTGAAGAAAATCGGCACGAATGTCAATCAGACCGCCCGTCAGATTAACGAGCGCATGAAGGTGTCGCCCTACGGATTGTCCGCCTCGGATATCCAACCATTTGTATTCTTCCGAAATGAGCTATCCGCCATTTGGGAGCATCTGAACCAAATCAAGGAGCGGTTATGATAGTCAAGAAACTTGGCATGGTAGCCGGTGGTGGCTTTCCCTGTGCCGGATATAATGAACGCAAGGTTGCCGAGGGCGTCGCCCGGCTCATGGCTATGGAGAATGTCGATGCGGCCATGCGTCATAAGGTGGAGCTGTTGCATGAAGCCGGTTTCGACTGCGCTGGAGAGATTGAGAAATATCTCAAGGAGCGGTCGAGGACATACGGCAACACCAAGACCACGCGCTTTCAGTTCCATATCACCGCCTCAGTAAAGGGGCAGGTGATGTCGGCTGACGAGCTGACAGACTTTGCCCGTCAGCTCATGGCGGAAGCCGGATATGGCAGACAGCCGTATTTCGTGTACTACCACCACGATACCGACAACAATCATGTGCACATCCTTTCCACGCGCATACAGTCCAACGGCTTCCCGATACCAGACCATCACGACTACGCACGACTCAATGCTGCCGCAAATCGTATTCTTTCATCGGACATCAACCGTGACATTCAGCGTATGTTCTCTTACGGCTATCTCACCGAGGGCCAGTTTGCCAATATGATCCGCTCTCATGGATATAAATTTGAGCGAGTAGATGATGTGTATGTTCTGTTTCGCGGAGGAGTCTTGGCCACGACAATCTCGTTGTCTGAGATAAGGAGGCATATTTCGCAAGAAAACGATACCCGGAAAGAACGCGCTAAACAACTCCGGGCGATTATCAGGAAATGCAAGGCTGAAATTGCGGATGGAAAAGTTCAAAATGTCGAAAATGTCAAGGGTCACAAAGGTCAGAAGAAAAAATTTGTGCGCCGTAAAGTCAACCCCGACATCCGTAAAATCAAGGGGGCGAACGGCAAGACACTATCGCAGGAAGAACAGCGGCACCTGTCGGATCTGCTTGATATACTCAAAACCAAATTCGGCATAGACATTCATTTTCAGAAAGACCGCAATGGTGATGTCCGTGGCTACGGTATCGTTGACCATAACCGGAAGATGGCCCTTGACGGCAGCAAGGTGATGAAGCTGTCAGAGCTGATTGACTTCGCACAGAAGCAGGAGCGCAAGGCAAGTCCGCTTGATATTTACCGCGACCTGTTCTCTGTGGAGGTACGGAAGTCCGGCATGGACGGGATAATGTCTATCCGATTGTTCGACGGCTCAGAGCATACACGCACGATGTCGCCACGTCAATCGGCATGGTATTTCAGTTCGCCCGAATGTGAAAGGGAAGATGTGGCTATACGTATTGCCGCCACCATGTTCTCAACCGAGATATTTGAATCCGTATTGCTGAAGCATCCGGTAAGCAACATCGGTGCAAGAATAGGAAGTGTCAACATGATCAAGATGCGCGAGGGCGGTAGAGCAATCCGCGTCGTATCAGCCGATGGCTTCTCAGTGACATACTCTATGTCCGCTGATGAATTGCGTTGCCATGCAAGACTGCAAGGAGAAGATGCAAACGGTTATCTCCGTCAACTCGCAATCCTGCGCATAACCCATCAGGACGCCACCGAACTGACCAATCGCATCAAGGAACTGACCGCCAAATCAACCGGTAGCATCACTCTCCCTCTCCGTCCGTCTGACTACACACCGGAACAAGCCAAAGCCTTCACCTATCATCAATGCGCTGTACTCACTCGCCTCATGCCCCACGACACCTCATCCACCCACTCCACCAACCGCGAATGGGAAGTCGGCAAGCAATCCCACTACGACCACATCGACAACCAACAATCCGGCACCCAACTCACTATGTAACGCCCCAAAATGTCAAGCCTGCCTAAAATACTACTACTTAGGCCATTGTCAATCCAATAAGTTTTATTAACTTTGCAATGATTCTCAGGAATGGGAATTAGACATTTTGGAAAAATAAGAAGCGTTATGCTTATCTTGTGAATTGGAAACGTAGGAACTTTCGCAATTACACACAAAGGTAGCATAGTGGTTCTCACGCTATAGCGTGGGCTGCTATTTCTACATTCGTGTGTATAGGTTTCCTACGACCTCCAATTCAGAACGTGGCATTGCAGTTCCACGCTTCTGCGTAATTAACGGCTCAATTTGGGACTAAAAGAACAAAGAAACAAACAACCTAAAATAGAATTAGCATGAAAAGAATCTCAGTCACTTTAATGTTGCTTTTCGCAGTTATTTGTGTTATGGCGCAAGAGCATCTTTCTTTCAAGGGCATTCCAATCGAAGGGAGCATGACAACATTCTGTCAGAAGCTTAAAGCCAAAGGATTTACTTCAATCGGTCGTGACAATAATATAACGTTGTTTACAGGTGATTTCACCGGGCGCAAGGCAACAGTCGGTGTGACTGCAACAGATGACGGTAAAAACGTTTTCGCCGTAATCGTCTTCTTTGACCCAAGCGGAGAGTGGAATACCCTTGTTAATACCTACGACTATTACAAGGATCTATACACTCGTAAATATGGAGAACCTACAATTTCAAAAGAAAACAATCCGGCTCGTTCTGACTCAAATACCGCATTAATGGCGGAAGTTCATCAGGGAACAGTCGTGTATGGCAGTGCATGGGAAGTGACAGGTGGCGACATACAGCTTTCAATAGAAAAAACATCTGGTATCTATGAGGGTATGGTGATGATTCGCTACCGGGACTCGCAGAATGTTGAAGCCAAAATCAAGAATGATTTAGACGACATCTAAAAACAACGTAGCATGAATAGATTTGTATTGCCGTTTTTGTCGTTGTTTCTCTTGGTGATGATCGGATGCACCAATAATGCACCGAAATCAACCTACAAAGAGGATGCCAAAGAGCAGCTCGCACAAACGGATGATATAGAACGCTTCAAACTCTTTCCCACACAAAATATGTGGACATTCATTAAACTTGACACTCAAACTGGCCAGATGTGGCAAGTGCAATATAGTGTCAAAGGTGATGAAGGACGCTTTGAATACGACTTAAATCCCAAACCGCTTATCACCATTGGCAAAAAAGTCAATGGACGTTTTGAGCTTTATAGCACCCAAAATATCTATAACTTCATTCTCCTTGATAGGATAGACGGTAAAGTATGGCAGGTTCAGTGGTCGTTCGATGAAGAAAATCGTGCTGTCGTACCGTTCAGCCGTACCGTTCAGCCATAGATTAGCTACGGGGGCGACCAAATTTATAATAATCGGTAACTATGACTCTATTGCTCGCTTTAGGTGCATGTATCGCTGCTATAGCTGTTGTTGCCATAATAGCGATTCGCCTATTATTAAAAAAGAAGTCAAAAGAACTGACTTTAAGAATCAAGAGCATTACTCCTTTCCAAGCCAACCAAGAAAGCTCGGAAAGAACACTAAGGCGAGAAAACGATAGTTTTTTCCAAGACATAGAGTCCGATTTGGAACAAGCCTTTAATGGGCGGTACATCACATTCCGGGAAGGAAAACAGTTTATGGAATATTACATTGAATCATTCAATGAAGTAAATGACTTTCTTAAACGGATTGAAACCTTCCATGTAGAACCGTCAGAAACAATCGCGAAATTCGTATCTGATTTTGAGAATTTACAATGGTTCATCAAAAATCATAATACAAGGTATACAAAAGAGGAGTTGGATATCCACAAGGATTTTTTCGACCATTGCCTGAAATACCCATTAGACAAGCAGCAAAGACGTTCCATAGTTTCTGAGGAAGATAATTGTTTGGTTGTTAGTAGTGCCGGAAGTGGTAAAACATCCTCCATTGTTGGAAAAGTTAAATATCTTATAGAGATTAAAGGTGTTGATCCGGAAAAGATATTACTTATCAGCTATACTAACAAAGCGGCCGCAGAACTGACAGACAGAATGGGTATTGAGGGATTACGTGGCTACACATTTCATAAACTTGCCCTTAATATTATCGGACAGGTGACAGGTCAGAAACCGTCGATATGCAGCAATACGGACGCATTGTTTTTGAAAATATACCAAGAGTTACTTGGTGACGACAACTTCAAAAAGAGTGTGGTAGAATACTTCTTTGATTACCAAATTCAGGAACAGGATTGGGAACGGCAAAAGAATGAGCGCAGACAGCAGCTTTCAGCGCAAAAAGACACACGGTTGAAAGCACAATTCCCGGATATGGACGGAAAGACCGTTTATGTGCGAAGCGAACAGGAGCAGAAAATATGTCTTGCCCTGTCATTGCTTGGCGTGAAATTCAGATACGAAGAACCATACGAACATCCATTGGCTGATGAAATGCACTCGCAATACATGCCGGATTTTTCCATTTATTATGAACGGGACGGAGAAACGAAGCGAATATATCTGGAACATTTTGGTGTGGATGAACACAGCCTTGTCCCTATGTGGTTTGCCAAAGATAGGGGTATTAGTTATGAAGAAGCCAATCAGCAATACAATGACGGTATAACATGGAAAAAGGCTGCACATGAAAAATTCGGTACGGAACTATTGACAACCTCAAGTGCTGATTTCCACTATTACGATATTAGGGACAAACTGAAGGTACAACTGGAAAAGGCGGGTGTTCCTATCAAAGAAAAAACGGATGCGGAATTATATGATATTGTTATGCCGCCTAATAGCAAGCAGGAAAAATCGTTTATCAGGCTTGTCGTTACCTTTGCGACATTAATGAAGTCAAGCTGCAAATCCATCCAAGAGGTTATAAGGCAGGCAATCAGCACAGGTGATGAGCGTAACGAGTTCATTATGAAGAACATTTTTCAACCTGTTTATGAACGATATATTGAAGAATTAAAAAATCTCAGTCAGATAGATTTTACGGATGCAATACTGCAAGCCACGGAAATATGTCGTACTTCACACCCGGTTGAGTATGATTATATTATTGTGGACGAATTTCAGGATATATCAGTTGACCGCTACAATTTTTTGAAAGTTCTTCGAGAGAGTAATCCCCCAGCCAAACTATACTGTGTCGGTGATGATTGGCAATCTATATATCGTTTTTCCGGCAGTGATATGGCTCTTTTTAATCAGTTTCCAGATTTTTTCGGTCATACTGATATAAATAAGATTGAAACGACATATCGCTTTGGCGAACCGTTGGTCAGCTTGTCATCGCAATTTATACAGCGGAACGGAACCCAAATAAAAAAAGATATACATCCATTTAACTCGGATGCAAAGACTGAATTGTATTTTTACGAGTACGAGCGAGCCAATTATTGCAACGTTATCGAACAGTTGGTTGCATCAATCCCTTTGGAGAAATCCATTTTTCTGTTAGGACGATATTCATTCGATGATTATTATTTGTCGTACAAGTATCAACCTATGAAAGAAGGCAATAGATTTTATTACTTCATCGGAAATAGGAAAATAGAGTTTCTGACAGCCCACAAATCCAAAGGTCTTGAAGCAGACTATGTGATAATTCTCCAATGCAACAAGGACACCTACGGATTTCCGTCCCTTATCAGTGATGACCCTGTACTAAATTATGTTTTGACCCAAAGTGACCAATATCCTTATGGGGAAGAACGAAGATTGTTCTATGTGTCGATAACAAGAGCCAAGATAAAGACTTTCGTGTTATATGACAAGCGTTTCCCATCCGTGTTTGTTGACGAGTTCCTCCATCCTGAAAAAATCACGCAAGAAAGTTATGCAAAGCACCCCAATGCTAATAAAAAGTGGACAAAAAGTGCAGACATGTTTCTACTTAAACTTCATAGCGAAGGCAAAAGCATAAAATATATTGCGGCAAAAATGGGACGAAGCCAGACAGCCATTGTGATGCGGTTAGGGAAACTAAACTCAAGTATATGATTATCAGATCATATCTTGATTGTGGATTATTCGTTCAATCACATCGTTAAACACTTCATTTGGCAAACGCTTCATGTATGTAGCTCGGCGGTCAAAGTCATGGCGAAGATGAAATAGCAATGCGAGGTGTGCGGTGACTGATGCAGTGTCGCCTTCAAACAATTCAAAGTATGATGATTGTTCCGGTATGCCGAGTTTCATTCGCTCCTCGGTGCTGACTCCATAATCAAACACGGTTTCGCACTCTTGTTGACGAGCTTCATTAAGTATGCTCATCTTCTCGCGCTTGCTTTCATCGTCGAACTTCACATACTTCATCATCATGTCGGCAGTGGTGTGTCCTGTGACGGCGCGTATATCTTCGGGCGACATTCCTTTTCGCAGACACATCGTCACAAATGTGCGCCGGGCAACGTGAGAGGTAAGCAACTCATATTTTGGGCGCACTTCTCTTGTCTTTTCCCTGCCGCTTTGTTTCTCGGTAATCCAATCGCCCGTCATACCTGCCAACTTACCAACCTCTTTCAAGTGTGCGTTATATTTCTGATTGGAAATTTGAGGGAAGACGCGAGGGTCTGCCTCATCGGGTGACTTTGGATATTTGGCGATGATGCGCAAGGCTTCCGTAGCCAACGCAAACCGCTGGCGATGGTTGGTTTTCTGAGCAGTGCAGTCAAGCATATCTCCATCTATATTCGACCAACGTAATCCTATTACATCCGAAAACCGCAATCCGGTAAAGCAAGAGAATAGAAATATATCTCTTGCACGGTCAATCGCTGCACGATGTGTCGGAAAAGCCATGATTGCAGCAAGCTCTTCATCGGTGAGAGCAAACAAATTGACTGTTGAATCTGATTTTGTCTCATCATGAAAGCGCTGTTGATATGATACATACGCCGTATTCTTGTTATAGCCCTTGCGCGTAGCCCAATTCAAGAACGTGCGAATATCCTTCATGGATTTGAAAACATAATTGTTGCTCAATCCCTTTGCAATAAGAGATAGTTCAAACTTAGCAAGGAGATCATCATTGATGTCCTCAAAAAACATTCCTTGCCGGAAGTCGGACAGATGGCGAAGCATTGTCTTGTGCTTTGTCAGTGTACCTTTCGACCATTGAGCTGTCGAAGGAGTCTCTGTCAACTCCTTTTCCCTCTCGTCAATTAGCAACTGATAAACCTGCGCAACCGTAAGCCGTGTTCCTTTCTCCTCCTTTAGAGTCTTCTTTAACTCCTCTCTGACGGTAGTCGGTGTAACTTCTTCGTCATGTAGTTCAAGCTGCGAGAACGCCTCATCGACTGCTGTGGCTATTTTTAGCAGCCGTTGATTGATGTCAGAAGCCGAGACTCCTTCGGAATTGAAATTGTTTCGTTTGACGCGCTGGGATTTTTCATCCCATTTGGACGGAGCAATCTTGTATCCCGAATAATACCAAACGCGCTTCCCACCAAAAGTGATGTCGGCATTAATAGGTAGTTCGGCAGCGTAGTTACCTTCTTTGTCTTTTCGCTTCTCCAATCGGAAGCTAACGCGGTGTTTGTACTTATCCATATTCGGAGAGATTATTTAAGGTAAAGCATCCTTGTTTTACCCATACAAAATTACATACAAATTTTGGCTTAATCAAAGATAATCCAAAATATTTTATTTTACCACTACCCTACATATTATTTTGAATAACAAAGATATATAGTTAAACATGTCACCTAAACTATCCTTTATTTTAATATCATTTCATATCCCTCTCTCTCCGCCAAGCATTTTATTAAGGGGCTGTGTCAAAATAGGCGCAGCCTCTTTTTTGATAATCTGCTGAAAAACA
>ERZ777305.1024-NODE-1024-length-39149-cov-10.130583_pt1 | contig 39149 bp, 29 predicted proteins | sample MGYA00374965_ERZ777305 | MGnify/ENA primary metagenome ERZ777305 (study PRJEB29328, sample SAMD00013331) | mouse gut metagenome | study: EMG produced TPA metagenomics assembly of the Metagenome analysis of fecal microbiota from mouse which was promoted... | reverse complement strand
TGATTTGGCTGCCATAAAAATTTTATTGAATCAAATTTAAACAGTTTCTTAGATTAGCATGACTGCGTGGCTTCAGGTTGCGCCAGAATGATCCGTCAGTATATGAACATGGCCATGAGTCAGGATTTTTTACTTCCGACACATGGCCATAGGTTTTTGAAGTGAATTGTCACTTTACCGGAGCGAACTGATCCTTGCCCACTCCACACAACGGGCATACCCAGTCGTCGGGTAGATCTTCAAACGAGGTGCCCGGAGCGATACCATGTTCAGGATCTCCTACTGAGGGGTCATACACCCAATCGCATACTTCACATACGTACTTGTCCATAATAGATTTTTTTTAGTGTCGGTTGATAATCCTTTCACCTGACAAACACCTTCACACCGCAAAGTGTTCGGAAATGTCGCCCTGTCATGAACACAAGCCAGTCACCGTTTTTTGACATACTTCCAAACTGATTCCATTGTTATATTTGTAGAACAGTTGTCGCTTGTTTGCGATAAAATGGCTAAATTTGTCGGTATGATAGTTTTTCCGAACGCAAAAATCAATCTCGGGCTGGCCATCACCGGACGAAGGCCCGACGGTTATCACGATATCGAGACCGTGATGTATCCAGTAGGGTGGACCGATATACTTGAAATTGTGCCATCGAAATCAGGAGTGACCGAATTGTTCACTTCGGGGCGACGCGTAGAGTGCCCGCCGGAGAGCAATCTGGTCATGAAGGCCTATCGTGCGCTTGATGCCATCACGATGCTTCCGCCTGTCAGCATCTATCTCCACAAAGTGATTCCAGACGGCGCCGGGCTGGGCGGAGGTTCGGCCGACGCGGCTTTCGCGCTCAAGGCTCTCAATACGATGCTGAACCTCGGGCTTGACTACAAGCGGCTTGAGGAAATAGCCGCCACAATCGGCGCCGACTGCCCGTTTTTTATCCGCAACCGCCCGGTGACAGCCACCGACACCGGCACTACATTTTCTCCGGCCGAAATCTCGCTTGCCGGGTACAGCATAGTCATAGCAAAGCCTGCTGGATCAGTTTCGACCCGCGAGGCATATTCCGGCGTGAAATCCTATACTGCCCCTGGCAGGGTGGCAGAAGCTATCACACGCCCCATTTCTTCATGGGATGGATGCCTCATAAACGATTTTGAGGCATCGGTAGCCGCACAACTTCCCGAAATAACCGCAATCAAACAGCAACTTGCCGGCATGGGAGCCGTCTACACTTCCATGTCAGGATCCGGATCGGCTGTCTACGGTCTGTTTGGATGTGACATTTTGTCAGACGATATTTCAGCCAAGTTCCCCGGCATGGACATCTATATCGGGCGGCTTGACTGACTGAACGTTATCCGCTCCCGTTTGTTATGTCAGATAAAGAGCCATGCAGTTTGGCAAGATTTTTGCACAGTATAAAAAAAATTAGTGTCTAATATGAGCGATAAAAAGAAATCATCAGATAAAGCCGACGGAATGCAGTCCGAAGAGATACTGGATAATATCGGTGAATCGGTAGAGGAAACCGAAAATATGAGCGATCAGGATATCGAGAATGCCGAAATGAGCGAGATCGACAAGCTTGCCAAAGAGCTTGCCGAAGAGAAACTCAAGGTGGAGAAAGAGAAGAAGGAATACCTCTTTCTTATGGCCGAATTCGATAATTTCCGCAAACGTACTCTTAAAGAGAAGAGCGATATAATCCGCAACGCCAACGAACAATCGATGAAAGGTCTGCTGCCTATCGTCGACGACTTCGAGCGCGGTCTCGATGCCACCAAGGATGTGGACGATCCCAACGCCATAAGAGAAGGCATGGAGATCATCTACAACAAACTCGTGAAATATCTCGAACAGAACGGAGTAAAGGCGATGGAAAGCAACGGCGCCGACTTCGATCCGGATATGCACGAAGCCATAGCCATGGTGCCGGTGGAGGATCAGAATCTTAAAGGCAAAGTGATCGACACGCCCACCAAAGGCTATACTATCAACGACAAGGTGCTCCGTCATGCCAAAGTGGCTGTCGGACAGTGACTGTAATTATCGAGAGGCATAAGAGATGGACAAGAGAGATTACTACGAAGTGCTCGGCGTAGCGAAGACAGCCACACCGGAAGAGCTTAAGAAAGCCTACCGCAAGCTGGCTATCAAATACCACCCCGACAAAAATCCAGGCGACAAGGAGGCCGAAGAGAAATTCAAGGAAGCAGCCGAAGCCTACGATGTGCTCTCCGACCCGGAGAAACGCCAGAAATACGATCAGTTCGGCCACAACATGGGGCCGCAGGGCTTCCCAGGCGGTGGATTCGGCGGCGGACACGGTTTCACGATGGAGGATATTTTCTCGCAGTTCGGCGACATATTCGGCGGCCATGGCGGTTTCGATATGGGAGGCTTCGGCAGTGCTGCCGGCGGACGTCCACGCAAACGCCAGCGTCGCGGCGACGATCTGCGCATCACCTTGAAACTGTCGCTTGAGGATATAGCCAAGGGGATCAGTAAGACACTGAAACTAAAAGCCTTTGCAAAATGTGACCATTGCAATGGCACCGGAGCCAAAGACGGCACGGCGTTCGTCACCTGCCCCACATGTCATGGATCCGGCACGGTAATGCGCACTCAACAGACCATTTTCGGACTCAGCCAAAGCGCCGCAGTGTGTCCGGAGTGTAACGGCGACGGCAAGATCATCAAAGAAAACTGCACCTACTGCAACGGCACCGGAGTGCAGCACAAGGAGCAGGTGGTTTCGTTCAATATACCTGCAGGCGTGGCCGACGGCATGACCCTTACCGTCAAGGGCAAAGGCAACGCGCCGATGCACGGCGGAGTCAATGGCGACCTGCTCGTGGTCATAGAGGAGATCAAACATCCGGAACTGATACGCGACGGCAACGATGTGGTCTACAATCTGATGCTCGACTTCCCCACCGCCGCCCTCGGAGGATCGGTGGAGGTGCCAACAATCGGAGGCCGCGCGCGCCTGAAGATAGCTCCGGGAACACAGCCCGGCAAAATACTGCGTCTGCGCGGCAAGGGACTCCCCTCCACCGAAGGATACGGCACAGGCGACGAGCTGGTCAACGTGATGGTCTACGTGCCTGAAACGCTCAATGACGAGGAACGCAAACTTATAGAGCAGCTTGGCGACAAACCCGATATGAAGCCCAGCGACAGCGTGAAAGACCGTATTTTCAGCAAATTACGCCACATTTTCGATTAACCGTCATATACCATTTTTTTTACGGAGCGACTCGTATAACACGTATGCCGCTCCGTATTTTTTTGTAATTTTGCCATTGCTATGGCAAAAATCATCATGATCACAGGAGGTCAGCGATCAGGGAAAAGCGAGCTGGCCGAAAAAACCGCATTGCGTCTTTCGGCGACGCCTCTGTATGTGGCCACAGCCGTAATCACCGACGAAGAGATGGCACGACGCGTTGAATCACACCGATGCCGACGCGGATCGCAATGGCGTCTGGCCGAGGAGAAGCTGTGGCCGTCACGCTGCATTGTCGCCGGAGATACCGCACTGATCGACTGCATCACCGTGTGGTCGACCAACATGCTGTTTCACTTCAGCGAGGATGCCGACAAGGCCCTCAAAGCCATAATTCAAGAACTTGACACCATAGCCGCCATAGAGAATGCCACCATAGTAGCAGTAACCAACGAGATCGGGCTTGGAGGCATAAGCCCCAATCCGCTGCAACGAAAATTCACCGACCTTCAAGGCCTTGTCAACCGGCATCTGGCCGATATAGCGTCGGAAGTATATCTAACCATATCAGGTATTCCCGTAAAAATAAAATGATCACATTCGACCTCAGGCGTCCCGACCGCACGATAGAGCCGGCGCTGCGCCACAAAGTGGACAACCTTACCAAGCCGAAGGGCTCGCTCGGCAAACTGGAGCATCTGGCCATACAGATCGGACTGATACAGCAGACTCTCACCCCGCGACTCTCCAATCCGTGCAATATACTGTTTGCCGCCGACCACGGAATCATTAGCGAAGGAGTCAGCGTGTCGCCAAAAGAGGTGACATGGCAACAGCTCGGCCATTTCGCCAAAGGGGGAGCCGGCATCAATTTCCTTTGCCGGCAGCACGGTTTTCGCCTGGTGCTTGTGGACGCCGGGGTTGATTACGACATTCCGGCCGGACACGGCATAATCGACCGCAAGGTGGGACGCTCGACACGCAACTTCCTGCATGGTCCGGCAATGACACACGACGAACTCGACCTATGCCTGCGCCATGGTGCGGAAATTGTCGACATGGTGGCCGACGATGGCTGCAACGTGGTCAGTTTCGGCGAGATGGGCAGCGGCAACACATCGGCCTCGTCGATGTGGATGCACGCATTCGCCGGCACACCGCTGCCTCAGTGCGTGGGCGCCGGAGCCGGTCTTGACCGATCAGGCATCGACCACAAACTCAACGTACTCACCCGCGCCTGGAAGAACTATTCCGGCGACGGTAGCGTGTCCGACCTTATGGCATGGTTCGGCGGCTACGAGATGGCGATGGCCGTCGGAGGAATGCTGCGTGCAGCCGAGCGCGGAATGGTGATCATTGTCGACGGATTCATCATGACCAGCTGCATGCTGGCCGCCTCACGGCTATATCCGGAAGTGACCGAATATGCCGTCTACGGCCATCAGGGCGACGAATCGGGCCACCGTCTGGCTCTGGAAGCACTCGGAGCCATGCCTCTGCTCCACCTCGACCTGCGCCTTGGCGAAGGGAGCGGCGCAGTCTGCGCCTATCCCATCCTTCAGTCAGCGGTGAGGATGATCAACGAGATGGATTCGTTTGCCGACGTCAACGTGACAAAATATTTCGACTGATGCAACGCCTTGCAGCAGCAATATCGTTTTTCACCAGACTTCCTCTATGGAGGATGATCGAGATAGATCCGCGCCACTATGAGCGTGTCGTGGAGTTGTGGCCTGTGGCCGGATGGCTTACCGGAGGATTGAGCGCGCTGACGTTATGGCTTGCATCTCTGGTCTTCGACGCGCCTGTGGCGGCACTTCTCGCGCTCACATCCCGCACCCTTTTCACCGGCGCTCTGCACGAGGACGGACTCGCCGACTTCGCCGACGGCATGGGAGGAGGCACGTCGCGCGAACGGATTCTTGCCATCATGAAGGATTCACACATCGGCACATACGGAGTCATCGCTCTTGCCCTGTATTATATGCTGGCGGCAACCGCGATAGCCTCTCTGCCGGTGGCTGTAGCCTGCGCCACAGTCTTCGCGGCCGATGTGTGGAGCAAATACTGCGCCGGAATGATCATCAACGCCATGCCATACGCACGTCAGCGCGAAGAGGCAAAGAATCTGACTGTCTACACACGTATCCGCCCGGCCACACTGCTCACCGGATTTCTCCTGTCGGCATGGCCGCTGACGCTGCTCCATTGGCCGCTGGCACTGGCCTCGCTCGCGCCGGTCATCGCCGCAGCGCTTCTGATCATGTATATCCGCCACAAGATCGGAGGATATACAGGCGACTGCTGCGGAGCGATCTTTATCATCTCCGAACTCTGTTTTCTGCTCACAGCAGCGGCTCTGCACCGAACATTAGGCTGAAAAGGCGTGTTATAACGTCAATCAATACATAGTGAAGACATGCAACAACACATAGCCCGGCATCTGACCGACCTCATAGGCAACACACCCCTGCTTCACCTCAAGCGTTTTTCCGACGCTATGGGAATAAAAGCCGACATAATAGCCAAACTCGAATATTTCAATCCCGGAGGAAGCGTCAAAGACCGCGTGGCATTCAGCATGATCACCGAGGCCGAACGTTCCGGGGTGCTCTGCCCGGGCGGCGTGATAGTCGAGCCTACCAGCGGCAACACAGGAGTGGGACTTGCATGGATAGGATCGTCGAAAGGGTATAAGGTGATACTCACCATGCCCGATACCATGAGCAAGGAGCGCCGCGAGCTTCTTAAAGCCTACGGAGCGCAGATCGTGCTCACTCCGGGCGCCGACGGAATGGCCGGTGCCATAGCCAGAGCCGAAGAAATCAGGATTTCCACACCGGGAGCCATCGTGCTCGGACAGTTTACCAACCCTGCCAATCCGGCCGCGCACGAAGCCACTACCGGCCCGGAGATCTGGAACGCTACCAAAGGGAAAGTGGACATATTCATATCCGGCGTAGGCACCGGCGGCACGATCACCGGCACCGGACGCTATCTCAAGAGCCGCAACCGGAATGTGAGGATTGTGGCGGTAGAACCGCGTGAATCGGCCGTGCTTTCAGGTGAGAATCCGGGGCCGCACGGCATACAGGGGATAGGCGCCGGTTTTACTCCTGTCATTTATGATCCCTCGGTAGTCGACGAGATAGTCACCGTATATACAGACTATGCCAGAACCATGACACGCCAGATAGCCCGTCAGGAAGGTCTGCTCGTCGGCATATCGTCGGGAGCTGCACTCGCCGCGGCCCTCGAGATAGGCCGTCGACACGAATCAGAAGGCAAAACGATCGTAGCGCTGCTACCCGACACGGGTGAACGCTATCTCTCGACCGGTGTATATGACTGAACCGGCCGGCAGACGCAAGCCATCAGTCCTTCGGGTTGCGACGGTATATAAACCGCGCCAGACCCACTATATAGCGTCTGAAACCAGGACGATATGACAGCAGGCGGTCAAACCATCCAAGATAAGGATTGAGCAGCTTGATTTCCAAGCCGACAAAAATCATTGCAAACAATGTGCCCGGCCCCACAATATTCCAGGCCCAGCGACCAAAAAACAGATAACTGCTGACCACCGCCAACACCACCAGAACAGTATCCACCACTATCTTCACACGTGGGAAAGCCACTCCCGTGACACGGCTCAACGCCACCGGGAATCCCTCGCCAGGCATGGCCACCGAACCGCAGCGCACCTCAAGGGCTATCCCCACGCCCATCACCGCACAACCGGCAAACTGAGTGGCTATCCGCGAGATCACTGTCGCACATTCAAGCCAATCGGTGAGCATCATGTTGATGTCGATCAACCAACCGAACACAAAACCTATCACAAGCTGAGACAGCTGCATGGGATTGAACCGGCTACGCAGGACGGCTATCTGAAGACCCACCAGCACGAAATTCATCACTATCGTATAGCCTCCCACTGTCAGAGCCGGCGCCAGCCCCCGCGCCCCGGCGATAGAGAGCGACAGCGGCAACGACGATATGACACTGCTGCCGAGATCGGACTTGATACACAACACTACACCAAGTGTCATCAGATAGATTGAAACAAGCAGAAGAGCATGCTGCCATACGAATGACAAGACAGCCTCTTTGCGCGACAACGTTGTTGAAACCTCCATAAAAAACTTAATATTGAATATCTACTCAGGACAGCGCCTCACCGGCGTTTCCACCTGCAAAACTACAAAAAAATCCGCTGACAGCCGAAAGCCTCCCACAATGTAGACAGTACTACCAAAGTCGGGCGTTTCACGACTGTATTTTGCGAATGTCAGACTACCCCCGTGGCCGCTAACGGTTATTTGGACGGATATATAAGATTTTTATAAGAAAAAACTTGTAGACGGAACTATAAATCACTAAATTTGCAGTATAAAACCAAAACATCAAAAACAGCAAGTCTAAGTCATGAGCAAAGAAAGAATACTGGTCACCGGCGGCACCGGTTACATCGGCTCGCATACAACAGTCGAGCTTCAGAATGCAGGATATGACGTTGTCATTGTCGACAATCTCTCCAACTCCAATGTTGAAGTGCTCGACGGCATAGAGAAAATCACCGGCAAGCGTCCGGCTTTTGTAGAGGCCGACTGCACCGACCTCGCTGCCATGCAGAAACTGTTTGCCGACTATCCCGGCATCAAAGGCATCATCAACTTTGCCGCAAGCAAGGCTGTAGGCGAATCGGTTGAGAAACCCATACTCTACTATCGCAACAATCTCAACACTCTGCTCAACCTGCTCGATCTCATGGGTCCCAACGGAGTCAAGGGCATCGTGTTCTCATCATCGTGCACAGTCTATGGCGAACCCGACGTGAACCCCGTCACAGAGCAGTCGCCCATAAAGAAAGCCACTTCTCCCTACGGAAACACCAAGCAGATCTCCGAAGAGATAATAACGGACGTCATCACTTCCGGCGCACCGTTCAAAAGCGTCATACTCCGCTATTTCAATCCCGTTGGCGCGCATCCCAGCGCAGAGATAGGCGAACTGCCCAACGGTATGCCCCAGAACCTCATACCGTTTGTCACACAGACGGCGATCGGCATCCGCAAAGAGCTTTCGGTGTTTGGCAACGACTACGACACTCCCGACGGATCGTGCATCCGCGACTTCATCAATGTTGTGGATCTCGCCAAAGCCCATGTGATAGCCATACAGCGCATGCTTGAGGACAAGAGCCAGGACAAGATCGAGATCTTCAACCTCGGCACAGGCATCGGACTGTCGGTGCTCGAACTCATAGAGTCATTCGAGCGCGCCACAGGCGTGAAGGTGCCTCACAAGATCGTGGGACGCCGCACCGGCGACATCGAAAAAGTATGGGCCAATCCCGAACATGCCAACAATGTGCTCGGATGGAAGGCCGAAACGCCTATCGACGACACGATGCGTTCGGCATGGGCATGGCAGTGCAAGCTCCGCGAGCGCGGCATAATGTGATGCAGGTCGACCACACCGTATGACGACAATGCGATCAGCCTGCGTCAAAGCAATCATAGCTGTGGCGGCAATCCTTTTCGGACTGCCGCCATACGCTTTATCACAACCCACCGGCACGAAAAAACCGGCTGAACCGGACTCTACACTGACCGTAAGCCTGCTGACTGCCGCACCCGGCGACGACATCTATGAGCTCGAAGGACATGCAGCCCTGAGGCTCAAAAGCTCCACCTATGACATGACCGTCAACTGGGGACTGTTTGACTTCGATTCACCCAATTTTGTCTACCGGTTTGTCAAGGGTGAAACCGACTATATGGCCGGTGCGATACCGACAGCCTATTTCATCGAGCAATACCGTCGTGAAGGCCGACGGCTCAAAGAGCAGACATTCAACCTCACGCCGGAGGAAGCCGGCCGTCTGCGCGAGCTTGTCGAGATCAATCTTCTGCCTGAAAACCGTACGTATCGATACAACTACGTCAGGGACAACTGTTCGACCCGCTGCATAAACATCGTGGAGCGTGCCATCGGCGACTCCGTGTATCTGGGTGCACCGGCCGGTGAACTGGCCGGAAATGTCAGCTTCCGCGACATGATGGCCTACCACCACCGCAACTATCCATGGTATCAGTTCGGCATAGATCTTGCCCTTGGCAATGGCATTGACCATACGCTCACCAACCGTCAGAAAGCATTTGCCCCCACGGTGCTCGAATGTCAGGCCGAGCAGGCTCTGCGTCCAGACGGCACCCCGTTGACGCTCGGTACGGACATACTTGTGGCGGGCGACGAGCATGGCACTGCCCTCGCCCCGACACCATGGTGGATAACACCACTGGCCGTATGCTGGGCTATCTTTGCCGTAGTCATTTCACTGACCATCGACGACATAAACCGCGGATCTGTCAGCCGATGGCTTGACTCGCTGCTGTTCGGCGCGATGGGACTGACCGGATGCGTCATCGCATTTCTCATTTTCATCTCGGTTCACGAAGCCACGTCGCCCAACTGGCTTATACTGTGGCTCAACCCGTTATGCTTCATACCGGCAATACTGGAATGGTCGCGACGCTGTCGTGCCTTTCTTATTTGCTATCATTTTGTTAACTTTGCAGCGATTTTGACAATGACGATTTTAATGACCGTCGGCGAACAAAATTGCAACTCAGCGTTTATTCCTTTGATAGCATGTAGCGCGCTACGTTCGACAAGCTATATCTACATTTCGCTATGCGGAAAAAGAAAAGAACTGACATACAGCATAAAATACTCTGTGCGGTACTCCTGACTCTTGTCACTGCATCAGCCGGCGCCCAGACCGCTCCCAAGCGGCCTCAGATGGTGGTAGGCATAATGGTGGAGGGACTCAGTCAGGATTATCTCGACCTGCTGCATAATCATTTCACCGACGGCGGTTTCAAGCGCCTGATGCGCGACGGAGCCACACTGAGCAACGTCGACTACGGTCCGGGAGTGGATGCCGCCGCCGCCACAGCAATAATCTATACGGGAGCGGCTCCCAGCGTCAACGGCATTCCGGCGGAATACGTATATGACCGCGAGCGTCGCCGCAGCCGCAGCATACTGCTCGACACAGCCAAGATAGGAAATTTCACAAACGAAACCTATTCACCCGCCGCCATACTCGTATCGACTCTCGGCGATGAAGTGAGGCTCGACGCCGCAGGCACAGGGTGGGTCTACAGCGTGGCTCCTGATCCGGCGCAGGCCATAATCATGACCGGACACGCCGGCAACAGCGGGTTCTGGATCAATGATCACACCGGCTCATGGGCAACGACCACACACTACAAGGATGTGCCGAGAAGCATTTCCTCGCGCAATTACCGCCGGCCGATATCCACCGTGCTCGACACCCTAAAGTGGGAGCCACTTCTGACGCCGGCACAGTATCCCGACGTACCCGACTATAAACGGCAATACCCTTTCCGCCACTATTTCGGACGGAAGGACGTTGACCGCTACCGACAGTACAAAGCCTCGGCCAAAGCCAACGAAGAGGTGACATCGATAGCCGAAGAGTATCTTTCGACCATGGCGCTGGGCACTCGCGGCCCGGTGGATATGGTCAACATCGGATATACTCTCTCGCCCTATCCCTACACTGCCGACGGCGACAACCGCATGGAAACCATCGACGCATATCTGCGCCTCGACCGCGATCTGGCCAGGCTGATGAAAGCCATCGACCACCGCACCGGAGCCGGAAACTCGCTGATATTCCTTGCCGGCTATCCCGCCCGCCCGACATCGAGGCGCGACGACGAGAAATGGGGACTGCCCTCAGGCGAATTCTCGCCACGAAAAGCCATCTCGCTCCTCAACATGTATCTCATCGCTCTCCACGGCAACGGCGACTGGGTGACAGGATACTTCAACCGCAACTTCTACCTCAACCAGCGGCTTATCAAGGAGAACCGTCTTGACGCTTCAGATGTCAGAGCCGAGGCTGCCGAATTCCTTGCACGGATGAGCGGCGTCAGCGGGGTGTACACTATCGACGACATCATCGCATCACGCGCAGGCGACAACGCCAACGAACTGAAACGCAACACCCTGGTGAAATACGCCGGCGACGTGGTGGTAAACATCACTCCCGGCTGGTCAGTGACCGACGACACTGTCAGCGGAGCTGTCAACGCTCCGCAAGTGGCTCGCGAAGCCTTCTTCCCTTCCACCGTCATAGTCATGGGACCGGGAGTGAAGCCACAGACCATTGACGAGAAAATCGACGCAAGGCGCATTGCTCCCACCGTTTGCCGGCTTCTTCGCATCCGTTCGCCCGGAGCGGCATCCCTTCCTGCCGTCAGACTCTGAGGCATCATCACCGATCAAAGCAGGAGCGCGCCTGATGACGCATGACAGAATATCACCTTATGACTTGATGCAGATATCTGTCGGAATACAGGCTGACTCCACGATGGGATCTATTGTGCGACACAATATCCCTTACGCGACATAAACGCAAACATCATATTCATCAGAATCAAAATAACAACATGTCACTAAACTCATTTTTAAGCAAGATATTCGGCAACAAATCACAGCGCGATCTCAAGGAGATACAGCCAATCATCGACAAAATCAAAGCTTGCGGAGAAAAAGTAAAAACGCTCGACAACGATGCGCTCCGACAGACCATCAGCGATGTGCGCGCTGACATCAAGAAGGCCATAGAAACCGATGAAACAGCGATCGCCGGACTCAAGACCGAGATCGAGACCCTGCCGTTCGACAAGCGTCAGCCGCTGTGGGATGAAATAGACCGTCATGAAAAAAACATACTCGACACGATAGAGAACAAGCTCAACGAGCACCTTCCGGTAGTGTTCGCTACCATGCGCGAAACCGCCGCACGCTTTGCCGCCAATCCGACCGTTGAGGTTACAGCCACACAGATGGACCGCGATCTGGCCGCCGCAGGCAAGGAGTTTGTCAGCATCGAAGGCGACAAGGCCATCTGGAAAAACCACTGGCTTGCCGGAGGCAACGAGATCACCTGGGATATGGTCCACTACGACGTGCAGCTCATAGGCGGCGTGGTGCTCCATCAGGGCAAGATCGCCGAGATGGCTACCGGTGAGGGCAAAACTCTTGTAGCCACACTGCCGGTATTCCTGCGCTCGCTCTCCGGACGCGGCGTGCACGTGGTGACCGTCAACGACTATCTGTCGAAACGCGACTCCGAATGGATGGGTCCGCTCTATATGTTCCACGGATCGAGCGTAGACTGCATCGATAAGCATCAGCCTAACTCCACCGGACGACGCGACGCATATAACTGCGACATCACTTTCGGCACCAACAACGAATTCGGCTTCGACTACCTGCGCGACAATATGGCTCTCTCGCCTTCCGACCTCGTGCAGCGCAAACACTACTATGCGATTGTCGACGAGGTAGACTCGGTGCTTATCGACGACGCCCGTACACCGCTCATCATCTCCGGTCCGGTGGCGAGAGGCGACGACCAGATGTTCAACGAATACCGGCCCAACGTAGAGAAAGTTGTCGCCGCCCAGCGCAAACTCGTCACACAGATGCTTACCGACGCAAAGGCGAAGCTCGCATCGGACGACAAAGATACCCGCAAAGCCGGCGCTCTCGAACTGTTCCGATCGTTCAAGGGTCTGCCCAAGAACGGCGCGCTGATCAAGTTCCTCAGCCAGGAGGGTATGAAGAACATACTGCTCGAAACCGAAGGCTATTATCTTCAGGACAATTCGCGCGAGATGCCCAAGGCCACGGAACCGCTATATTTCGTCATTGACGAGAAAAACCGCAGTGTGGAGCTTACCGACAAGGGTATCGACATGCTTACCGGCACATCGGCCGACCCCGACTTCTTCGTGCTCCCCGACATAGCCGCCCAGCTCTCGGAGGCCGAGACTATCGCCGACGCCGCAGAGCGACAGCAGAAAAAAGATGAGCTGATGCAGAACTATGCCGTCAAGGCCGAGCGTGTACATACCGTCACACAGCTGCTCAAAGCCTACACCCTCTTTGAGAAGGATGTGGAATATGTGATCGACGACAACAAGATAAAGATCGTCGACGAACAGACCGGACGCATCATGGAGGGTCGGCGCTACTCCGACGGACTCCACCAGGCCATAGAGGCCAAAGAGGGAGTGAAGGTTGAGGCTGCCACGCAGACCTTCGCCACCATCACCCTGCAGAACTACTTCAGAATGTATCACAAGCTTGCCGGCATGACCGGTACGGCCGAGACCGAGGCCGGAGAGCTGTGGGACATATACAAGCTCGACGTCGTGACCATCCCAACCAACCGTCCGGTGGCACGCATCGACATGAACGACCGCGTCTACAAGACCAAGAAAGAGAAATATGCCGCAGTGATCGACGAGATAGTCAAGCTGCGCGAGGAGGGACGTCCGGTGCTCGTGGGCACCACCTCGGTGGAGATCTCCGAGCTGCTCAAACGCATGCTCGACATGCGCCGCATACCCTGTCAGGTGCTCAACGCCAAACTTCACCAGAAAGAGGCCGACATCGTGGCACAGGCCGGCAAGACCGGCACTGTCACCATCGCCACCAACATGGCAGGCCGAGGCACCGACATCAAGCTCCCCGACGAAGTGAAGAAGGCCGGAGGTCTGGCTATCATCGGCACCGAACGCCATGAGAGCCGCCGTGTGGACCGTCAGCTCCGTGGACGTTCCGGCCGTCAGGGCGATCCGGGATCGTCAGTGTTCTACGTATCGTTCGAGGACACTCTGATGCGCCTGTTCGCCACCGACCATGTCACCAAAGTGCTCGACCGCCTTGGCCTCAAAGAGGGCGAAATGATAGAGAGCGGCATGGTGACCCGCGCCATCGAGAAGGCTCAGAAACGCGTGGAAGAAAACAACTTCGGCATACGCAAACGCCTCCTCGAATATGACGACGTAATGAACAAGCAGCGCACCTACATATATTCGCGACGCCATCATGCCCTGCTCGGCGAACGTATAGGCATCGACATCGCCAATATGTTCTACGACTATATCGAGAACCTCATCACGACCTACGACTCCCCTGCCGCATTCGGCGATCTGTCGCTTGAACTTTTCAAGACCCTTACGATCGAGGCACCCTTCACCGAAGAGGAATTCCGCAGCATGAGCAAGGAAGAAGCCATCGACCGCGTGCATCAGGCCGCTATCGAAGCTTTCGACCGCAAAAACGACCGTATCCGCGAAGTAGCCATGCCGGTGATCAAGGACTGCGTCGAAAACCGTGGTCTGAACTCCATGATACTCGTGCCCATCACCGACGGCAAACGCGTATTCAGCCTTCCGGTCAATATCATCGACGCCTACAATTCCGACGGCCGCGCCATCGTCAAGGAGTGGCACAAGGCTATCATGCTCGTGAGCATAGACGAACTCTGGAAGGAGCATCTGCGTGAGCTCGACCAGCTCAAGCAGTCGGTGCAGAACGTATCATACGAGCAGAAGGATCCTCTGGTAATCTACAAGGTAGAGTCGTTCCACCTCTTCGAGAATATGCTCAACAATCTCAACGTGAAGGTGATCTCGGCTCTGATGCGCGGACAGCTCTACATACAGCAGCGTCCGGCTCAGCAGCAGCCCGAAGGCGCTCAGCAACAGGCGCCCCAGCCCGAAGTGCAGCGCGCCATGCCCGAAAGCCACCGTCAGGCCAGCAACTACCGCGAGAGCCGCGGCAATCTGCCCGGTGAAGCCGAGCAGCGTGCCGCAGCAGCGTCCAGCCATGGAGAGCAGCAGCGTCCCATGCCCGTCAAGGCCGGCCCGAAAATCGGCCGCAACGATCTCTGCCCCTGCGGCAGCGGCAAGAAATACAAAAACTGCCACGGACAGGGTCTTTAATCATCGTAAATACAAAATCACAAAACACAGTAGACTGATCCGCTAAAAACGGTCAGCTTACATCACAACATTCCAATCACACGAGACATGAATTCACTCAGCAACAAGCCCAAGCTCCTATGGCTTGCCATAGGGCTTGTGGCACTTCTGGTGATAGCAGTGGCAGTAAGCCTGTTTCAGGTGACCTCACTGAAACTTGAAGTCAACCAGCAGAAAGCCGAAAACGAACAGCTCCAGCTCACCAACGACCAATTGCAGCTGGCCAACGAGTACGAGGCCATCAACTCGCAGTTTGCACAGTATGAGAACCAGGCCACACAGATGGCCGGAGACACAATACTGGCCAAGTACACCGCCGCCAAAAACAAGGTGGAACAGCTGCTGCAGGAACTCAACTCCGAGAAGGTAAAGAGCCAGAAGCGCATATCGCAGCTACAGAACGAAATCTCCACTCTGCGAGGACTCCTGCGCCATTATATAGCCCAGGTGGACTCGCTCGGCAAGGAGAATGCCGGACTGCGGGCCGAGAACGCGGAGATCCGCAACGAGAACCGCTCGCTGTCGAACCGCATGCAGGAGGTGACCCGCAAAAACGAGACCCTCAGCGAACGGATGACACTGGCCGAAAAGCTCAACGTCACAGGCGTGGCTCTCACCCCGCTCAAGAAAAACGGCAAACAGGAGAAAAAAATCACCAAAGCCAAGCAGCTCATGGTGACATTCACCATACCGCAGAACAACTCCACTCCCGTAGGACAGAAAACCGTGTATCTGCGTATAACCTCGCCCGAAGGCGCGCTTCTCGGCAATGCCGGCACATTTGACTTCGAAGGATCAAACGTGGCATGCACAGCCAAGAAGCAAATTGAATATGCCGGTGAGGAAATACCGGGCGTCACAATCTACTGGGATGTGAACACAGCTCTTTCGGCCGGCGAATATACGGTAGAACTGTTTGCCGACAATTACCGTCTGGCATCGCGACGCTTCACCTTCAAGAAATGATCGAGGCACTGCAACATTTTTACGAAGCCGTCAACTCCGTCGAGGTCACTACGACCTCGGCGGTGTTCAAATTATGCGTAAGCCTGTTGCTCGGCAGCTGCGTCGGGATGGAGCGCAAGCGCAAAGGACAGATCGCCGGCATACGCACATTCGCCCTCATCTCCATGGGAGCCACGCTGGCCATGCTGCTCTCGATCTACGTGCCGCAGGAATACCTCGGGCTGAAAAACGGCGACCCCGGACGTATCGCCGCGCAGGTGATCACCGGCATAGGCTTCCTCGGCGCCGGAGCCATCATACAGATGAAAGGCTCGGTGCGCGGACTGACCACCGCCGCCGGAATCTGGATGGTGGCCACGATAGGCATGGCCGTGGGCGTAGGCATGTATCTGGTGTCGGTCGTGGCCACCGGACTGATGCTCGTCATACTCGTACTGCTCGAACAACTGGAGCACCGCATCCATGTCGGATGGGAGACACGCATAGTGCGCATACGCATCGGAGCGATCGTCAAGGATATAGAAGCCTACCGCCACTGTCTGTCGGAACAGAATATCACACTGACCAATGTGTTTGTGGAGTATGATTTCGAAACGCCCTGCACGCGCCTCAATCTGGTGGTGCTCGCCAAAAACACCACCGATTTCGTCAAAGTGTTCGGACTGCTCCGACAACTTAATCCCACACAGGGCATCTCGCTCGCCAATCAAGTGACCATATGATCCTCGCCACAATAGCCGCAGAATCTCTGCCCATCGAAAGCCTGATACGCGATCTGGCATTCATACTCATACTCGGCGCCGTGGTGACGGTGCTGTTCAAATGGTTGCGTCAGCCTGTCGTGCTCGGCTATATCGTAGCCGGATTTCTGGCGAGCCCCCACTTCGAGTATCTGCCGTCGGTGACTACCGACAGCAATATCGAGTTCTGGGCTCAGATAGGCATCGTGGTGCTGCTCTTCTCGCTTGGACTTGAATTCAGCTTCAAGAAACTTGTCAATGCCGGAGGGTCGGCTGTGGTGACGGCTATGATCATCGTCGCGGGCATGATGTGCGGTGGGTTTGTTGTCGGGCATATTCTCGGTTTCTCGGCCATCAACTGCCTTTTCCTCGGCGGCATGCTGTCCATGTCGTCGACCACTATAATCATCAAGGCCTTCAACGATCTGGGGCTTCAGCACAAGAAATTCGCCTCACTGGTGTTTGCTGTGCTGATAGTGGAGGATCTTTTTGCAGTGGTGATGATGGTGTTGCTGTCGTCGATAGCAGTCAATTCCACCGTCAAAGGTGGCGAGATGCTGTTTAGCGTCATGAAGCTGGTGTTTTTCCTCATCATGTGGTTTGCCACCGGAGTGTTTGTTCTCCCTTCGTTGCTCAACAAGGTGCGTCGCTATCTGAATTCCGAAACACTTCTGATCATGTCGATGGGACTGTGCCTCGGCATGGCCGTTTTTTCGGTCTGCTGCGGATTCTCGCTTGCATTGGGAGCGTTCGTGATGGGTTCTATCCTTGCCGGCACGAGTTTTGCCGAACGGATCGAGCGCGTAGTCACTCCGGTAAAGGATCTGTTCGGATCAGTATTCTTCATATCCGTCGGCATGATGGTGGATCCGCACATCATCACGCAATACTGGGCGCCGATCCTTGTGCTGTCGGGAGTCGTGATCTTCGGCATGATACTGCTCGGCACCTTCGGTATGCTCGTCACCGGCCAAAACCTGAAGGTGGCCATCGAAGCCGGATTCTCCCTGACACAGATCGGCGAATTCGCTTTCATCATAGCCACCCTCGGTATGAGCCTCGGAGTGCTCGATCCTACCATCTATCCGATAGTCGTGGCCGTGTCGGTGCTGACCACCTTCACCACGCCATACTTCATACGCATGGCCGATCCGGCCTACGGGATCATCCGCCGCCTGCTCCCCCGCCGCCTGCACTTCCTAATTGACCGCTACACCGAAAGCGCAGCCGCCGAGAGCGAAACAGGACGCCTGTTGCGCTCACTGATACACCGCTATCTGTGGAGGGTGATGCTCTACTCCGCCGTATTGGTGGCTATGGCTCTGATATCACAGAAATGGGTGCTTCCATGGCTTACAGGCGTCAGCGAAGTTTGGGGGCCGCTTCTCTGCGCGCTGCTGACACTGGCCGCCATGACACCATTTCTCATCGCCCTGTCGTTTCCGGCATCGAAACGCACCGAACGGCAGCGTCTGATCGAAGCCAACGCCAAATTCGACGTGCCACTGGTGGTGATGACATTCTTCAGGCTTCTGATAGGCCTGGCTATCATCATCTATACCCTGTCGGTGACATTCTCAGTGGCCGTAGGATTCATATTCGGCATTTTCATCTTCATGCTGCTTGTATTCGGCTTCTCGCGCAACGTCAGGCGCCGCATGCGCGGCATCGAGTCGCGGTTTATCGACAATCTCAACGAGCGAGAACTCAGGCGCAGCGGACGCCGCAACAACGTCGTGGGCAATCTTCATATGGCTTTCATGACCGTGGGCTACGACTGCCCGTTTGTCGGCGAGCGGCTTCAGGACTCTGATCTGCGCCGCAGATACGGTGTCAGCATAGCCAACATACAGCGTGGAGCGCAAGTGCTGCCGGTGCCGTCGGGCGACACCCGCATATTTCCCGGCGACGTGCTCGGCGTGATCGGCACCGACGAGGAAATACAGAAACTTCTGCCCATCGTCGAGGCAACGGACAGCAACGAAGCCGCCGGACCGTCGGCCCACGACTTCAAGATGACTACCGTGCAGATCTCGGCATCATCACCGCTGGCCGGAAAGACAGTGGGAGAGGCCCGGCTGAGCAAGGACTACTCTACCCTGCTTGTAGCCATAGACCGCAATGGAGAATTCATCACCCCGGTGGCCTCGACCCGGTTTGAACCTCACGACATCATCTGGGCCGTAGCGCCCAAAAAACAGATTGCCCGCCTCAAATGACTCCTCAAATGATAGCGCCACGGTCAAAAACACCTCCACGCACAGCGGCAAGATGACAAAAATTTCATAATTTTGCAACCTACACCAAAGCGATAATTCTTTTACACCAATCCTTATGCAGGAAAAGATCATAATCCTCGATTTCGGATCGCAGACCACACAGCTAATCGGACGCCGTGTGCGCGAGCTGAATACCTACTGCGAGATCGTACCCTACAACAAGTTTCCCCACGGCGACGAGTCAGTGATAGGCGTCATCCTCTCCGGTTCGCCATTCTCAGTTTATGACGAAAAAGCGTTCCGCACCGATCTGTCATCGATATGGGGGCGTCTTCCCATTTTGGGCATATGCTACGGAGCGCAGTTCATAGCCTACACCAACGGAGGCAAGGTAGAGCCGGCCGGCAGCCGCGAATACGGACGCGCACGCCTCGAATATGTCGACGAATCCGACCAGCTGCTCCGCGGCATACGTCCGGGAAGCCAGGTGTGGATGAGCCATGGCGACACCATCACCGGCATATCCGACAAATTCGAAATCATAGCCTCCACGGCTGATGTACCCGTTGCCGCCTACCGCTCCAAAGAGGAGAAAGTGTGGGGCGTGCAGTTCCACCCAGAAGTATACCACAGTGAGTGCGGCACGCAGCTGCTCTCCAACTTCGTCAAGGGCATCTGCGGATCGAAATGCGACTGGAACGCCGCGTCGTTCATAGAATCGACCGTGGCCGCGCTCAAAGAGCAGCTCGGAGACGACAAGGTGGTGCTCGGCCTGAGCGGCGGTGTCGATTCCTCGGTAGCGGCCGTGCTCCTCAACAAGGCGATAGGCAAGAATCTCACCTGCATATTCGTTGACCACGGCATGCTCCGCAAGGACGAGTTCAGCGACGTGATGCGCGACTATGAGGGACTTGGCCTCAATGTGATCGGAGTCGACGCTTCGGCAAAGTTCTTCAAGGAACTCGCCGGAGTGACCGATCCCGAAAAGAAACGCAAGATCATCGGCAAAGGATTTATCGACGTGTTTGACGAAGAGGCACATAAGCTCACCGATGTGAAGTGGCTCGGACAGGGCACAATATATCCCGACTGCATCGAATCGCTCTCTATCACCGGCACCACCATCAAGAGCCACCACAATGTGGGCGGACTTCCCGAGAAAATGAACCTCAGACTGTGCGAACCCCTGCGTCTGCTATTCAAGGACGAAGTGCGCGCCGTCGGACGCCAGCTCGGAATGCCCGAACATCTCATCAGCCGTCATCCGTTCCCGGGGCCTGGGCTGGCAGTCAGAATTCTCGGCGACATCACTCCTGAAAAGGTGGCCGTGCTGCAGGAGGCCGATGCCATATTCATACAGGGTCTCCGCGACCATGGCCTCTACGATTCGGTATGGCAAGCCGGAGTGATACTCCTTCCCGTGCAGAGCGTAGGAGTGATGGGCGACGAACGCACCTACGAACGCGCCGTGGCTCTGCGCGCTGTCACATCGACCGACGCCATGACCGCCGACTGGGCACGACTCCCCTACGACTTTCTCGCCGAGGTGTCAAACAAGATCATCAATAAGGTAAAAGGCGTGAACCGCGTCACCTACGACATTTCCTCAAAACCGCCGTCGACGATCGAGTGGGAGTGATATGAATATAGTCCTCAATATCATCTGGGTAGTGTTCGGCGGACTGATGATAGCCATCGAATATGCCGTGGCGAGCATCGGCATGATGGTGACAATCATCGGCATACCGTTCGGACTGCAGACCCTGAAGCTTGCCGCGGTGGCGTTGTGGCCGTTCGGCACTGCCGCCAGAAGCAGCGGATGGCCATCGGGATGCCTCGCCGGCGTGATGAACGTCATCTGGTGGTTTCTGGGCGGTGTGGCCATAGCGCTGACCCATCTGCTCTGGGGGCTGGTGTTCTGCATCACCATTGTAGGAATACCCTTCGGAATGCAACACTTCAAGCTTATGAAGCTGGCTCTGTTCCCCTTCGGAAAAGACTTGACGTTTTCATGACAGTGCTCTGAAAGCTGACAACATCAAAAAAAACAGTCGCCGTGTCAGTGTGAATCTGACACGGCGACTTATTTTACTGAAATCGAAGAGAAGCAATATATATATACCTGATCGATATGGAGGGAGGGACTGTCAGCACCGATAATCGGCAAAGCGTATCTGGAGCTGCTGACGCGCATAGAATATGCGGCTTTTGATCGTGCCCACCGGCAGTCCCATGCTCTCGGCTATCTCGTCGTATTTATACCCGGCCACGTGCATGGAGAACGGCCGGCGGTATTTGTCGGGGAAACTATTGATGGCGTCGGTGATCTCCCTTGCTCCGAAAGCACCTTCGGGAGTGGCTATGCCCGAATCCTGACTGAGATTGAGGTGATAGAGATCGTCGGTCGTATCGACCACCGTAGCCGCACGCGCGGCTTTGCGGTAATTGTTGATGAAGATGTTGCGCATGATAGTGAACACCCATCCCTTGAAATTCGAGTTGTCGGTAAACTTGTCGGCATTGTCAAGCACCTTCAGCATCGTATCCTGCATAAGGTCGGCGGCATCTTCGCGATCTGACGTGAGCATATAAGCGAAGTTGAGCATATTGGCCTGCAGAGAGGTGAGTTTCTGCCTGAAATCAACTGTTGTCATGTCGTATCGTATTTTGTTGCTTACTATACTGTTTTGCGTTGTACTGAACCCTCGGTTATTGATTGGTTCGACGATGCAAAGTTACGTCATATACGGAGTCGGCAAGCAAATTTGAGTTAAAGCACGTTAAAATGATTACAACCGTGTTACAGCCTTGCGTTATGTGTTTAATTTTCAAATATATCTTCGCACCACATCCGAAGCATTCAAAAAAACGGCCGCAGACACGACGGCAATCTCGAAAATTCTGCGTAACTTTGCGCGCAATTAAATCCATAACGTTTCGTACAGTTTATGTCGTTTATTGCAGATCGAGTAAAAATGGACGGACTGACATTTGACGATGTCCTTCTGATCCCGTCCTATTCGGAAGTCCTCCCCCGCGAGGTCAATCTCCGCACCAAGTTTTCACGCAACATTGAGCTCAACGTGCCTCTGGTATCGGCGGCCATGGACACCGTCACAGAGGCCCAGCTTGCCATAGCCATCGCACGCGAAGGAGGCATCGGTGTCATACACAAAAACATGACCATCGCCGAGCAGGCCCGTCAGGTCCACGCCGTGAAACGCGCCGAAAACGGCATGATCTACGACCCTGTCACCATCAAGCGCGGCAAGACCGTGCGTGACGCTCTGGCCATGATGGAGGAGTACCATATCGGAGGCATACCGGTGGTCGATGACGAACGTCACCTCGTGGGTATAGTCACCAACCGCGACCTCCGCTTTGAGCGCAACCTCGACCGTCCTGTCGACGAAGTGATGACCTCCCAGAATCTCGTCACCACCAAGCAGTCGACCAACCTCGAGGAAGCAGCCAAGATACTGCAGGAGCACAAGATCGAGAAACTACCAGTAGTGGGCTCGGACGGCAAACTCGTCGGACTAGTGACCTATAAGGATATCACCAAAGCCAAAGACAAGCCCTATGCATGCAAGGACTCGCTTGGACGTCTGCGCGTGGCAGCCGGTGTCGGCGTCACCAACGATTCCATGGAGCGCGTCGACGCCCTCGTAGAAGCCGGAGTGGATGCCATAGTGATCGATACCGCCCACGGTCATTCGCGCGGTGTGGTAGGCGTGCTCAAGGCTGTCAAGGAAAAATATCCCCATATCGACGTTGTGGTAGGCAACATCGCCACCGGCGAAGCTGCAAAATATCTCGTTGAGAACGGAGCCGACGGCGTCAAGGTGGGCATCGGCCCCGGATCCATATGCACCACCCGCGTGATCGCCGGCGTAGGCGTGCCCCAGCTTTCGGCCGTCTACGACGTAGCCAAGGCACTCAAAGGCACAGGAGTGCCTCTGATAGCTGACGGCGGCATACGCTACTCCGGCGACATCGTCAAGGCACTCGCAGCAGGAGCCTACAGCGTGATGCTTGGCGGAATGCTGGCAGGTGTCGAGGAATCGCCGGGCGAGACAATCATCTACAACGGACGTAAATACAAGGCCTACCGCGGAATGGGATCGCTCGAAGCCATGGAGAAAGGCTCGAAAGACCGTTACTTCCAGGCCGGAGAATGCGATGTGAAGAAACTCGTGCCCGAAGGCATTGCCGCACGCGTGCCCTACAAAGGATCGCTCTACGAGGTGACCTACCAGATGCTCGGCGGCCTGCGTTCAGGAATGGGCTACTGCGGCGCCCCCGACATAGAGCATCTCCATAATGCGAAATTCACTCGCATCACCAATGCCGGCGTGGCCGAAAGCCATCCCCACGATGTAGCCATCACAAGCGAAGCACCCAACTACAGCGCTTCTCACCAGTGATCAACCGCATAAGCCTGCTCGCAGCAGGACTGACCGTACTGTTTCTGCCGTTGCAGCCACGCGCTGCAGCGGCAGAAAGCTTTACGCCGCTCACTGTAGGAGGAATAACTCTTGACCGCGAGGACTTCAACGAGGTCCTCGGCTCTGACACACGCCCCGACACCACAGCCATGCGGCTATTCGAGGAATACGCCCTGAGGCTTGCGGCCGCAGCCGCCGCAGGCTACAACCTGCGACTCCGCGACCGGTCGTCCGAAGCGATCGTTGCACGTCAGACAGCCGTAGCTCTTACCGACAGCCGTGCGACAGACAGCATCGCGGCCACCGACACGCTCACTATATCGACACTGTTCGAAAGATGGCGCGACAGTCTTCGATGGGACTCGCCACGCTTCAAAGGGTCGATCGTAATGTCTATAAGCCGGGAGCTTGCCGATTCGGCTGCGACAATGCTACATGCCATGACCACAACCGACCACTATGAACGCAGAGCCATACTGATGCGAAGCTTCGGAAAGAATGTAAAACTGGTGAAACTGCTTGTCGGCCGGGGAGCCAACCGTTGGGCCGATCATGCCGTCTGGGGCGACACACTCCCCTCACCTACCGTTGCCGAGCCATGGGCTGCCGCCCGGATAGTCGACGGACATATACTGGACCGCCCCGAAGAGCCATCGGACGTTGCCGACCGTCTGGCAATCATGCATCACTCACACCTGCAACGGCTATATATCAAATGGCTGCGGTCGCGGTTTGCGATCAGATATAACGAACGACCGTAGACGATCCGATCTGCAAACGCAATCAAAACGGATCAAGCGTATCGGCCAAATGACAAAACAAGGTATCCTGTGCCAGGATCTGAATTCCGGCACAGGATACCTTTTATATTATCACGCATTAACGCTTATGCGCTTACGGCTCAGATGAGAGCGTGGCCTGTCATTTCGGCAGGCTGCTCCAGATCCATGATTTTGAGAATTGTCGGAGCCACGTCGGCCAGACGCCCGTCGGCTACCTTCACTCCGCTCTTCTCCGTTACATAAATGCAGGGCACCGGATTTAGCGAATGTGCCGTATTGGGTGTACCGTCGGCATTTATAGCGTTGTCGGCATTGCCATGATCGGCTATTATGATAGCCTCGTATCCGGCAGCCACAGCCGCGTCAATGGTGCGTCCCACGCATTCGTCGACAGCCTTCACCGCCTTTTCGATTGCCTCGTAGACTCCGGTATGACCTACCATGTCGCCGTTGGCATAGTTGACCACGATGAAATCATATTCCTCGCTGCGGATTGCCTCCACAAGCTTGTCGCATACCTCATAGGCGCTCATCTCTGGTTTGAGGTCGTAGGTGGCCACCTTTGGCGAAGCCACGAGAATACGCTCCTCGCCCTCGTAGGGAGCCTCGCGGCCACCGTTGAAGAAGAATGTCACGTGGGCATACTTCTCGGTTTCGGCGATATGAAGCTGTTTCTTGTCGAGCGACGACAGGTATTCGCCAAGAGTATTGCTTACATTCTCCTTGTCGAAGAGGATGTGTACTCCGGTGAACGATGCGTCGTAGGGAGTCATGCAGTAATACTGCAGATCCTTGACGGTGTGCATTCCGGCCTCGGGCATATCGTGCTGTGTGAGCACCGTGGTCAGCTCTTTGGCGCGGTCGTTTCGGTAGTTGAAGAATATCACGGCGTCGCCCTCCTTGATAGTGCCGTCGACTGCGGCATTATGGATAGGCTTCACAAATTCGTCGGTGATGTCGTTGTCGTAGCTCTGCTGCATGGCCGCCACCATATCGGTGGCCTGCTCTCCCTCGCCGTTGACGAGGAGATCATAGGCGATCTTCACGCGTTCCCAGCGCTTGTCGCGATCCATCGCGTAGTAGCGTCCCACAATCGATGCGATCTGTCCGGCCGATTTAGAGCAATGTGCCTGCAGAGCCTCGATGAATCCTTTGCCGCTGCGCGGATCGGTGTCGCGTCCGTCCATGAAGCAGTGTATGTAGACCTTCTCCAGACCATAGGCCTTGGCTATATCACACAGCGCGTAAAGATGATCGAGCGACGAGTGCACGCCTCCGTCAGAGGTAAGGCCCATGAAATGAATGGCCTTGCCCGTCTGCTTGGCGTAGCCGAAGGCATTCTTCACTTCGGGATTTTCCATAATCGAACCGTCGGCGCAGGCCTTGTTGATCTTCACAAGATCCTGATATACTACGCGGCCGGCGCCGATATTGAGATGACCCACCTCGGAGTTGCCCATCTGTCCGTCGGGCAGACCGACGTTTTCACCGCTTGCCTGAAGCTGCGAGTGAGGATACTTGGCCATGAGTTTGTCCCATGCCGGAGTCGGTGTGGAGTAGATCACATCGCCCTTGGAGTGGTTGCCGATGCCCCACCCGTCGAGAATCATGAGTAATGCTTTCTGTGACATATCTGTTCTGTTACAAGTTTGTTGTCAGTTTTTACGTATGCAAAATTACATAAATCAGTCGGAATAATCCAATCTCTCGCCAAATAACCGACCAACCGACATCAAAAAAACACTTTTGGCACACGACTGACAGACCGACGTCTTTTCCGGTCAGGGAACGTGTCTGTGTCTTTTCAGTTTATGCCGGATATCATTCGCCAAACTCATTTTGCTGACGTTCGACCTCAAGCAGTCTGGCTACTCTCTTTTCGAGTGCCATCCTTTCCTGATCATGATCTCTGACACCGCAGTCGTCTGCCGACAAATACCGATCTCTGTCATCAAGAAAGCGCGCATCCTTGTCAGAGTAGATCATATTTACGTCAGAAGGCACGCTCACGATTGTCAGTTCGCCTGATATCGGGCGGTGTGTGCCACCCTTGGCCATTGAAGCGCGGACACGGATCGTTCCACTACGGAGAGTCGAACGAACTAAAACCGGAGCCGTGCCCCATTCGAGCCTTACATTGTCGCCTTCAGACCCTGTTATCAGCCGTCCCTCCCCCTCTATCTCGAAATGCAGCATAGAGTTGTTGAGCCGCTTGATACGGCCGTTTTTGTCGGCCACAGCTGCTATAACCGTCACAAAGTCGGAGCCATCGGCTTTAAGCTGTTCACCGCCGACAGTATCGGCCCACAAGACAATCTTTTCAGGCCGACGGGCAGGCTGCACCTTATGAGTCGCCACCACCTTGCCGTCCACAAGACCTTCGGCAAGAAGATATACGTCGTCGGGCTTGCCGCTACGTGTCAAAGCTTTGTCGGCCATAAAATCATACACGCCATCGAACACTACCGGCGGATTTCTCATTCCGCGCCGCTTCATGACATCGCGACTGCTGACCATCGTCACTCCTCCGGAATTGAACGTCAGACGCACTTCGTCGCAGTTGGAATAAACCGTGACGTCACTTCCTGAAAACGGTGTCATCTCATGTGCTATCCACACCATCGGACCCGTACCGGCCGCATAGACCGAATCGGTTTGAACCGGACGCTGCGACATAAACATGTAGTAGGAGTATTTCGGCTGTCGGAAAGCATCCATTATACCGCCGTAGAACGGATCGGGATGATAGCCGCGCTGATGGTCAAACGAGTGCCACAGACATCCGCCGACATGCTGACGCGGCTGACTCATCAGGCTCTCGTAGCTTGTGACATTGTAGGGCGGACATGAATAATGCCGGGCCTGAATGCGCATCGGTTCCTCACCCCATGAGCGCGACACACGGCTCGGTGAATTGTGTGAACTCCAGTCGTCGACATTGTCGCCCCATTCTCTGGTAAAATATGTCCGCGTGGAATCGATTTTGTCCGGAGCATCGCTCATCGACCTCGGGTGTGCGAACCATATCGGAAAATTATCGCTCCCGCGAGCCTCACTGTCGCTTGCGCTGTAGCATCCGGGCCACGGATACTCCTCATCGACCGTAGCACGGGCCCTTGCCGCGAAATCCGACGGATACCAAGTTTCATTGAGGATCGGTTCCCATAGCCATACCGAAGGATGGTTGCGATCGCGCCTGACAAGATTGCGGATATCCGAAAACACACGCCGTCCGAATTCGGGGGCATCGTTCCAGAACTGCCATCCGGGAGTATTATCGATCACCAGCAGCCCAAGCTCGTCGCAGGCATCCATAAATGCCGGATCCTGCGGGCAGTGAGCATTGCGTATCACATTCAGGCCTGCATTCTTGAGCTTCAATGCATCACGCCTGTGGGCGCTGTTGCTGACGGCATTTCCAACAAGAGCGTAATCCTGATGGCGGTTTGCCCCGATCAGAGGCTCAGCATACGGCTCTCCATTGAGATAGAAGCCATCCTTGCCCCTGAACTCCAGACTTCTTATACCTATCCGCCTGCGATATCCGTCGACCACACTACCCTTCCGGTCATATATTCTTACGTGCAGATTATAGAGATGCGGACTGCGCGGCGACCATAGCCGCGCATTGTCAACATTGAGTTTCGACGATATGGATGTCGCCTTGCCTTTTGCCACTTTTATATTGCCTTGTGTCATGGCAGCGGTATCACCGGCAGCGTCAATCAAAATGTATTCGAGGCGTCCGGAGAAATCCGTCCGGGCTTCGTTGCGTATATGCAGCCTTGTGTTGACGTCGGCTTTGCTTTCCCCGACATTGTCATACCATACGGCCAGACCGCCACCTGCCACGACGTTCTCATAGTTGGGATCCGTAATATGCAACCGGTCGTGCGCCACAAGCCAGCAGTCGCGATATATACCGCCAAAATATGCAAAATCGAGCATATCCTGAGGTTTACCGGGAGGATACGAGGGATCGTCGCTGTTATCAGTCATTACAGCTATCACGTTGTCGCCTTCTCTGTCTACGACGTCAGTTATGTCGGCCACCACGGGCAGATACCCTCCATAATGCCTGGCCACTTCCTTTCCGTTTACCCACACTCTGGATTTACCCATTATTGCCTCGAAATGCAGAAACAGTTTTTTGTCTGAAAGCGAATCGGGCAGACTGAAATGCTTGCGATACCACACGGGACCCTGATAGTTGACACATCCGCTTGCTTCCGACGGCAGGATCTCTACGCCGTGAGGGAGCGACACCACCTCCCAGGCACTGTCGGCAAACGCCTTGCAGTCCGCGCCACTGACATCACCGCGATGAAACCGCCACGCAGGATTCATGCTCGCGACGATCCGGCCTGTTCCGTCCAAAGGGAAAAAACCGGCCATTGAATATTCCGCTGTTGAGAATGCCGGCAAAACGGCCGCCATCATTCCGGCAAGAGCCAATATTATTCTTTTCATTCGATTAAAGGTAAGAAAAGTAGGGGTAGACGACGCATGACAAGCCGCGCTGTGTCATATTGCGCAATCCTCGCCTATGTCGTAATTTTATACTGCGATTATACTGCGACGCAAAAACAATGCGACAGCTTCGGAGCTTTGTCAACTACCGGAGCTGTCGCTATGATATTGTTGAAACTTTATCGTGTCAGACTTGCATTAGAGCTCATCTTTCTCGAAAACGATCTCTACATGCTCGCCGCTCTTGTTGCCCTTGTAGTCAAACTTCAGGCCTCTGTCAAGAGTCTTGATCAGATCGATGAAAGCCTTGTTGGAAGGCTGGCTGACAACTGTATTGTAGAGGTTCTTTTTCGACTCGTCGGCACCTTCCTTGATGGTGGCCATGTCGGAAACTTCCTCGTCGACGGTGTAGTTGTAGACCACGTATGCGTCGTCGAAGGTAAGCTTCATCTCCACGATACCGGGCATTTTCTGATCCTTGATCTGCTCGTTGATCTGCTCTACCACTTTTTCAAGAGCGGCATCCTTGGCGCCACTGCATGCAGTGGTGATTGTCATCATGGCTATTACAGCCACAACCAATAATTTAGTTATCTTTTTCATATTATTTTGTTTTTTAGCACTGCAAAATTAGCAATAATAATCTGTATTCTCTGCAAAATAATGCCGGCTATGTGTCGACTTGCTGGGCTTTTTGGCAGGTTTTAGGTCAGGGTTCCATGACAAACACAAGCTCGCCACCGGCCATTATTTCGTCGTGGGTAATGTAGTTCCGGTCGAGTTCACGGCCGTTGAGCGTCACTTTTTCAGGCTTCATTCCATCGCCGCGACGCACTATTGTAAATGTTCCTCCGGGCACTTTCACACTGGCTTGCCTGAAATGTGGCCGGCCGAACCAATAGCGTGCACCGGCAGGCTCTATCTGATAGAAACCGAGCGCCGACATCACCAGCCATGCCGACATCTGTCCGCAATCCTCGTTGCCCGACAGCCCTGTGCGGCTGTCATCATAGAGGGTGGTGATGACACGATTGGACAGCTCTGCCGCCTTGTCGGGGCGTCCGAGCATCGAATAAAGATAGATAATGTGATGACTTGGCTCGTTGCCATGCACATATTGTCCGATCAGGCCTGTGATGTCGGGCGATACGTTGCCCCGCAGACTCGAATCAGCCGTAAATAACGAATCGAGCCGCTCTATGGTGATCTCACGCGAGCCGAACTTCTCTACCAGGCCGTCTACGTCGTGCGGCACTAGCCATGTGTATTGCCATGCATTTCCCTCGGTATAGTCATTGTTGCGGTGGTCGACAAAATTCGGGTCAAAAGGCTCGCGCCATTTGCCGGCTCTGTCACGACCGCGAACGAAACCGGTCGACGCGTCGAAATAATGACGCCACGAGTGGCTGCGTCCGGTAAATTCCGCCGCCGTGGCAGTGTCGCCTGTAGCTTTTGCCGCATTGGCTATAGCTGCGTCGGCAATGGCATATTCCATGTCGTAGGACAGAGCCTCGTTGATAGCCTCCACTGGAGTGTAGCCGAGCCGTCGGCGTTCGCCGAGGCCGCGTGTGGTGTCGTTGGCCGTTGCGAGCATCGCTTTCATGGCACGCGCCGCATCGACACCCGGTGTGCGCTTCACAACGGCATCGGCCACCGGTATTATGCCCGGATTGCCCACCATGCAATAATTCTCACAGCCCCAGAGATGCCACACCGGCAGATGCCCCTCTTTTTCATAAAGGTCGATCATGGAGTTGACTATCTCGGCGCTGCGCTCACGGTCGATGATCGACAGCAGCGGCAGATGAGTGCGATAGGTGTCCCACAGCGACAGGATCGTATAGGCTGGAGCGGCACCGTAGTCATTGAACGTGGCCGGCAGTATCATCACATGATACATGGCCGTATAGAACTTGCGCAGCTCTGTGGTGTCGTCGCTCTCCACAGTCACACGCGCAAGCTCCCGGTTCCAGATGCTGTCGGCTTCGGCCGCCACGCGGTCGAAGTTCTTACCGTCGGTTTCGACTCGCATATTGGCTATCGCGGCCTCGACGGATGTGGGCGATATACCCACCCTGACTGTCACCTGCGCTCCCTCCTTCATCGGAGCGAATGACACGCGGCCAAAGCGGTTTTCAAACCCGTGAAGCGTAAACTCGTCGAACGGCTCGGAAAATTCGGCCGCGAAATACACCTTCTGATCGTCGGACCATCCGGTCGAAAACCGGTGGCCTGCGATCATACGGTCGCTCATGGGCATCATCTCCGTATCGGTGGCGTTGTCCCAGCATCCGCCGTTCTGCAGATCGATGACTATCGCGGCCGAGTCGGTAGCCGGGAATGTGTAGCGGTGGAATCCGACGCGGTTTGTGGCGGTCATTTCGGCGAGAATGCCGTAGCGTGTCAGCGGCACGGCATAATAGCCGGCCTTGGCCACTTCCTCTGACCGGTCGGCATAGCTCCACATACCGCTTTCAGGATCATCATGGTTGCCACGGGCATAGGTCACCTCGCCGGTCACCGGCATCAGGGTGATGTCGAACAGATCGCCTACGCCGGTCCCCGAAAGATGGGTATGAGAAAATCCTATCACAGTGCTGTCCGATTCGTGGTAGCCCGAAGTCCAGTCCCATGCCTGAGTGATGCTCGTCGGTCCGAGCTGCACCATGCCGTAAGGGACGCTTGCACCCACAAACACATGACCGTGCGCTCCGCTTCCTATTGTCGGATCGACATAATCGGTGAGCCGCGATGCGCTGTCACGGGAGCCGCAGGCGGCAACCGCCACAGCCAGGGCTGCGGCGGTCATAGCAGTATATCGGAATTTCATTTTTTAGGTGTTGGTCCGAGGTTAAATTTCAGTGTGCCGCCCTTGAGAAGCTCGTCGTGGCTTATGCGGTATTTCTTCAGCGGCTTTCCGCCAAGAGTCATCGACTGTATGTATATATCCGAGGGCAAAGTCCTGTCGGCCTCTACCGTCAGCTTACGGCCCTCGGGGAGGTCTATCTCCACTTCATCGAACACGGGCGAGGTCAATGTATAGAACGGCTCGCCGGGGCAATCGGGATACATTCCCATCATCGAGAACACAGCCCAGCCCGACATCGTGCCGGTATCATCATTGCCGGGGATGCCGTCGGGCTTTGTGGTGAAGTATTTGCCGAGCAGACGGCTGACCTCCTTCTGCGTGCGCCACTCCTCGCCACCGAAACGGCTGAACAGATAGGGATAGGCTATGTCAGGCTCATTGGCGGGATCATAGAGAGCGCTGTCCATCACCATCTGGAGTTTGTCGACAAACTTGCGCTTGCCTCCCATCAGCTTGACCAGTCCATCGACATCGTGCGGAACGAAGAAGGTGTAATTCCATGCGCTGCCCTCGTGGAAGCCCGGTACCACCTCGAAGTTCTCTCCCTGCCGGGGATCGAACGGCGACAGGAAAGTTCCGTCGGCGAGTTTCGGACGAAGAGTGCCGCTCTCTTTAGAATAATAATTCTTATATCCGAGCGAGCGCTGACGCAGCGTGCGGGCAAGCTCGGTGTCGCCGCGCTGCTCTGCGAGCCATGCCAGAGCGGCGTCGGCCACGTAATACTCCAGAGCGTGCGAGACAGAATTATCACCCGACATATCGCCGGAATACACTCCGAGCGGCACATAAGCCTTCTCAAGATAGAGATCTATGTCGGGACGCATCGGATTATCTTTTCCGGGCGTCGTGGCCGAACGTTTCATGGCCTCATAGGCTGCATCGATATCGAAGTCGGTAAGTCCCTTCCGCCATGTATCCACAATCACCGGAAGCGACGGATCGCCCTCCATAGTGAATGTTTCGCGCCCATAAAGCTCCCATTTCGGCAGCCACCCCCACTCCTTCGACATGTCGACCATCGATCGCACCATATCGATCTGACGTTCGGGATAGACGAGCGTCATAAGCTGATGAAGATTGCGGTAGGTGTCCCACAGCGAGAATACCGTATAGCGGTCGTAGGTCGAATGTCCGTTTTCGGCACTCTCCATTTTCGGATACTGACCGTTGACGTCGTTGAGCACATTGGGATGAATCAGAGCATGATAAAGTCCGGTGTAAAACACCCGCTTCTGCTCGTCGCTGCCGCCCTTGACACGGATTCGGCCAAGATCGTCGTTCCAGGTCTTCTTTGCGTCGGCTGCGATGCGGTCGAAAGTCAGACCGGCCTGCTCCTTGTCGAGATTCTCGCGGGCATTGGCCACCGACACAAACGACACACCCATTCTGACCTCCACCTGTTCGCCAGGCTTAAGATCATCGTAGCTATACCAATATCCTATGTCGTCGCCCGACAGTTCTCGGCCGTATTTCGTATAGAGTTTATATTTGCCGTTGTCGGGATCCCATGCTGCTTCCGACCCCTCCATCTTGCGCTGCATTTTCCAGTAGCCCTGCGATGAAGGCGCCTTGCTGACACGCATCACGAAATAAATCGGAAACACTGCCTGGGCATTGTAGCAGAACGTGCCGAGCAACTTCGATCCCTCTATCTCCGTAGGGCTTACACGGCGCACTGTGGCTCCGCTCTCATTGGTCAGCCCCTCGCCGAGATTGATAAGTATATTGCCTCGGCCGCCGGGGAATGTATATCGCTCGGCCGAGCTGCGCTTTGTTGCCGTCACTTCGGTGACGATATCATATTTCGTCAGACGGTTTCCGTAATATCCCGGAGTTGCGGTTTCCTCCGTGTAGGCCGAGCCATACTTGCGATAGTCCGGCTCCAGATCGCCAGTAGTAGCCATGGTCAGTAACGATCCCAGTTCGGGACATCCGACTCCGCTGAGCGCTACATGGGCGTAACCGGTGAAAAACTTGTTGTTGAATTCGTAGGGGGTCGACCACCATCTCGCGTCCTTGTCATACACGTTGTCCGATGAACCCATCACATTGAAAGGCACCACCGACATCATGCCGTTAGGCACTATGGCTCCGGGATTGGTGGTACCGAAATTAGTGGTGCCGACAAAAGGATTCACATAGCTTGTGTAATCCTCGGCCGACGCCACCCCTGCCATGCCTAACGTCAGTATGGCGGCCATGGCTCTTGTTCGCAGTTTCAGCATATCTGGTTGATTATGGATTTTGTTTTTAAGGTCAGTTTCACGGTCGATTGTTGATTGCGGCCGATACAGTCGCCCTGCATCGCGTTAAAGTGCAAAGTTACAAAATAATGACGCCAGATGCAACCCCTTCGCCATAAAAAAACAAAACCATCAGACCACGCCTTATCAACTACGCGGTCGCTGCGGTATCGACCAACCGACACCGCAGATCATAAAATTCAGTGAATGAGGCGCGTTCAGCGCTCGCCCCAGCGGGAGCGGAGAGGGTAGCGGGCGGTGTGGACGAGGAGGCGCAGGGAGGTGTTGTAGGTCCAGTAGGCCCACGTCCAGTTGAGCAGCACATTGGCCTTGTTGCGCATTCCGAGAATGGATATCAGGTGGATAAACATCCATGCGAGCCATGCAGGCCATCCGTAGAGATGCATGTGTTTAAGATCGGCCACTGCAAGATTACGGCCGACGGTAGCCATCGACCCTTTGTCGTTGTAGACAAACGGCTCGGTCCAGCGGTCACGGTTGAGATTGTCGGCAAGGTGTCGCGCCTGCTGTATGGCCACCTGTGCAAGCTGAGGATGACCGTGGGGGAAAGCCTCAGTGGCCATATACGCTATGTCGCCCACGGCAAACACGTCGTCAAGACCTTTCACGCGATTGAAGCGATCCACTTCAAACCGGTTGCCCCTGACAAGCGTCGGTCCGGTTCCGCCCATATCGAAAGTCACTCCGGTCACTCCGGCCGTCCATATTACCATTCCGGCTGTCAGGCGTGTGCCGTCGTCGATGGTCACCTGCTCGTCGGTGTACTCTTTCATCACATGGCCAAGCCGCACGTCGACCATCAGTTCGCCAAGATATTTCAGAGCTTTTGCCGACGACTGCGGCGACATGGCGCCAAGAAGCTTGTCGGATCCTTCGAGAAGCGTGATGTTCACTTCGTCGATATCGATCGAAGGATACTCGCGTTTGATGATATCGCGCTTCATCTCGCCCAAAGCGCCGGCGACCTCCACTCCCGACGGACCGCCGCCTACCACCACAAAGCTGAGCAGGCGGCGACGCAATTCGGCGTCGTGGGTGAGCGACGCACGCTCCAGACGGTCGAGTATCTCATCGCGCGTGCGCATCGCTTCCGAAACGGACTTGATGGTATAGACATACTTGATCAGCTCCGGATTGCCGAAAAAATTATTGGTTGTTCCGGCCGCTATTATCAGCCGGTCATAGCTGAGTGTTTCATACTGTGTCTGCAGCTCCTTACGATCCACATCAATACGCTTCACCTCGCCGAGGTGGAATCTCGCGCCCTTGACCTTACCCTTGCGCATCTCCCGCCTGAACGGAAACGAGATGCTCGCCGGATCGAGTCCGCTCGACGCTATCTGATAGAACAGCGGGGGAAACGAGTGAAAATTGTTGCGGTCAACGAGTATGACCTCGAAGCGGCGCTTATCAAGACCTTTTATGAGATTGAGGCCGGCAAACCCGCCTCCGACTATTACTATACGCTCTTTGGTTTTCATATATCTTGAACAAAAATTCAACGGTTAATGTTTCACAATTTCTTTTCAAAAGCCATGCGTTCGCCCGACGCATATCTGACCACTCCGCAGCCCGAATATCCCAGACGTTCAAGCATGCGGAGCATGGCTTCGTTGTCGTAATTGGTGTCGATCCGAATCGAGTGCATTCCCTCATCGACGGCATAATTTTCAAGACGACGCATCATCTCCGAGGCCACTCCCCTGCGCAAAGCCTCAGGCGCTATAGCCAGACGATGGACTGTCAGATACGGCTCACCATCGGTCAGCCATCTGCCGTCGATATTGTCGTAGGCCGCCTCACCGGTGAGCGGAGCCGAGCAATATCCCGACATCCGTTCCGACCGGTCGACAGCCACGATGGCTGTCCCGGCCGAAATATCGGCCTCTACATTGGCCGGCGACGGATACTCCATGCTCCACTGGCGTTTGCCGGCCGCAAGCATTCGACGGCGGGCAGCGTCGAGTATTCTCCACGCCTCGCCGGCATCGGCATCTGTCGCGTGTCGCAAAACTATCTCACTCATATAATTATCCAGATTATCACCCGTCATATATCTCGTTTGATCCTACATAACTCGATCCAAGATGCCGTCAGCGCTACCAGACACACCACTGCCTGCGCGGCGTATGCCCATACACGATCTGGCAGACCCGACGCCATGACCGCACACACTGCGATCGCCACCGATCGGCCGGCTATCGATAACGTTCGGCCTCCGGGTAAAACGCCGAAACATCTTCGGCACACCATTGCATAGACTGCTATATCAAGAGCATAGACCGCACACATCGCTACGCCTATGCCTTCAAGACCTCCTACGGCATATCCGGCAGCGACAGCCGTAAAAACCGTCACCGTCCCATAAATGCCCTCCAGCCGGAAATACAACCGACGGTGTCCCATAGCGAGCGGCACATACCCCAACGGATATGACACTCCTTTAAGCACCATTGCCACCGACAGCCATCGCAACATCGGGATCATGCCATCAAACTCACTACTGAAAAGCAACCCGGTCACCAGCGGAGCCATTGCCGACAACAGACACGACATCGGAGCCAGCACCGTAAGCACCGCACAGATCTGATGCTCCACCACATCACTCATGGCCTTGCGGTCGCCAGCAAGAGCGCTGATCCTGGGGAAATAATCCATCGCCATGGCCATAAACACCAGAGATGCACACTGGGAGCTTACCGACGACGCGGCATTATACATGGCCACCGACGACTCGCCGGCCTCGGCACGAAGCCATACGTTGACTGCAAACGTCACACCTACCGACATAGCGCCTACAGCCATCAGCGACATGCCGCTACGCAGAAGCCGTCGCACAAGAGGCTTATGATCGCGCAGCCGCACTCCTACGCTACCTCCGTATCGCCGCAAACGACCCACGGCCCGCGAATAAAACCATAGCCCTGACAACGATCCGGCGATCATCGCAGGAACAATACCGTTGACCGAAAAAGCCCAATATAGCGGCACGGCCACAACTACCGACACTACGGTGGAACAGATCGTCGCGCCGGCCAGAGGCCGCAGCGAGCGCGTGGCCTGCAGCAACGCCTGACGTCCCGTGGCGGCCACACTCATGCCCACCATCAGCGACAAACACATGAAACCTACAGTATATTCATAGCTGCCAAAAGTCAGAAGGCTCAGCAACGGACTCAACAACAAGCACAATATCACACCGGCTACGGCACAGAGATCCGTCAGCCGCCGACTGACCGTCGCCGCCACCCTGCAAGACTCTTCGTCGTCAGACATGCCGGAAATCTCCCTGACCACGGCAAGATTCAGACCCGCAACAGCTATCTGCTGCACCACAACGGCAGCCGAAGCGTAAAGCGACGCGACGCCCATGCCGCCGACACCGAGCAACAGCGCCGCAGACTTGCCGCGTATCATTCCGGCAAGGATTTGCACAGCATGCACTCCACCGTAAACGCCCATGGCACTGAATGCGCCACGCACGCTGTCGGCGTATGATCTGGCCGTCTCCACTCCATTTTGTCTGCTTTCAGCCATAATAAACGACAAAATTAGCCAATCTCACCGAATTAACATAGCCCCATCCGATTTTTCGCAAAACAGTTTTTTAGAGCGTGAAGTCATCTTGACTTTTTGAATCTGTTAATGTGTTTAAGAAATATCACATGGAATACCAGGAGATTCCACCCTTTCCAGCTGGAAACCGTTTTGTCGAAACGACGGATCGGAAAGAGTCCATCCAGGCATTTGTCCTCTCAATGCTATATCTGAGAGACAGGAGTTCTCTGTCCAGCAGATATTTTTCATCGTTTTTGTAAGGTTGTTGCATAGCCATCGGAATACCCTGACGGTCAGCAATAAATATGGCATTGGTTGTCTGCGCCGCTTTATGCGCTGCTCCACCGACTTCTTCTCCTCCGCGCCGTGCCACGGTATGGCTGCCGTCAAGGTCGGCACTGGAGAAGTCTATCATGTCGCGCTTGCGTCCAAGCAGCGATTCCTCTGGCCACGGAAAAACTCGGTTTTTCAAACCCGAAAACCGAGTCCTTCAAACAAATCGCTAATTTTGCACTTGCCAGTTGAACCTGCGTAGAAGTAATCCAGTTCTTTTCTCCAGACTGAATTGATGTAAGTTCGGCACGAATTCTATGTAGGTCTTTATAGAAGTCATCGATACATTCAGGCTTATAAAACATTGTACGATATACTTTTGAAATTATTGAGTGATATCTGTAATATCTAATTCGACCTCATTGTCAAGGCCTTTACACTGGCGGGTGAAAAGCTGCCATGGCGTCGAGCCGAAGTATTTGCCGAGAATTTCAATGATTCGGTTTTGCTCGGCTGTGGTGCAGGGATGCTCTGGTGTGGCGTATAGCACGCAGATGCATTCCTGTTTCTTGGCGGGGTTCAAATATTTCTTGCTGTTGTATAATGGGTTGAGCAACAGATCTGCGATGTAATCTATGCGTCCTGATTTTCCGTATGTCTTGGATTCATAGTATATGGTCTCTATGGATGATGACGACAGCACCAACTGCTTGAGTCGTTCGGACACGGAGCCGATTTTGGCTTCGAGCAGATCGAGTTCTTTATGGAGTTCGCTCTGCCGGAAGAGCTCGTCGCGCCTCTTTTTCATACGATACTTGCGTTTGCGCTTGCTGCGTTTTTGCCTCCTGCCCCAAAGCTTTCCTTCGCCAAATACAAACCAGTCGTCAGCCTCAGCGGAAAGACAAAGGTCTTCAGACGTTGACATCATCTGTTGTTTTAATTCCCGGCGTATCTTTTTATCACGACAATAAGGCAGCGCAATCTTTATATCCAGACGTTTCGCCTGCAAAGCGTATTTGTCAGCCTCATGTTCCTCAAACAGTGCCCAGTCTATTTCGCCATAACGACCGAAGGGCGCGGAGCACCAAAGTATCTCGGCTGCCGCCTCTGCTGCAGTAACCGCTCCGTTGTCGGGGAGGACAACCTCCATCCCGACGATGTTGAAATACCGGTCGCCCTCACACATGTAGGCATCCGAGTTGCCATCCGGATGGAATGTTATCGTGCCACCTTCGCCCGAAAACACGGTATTAAGGATAATGTCGTAATCCTCTTTGTATCTCGATATTGGTAGAAGCGCATCGGGATATTTCTTCTTCATCGGTTCAATAATGTCCTTGAAATACAATGATTGGAAGAGCTCTTTTACAGTCATATTGTCAGAGATTGTCTAAATTTAGAAACTGTTTAAATTTGATTCAATAAAATTTTTATGGCAGCCAAATCAA
>ERZ777305.1021-NODE-1021-length-39293-cov-4.227535_pt1 | contig 39293 bp, 47 predicted proteins | sample MGYA00374965_ERZ777305 | MGnify/ENA primary metagenome ERZ777305 (study PRJEB29328, sample SAMD00013331) | mouse gut metagenome | study: EMG produced TPA metagenomics assembly of the Metagenome analysis of fecal microbiota from mouse which was promoted... | reverse complement strand
CAGACAATCAAGCAAATCAATTACATTATCAGATTTGAATGTAAGTCTGCTATGATAAAAGAAGTATGCATCAGAATGAGGAAAAGGATCTTTGTCATTATACGCATTAAAATTGATAGTAAGTTTTTTAAGAACACCTGTTAAAATTTTTCCATTTTCATCAAGCTCAATATAACCATACATAATAATTCCTCCATATACTATATTTAAGAACCTGTAATATTATATCATAATATGTCATACCGTGCAAACATATTAAGTGAAAAAGCCTGGATAAATCCAGGCCGTGTATTATACGATATTAATATTACAATCATACTGATTACTCACTTTCAAAAATTCTTCAATTAAATAATTACTATCCGTATCCAAAAAGACGAATGATTTTATGCTTTTGTTTGAATTACTTACAATATTATGAAAAGTATCATTCAAAGCTCTTGCGAAAGAATTATTATCTTTTGCAGCATAGTTGACAAAGAGATTGTCGGTATCAGTAAGTTCTACTGGATTAATAATAACACCGCTATTCTTTTTGGTTAAGAATTCGTATTTGTTATAGAATTTACTCACATAAGATATAATATAAACAGCATTATTTTTATCCATGCTTGCAGCAATAATATCTTTTTTAAATGAATAAATATCATTTTTTCTATATCTATTTACATTCATGTGTAAGCACCACCTTTCTATTTTAATTTAAGTATCATATATCCCCTACCAGGATTATTGATTATATATGTTCTTTTTCTTTGGAACAGTTTGTTATAAATTTTCTTCAACATATAAATGCTCCTTTCTATTTACAAAAATAGACTGGAAGCATTGTATATGTTTCTTCCAGTCCTAACTTTTAACAGTATGCAATATCTGTTATCATAACTTCATTATTACTATAAAGATTTAAAAAGATTTCAACCTCAAGTCCCTCTTCATCATATAAGAATAATATACCATCTTTTATCCAGTCTATAAAAAGTTCATATGAAACTTGGTCATGAAATTTTTCGTCCAATTCATCATATAGTTCTTTGGCTTCCCATACATCACCAGAACATAAGTAAGCTCCGAAGCTATCATAGCAGTTGTTGGATTTTTCAAGTCTTTTATTTATATTGAGATTTTTATAATCTTTTTTCATTTTATTTTACTCCTTCCGTACAATATATCTATATAGATACTATATTTTGCAAAAAAATAAGGTTCTTTACCTTTAATAATATTATACTATTTTTATGAAGCTATGTCAAATGTTTTGGTTTGGATATAAAAAAGAACCAACCTTACGGCTGGCTCTTTAAAATTAAGCTATGTAGCATTTACAATCAACTTTTACTGTATACCAAGAATAAACAATAGTTCCCCATTGGTCTTTTACTTTATAGTTTTTGTATCCTAAACTATCTATATAATTAAACACTTCTTTGTAAGTCCCAGAGGTACATTTGATTACAGTTTCTTTGCCATCAATAACAAGTGTTCTTGTATAAATTTTTACTTCTGGTTGTGGATCAGTAGGAAAGATAACGTTGCATTTACCTGATGGAGAGATATTGTAATATCTTTGTACAGTAGTTCCCCATTGATCTTTTATAGTGTAATCCTTGTATCCTAAATTATCAATATAATCAAACACTTCCTTATATGTGCCAGAGTAGCAGATTATATCAGCAGTTTTTCCATCAATAGTAATAGTTTTGACCTCTGCTTCGGGGATAACAGGAATACCGTCTTCATCATCTTTTGGAAGGACGATACCACCTTTGTTATTTGTAATCTTGTTTGTATGATTACCTTCGTTTACAGTTTTACCACAAACATCACAAAAACCAGTTGTACCGTAGTATTCATGTTCGGAGGCAGTCTCATTTACATCTGTGATTTCAGGGATAACAGGAATACCATTATCTTCTTCTGCATCTGAAATTTCGGGAAGAACAGGAATACCGTCTTCTTCTACATCATCAATTTCAGGAAGGACAGGGATACCGTCTTCCTCATCTTTTCCAAGAACAATACCTTCATCTTCATTTTTTATAAGTTTATTTGTGTGATTACCTACATTTATAGTTTTACCACAAACATCACAAAAACCAGTTGTGCCAAAGTATTCATGTGCTGCATCAGCATGAACAGGTAAAGCAGAAGCTCCGACTGTAATTAATACAGCAGAGGCAATAGATATAGTTTTATTAATTTTTTTCATATAATTTATCTCCTTTCAATATAGTATCTATAAAGATATATTGTTTGTATAATAATAAGTGCAGATGCACTTTTATAATCTAATTATATCATTTTAAAATAAGCAAAATCAAGAGATCTAAAAGGACTAGAGATATATTTTCTCCAGTCCTTATCACTTATATAATAGAATACTTGTTATTTTCTATTAATATTATACTATTTTTAAGATACTATGTCAACATATACAAAAAGTGCTTCCGAATATAAATTTTAAGAAAACTATGTTATTTTGTATCATAATATGGTATATATTGAATATTACATTTGGAAGGGAAAAGGACAAATGAGGAATAAGAAAATAGTGGTTAGAGGACTTGTGGCTTTATATATAGTATTTTTTATCTGGTATTGGAGACTGCCAGAATATATAGAATGTAATAGCCATAGAATGTCTTCGGCTAATTATGTGGAAACGACACTAAATATAGTAGTCTATAAGGCGAGGTATAATAAGTATTTGTATGAAGATATAGCCGAGAAGCATAATAGATTAAATGGAACTCCTGATAAATTAGTAATGAGATTGTATTATACAAAAAGAGGAATGAGAAAAGGGAAGGAGCCATACCGAACCATAGTTTATGATTATGAGAATCAGGTAAAGTATATTTTGATTGACTATATACCGATTAACCTTGATGAATAAATAAAAGCCTGGAGAATAGTGGTATTATTCCCAGGCTAATTAAATACATCACACTTTCGTTATAAAGTTTTTGGTAGTGTCTATTATAGGTTTCTTATATTTCCAGACAAGACCAGATATAACGAGTAAAGAACCAAGAACTTTGTAGTTGAAATTTTTATGATTTTCCTGTTGCTTTTCATAATATTTTTTGTTTTCGGTGTCTTTTTGGTATCTTTCCTTTTTCATTTCAGTCATTCTTGCCCGAATTTCAGCCCTTTCTTCTTCAGAAGTTGCTAACTTTAGGTTTTCAAGCAGTATATCATATTCTGCTTGATCAGCTTGACAAAGTTTGTTTAAATACTCATTATTAGCATCAATAATTTTAGAATCAAAAGCTGTGTTGTTATCCATAGCATTTTTAGCAGCATCTTTATACATATTCAGTTTGCGAAGTTTAGGATCAATTTTACCAGCTTTTTTGATTGGATTTCCTTCTGACATAGTTATTCCTCCTAACCGAGATCTTTCATAATGTAGTCATGCACCAGATAATTAATATGTACTATACAGCTCTTGCCATCCTTAAAATCAATTTTACTTCTATATTGAGTAGTTCCTACAACAGTTTGGGTAGAGACAACTTCATAATTCTTAATAGTAGATTTGTCCAGTTTTATAACCGTTTTTCCAAGAAATCCTTTTTTTATAAGGGTTGGCTTATTAGTGAGTCCTTTTAATTTGATTTCTCCACCCTTATAATCGCCACTCTCGACAACATCTATAAGACCAAAAGCCATATTTACCATCCTTCCTATTAGCAGAATTTTGACAATTATAGCATATTTTCTATCAGAAGTATATAGAGACAAAAAGGACTGGCAGTGTATACCAGTCCTTTTGTTTACTTGTTGATTTGTAATAATGATTATTTGTAGATAAGCAGTTAAATCATCTTGTAAGTTTGTTTGTAAGCTGCCTCTATCTGTTTTGCAAGTCTTTCTATAACAGGGACAACAACACTATTTCCAGCCTGTTTATATAGTTTTGAGTCTGCTAAATCTGGGAACATAAATGTATTGGGGAATCCCTGTAGTGAAAAACATTCCCTGGGAGTGAGTTTTCTTATCCCTGTTTCCGTAAGAACCAGTGGAACTTCATGGCCACCAGTCCCCATACTGGCAGTAAGAGTAAAACAAATATTCTTTTTATTCTCACGGACAAAAGCGGATCTTCGCCATTGATATGTTGTATTCATAGAAGTGATTGTTTCTGTCAAAGTATCATAAAAAGAATACTTTTCAGGAGTATAATAATACTTATCATCTATTTTGCTTTTAAAATCAATAATATCATGAAGGGTAGTAGTAAGAGGAATCTCTTCTGGAAAAGTGAAATTATCATAGAGTTGTTCATCTTTAAAGCCTATAATATAAACTCTTTCTCTACCTTGTGGGATATTCCCATATTTGGCGGCGTTTAAGACTTTATATTTTACATGGTATCCAGCGGTTGTTATTGCATCTAGGATAACCTTAAATGTATTACCATTATCATGACTTAAAAGGTTTTTTACATTTTCAAGGAAAATGATTTTTGGTTGTTTTTCTTTAAATATTCTTTCCAGTTGAAAGAATAACTCACCTCTTCCTTTAGAATCATTAAATCCTTCTTTTTTTCCAGCAATGGAAAAGGCTTGGCAAGGGAATCCTCCAAGCATCACATCAAAGTCTGTAATATCTTTTGCTTCCACAAGATTAATGTCTTTACAGACAACCTTTGTATCAAAATTTTTCTCATACGTCTGAACCGCAAACTGATCCATTTCATTTGCATAAGTTGTTTCAAAAAATCCAGTATTTTTAAATCCTAAATCTATCCCACCAACACCAGCAAAGAAGCTGGCACATTTTAACTTATTCATATATATTCTCCTTTCAATTTAATATCTATATAGATATAATGTTAAAACAAAAAGAGAGTATACAATTTATGAAATGGTATACTCTCTGCTAAACTAAATTTTACCACACTATGACATAATGTGTCAATTTCATATAGAATCTATTTGTTGATTTAAAAAAATATTTTTGGCTGGAAAGAAATAATCTCACCAGCCATATAGTAATCATATCTGTGATATGTAATTTTCTTGATTTGTGGACAAGTATACGAATCATCATGTAAGAGAGTTTATATTTCCAAATTGTCTTTACCAGTTGGTTCTTTAATATCTATTGATTGGGATGCAGCCTTACCTTCGGCAACTGACAATACATCATCCAGGGAAGGTAGAGAGGTTTCTTTTTCTTCATGAAAAAGTCCGAGCTCTTTCATTTCATCAAAAAATTTATCAAATGCTGCATTAATAGCAGTTCTATCGTTGGTCTGGGGAGAAGTATAAATAGTTTCTCCCTGTAATTCTATACCACCTTGATCAGCGTGGCCGTTAAGGTAATCATTTCTAATTCCTTGCTCTTCTAATTTATCCTTGATATATACCGCCCCAGCACGAGCAAGTAACTCTTTTGGATCTTGCCAGTATCCATGTCCAGATTTGGAATAGCTTTTATCTATTTTTAGTGCATCGGTATAGAATTTGGTTTCTACTCTTTTGTTTAAATCTCTTTCAGTAGGAGCTTCTACAATTTTAGCAAGAGTAGAGATAGAACTTCTTTGACCATTGCACCATTCCGCATTTCTACCTGGATTAGTGTCATTCATAGTCTCTCTTTGATAATCTATAAATGCTTTAAAAGCTGGAGAAGGTGTTTTATCTCTTTTATATGGGTTTCTTGTATTTCCATCATTAACAGTGATATTGTTATATCCTCTTGTATTTTTTGCTTCTATAACAACAGCTTCAATAAGTTCTTGTCTTTTGGCTTCTTTTTCAGGAGTATCACCTTTTCTGGATATAGTATTTAAGTCTTGTCTAAATTTATCAAGATGATTATTAAGATTTTTTTCGTTATGGATTTGTGCTTCTTCTGGTGAAAGGGTTTTGTATTTGATTGTATCCATAAGTTCTTTAAAGGATTGTGGGATGGCTGAATTTCTTATATTATCTGACATAAATCCTTTTATTCCTAATTGCTTACCGAGTAGATCATCCATAGCATGTATCCACTCATGACCAAGGGAGCCAGCCCCTTTCATCTTTGTAAGGTTTATAACGGCTCTTAAAGGTTCATAGTGTGCAAGTGCATTTCCAGATCCCCTTGCACCAAAGGCAATAGATAACTCACCATTTAAGGTAACATCAGTAGGTTTTACATTTAAAGCAACAGCCAGATCTTTAAAAGCATCATATCCAAAATTAAGAGATTGTTGTCTTTCATTCTCATTAAGCCAGTTCCCAAATTCACCACCTTTGAAATTAAATTCATTCAAATAATCTTGGCCTTCTACGTTTTTATCTTGTCGGTAATCCTCACCAACTCTTTCTATACCTTTAAGCATAGGAGGTTTCAATGCGGTTTTTCTCTTCTTTGTGTTTTTTTCTTCTGATTTATCTTTTCCAGCTTCCAAGTCAAGGCAGAATTTTTTTGCAGCATCTTCATTTTCAAAGTTCATACCAACAAAATTTCTTCGAGAATCTAAAACAAAAAAGGTAAGATCCTTATAGTTTTCAGGTTTTGCAAACTCACCTTCTGGATAGAAAAATGTTTTTCCTCCTGAAACACTTAATGCCATCATATCTCTACCAGAATAATCCTTTTCAAAAGATATAAGATCTTTCACATAAGGAATAATTACATATTTGCTTAATATTTTTTCATCTTCAGAATAGCAGAATTGTTTTTTCTTTATTTCAGAACACATTTTATTCCATTCTGTATGAGGCTTTTGTAAAGCACGAAGTAATTTATTTTCAATCATTCCAGCAGCTTTTTCGGTTGGTTCTACATATCTTCCGAAAGTAGGTCTTACATATTCGTTATCGTGAAGCCATTTGTACATTTCCTTTATATCATCAGTAGTTTTACAGTTAAGGACAGCATCTCTTATATCAGAAATAAAGGAAACATACTTGTCTTGTTTTGCTGTTATTTTTTCGGGAGTATCATCACTTCTTAATAGTTCTGGTTTAGTAGGACAAGCATCTCTTACAATTTTATAGAAATAAGCGACTTCACGAGGTAGCCCTTCATCAACCATTTTTTGATAATCAGGTTTTTTCCAGACATTATCTTTTTTAATAAGTGTCAATCTTTCAGCATCATTCATAGAAAGTAAGTCTTCTATATTAAGTCCCCTGGCAGACCATAAATCTTTTTTTGCACCACCTATTTTTTGCCCGAAATCCTGTATTCCAGAGTCTGATTTTGTCTCTTTAGTATCTCGTTCTGGAACATCTGATTTTTTGGCTGTTTCATCTTGTGGTTCAGGATAAGAGGATTCTTGTTGTTCTGGTTCAGACTGACTGGAAGAAATATCGGGTTCTTTTTTATCACTACCAAGAACATCTATCTGGGTTTCAGTAGGTTCAGACTGTTCTATTTCTTCTGTATCGGCTGGTGTATCAATAGTATCTTTCTCTTCTGGAAGCTCTAAATCTTTATTTTTTTCCTTTACAATTTCATATTCCTTTTCTAGTTTAGTAATAATATCATCAGTGCTTTTCTGTATCCCTTCCAAAATGCCTTTTATTTCACCAGGCTCTTTATCAGCACTCCAAGAAGCCACATATCCAAAACTGTAATCAGAAGTATCAAGTCCAAAATAATTACATACTGCAAAAGCTGTAGCTTCGGCTTCGATCTCTTTTTGTTCTCTGCTTTTTTCGGTATCATCATTATGTAGGATTCCATGTGTCGTTTCATGGATAAGAGTTTTTGCTTTATGAGCCAAAGGCAAATCATCACTTATGGTAATATCTTCTGTAGTGAGTGAAAAATATCCTTTTGCACCACTAGCAAGAGTAGGATCTTCTGATTTTGGGATATATTTAATCTCAAAAGGACTTACATTTTCAGCAGCTTCTAATAAATCTCTGGCTTCTTTTGAGTGTTCGTTCAATATTTTTAGTGGTTCGGGAAGTTCTTTTCCTGATGTTTGTAAAACATCAAAGACATAAACTTGTCTATAACCCATAGCTTGAAATTCCTTTGTCTCTGTTTCTGCTTCCCCAGCAGCGTTTCTAACAACATTTCCTTTATCATCAGTCTTTTCAACTTCCTTTTTATATTTGTAAGGAGAAGGAGCAAGTATCATAAGTCCCTTTTCTCCTTTGTTTACAGTTCTCTCAAAATTATCTCTCCAGGAATTAAAGCCAGCCACGAAAGACGCATTAGGGTTTTGAGAGCGAATAAGAAGCTGGTTATTGATAGAATAATTATGGAATTTACTTATCGTTTGTAAGTAATCTTTAAAAGTATCATTATCAAGAGCAGTAGGGATATTTTCTTCAATCGTTTTAAAGGCTTTGTCTATCTCTGCTCTTCGTTCTTCGGGTGTTTTCTTTTTATATGCCATTATTTATTCTCCTTTCTACATTATATCTATATAGGCATTATGTCCTTAAAAAAATAAAGAGTTATATTTTGAATATATTATACTATATTTAAGAACCTATATTAAAAATAGTATAATATGAGATGGAAAATCTGTCAAGAAGTAATTCTATTTTTGAGAACCTATATATTAATTATATAATTTTTGATAATCGAAAATCAATAGATGGAAAAAGAGACTGCAAACACAAGAGCAGCCTCTTCATAACAGTTGAGGGAAAAGAGTGTGATAGATATTATTTTGTCAAATTATGTTTCAGTTGAAAAAATTTAAGGAATTTATATGGATTTTTGATAATACTTTTCTTGCTAATGGGATAAATGATTTGAAATGGTAGATTATAGGATAAACACCATCTGCAGAGTTTTTCGGTAGTAAAGTGTTCTTTTTGGAAATTGTGGTCAAGATAAGACAGTTTAGCTTCTTGCCAATCAGAATATGCAGCAATAGCAACAGGATAATTTAATCCTTTGGTAAAGAAATGCAATGCTTTTAAATTTTCGGGGTTAAATCTTAACATAGGCCTCCTTCCTTTTCTCTCAACAAAATAAGTGTATCACAAATGTATGAATTTGACTAGCAAAATAGGTTTTTAAATTGATTCCCATGTGCTATACTTTACAGGAAGGAGATAACTATGAAGAAGACATATGAAAAAGATCAGAAACTAAAAGTAAAAACAGGTGGAGGTATTTACTCTGAAGATGGTAAGAACCGACAGCAGCTTACAGTATCATGGGAAACGGCTGGAAAGAAAAAGGCGGTTGTTATTGGGATAAATCCGAGTAAAGCTAATGACACAAGAAGTGACAGAACGCTTACATTTACTGCCAGATTTCTTAATATGTATGAAGTCAGAGAGTTTTTAATGCTGAATATATTTGAGAGCTATGCAACAAAACAAAAAGATATTGATTTTTCTTCCAAGTCAGACTTTACGAAATTCAAGAAAATATTAAAAGAGGCTGATATAATCTTCATTGCATGGGGAGTAGAAAAGAAGTATTTACAGGAAAAGGAAGCTATATTAAAAGTATTGAAAAAATATGAAGATAAGCTGTATTGCGTAATAAGGGAAGATGGGAAGTATCCGCTTCATCCAAGATGTATAAGGTATAAGCATGATATGAAAAAATACATAATGAAATAAAAGGTATAGCTTTAATCTGGCTATACCTTTTGTAATATCTATTTATGACAGTTAAGATACTTTTTCAGATTTTGTTTCGGACGAATACACATAACCAAAGTGGAATTGGGAACCTGTGAGGGCTGACTTAACAGGTGAATCATCTTTGCTAAATTTCAAATTATCTACAGAAATATCGCTTTCGGACTGTAAGTTGGTGATTTTAAGCCAGATCTTTGCAGTTTCATTTTGACCAAACTCAACAGGAATAGTAGCTGCATTACCAGGACATAGTGTTTCGTTGCGACTGGAAGATACTTCCTGTATAACAGCAGAATATCGTACCTCGTTATCATCATCCCCAGGGACAAAAAGAATTTGCACGGTTTCACCTCTTTTTATCCGTGCGTTAAAAGATTTCACCTTTTTCGCTGCTATCCCCCAGTAAAGGGCAGAAGTTGAGAACCATGTATATCCGTGTTTTACGATTGCACAGATGTATGCATCAATAACGCCTTTGCCACTCAAATCAAAATATCCAGGGAGAGTTTCTGATTCTCCTAGCTTCATGATAATAAATTCATCTTTCATAGACACAGTATCCTCCGCATTTTCCAGGATTTCTTTGACATATTCAACATTACAAGCTTTTTTCTTCAGCTCAATATACAGTTCTTCATCCGTTGCCAACATAAATGTCTCCAGCATTTGATTTAGAGCCGTAGATTTTGTTATCCCTTTGATTTGTGTGAATTCGTCAAAAATGGTTTTAAGTGTTTCGTCTGCCTGAATTGATAAATAACCAGCCCTAGCCATATAGCTCTCCCTTCTCTTTTTACAAATTTGCTATGTACCGCAAATATCGAATCGAGTTTAATGATATATTAGCACCAGGAGAAAACTCTGTCAAGGACTTTTTTAAAAATTTTATATGAACTTGCCAAAAATGAAATTATGCCTTGGAATAAGCCAAAATAAAGGCTTTTATACATACAACTTACATCATAACAAAATAATTACTACATATAAATTATGTATAATAAAGCCTAAATGCGGTAGAATGAGTTTTAAACTGTTCAAAGTAGTAAATAGTCATGAGAATTAAATAAAAATGATTCAGACGAAAAAAAGACTGGTAAAACACCAGTCTTTTTAAATTTATCTATCAAAAGCATCTTTGGCTTTTTCGTCCTTTGTACCAGACACATCACTTGCCTTGCTTTCAGCAGCATCCAACTTTTCATCAAGAGACGGAAGGAGCGTATGCTCTACAGTGTATGCTGTATGCTCTATATCTTCACAGGCTTCTTTTATAGCTAATACTATTTCTTGGCAGCGGTAAGGGATTTGTTCAACTGGAATAGGAGCATCATACCATTCTCCACATACGGTATCACCAGATTCAATCTCAATATTATCAGTATCCTTGTCATAAGTAAATTCACATTCCTCACTATTAATAGTAATGCACCCTTCAAATACTCCATCTTCTACAGATATAACATCTGTGTCAATACTATAAGAAAGTGATTCTGTCATACATACTTCGCCTTGTTTGCAGTTATCCTCTAAAACACAATTTACAATATGTTCTTTTGAAACATCATCAAGATTACTCCAGTCTGCTTCTTCACCATCAAGAGTTAAATCGAGATAATTAAACTCCCAATCGGGAACATCATTAAAATCATTTGATACTCCATAATCATCACCATTTTCAAGCATAGCTCTTTTAATTTCTTCTATGCAATAACCATTCAAACAACTTGCTGGAAGACATTCACCTAGTTCTTCGCCATTTTCCAACAAGGATTCTGCCATATCAAATGAAACCATGTCTTTATCAAAATGTTCTTCATATTTTTCTTGTGTAAGTTCATAACTAGGAGAAACTACAATGTTGGCTTCCCACCAGCCTGAAAGTTCAATATTAGCTTGTCCATTTATAATTTTACTCATAATAATAAATCTCCTTTCAAAAACATTATAATATATCCATATAGATATATTGTTAATAAAATTATATAACATTGGAAGATGTAAAAGCAAGGGATCAGAAGTTGACAGAGGCCAGGAGTAGGAGTATAATTATGCGACAACCTAATAAAAGGAGGGCTTAAAAAATGAGTAAGAAAAATCAAATTAGTAAAATAAAATATTCAAATCTAACGAGCTTATATTTGTCAGTTAAAGGGTTTCATAATAATTATGAGTATTTAAAAAGAGAAGAAGCAGAAAGGATGGGAAAACCACAGTATGATGATATAATATCAGTTGCAGCAACAAACGGCTTTCTGGCAGTAGAGCTTTATTTGAAATTGATGTATGCCATAGTTTATTGGGTAGATAATGAGAAAGATAAGGAAGAGCCAGATAACTACACTGAATTTCCAAAAGGACATGATATTAAAGTAATGTTTGAAAATTTGGATAGTCGGTTCAAAGATCCTATATTAAATAAACTTTCAGATAGTATGACTGAAGAGCAACTGTTGAAGCGACTGGATATATACAAAAATGGATTTATGGAGTGGCGATACATATTTGAAAGAGACTATATGGAAGGAGATTTCCATTTCCTATCAAAAATATTAGTGGCTATGCGTTCTGTATGTGGTAGTTACATGGACAATTACCATTTTCCAAAAGAAGAGTGGCAACAAGAGGGATCTCGAACATCAATAATTATGCATGAAGAACCTGTAAACTCAAAAGAAGAAGCCATAAGAGTAGCAAATATGAGTTTGAAAGATGTGTTAGAAAATAGTGATAACTGATACAAAAATAACATATGAGAAAAAGACTGGGATTAACTCACCAGTCTTTTCTATTCTACATTTCTAAACCACCATTCTTCCTTGCTGGACTAATAGCTGGTAATTTTTCTGCTGGAGCAATAGCACCAGTTATTTTGTCTGCCTGATTTAATTTATCATCAAGTGATGGAAGGGGAGTTGTATCATACTCCATGCCACTAACATTGCCATTTTCTAATATATCTTCGGCAATACGGTTTCTTGTAGCTTGATTAATTTGATTAAAAGGAATTTCTTTACCGTCTGCTACACAAGAGATTTTTATATCCCAGTCATAAAGAGCTTTATTTACTCTTTCCAGACTGGAAGAAAATTCTTTATCAGTAAGAGCTTCCTCTATCATAGTTAATGTATGTGTATTTAAAGCTCTACTAAATAATGAGTTTTTATTTCCATCAAAATCATCAAATACTTTTTGAAACTTTTTATAATCCATATCTTCAAAATACATTTTAAATCCTTGTTCGGTCAGAGTTTCAGATTTATATATCAATTCTGCTTGCCAGAATACTTTTCTTTCATTTGCCATAAGTAATATCTCCTTTCTTTTAGTTACATTAATTATATAATTTTTATGTAGTGAAAAGCAAGAGATCTGAAAAGCTGAAAACATACTTATAAGTTTTCTAGTAAACAAAAAGACTGGCAAAAAGTATTGCTCTTATTTACCAGTCTTACAATTTATTTTTTGATATAATGTTTGCAGCTACTTTTCTTTACATTAACATCACCAGATAACATACAATTTGCTACACCACCTACAACTCTTGCATGATAACAAGTTTTGCAATTACAGCGTCTGGATTTCTTTCTTTTTCTTGTATGTATAATAGTTCCTGTATTTGTTCCTGTTTTTCCCTTCATCTTTTATTCCTCCCTTCCGAGTAGAAGCATATGGAAGTGAGTATAGTTTTCAGGCTGATCATCATGAATAACAACTAAAAAAATAATATAATCTCGATAATTATTCATGATTGAGGCAACCAGCTCCTTCATTTCATCCAGCATTTCTTTATTCCAATAGTAAATATCTGGATTTGTACATTCTACTCTTGCCATATAAAGATTTTCATAGCCATAAGGCTGTATCATATTTTTAACATCATTTTTTATCAGAGTTCTTTCTTTAAGATCTTCTGGGAAGCTATATAAACTAAATGTCTTTTCCCAGGGAAGACCAAAAGCATCATATTTGGTATCATCATTTGTCCATTTTTGCTTTTTATCAGTTCTAAATAAATAATTAAAATGGTTATCTACATGGCTATCACCTGTAAAGGTTAATAGCTGTATATTATCAGAAAAGTATTTCATTTGTGTTCTCCTTTCGGTATTATATCTATAAAGATATATTGTTATTATACAATATTTAGTATATAAAACGCAATAGATGTAGAGACTGACACAAATGATTTGTTGTCGGCTTTATTATTATGAGTGTAATGAAGCAAAAAAATAAAGCCTCATAACAAGGCTTTTGTTTTAATTCAAGTGTAGTGTCTGTTATTATGGTTTTTACTTACTCTATCGTTTATCTTTATTATTATCATTATCATCATCATTAACATTATCATCATCATGGAGCCAATTCAGAAAAGCCAGGTAGGAGATACCTACAATTACACCAGTCAAAAACCAAAACCAGCTTATAATCATTATAACTGCTATATCAGGATAAAGAAAACATGCACCTACTGTTAAAATAGATATGCTTATTTCCAGTATAATTTTGGGATACACTTTATCGGTCAAAACACTAAACATAAAAGTGAAAAAATGCGTTAATATTACCGCATTTAATATCAGCGTTTCCATTGTCATTATGTCTTTTAAATTATCTACTATCATAATAATTACTCCTTTCTATTTTTTATCTATATAGGTATATTGTTTTGAATATTAAAGGTGATTTCTGTATCACCAGTTCTAAATATATTATACTATTTTTAGGGCGCTATGTCAATGGATGCTGGCTGTAGCCGACTGGGTAACAAAAGACCAGAAGCAAAAAAAATAAGAGCTGTAACACTCTTATTCTATGGTATATGGATCTACATTTTCATAATGTGGAATCTCCTGAAGGATGAATAGCAATCGGATTCTCTGTTTGATTTCATTACTAGGAAGGCTGGTAGGAGAATAGAAGTAGGAGTAAATACAAGGAACATTATTTCTCTTTAAATAAAAACTGTATTTAGTTCTTTTTCCTTCTACATCTATGCTGCTCACAGTTCCAGTAAAATTATCATCAATAAAGAAGTCCTGGAGGCTTTTTGCCTTTTGATTTGCAAGATACATCTGGCATAACTCTGTGTAACAGACTTCCTTTTTTGTACCATATCTAAAAGAGACTAACACCTTATTTTCATCTTTCATTCGTGAAATTTTGGTTACATCACCTTTATAATGCTCTAAAATAATATTGATTGCTTCCTTCATTGTTATTGATTTTACTGTTGTCTTATTCATTTTTTCTCTCCTTTCACGCAAAAAAAGTAAAGGAAAAAATGAGATACGGATACACTCTTTTCAACCTTTACTTTTAGTTATTCTTATTTACTTTGTAATAATATTATACTATTTTTAGGAATCTATGTCAAGTGAATTGAATAAAGCCAGGAAACATCCTGGCTTCATATATCACATTTTAGCAGCACCAAAACCTATTCTAATAATAAACCCCAATACCGCTTTATCCAGGCTGTGATTAGCCTATTTTATTTAAAATTTATTCTTTCTATGATTTCTAATACTATCTCTTGTGCTTCATCAAATTTCTTATCTATACCAGAATATAAGAGATTATCAAATATTGTCAAAAGTTCTTTATTGTCTTTTGTTATATATTTTTTCCCTCTGGCACTAATGCGAGGGGACATACGATTTAAAAAAGTTTTTCTTAATATATAATAGATACAAATGTTTTCTAATATAAAAACATCAGGTTCTACTTCTGGATTATCTTTATATTCTTTAATTCCGTAATGATAAGCTCTCATATATTCTTCCAATAATTTTCTTACACCCCAGGTGTAAGCTTTTTTTCGTATGTCATTTGTGATAAATGAATCTCTTATATTTTCAGGTATATCTTTATAAGCTATTGTCTCTATCATAGTAACTGTCTCCTTTCTATAAGTATTACAACAATATATCTTTGTAGATATAATATTTAAAAATAAAAAGTGCTACTTCATCTGAAAGAGAGAAATAACACTTAATAGATCCTTAACTTATAATAAAATTATATCATACTACGACATGCTTTGCAAGAGGTGAAACATACTATACTCGTGGTTTCAGGTACTGCCGAATACCTATTTTGATAATTTTCAGGACTTCAATAATGAACTTCTTTTCGTAAACAGTGCAGTCACGGATAAGATTGTAAATATCATTATCAAGTGCCTGTGATTCTACTACTGTAAGACTATCACATAATGCCTGATCCAAAGATATATTAAGGGCATTACATATTTTGACAAGATTTGGAAGGGAACATTTGGTAGTACCTCTTTCAATATGGCTGATAGTCGAGGGGACAGTATCTATTTTTTCTGCCAGCTCTTCCTGTGTAAGATGATTCTCTATTCTATATCTTTTAAGTCTCATACCGAGATCCTTATAGTTGATTTCTTTAACAAACACATCATGTTCTCCTTTCTGGTTGTTTGCATTATTATTGTATGGCAACTTATGATATAAAATGAATGTCTTACATATCATTACATGATACCAAATAAGTTTTTGGAATAAAAAAAGAGTGCTATAGCACCCTTTACAAATCCATATTAACTTATGCGTTTATTGTAGTCTTGTTGATACTTATTCCAGGCATCTTTATTATTAATTTGCCACTTTCTTGTATTTGCTATTCGTTTTTCTCTGAATTCGCTATCATCAAACTTTCTTTTATAATATCTCTTTTGGATGATTTTTCTTCCACCAGCAGCACATTCATCCGAACAATACTTTCTATGTTGTCTTGAAGCCATGAAAGTTTTTCCACAGATAGGACAAACTTTTTCTTTCTTTATATGTTTCATGTTAAAACCTCCTTTTCAATAACAGTATTACTGTAGGGAATAATATATCTATAAAGATATGATGTTTTTAAAAAAATAATTCCTTCATAACCATATTATATTACAGTATGTCGTAGTTTGTCAAACATGTAATAAAAAACCCTTATCCGCAGATAAGGGTAGTCACGTTCTATTTTCATCTTTTTAGAAAGGAGGAAATAAGAAAAAAGTATTCTTATTAATAGAATGATACCACAAAATGTCATAGCGTGTCAAGCGTGTGAAACCCTATAAAAAACAGCAAGAAGAGCTTCGAGAGCGGACAATTCAAAACGGACAATTTTTTCATCAATCTTCAAAAACTCTTTTGCCTTCGGTTGTCCTGAATTGTCAAGAACTAGGGGACTATGGAACTTTTGAGGGTTCCTTCGTCAAAAAGCAAAAGCATAAAGAGCTAAAAACATAAATGGAAATTTTGCAAGCAAAATTCATGATCCTTTCTTTTTTTGCTGATTTGTTCCAATTATACATAAGCTTTCAACTCCAACAACAATAAACTTCGCAGCCTACTATTTTTTGAAAAGCATAAAAAATAGTAGTTCTGTTGTTGTTTCCGTCTCAATCTTATTTTTCTTAATTTCCACAATCAGCCAAAAAAAATAGCTTTTTGAAAGGAGAAAAGAGCATGAAAACAAGAAAGAAACCGTACACGAATGAGGAACTATTTGAGGTAATCGTAGACATTTTAAAGAAAAAGAATTTACTTCCAGACATTTTAGACTATCACTTGGCAGAGAGTATGAAAGTAAGGGAAATCAGGACTTATGAGTGGGATACCATAGGAATTGTTAATTTCGGTGGAAGTGAAGGGATTTATCTGGATGTATATGCAGAGGGAGAAATCGGGAATGATGAAAAGAAAGTTAGACTGGGAACCTTTAAAACACTGAATAGAAGCCGTGAAGACTTTTATATTATGGCAAAATTGCAGACAGATTTCGTATATGAGACAAATGATTTTGTTAATGAGTATATAGATAATTTCACTTGGACTGGCTATAATGTGAGGTTTTATAAAGAAGATAAAAGAACTATGGGATATACGACATGGAGAAAGGAAGATATAGATAATATCATTAAAAGACATATGAAATACGACTTCGACCGAGTAGTTATTACTGACAATGCAACTTGTAAAGAAAAAACTATAGAGAAAGAGAAGATAGCCCTTGATTAAGGGCTATCGGGAAGGAGCCAAAATGAAAAAAACATTACTTATGACAGCGTTAAAGAATAGGTTCAAAAAGGTAGGGAATTATGAGTGTCACCTGAAAAACATCAATATCAACGGAGTAAAAAGAGGATGCAGCGGATTTATTAAAAATCCAGAGACTGAAAAGATAATCTATCTTACTACAGAGTATGTTTGTGGAAATTGCTACAAACCGCTGGAAAACAAAGTCATGTTTAGGACTGCAAAAGATTTTAAGGATTATACAGGTGGAACAAATCAGTGGTGTATGGAAAATGAATTAGTAGATAAAGTTGTAAAAGCACTTGCATAAGGGAGGAAAAAGGATGAATACCAATTTTCAAATGATTAAGGAACTCAATAAGAAGTATGATGCAATGCCTCACACAAGAGGCTTTGCAACAAAAGAAGAAGTGGAACTTATTTCAAAGACGCTTTGCCTGGAAGAAATGGATATTCTGCAGTTGAGAAATTTGAGAGATTTTGTAGTGATATTTTTAGACCAGATGGATATGGAACGGATCAGTAAGATGGATAAGATTTCTGCAATAACAAGTGTAATTGATAATTATATTTGGAAGAAAGGAGGCGAAGTATAATGACAGTAGGACAGTTTTATGATATGGTATTTTTGAATGAGTATCACAATATTAGAGTGAAGTCCAGTGAGACTGATAAAACGATTACAGAATTTAGCAGATCCACAGAGGTAAAGGATGAAAGCTTACTTGATAAAGAAATTAAGGAGTTTGCTACAGACTGGGAAAAACGCATATATATTTTGTGGGTATAAAAATAGGGCTGGTAGGAGTAATCTTACCAGTCTTAAAACATGATAATTCAAAAGTAAGAAATATTAGACCAGCTTCGTAAGAGGGCAATTCAGGAGCAGCCAATTTTTTCATCAATCTTCAAAAACGCTCGTGCCTATCGGTTGGCTTGAATTGCTAAATGCCAGGGGACTACGGAACCTTTGAGTGGTTCCTTCGTCAAAAAAGCAAAAACATAAAAGCGAAAAACATAAATGGAGATTTTGCAAGCAAAATTTGTCAGCATTATGTAGACGGCGCAGCCGCAGACCTACGGTCGTTGCTCTCCTTTCTTTTTTTGCTGATTTGTTTCAATTATACATAAGATTTCACTTCCAGCAATAATAAACTTCGCAGCCTACGATTTTTTGAAAAGCATAAAAAATAGTAGTTCTGTTATTGCTTTCAGTTCAGTCTTATTTTTCTTAATTTCCACAATCAGCCAAAAAAAGTAGCTTTTTAGAAAGGAGAAAAGACAATGGCAAAAACAAACATCATGGAGGGTAATTTGAGTTATTCGGTAGAAGCAGCAAAGTTTAAAATTGGAGTATTAAGTAAAGAACTTCAAACAGAGCATCTGGCAGAAAAAGAAGCCGAGCTTCAATACTGGAAGGGAATATTACGAGGGATTGAATTTGCAATCAGTTTTGGTGATGATTTTTTCTTGTTAAATCTGGCAGAGCATTTAAAAAAAAGAGGAATGAAGGAAGTAGCAAACTATCTTAAAACATTGGTGGAGGAATAAAGACATGACAGATAGAAGTAATCACAGGTTGAATGTTGAGATTGAACGGTTTATTGATATGTGGGATGGAACAATCCTGGGATATGAGATAAAGAACATGTATGAAAATGGAACTGATTATGAGAGTATCTGTGAGAGAGCAGATATTGATTATGAAGATTATCGGGAGGATTGAAATTATGAGTAAAAATGAGATTATAGAATTATACAAGATTTGCAAAGAGGATCTGAAAACCAGAAGAAAAAATATCAGATACTGTAATTACAGTTTTTTTGAAAAATTTGTTGAATATCAAAGGCTGGCATTTTTGGCAGCAAAAGACAGCAAATATAATGATGAATATAAAAAGTATCTTGAAGAGCATATTTTTCAGAGTGATTTGTATAAGAAAAATGGTGGATGCTACTGTGAATTTTTATCTGTGGCCTATGACCATAAGAGTGAATTTAAAAAGATATTAAATATAGAGTGAAAAATACAGCCAGAATTCCCTGGCTGTAAATTATTTCATTTCTAAAATTTCTTTGATAATACTTATTGAGACAGAAGTTTTTTTATTAATGACATTAATAGAATATCCATTATTATACATCTCAATTATTCTATTTCTGACTCTGATTTTATGAGACTTTAAATCATCAGGTGAAATAGATTTGATAAAATTTTCTACTTCTGTCTCTGATAAATTATTCGTGTTTTTTATTTCAGCTACTGTAAATCCCTTCTTATATAGTTCGATATTATTCATAATTAATTTCTCCTTTCAAATTCATTAACAATTCTTTTTACTCTTCTATAGCCTGTATTATATTTTTTTATAATATCAGCTATAGGACTACCATTTTTATATGCTTCTAATATTTGTTTATCCTTTATAGTTGGTGGAACATATACACCAGAATCTATCAACACATTTTTTATTCTATTTCTATCAGCATGTAAGGCATTGCTAATTTCAGTTATATTTTTTCCATCCTGATACATTAAAATAATTTGATTATTTTCATCAGCCATTCTTTTGAGAATAGCTACTTTCTGAAGATTATTATGATAACAAATATCTCTAACGACATGAATAGAAATATCCAATATATCAGAAATATATTTTTGATGAAAACCTTCTTTAATCATAAAGCAGACAAAATTCTTTATACTATCAGGAATTTTACGGTATGATTTTGTGTCAAAACCGTTTTCTGTTAATACAGCATTGGTATAAATAAATTTCAAATCCAGCATATTACATATTTCTTTTTGGCTATAACCAGTTTCATACAATTTTATGATTTGCTTTTCCATAAGCGTATTCTCCTTTCCTTTTTTATAAAGAAGGAGAGTGGTTATAAAACACTCCCCTTCAAAAATTATTTGAATTCGTCTTTTAATTCGCTTGGTTTTGAGGTAAGCACTCCGTAAAGATTTGGAGCTATTGCTTTGCTGAAATTATCCCTAAAAGGAATAATACCTTGTCCCTGTATGTAGAACACTCCTTGTCCAGCTGGAGCATTATTAATATATCCAACCTGTGTAGGAGATATATGTAAGAGATTTGCAAGAATATCTCTATCTACAGGAGCTTGGTTAAGTAGCTGGATAAACGCACTGTTGGAAAGCATACTTGTAGCGATTGTATTTTGAAGAATAGGTTCTACATTCTGTGTGATACAAGTAATAAGACCGCCCCACTTACGGCATCTGGAAAAGATTTGTCTGATAAAGTTTGTGCTTTCTTCTCTTTCAAAAAGGATGTAGACTTCATCAATGTAGATCCAGGTTCTCTTTCCTTTTCGTCTGTTTTGGATAACTCTATTCCAGATGGCATCCAAAACAATAAGGTAAGCCATAGTCTTAATATTGGAACCAATGTCTTTGATGTCATAAACTACAAATCTATTATCCACATCTACATTTGAATGGTGAGCAAACACATCAAGAGAACCTTTTGTATAAATTTCAAAAGCAAGGGCGATTTCTCTGGCTTCTCTTTCAGGCTGTGCTTCTAACACTCTTTGGAATTGTAAAAGTGTTGGGATTTTTTCTCTATCAAAGTCTTGAATGTATTCTTGATATAGCAGACGCACACATCTATCTATAATGGTTCTTTGAGATGGTGTAAGACCGTATCTTCCACCGATAACAGTTTCGCAGAGGGAAAGAACGAAGTCAGCTTTTAAAGTAACAGGATCTTCATCATCCGCATACTGTTTATCCATATCAAGAGGATTTAAGTGGAAATGAGAGCCAGGAGCGATTCTAACAATTTCTCCACCAAAAGCCTTTACAAGTGGTGAATATTCTCGTTCGGGATCTATTATAAGAATATCATCATCAGTATTTAAGAAAACATTACTCATTTCTCTTTTTGCAGAAAAGCTCTTGCCACTTCCTGGCGTGCCTAATATCCATCCATTTCCATTGTCGGCTGATTTTCTGTTATAGAGTATCAAGTTATGGGAAGAAGCATTTTGTCCATAATACATACCTTCTTTTTGTATAAGTTCTTGCGTATCGAAAGGACTGAAAATGATTGTACTTTCTGTTGTAAGTGTTCTTTTAATAGATAGCTCATTAATACCAAATGGAAGAGTAGTGTTAAGTCCTGACTCCTGTTGATAGTTTAATTTCTTGATATTACATAAATGCTTTCTGCCTATACTTTGAATAATTTCAGTATCAGTATCCAGCTGATCGAAGCTATCAGAGATAATCATTACAGTAAATGTCATTAAAAACATCTTCTGATTTCTTCCTGTTAAGTCCTGGAGTAAATCATTTGCCTCTTCTTGTGCCTGTTTTAAATCAGAAGATATAAGGTCAATAGAATATCCAGACTTTGAAGCTTGCTTTTGAGCTTCTTGCATATTTGCATTGATATTAACCATTTGACGCTTAACAATCTTTACAGCTTTATCAGGTGCAACAGAAGCCAAATTGATAGAAGTAACCATGTTGCAGCTTGCGCCAGTAAGTTCACTCATAAACTTATCAGAAAGAGAGTTTGGTAAGTCTACAAGGTATAATACCCTGGCATACTTATCGCCCATTCTGAAATAGTCTTTCTTAAAATCAAATCCAGAAGGTGCAATCAAATCCTTTGTTGTAATTCCCATTCTGGTTAAATTCTCTAAATCAGTGCTTTTTATAGTGCCATTGTCGGTTTTCATATCAGCAAGGAATCTTCCTTCATTACCGATATTGTAAATATCATATAAAAGCTCTAATCTTTCAGGTGTAGTCATTGCAGTTGCTTTGGAACCACCAATTTCTTTAAATGCATTTAAAATCTCTGCATCAAGACGGTTGAAGATATGCTCTGCAGTTTCAACACTTTCTGTTTCAGTGGTAAGGATTAAATATCTTTCTTTGATAAGATTATTTCTTCCTTCTTCCATCTTTTTTAAAATGATTTGGTTATATTCCTTTCTGTATATATCCAAATCATTGTTTTTCATGGATAGTAAGTTGTTGCTTTTGAAGGACTGCATATCAACATTTCTATTATTAATGACTATTTGGAATCTTATGGAAGGATCAAAGCGATTAATTAACTGACCATATTTAAGTAAGAAATTTTGTTGGTCTTCTTCAGTAGCTGTATGGTAGTTAATATCTTGGAAAGTATAGGCTTTTGAGAATACCCCTGGAGATGTTTCAAAAATACCATTATTGAAATATGCAGCACTATAAGGGATTGTTTCTTGTATAGTTCTTTTTACTGTAAAGTTATTTTTCTTTGAAGCAACCTTCTTTTGAGAAGGAAGAACATAATAACTTTGTGAGGCCTTTATTTCATTTACTTCTTGTAAATCCAATTTCACATTACCTAAATTGAATGGGAAGAATAATGCTGCTGACTTTGAGCTAAATGTTCTGCCGATAGATAAAGGATTGTTTGCCAAAGGCATAATAACAGTAAGACCGTCTTTTTGTTGGTAATCAAGAGGTAATACCTTATAGAAAAATCTTGTGCCAGGAGATACAAGCTTTTCGGTGTTCTTATCAAGTTCTTCCAGGCTGGAAGCAAATAGAGCAAAGCAAAAACTCAACTGAAATACTTTTTCCCCTGATTCTATTGCATCTTTAAATAAAGCTGTATAGCTTTCCTTGATTGCAATTTCTTCTTGGTTATAGTATTTTACAGTTTCTTTTTTCTTCTTTGATGTGTTTTTACTCTTATTGTTTTTGGGTTTCTTTTCGCCAGCCTTACCGATTTCTTCAATTTCTTTTTCTATTGTTGATAATACCTTTTCAGCATCAGCAGCCTTATAATGGATAGTGGAAATCATTTTCCCTTTTGCTTTAAGAAAAGTATTTAAAAAGCCATTTGTAAGGTGGTTTGAAAAGCTATTGATAAATAAAATTTTTACATATGAGCCGTCAATAATGGCATAATCCTTTTCAAATTTCATATTGTCTGGCCCGACAAGATCCTTTGTAGTAAGTCCGAGCTTTCTTAATGTGAATGGATTAAATTTACTGCCATTTAATTTATCCTCAAATTGTTTATCACTATTTCCATGATATATACCATGTATGAGCTTTAATTGTTCTACGAGAGACAAGTTCATTATAGAGATATTAAGCTCATTACAGTAAGTATTTATCAAATCATATGCTTCAATAAATCTTTCTTTTGCTTCATTAATAGAAGTGGCATTTACTGATAGGGAAATATATTTTTGAGTTTCCTTTCCAACATGACTGAAAGAAAATTGGAAATTAATATCACTGGGAAGAGAATTAATAAGTCTGACAAAAGTATCTATGATTTTATCTTTGCTGTCAGTATTAAAAATAAATTTTGTATCATCTATTTCAAATGTTTTTGAAAACAAACCAGCGTCAAGTTCGATTATATCTTCGTTACGGCATACAGCACTATAAGGAATCATTTTTTCTATATTGGCTGGAATCTTATTTGTTTTCTTATTTTTCATAGCAAAATCTCCTTTCTATTATATTTATCTACGAAAAAAGAGTATAGTTTTCCTGATTTGAAAAACTATACTCTGGGTAAATTCTTGTGTTTAAATTATATCATACTACGACATAATATGTCAATTAAGACAAAAAGCCCTGAATAAATCAGAGCTTTCGTATTATCTAAATATGTCCTTTTTGTATGAATTTCTAATCTTTTTTGGATCCGTTGCTTTTTTTGCTTTTGGCTTTCTCTTCCCTTTTTTATCATTCATCTCTTTAACATCAGGAGTGGTAAACTTATTTTCAATTATTGAAATAATGTTTTGTGATTTGAATATCCTTCTGGATGAAGAGATAATTGTATTAAATAATACGGCTAAAATAAATTTTTCAGCTCTCATTCCATATGGTTTATACCATCCGATTACTCCGAAAGGGATTGCAATTAAGAAACAAGTAAAATACAATATATCACTATTTATAATGTCTTTAAGGATATAGTAAGTTCCAGCACATAAAGCAGCCATACATACAACACAAGCTGTCTGCCTGGTAGTGAGAGGCCCGACAAGCTTTGATTCATATTTATTGATTTCCTGTGGTATTTTAATTTCTATCATAGTAATACGCTCCTTTCTATTATGCACCTAAAACTTCTTTGGTAATGGAACCAGCTTTCATCATCATAGATAAGGCAGCAAAGCCCATAACAAGAGCAGTTCCAGCCATACCTAGAATTGTTGTTTCTGTACTTCCGCTTATTACACTCCCAAGGATAGATGAATAAATAATAGAGATTCCCACAATAACTACTCCCTGGAGACAGGTTGCTAAATAGTTTTTGAAAAACCTTAATCCGTTACTATCAAGTCCTTTGGTAACAACATCACACATTCCAAGTGGTGCAAGCATTGTTTTTAAATATAATTCAAAAATTCTGGTATAACATACAACTTTTACCGCTACTCCTAATATAAGAGCAGCAGCCCAAGGTAAGAAAAGCTGAATCATTAATACGAAACCTGTTATCATTCCGTCTACTTCATTTTCTACAAGTAAATTTGCTTTGGCTATCATAGTAGACATTGCAGCTTCTGAACCGATTGTCATTTCATTTACAATTCCTTGTGCTATATTTATCATATAACAAAGTATAGTTAATCCATTTTTTATAACCATGAATCCAACTATAAATAGTAAAAAAGGTTTCAAAAATTGTTGTGCAGTTAATTGATCTAACTTAATAGACTGCTGAACAATACCAATTACTAAATGAAGTGAAAGTAATGCAAAACCTATTGGCAAAAGAACTGTTTTATAGACATTAACCATAATATTCCACGCAGCACTATATTTTGTTGCTGGATTTGCAAGAACAATATCTTTTACAGAGTCAGTTAATCCACCAGAAAAAATAACATCAATCATCCCTTTACATTTATCTTCCATCCCCTTTTCGTTTATTGCAAAGGCTGGAATCAAAAGTATTAATATGACAATAAGTATAAGAAATGCAGTAGTTATTAATGCTTTTCGGTGTGCTTTACAAAAAGAACGAATATCAATTTTATTTAATGATAAAGTCATAATTAATCTCCTTTCTACTTTTTTGAATAAAAAAGAGTATATCAAGTCCAGAAAAACTGATATACTCTATGCGTGATTAAATTATATCATACTACGACATAATATGTCAATTAAGAGCAATATACAGAAAAAGACTCTGAAAATATCAGAGCCTTTTTATCTTGTATTCTTCTTATTAAATAAGACCAGCAGTTGTTAAAAGTGTTTTCAAACCAATTAAGATAACACCAACGATTGCAAGTTGGACACCTCTAGTTTTTGAATCTGCATTATCGTCTTTATAGGCCATTACTAATTGGAATACACCAGTTACAACGAGAACGATACCAATATATCTTGCTAAAGTAAGAACGATACCGATAATAGAAGTAATAAGTGTTTCAGGGCTTGTTCCTTCACCTGGAAGTGCATAACCAGGAACGATAGTGCTTAAGACACCAGCAACAGCTAAAAGAGCTGGCATAGCTTTGTTTAATGCTTTTTCTTTTACAGAAAGAGCTTTTGATTTTACTGTATTAAGTAATTTATTCATAATTGTTTTTCTCCTTTCAATTTTATACCTATATAGGTAGTTTGCTAAAAAATAAAAAGAGAGTATACCTGTAAAAATAGTATACTCTCTCTTGTTAATTATAATTTTATCATAATATGACATGGTTTGTCAATACTACGAGATTTCAAGCCTTTATTGGCTCTTTTAAAATTATATAATAATTTTTCTTTATATGTCAAATTATCAATAATCAGTCTCTGATATATCATCAAACTCTGGTTCCAGAGGTTCATCAAAATCATCAGGAATATCAAACTCATTAAATGGATTTTCGGGTTCATCAATGATTTCATATTCAGGATTGATAGTTGCTTTATCTTCTTTTGGTTCTTCTGTATCAGACTTTTCTATATTGAGTTCCTTTACATCTGACTTATCTTCCACAGGTTCTTCCAAGAAAGAGCTTTTAAATTCATCCGCAGCATAAAACTCATGATCTGCTCTAAATGTCTCGATAATAGTAATTGCATCTGTTGGTTTTTCTATTTCGGGAGTAATACCCACTTGCTTGATTGTATCAGCAGTTACATCATTTATTTTAAAGGTTTCTGTACCAGATTGAGTAGTCTTTCTTATTTCTCTCGTTCTATGTGGAGAGTTTGTATGTTTTACTCTATTTTTTGCGATATTATTTCTATTTACTGTACGAACTTTCTTTGTTTCAGGAATAAGGAATTTTTCTGAATCCCTGTAATGGTAAAGTTGTTCGTCTTTGGCATCACCAGTATATTTATAATTTTTATGTTTTGGATAATCATACTTTTCTCCAAAGAATGGGAACAAGCCTCTTATAAAGAGGATACAGTTTTTATTATCCATACGGCTAATTTCGTCTGGACTCATTAAGTCTCTGCCTTTATTATTGTAGTTTTCAGAGTGTGATCCGTGTCCCCCTTTACTATTGGAAGTTCCTCTTGTAAGAATTGTCTTCTTGCCAAGCTTTTTACTTACATATTCAAGTGTTGTTTGCTCTTGTCCTCCAAGGAATAAGAAGCTATCACAGTTACCTGTGATGCTTTCCCAGGCATCTTTATACATAGTCTTTAACTGTGCCAGGTTCTGCAAGATGATTGTACAGCTTATCTCATATTTACGCATTGTGGCAAGCTTCTTCTCAAAGTCTGGAATCGTACCTATGTTTGCAAATTCGTCCAACATGAATCTAACATGGCTGGGAAGTCTTTTGCTGGGGATTTCATTTTCTGCATGGAAATATAGAGTTTCAAAGAGCTGACTGTACATCATAGATACCAGATAGTTAAATGTGGTGTCGGCGGATGGGATAACAACAAATAAAGCTTGTTTTTCATCACCAAGGGATTTTAAGTCAATAGTATCAACATTGGTTAAGTCTTGAACGGCTTTAAGGTTGAATGTTCCAAGACGGACAGTACAGGAAATCAAAATACTCTTAAGAGTTTTTCCAGCCCCCATTTTAAAAATCTTGTAGTATCTAACAGCAATATGAGTTGGATTTACTTTTTCCAATTCTTCAAATAAAATATCAAGCGGTGATTTAAAATCTTCCTGGTCTTCTTTTACTTCCGCTTTTAAGAGTAGTCTCATTACATTTGAGAAGTTTCTATCTTCTGGCCTTACTTCGTAGTGTAGGTAAAAGCATATAGCAAGCAAAAGAGCAGTTTCAGATTTTTCCCAGAATGGATCTCCTTTACTTGCACCCTGGGGAGTAGTATTTTGGATAAGACAGTTTATCATCATCAAAACACCTTCATCATTTCTGATGTAATTAAAAGGATTGTAGTGATGGGAATACTGCATCTCAACCAGATTGAAGATTTTTACCTTATATCCTTCTTTTTCAAGAAAACCAGCACAAGTCTCTAATAGTTCTCCTGAAGGATCGGTAATAACATAAGAGCAGTTTGCCTGTAATAGATTTGGCTTTACCAGAAAACGAGACTTACCAGCACCAGAACCACCAATTACAAGTACATTGTTGTTTCTCATGGTCTGTCGGGTATTCATGCTCATAAAAACATCATTTGTAAAAATCATATTATCAGCACCAGTATTTGATTCTTTTCCCTTTGGGGAAGAGTATTTCTTATTATATTTTTTCAAGTCTTCATTCCATTTGGCTGAACCTTCCTCTTTACCAGGCATCATTCTTTTTCGCTTACTTTCTTCTGTCTGCCAGAGAATAAACATTAAAGTCATGATGAAAAGGGAAATTCCTAAATTTTTAATAGGAAGAGGAAAAATATCAAAAGGCTGTGCTTGCATATGTTCTATAGTCAAAACAAGACCTGTATTTATATCCATTGTTTCACTATTGAAGCATATAAAAAAGTGTGTTAAAAAGAATAGGATAACTAATACTCCTAATCCGAACAAACAACCGTAGAAGATTTTTTCTTGCTTACTTGTTTTTTTAGGCTGCATTATAATATCTCCTTTCTATCTTTAAAGATATATTGTTTTCAATAAAAAAAGTATATCAAATCCAAACAGCGAAGAGCGTAGAGTAACAGCGTTAGCTGTACAACTATGTTTCGATCTAAAATGCTGTAGATGGACTAATATACTCTGTGTGTGATTAAATTATATCATAGTGCGACATAATGTGTCAATCAAGGGGAATAATGAAAAGAGCCAGGAACCGAAGTCCCCAGCTCATAAATTATCTTTCTGATTTATCAATATCCTTTTCTGTAGTATAATGAGATCCATGTTGTATTTTCTCTATGTTGGCAAGAATATTATCCAAGCTGTTATCCTTGTCATTTTCAATGTGAGCTATCGCAAATTTGCCAGCATAAGCCTTGACTTCTTTGATATGTTCTTCCTGATTCAATACTTCAATAGAAGGATCCAAAGCAGAGTATCCTGTAGGATAGACATTGGTTTTGGATTCTAATACTTTTTGTCTTTCATCAGGATTCAATTCAAATTCGTTCTTTGTTAAAATCACTGGTTCGGTTAAACCTTCCAGTTTTTGATATGTAGCTTCCATAGCTCCAGGTTCTTTACGAGAAATTCTATTTAATTCCTTATTATTTTTGTAATAGACAATATCATCAGCAGTTGCAACGAGATAGTTATTTGGATTTTTCCTATCAATAATAGAAAATTCCCTTTCAGCATCAGAAAGAGCAATATTTACTTCTTTTCTGCCTTTTATCTTATATTCTATTTGCTGTCTAACAAGAGGCCCTTGTTCACCAGAGAGATTAAAAGCAGTCTTATCAAGGACTTCACTTACTTTTTCCTTGTCCTCTTCTTTAAATATAATGGCTGGCCCATTTTCTGTTTCTGTGAGAGCATAGGGGAAATTGATTTCTCTGCTATGATACCTTATACATTCAAGCTCCGCTTCATCAATGTTATAAGCAGTAGCAATATCTGTGTCTTTTGCTGCCAAAAGAAAAGAGTCTATATCTATTTCGCTTACGAGTCCTCTTTCGGCCTTTAATACATCAATAGCCTTTTTCACTTCCTGTGTATCACTTTCAGCAAAAATAATCATTTTAGCATCATCATTTGTAAGATCAGCAGCAACATAGTTTTTTATATTTGTTTTCTTTAATATTTCTATAAATTCATCATGCTCTTCATCAGGAACAACAATGGTTTTTAAATAGTCTCCTTTTTTTGCACCATTTAAGAGATTAGTGATAGGAGTATCATCAAACTTTTTATCCATCTTTTCCAATACTTTTAATAAAAATGTTTGAAGTTCTTCTACACTTACTCCGAATGGGCGCATTAACATGTCTTTTAGTTTATTAAAAACGGCTTCTTCTACCATAAATAATCTCCTTTCTATCTATAAAGATATATTGTTTTCAATAAAAAGAGCATACCATTTCCCCAGGGGCTGATATACTCTTGCATGATTAAATTATATCATACCAAGAAGATAAGTGTCAATTTCACATAGAAATATTAAAAAAAGGCTACTATTTTTGGACTATATGTGGTATCATAAGTTGATATAAAATAACATGAGAGCGGGGGAAAACAGATGATAAATACAATAAAATCCTGGGGACAACTATGGATAGAGACTGCAAAAACGCTTATTCGGCATCCGATTTTAACAACTAAAGGATTTATAGTTGACTTTTTAGCAACCGATACAAAAGGGAAGTTGAAAAAAATAGCATTATTAGTAGCGTTTATTATTGGATTGAGAATAGCGGTTTTCCTTGTTATGCTGGCTATATGTCTCATATTTATTCTAGGTATGGTTGATGGCTCTTATGAAGCGAATCCTGACAAGTATTATTATGATGAAGTTGAGGACTGTTGGAGAAGAAGACACTATTAAGTAGAAAAAGAGTCTGGAAAAATTATTATCTAGGCTCTTTTATTATACTATGAATTCATATTCTAAAAAAACAACCTGGAAGCTGTAGCCACCAGGTTATCTTTTATATATTTTATAAATAATTATTTTGTAACTACGGCACTAACATCTTCACCAGCAAGAGAGTATGTTTCTTGGGCTACAATGTCCCATCCAGCAGCTGTATTTCTATGTTGTTTTGCTTCTGCTAATACATCAATAGTAACAGTGCTATTTTGGAATTTATTTGCAGAATTGCCTTTAAATACAAGAACGAAGTCATAATCATGTGTATCGCTTGTAATACCGTCTTCTGTTTCTCTTTCGACAAAATCTTCATTACCATTTAACACATAATCAGGAATAGCATAAGTGATCTTTGTTCCATCTTCGGAGATGCTTCTTACTTCAATAGGTTTTGCACCAGCTTTTGGAGCATAGCCTTTTCCTTCTACAAGTTCAACATCAGATGCAGCATACAATTCATATTCAGCTTGATCTGCAGTTTTGTCCATTGCTACAGAGCTTGTAAGTACAACAGTTGTTCTTACATCTATAGATTTATTACCAGTATTGGTTATACTGAAAGAACCATCTCTCATATCACCAGGGTTTAAAATGTTTTGACCATCTGCATCAAGTAAGTTAATATCAGAAGCAAGGTCAATTCCTACTGTACCAGCAGTTCCAGAAGCTGTTGTATCAGCTCTATCTGTAAAATATGCGAATGAAGCACCAGCAACTACAGCTAATGCGGCGATACCACAAACGGCACCGATCTTTTTATTACTTATTTTCTTCATTATAATTTGTCTCCTTTTAATAATATTTATTTGTATCTTTGCGACATAAAAAAATAAGCTAATCCATTACTCAATTAACTTACTTCCCAATATTTCCAAATATATAGTTTTTGAATGTGGAAAGATACATGGATATGCTATCCCAGTAGCGAGACAGCATATATGATTTTTGATAGATATATGTAAAACAGTAATTAACTGTACACTATGATTTTATCATAATACGACATAGTTTGTCAATGCCTTGGGAAATAGACTTACTTACCTATCAACATGTAGGAATGTTTATGGGTAGAAAAAGACTGGAAGAATAAACACCCAGCCTAATATATTAATGCTCTAAATCATTTTTGGTTTTAACATCTTTACTGTCTGCATTTTGTGATGTAGCCTTTTCTTCGGCCAATGTCATTTTTTCTTCTAATGATGGAAGAGGGGGAAGTTCAATACCAAGCTTTTCCTGATTGGCTTCAAAACAATCCTCTATGGTATCATACATACCAAGAGATTCAACGAGTTCTCCTGTATATTCTTCTATACCATTCATTCCTGTATCGTTACCATAAAAGCCTGTGCAGCTATCAATTTCTTCACCTTGTTTATTATATAGAGTATAACAGTATTGTTCTCCATCAAGATCGGCTTGCATAATATCTGCATATCCTTGTATTGCTTTTTCTTTTTGTTCTGGTGTGATTTTATCAATGCTGTCTACTCCAAAAAAATCTTCCATATTTGCATTTGACATACATACTACAGCATAAGAATTTTGACATATTGTAGAGTGAAGTTCTCTGAATGAAAGAGTATCAGATATATCAATACCATTATAAGATATTTCATCAAAATCTAAATTTCCTTCACTATCAGTAAATTCATGATATACAACATCATCCAAAATATCTTGTTTACTCCAATCGGTAGGGTATGAATTTTCAACTTCGCCTGTTTCTTTATTAATTAAATCAATACCAAGACTATCATATTCTCCTGGTTCAACTTCTGGATCTCTTTTGATTTCATATACTGTATCCAGATATTCTGAAATCTTTTCTTTGATTTCCTTTTCAGCTCTATTATCAATTTTTTCTGTAACATCCTTCCAGGCTTCGGAATGGCTATAACGTCCCCAGCCATAGACACAGTTTTCATATGGACTATTGAGAGTTTCTTTATATTTTTCTATTTCTGCAATTTCATTACCTTCGGTTAGAAAGTATTCTTTTTCATAATATAGCTTCATATATTTGTCTCCTTTCACAAAATTTATAAATCAGTTCTTTTGAACTATCTATCTAAATTGTCTTTGTTATTAATTTCTTTGCAATCTTGATTTTGAGATAATGACGTACTTTCAGCAATTTCCAGTTTTTCATCCAAAGAGGGGAGTTTATCTTCATTGACATACTCTTTCAGAGCATTGATAGAATTTTCGTTTATCTCATAAGATTCATCAAAACCAGTTTTACAGCCAGCATCATATAGAATATCTTCAATAACATTATATGTTTCATAAGCCAAAAACTCATTTTCAACGCTTGTTATATTATCAAATATATTTTGACCTTCAATGATTTTTTCATCTATTAGGTTTTCACTATATCCATCAAAAAGGACAGCCATAGCGGCAACCTCAAAATCATGACCAAGATCTCCCAAATTGACAAAGCTATCATCAGCTGTAAAAAAGAGTTGGTTTAATGTAGATCCTGTTTCCATCTTTTCCATTGCTTCAACAGTTATTTGGATAGAATCATCTATGGCCATATCAAATAATTCATTGGATACGTTTATAGTTCCAGTCCCTTCCCTGGTTCTTGAATTCAAATCCATATTGCTTATTAAGTCATCTTTTACATTATATAATTTAAGGTCAGTATCTATATCAGCAATATTATTGAAAAGTTTATCAGCTTCATATTCAACCATTGCAACAGCAAAAAAATTAGGATCTGCTACTGGGTTAATATGGACACCTTTATCAATAAGACTTTCCATAGTATCTTTTGCTACATCCAGATTACCCAGAATAAATTCTTTAGCTTTTTCGGCAGAATCATAATATAACACACCATCAATCAGATTGCTTGCCATTGTATCTTCGATTAAATCACCGACTGTCACACATGGATTATTGTTTATATAGTCACAGATTTTGTCTTTTGCAATATTAGATGGAATAGTAAAGAATTCTGAATTATCTTTAGTATATGTTTTGTAGTTATCTTCCATGATATTTATGTTTCTCCTTTCCATATATTATATCTATATAGATATAATGTTATTATATAATAATTGGACTGATAAAAGCAAGGAATACAAGATTACGAATAAGTGTGTAACGCTAAAGCTACGCTTAAGAAGACTGAAAAATTACTAGGAGACATGTTTACAAAATTTCTAACAAACAAAAACACAAGCCCATAGAAGGGCTTGTGTGCTACCGTCTTTCAGGTAAATCAGCATCCGCAGCTTCACCCTCCAGTTGGTGTATATTATCGAATAACAAAAGGACTATTACGAAGTAACACTTCATAAAAATAAAACTCTTTCTTTTCTTCTTTTGTAAGCTCATCACTCTTCATGACCGAACGAACCCATTTCCTATGTTCCCATTCTTCCGAGTGGAAATAAGCATAAGCATAAACGATCCAGCCAACAGTATTGCACACAAGAAAACCAATAATGAGAATCATAGATTACCTCCCGATAAAAGACATAATATAGAGAAACAAAAAAGAAGCAATACATATCATATATATACCATAATGTTAAATTATATCATATCATGATATAAAATACAATCAAAAAAGACCAGCGTAGGAACTGGCCTATTTATTATAGTTCGGGATTATCCTTACTTACTGATTCAGGTTCGCAGACAGATGCTTTTTCCCAGTAGTAATATGTTGTATTTATATATGTCTAGCAACAACAGTTGCTATTAACACATCATCACTATAAATTTCCCATCCAGCGAAACCATCGCTACAACAGTTCAAAGAGTCATTCTTATTACTGGTATCTATTATTTTTTCTCTCCATTCAAGAGATCCATTTTTTACAGTTCGATTTTCAAGCCTTTCAAGGCCAATAAACTTTGCTTGGTCAGGGAAGTTGTTGCATAGCCTTTCATTAAGACCATCAATAACGGCAATGGCATTAGGCTTTATTTTGTAATTTTTGCATTCAAATTCTTGATTGCTCAAATTATTCAAATATAAGTAATCAGAGTGAAGATCAAAATCTTCTATAATTTCTGAAAAATCAGTTGTAGTAATCTTTTTTCTAGGGCTACATACTAACATATCAGAATCCCATTTAGTAGATTTGCTATCATTTTTTCGGTCATAATTAAAGTTTTTATCATTAAAGAATTTAATTGCGTGTAAAAATGTTTTTCTATCTGTTACACCTCTCATTAACTCTAAAAATTCCTGTCCGTATCCTTCTGCATACATATCTCTATTAAATTCAGTAGAGTATGCTAATTTTAATTTGCCATTTTTATCATTATACATAATGATTCCAGTTCCTCTTGTCATAATAAAAATCTCCTTTCTTTTTAATAATTTTATATCTATATAGATGCAATGTTGGTGTATTTATATAATGGCTGAACAATCAATAGCAAATGATTGAGAACATAGCTCTTTTTAAGAAAAAGCAGACTGCCAGCAGCGTAGTTATGAGTGTAATGTTACATCTACAGTGGCTTTTGTTCTTATCAATTCGTAAACAATCGCATACCATTATATTATACTACTTTTAAGAGCCTATATTAATATACAACCAAAATACAAATATGTCAAGAAAATTTTACTGAAAAAAGGAATAAAGTTTACATGCAAACAAAATAGACTGGCAGCAGTGAATAGCATTGCTATTCAGCTACGCTGTGTAGAGCATTGCTCAAGTTTACCAGTCTACATGTAATTATAATTCCAAATCATCTTTTGATTTTATGCTTTTACTTCCACCAGCCTTTTCTTCCGCAGCCAAGAGCATATCATCAAGAGAGCCGTATCTTTGTTCTGCAATAAAGTTATTGACTTCAAAATCTATCTGGTCAAAGAGAAGCTCCTGAATAGCTGGATTTTCTAATAGGACTGGCAGTTCTTCTTCTTTGTAATAGCCTGTTTCATTATCCTCAATATCATAGTCAAATTTGTGAAGCGTAATATCAGAAGTTTCAGCATCATAATCAAATTCAAATTCTGTATTCCTAAAAATGAAGCTACCTTCAATAGTATCCCCATAGTCTTTGCAGTTAAAAATAGCAATATCTTCATCAAAATAATGTTTCGTATTTTGTGACATATCAATACTGGTTTTAATTTCTCTTTCTCCAGACTCGACTAATTTATCAAAAATTTCATTAAAGGCTTTTGCCCCGATATATGATGCGGATCTATTTTTATAAAAGTTATTTGCATAAAGTTTAAATGAATATCTTCCAATAAGGTTTTTAAAAGACATGGTTTTATTTATATTGGACAATGCTGTTTTTCTAATTTCTTCGATTGTGCTTTTATTAAGTAATCCAAGCGGAATATCAGTTCTTATTTCCTTAAAGTCTTTGAAAGATATTTTGTTAGTATCACAATATTTATAATAGGTTGTTTGATTTATGTCTGACTTATTAAAATATATATCGTAATGTAATTCGACTGGTAAATGAGATAACAATGATATAATTTTGGATTCAGAGTTCTTTGAATTTGTTATGTCATTAAAACACTCTTTATAGTAAGTCCCATTTTCTTTAATATATGTATCTTCTTTTTGGAATTCATCAAAGTCTTTATCCTGAATATAAGCTCTTACATGACAAGATATTGTTTCCAATAAATGGTGTTTATTATTCAAAGAAAATTGAAGTGGATTGTATTCATGTGAAAAGGAAATTAAATTATCATTAGTCTTGTCTTTTATTTCTAAAAAAAGTTTATTTATTTTTGGTGATGCTTCTACATAAACATTATATTTCTCTGAAAAGGATTCTCCAAGTTTTAAGTTAAATTTTCTCAAATCCTCTTTGTCATAAATAATTTTTTCATTATAGTCAAATGAACCAGAATTCATACCTTTTTTTATACATTCATGTATCTCTTTTTGAATATCTTCATTTGCGGAGGAATAATCGGATTCAATTTCATTCGATTTTATATGTATATCGTGATATGACAATATTCTTATACCACAATCTTTACCATTTTTGCCATACACTGAAGCGAAATCTAAATCTTGATACGTTTCTAAAAAATCATTTTGATATTTGGAATTTATATTGTGAATAGTAATGGGACTTTTCACATCTTGACCTTTCCCTTTTTCTTTTAAGTAATTGAAATATTTTTCTTTAACATAGTTAAAATTCCCTACATAACCAGGTTTAGCAGAATCGCCAACTAAAAAAAGGTCATAGGTTCTTTTAGTGAAGGGATATAACTCAATATAAATATCTCCTTCCCATTCTACATTTCTTGTTTTTACAGTTACATCTTCAAATTCTTCTAGTCCTGTTTCCATAGTCATTAGCTCCTTTCTTAAAAATATATCTATATAGGTATAATGTTATTATATAATGGTTGGACTTTTAAAAGCAAGGGAAGAGGACTGGTAAACAAAAAGAGCTTCCAAAACGAAAGCTCTTATCATATTAATTTCCAGCTACTTCCTCATAAGTCTCAATAAGTTCCCAGCCAGCTGAAGTATTTCTTTTCTGTTTGGCATAGAAATCAACAGTCATTTTAACATAAGAGGCATCTGTTCCAGAGTAATCACCGATATAAAGGTAAACATCTGGATTCCAAACACCGTCAGAAATTCCATCTTCTGTTTCTCTATTGTCCCCAAACTTTGTATTTCCATTCAAAGAATGTTCTATGGAATATTGAACTGTATTATCACTAATAACAGTCTTTTCTAATGAATTGCCAGAGGGCTTTTTATTTTCGTCCAATGCTTCATATAAATCAATGATAGAAGGCTGACCTTTAAAAACAGCATCATCATCTGTTTCCAATGTAATTACCATTTTTATATCAGCACTCTTATTACCAATATTATCTACAGTAGTTTCAAAGCCATAAGCCTTGCCAGGTATCAGCATGTTCTTACCGTCAATGTCAGACTTCACATCTATACCAAAGCTACCAGCTGTAGCGGATGCAGATGTTTTTTCAGAGTCAGTAAAATATGAGAGTGTAAAAGCAGTGATAAGACCAAAAGCCATAGCAACAGCAGAAATCTTCAAAAAAATCTTACTTTTCATTGTTTGCATCCTCCTTTTTCTTTTTCATACCGAGTAGGAGGATAGAAGCTAAAAGACCAGCAGCTCCTAATCCATACCAGCCAATGTGATTTCTTGGTGATTCATCACCTGTCTTTACTTTTTCATTATCAACAGGTTTGGTAGGGGTTCCTTCATCAACAGGTTTTTCAGCCATTCTTGCTTCAAATACCCAGTCTGCTTTAAAAGGTGTAGACTGATACTCATTTCCGCACTCTCCAGGAAAATATGTAACTACTTTCAAATCAACAGAAGATCCAGCTGGAACATCTATCCAGTTAAATACAGGTGTAGGAGTCTTTGCATAATCTCCCGAATAAGCTAAATCCTCACCGAGATATATTTTAAGATCCAAAGCATCAAATAATTTGGTATCTTTAAGTAAGCTATATATTTCCACAAGGGAAACCTGGATATTTGTATCAGTTGAATTATTTTTAAGTGATATGATAGATTCCCATGTATCCCCAGGATTCATAATATCAGCTTCAAAAAAGCATTTATTACTAAATTCAATACTTATCTTGTCTGATACTTCACCTATTAAAGTGGTTCCTCCGATATGTTGAACTATAGGTTTTGAGGTATCAGTAGCATAGACTGGGACAGAAACTGTCATAAGAAGTAAGGCTATAATTAATGTGTATAATTTTTTCATAGTATATCAGCCTCCTTACTCGTATTTATTATTGAAATACAATACGGTTGTTTTGGTATCACCTGAAATGGGATAAGTAATACCTTCATCAATAATAGCTTTTGGAGTTACCATCATGGTTGCAAAGTTAAGATAGTCGGTTTCATTATTTATCTTATATTGTTCCTTGACTGCTGTATAAGTCATATTAAGTGAAACTTCTTCGCCAGCTTTAACAGTAATGTCATTGAATGTTCCTCTTTCATGAACGATAGTTACATATTCATACTGTATATCCACATTTCCAGTATTTTTTATTTTTAAAGTATAATTGATTTCATCTTCAGTAGAAGAAGTATCTGTGAAATCAAATGTATGTAAAGTGCTGCCGTCCATATAAGAAGAACCTATCTGATAAGATGTATTTGGCAAGCGATAAGTGCAAGTCCAGCCGACACTCTTATCAGTAAAGTAAGCTTGTGCTGTAAAAAAGACTGATGAAGCTATGACAGCAACAGTACATAAAGCACAAGACATAATTATTTTAAATTTACTTTTCATAAAAATCTCCTTTCCTTTTTGTCCATATGGATATAATGTTTATAAATGATAGACAGGAAAACTAAAAATCTTGTTTGCATTTCTGTCTTTAACTAATAAGTCAAAGTCAGTAACGGATAGAGGAAATATTTTATCCATCAAAGAATCAATGTCCGCTATCAATTCTGGTTCATTTGTATTTTCTTTAATTGTTTCCAATTTCTTCATATATTCTGTTTTATCAGTAACATCTAATGTCTGATTGACAATAGCTGTCTCATTAAAATTCAAAGTCATATTAATACTCCTTTCTTTTAATCCCAAAGAGGGTTTAATTCCCCGCAGCTTGCTGCGCAACAAACTAATGACGAACGAAGTGAGTCTCGGGCTGATACCCCGCAGCTTGCTGCGGGGAGTTTCATTACCTCACAGAAGAAAAGTTTTACCCATTAGGCACAACAGACGAATATTTTGAAG
>ERZ777305.1020-NODE-1020-length-39340-cov-3.659590_pt1 | contig 39340 bp, 38 predicted proteins | sample MGYA00374965_ERZ777305 | MGnify/ENA primary metagenome ERZ777305 (study PRJEB29328, sample SAMD00013331) | mouse gut metagenome | study: EMG produced TPA metagenomics assembly of the Metagenome analysis of fecal microbiota from mouse which was promoted... | reverse complement strand
TGTAGTAGCACAGCCATGACCCGCCCGTGGCAAGGCCCGAAAGGCAGATAAACATAAGCTCCCTGCGGGGGATTCCCCTGAGCTTAGGCAGCTTGCCCTCGATAAGCACCATGAGCCAGGCCATAAGCAGCACCACCCCGGTGCGTATGGCCGTGCCCAGGTTCGACTCTACCCCGGAGATGCCCACCTTGCCGAGAAGGGAGGTAAGACTCGCGAACACCGCCGACCCCAGGGCATACCAGAACCAGCCTATGCCCTTGCCGGCCCGGGGCGGCGCCGCGTCCTTCTTCTCTATCATCAGGAGGGTGCCCGCGCCTATAAGCGCAACGCCCAGGCCCTTTGTAAGGCTGACGCTTTCCCCGAGAAGGATAAAGGCCAGCAGGAGGGTGAGCACAATGCTGGACTTGTCAATGGGCACTACCTTGTTTATGTCCCCCAGCTGTAAGGCCCTGAAATAGCACAGCCAGGAGGCCCCCGTGGCAAGGCCCGACAATATAAGGAACAGCCAGGTCCAGCCCCTGATGGACACGATATCACCCCAGGAGCCCGCCAGCAGCACCATCACCCACGAGAACAGCAGCACCACCACTGTGCGTATGGCTGTGGCGGCGGTGGAGTCTGTTTTGCGTATGCCGCACTTGGCAAGAAGGGCCGTGACCCCGGCGAAGAACGCCGAGCCAAAGGCAAAGATCACCCACATGATGCCTCCTCCTCGGATTATGTAATAAAGAAACAATATAGATAATATTACATTCTTTGGAGAATGTCAACCGCCGGCCAGGCTGGCGGCAAGGGCGCGGTAACTTTTTTTATGGGGGTTGACACCGGGCGGCAAATTGCTATAATATATATTGGTAAGCTGTATTGTAATTTGCTTTTCGGACTATCAGGAGAGAGATGTGGTATTATGAAGATATATGGACGTAAAATCCAGCGCCGCGCCCCCGTAAGGTGCTTGTGCGCCCTGCTATGCCTGCTCATTATGGCCGTGCCGGGCATGGAGACGCTGTCGCTTAGAGCATGGGCGGCGGCATCATATACGGTTACTTTCCATGCCAATGGGGGAAAGTTTGGTACGACAGCTTCTGCAAAGGAAACATCTGAAAAAACTGTAACAGAAGGAAAAACTGTTACCGCACCAACAACAAAACCAAGCCGGACTGGATATACCTTCACGACAGGCGAGTGGTACACTGAGCCGGAGTGTGAAAATAAGTGGAAAGTCGGCACAGGCGGCGACCCGGTGACGAGAAATATGACACTGTATGCCAAGTGGACGCCGAAAACGTATACGGTCAGATTTATGACCAGCGATAGTTCTGTATTTAAAACAGTAACCCAGGATTATGACTCAATACTTGAGCCGCCTGAGGAGAACCCCACGAAGGAAGGAAATAGTTTTGGAGGCTGGTATGCAGATAAAACCTGTGAGCAGCCATGGGACTTTACAAAGCCGTTCGCGCCGAGCGGTACTTCTACAACAGTCAGTATATATCCCAAATGGAATCTTAACTCTTATACGGTGACCTTTGAAACGGCGGGCGGCACGGAGATAGCGCCGGTGAAAGTGGATTATAACACGAAAGTTTCTAAGCCGTCCCCCGATCCAGAAAAGACAGGCTATACATTTGTCAACTGGTACAAGGACCCGGAGTATAAGGCGACATTCAACTTCACTACTACGGCAATAAAAAGTGATACTACGATTTATGCCAAGTGGAAAATAAACACCTACAAGGTGACGTTTGAGAGAAACGGCAGCACCAGCACAGTCAGCACCCAGACTATAGAGCATGGCGAGCCATGTGCAGAACCGAAGGCACCTTCAAAAACCGGCTATACCTTTGGCGGCTGGTACAAGGACCCGGAGTTCACAGAGGAATGGAACTTTGAGACTGACGTTGTGACGGATAATATTACGCTTTACGCCAAGTGGATAGGCGATGTTTACACGGTGACCTTTGACACCCAGGGCGGAAGCCCGGTCGAGGCGCAGCAGGTGTCCCAGGACCAGTTTGTCACACGGCCGGAGGATCCTGTTAGGGAGGGCTATACGTTCGTCGGCTGGGTCACGACTTCGACAGGCAGCACCGAGTATGAGTTTGAAACCGCGAAAGTCCAGAAGGACATAACTATTTACGCTAAATGGACCCCAATAAAGTACACCGTGACCTTCGATTCAAGGGGCGGCAGCGGGATTACCTCTGAAAATCCTAAGTTAGTGAGTTATGACGGCACGATTCAAACAAAGCCATCTTCGACAAGGGGCGGCTACACGTTTGCCGGATGGTGGTATATAGACGAAAACGGCAAGGAAGCTGAATGGAAGTTTGGCAGTTCAACTGCTGCTGATGTCACCAAGGTAAAAAGGGACGTTACGGTATATGCCAAGTGGAAAACGACAGTCACCTTCAATCTGAATGGCGGCAAAATCGGGTCCAGCTCATCAGCGAAAACGGTAGAGGTATATGAAAACAGCTTGATTACAAGCGAGCTGGTTCCCGAGCCGGTAAATACCGGGTATGAGGTTGCCGGGTGGTGCAGGGACCCGGAGTGTGCCACAGCTCCGTGGGATTTTGATAATGACACTGTGACGCAGGCGATTACGCTTTACGCAAAGTGGGAGCCAACGATATATTACAGGGTGACCTTTAAAGATTACGAGGATAGTATTATCAGTGAACAAGAGGTGGCGTATAATAAGCCGGCTGTGCAGCCGGAGGATCCGACCAGAGAGGGTCACACCTTTAAGGGGTGGTATACAGCGAAATCCGGCGGGAGCAAGTTCTCTTTTACAACAGGAATAAAAGAAGATAAGGTGATTTACGCCCAGTGGACTATAAATGAATATAAAGTGACATTTGAGAAAAACGGCGGTACAGTTACCATAACCCCTAACCCCAAAACGGTAAAGTATGGGGAAAGCTGTACGGAACCTACCGACCCTAAAAAGACCGGCTATGACTTCGGCGGCTGGTACAGCACCCCGGATTTCAGCGGTAAACCGTGGAATTTTACTGATGATAAGGTGAAGGGGGATATGACCCTTTACGCCAAGTGGACCACCAGTAAATATACTGTGACATTTATTTTGGCCACAAGTGCTGCCGGTGCGGCAATGCCGGAAGCGGTTGCTGTGGAGCATGGCGAAAGGATAAGCGAGCCCGCGGGGCCGGAAGCGGCGGAGGAAACATATAAGTTTATAGGATGGTATACATCGTCGACCGGCACAACTCTGTTCGACTTTGAGCAGCCTATAATAAAAGATGATACAAAAGTCTACGCCAAATACTCTAATCTGACAAGTGGGAAAATCTATAGGATACAGTTTAATGCCAACGGTCACGGAAGCGCGCCGGCCGCCAAAACCCAACTGGCAAAAGGCGACAAAATATCACAGCCTATACCCACCGCGACCGGCTACACCTTCGGCGGGTGGTACAGGGACGCGGCGTGCAGCGAAGGGCAAAAGTGGGATTTTGACACGGATACGGTAGCAAAGAGCCAGATACTGTACGCTAAGTGGACGATAAGCAGCTACACGCTGAGCTTTGATTCACAGGGCGGAAGCGACATTGCTTTACAGACGGTACAATACAAGGAAAAGGCCATGGCTCCGGCCAATCCCACCAAGGAGGGCTACGATTTCGGCGGCTGGTACAAGGAGGCGGAGTGCGCCAACGCCTGGGACTTTGATACTGACGTGGTAACGGACAACACGACCCTGTATGCCAAGTGGACGGAGGTTGTGGTAGAGCCGGAGAGGTACACGGTGAGCTTCAACATGAACGGCCACGGCGTTGCGGTGAGTCCTGTGACGGACGTGGTAAGCGGCAGCAAAATATCCGCTCCCCAAGCGCCAACTGAAACCGGCTACACCTTCGGCGGCTGGTACAAGGAGGCGGAGTGCACCAACGCCTGGGACTTTGAGACGGACACGGTGGCGGCGGACACTACGCTGTACGCCAAGTGGACGAAGGTAGAGGAGCCCGAGCCAATCGACCCGGAGGCGAGCCATAAAGTTGACGTTATTGGCGACGGCACGCCAAAGGTAAATGTGAACGGTCTGGGCGATGAAGTGGAGGAGCTCAAAAAGGAAAACCCAGCTGCTTCAAGTGTGAAGATTACCATGACGGTGGAGAAGAAAGAGGAGACAGAGCTTTCGGAGGAAGCGCAAAAGATTAAAGAAAAAGCGCCTGACAAGGCGACTCTGGAATATCTGGATATAGGCATAATGAAGGAGGTGGAGGGAGTCACGTCCCCTATATCCAACACCTCAAATATAATAGAGGTTAAGGTCCCCTTTGATTTCAGCGGCAAGAGCGAGATTGCCATATTTAGGCAGCATGAGAGTGTTGTGGAGAGCTTCGCAGAGAGCAGCAGCGGTACAGACGGCACATTTACCTTGGACCGGGAAAACGGTTTTATCCACGTTTTCACTCAGAAATTCTCGGTGTATGCTATCAGCTATACGAAGGCGGAACCTTCACCTTCACCGTCACCGTCACCGCCGCCCAGCGGTTCCTCCGGCACGGTCAGCTATATTGTTACCGCTTCGGCGGGGGAGGGCGGCAGCATTTCCCCCAGCGGCAATATCCGGGTGGTGATATTTAGGGACCTGACCTTGACGGTCACGCCGGAGGAGGGCTATCAGATAGCCGACGTGCTGGTGGACGGCGAGAGCATGGGTCCGCTGTCCGGCTATACCTTTGCAAACGTGCGGGGAGCCCACAGTATTAAGGCTGTGTTCGAACAGGTTCCAAAGCCCCCTGAACCGGGCTGCCCCAGGGACGAAAGCTGTCCGGCAGGGGCCTATAAGGATGTGAATACAGGGGCCTGGTACCATGACGGAGTGCATTACTGCCTTGAGAACGGGCTGATGACCGGCTATACCGCCAGCCGCTTTGGGCCGAACGATTACCTTACCAGGGCCCAGCTTACGCAGATACTCTATAACCTGGCTGGAAGGCCCGCAGTGTCCGGCGGCAGCGGCTTTAAGGATGTGCCTGAGGAGGCCTGGTACGCCGGCGCCGTGGCCTGGGCCAGGTGCACCGGGGTGGTGAGCGGCTACAGCGATACACGATTTGCCCCGGGCGACCTGATCACCAGGGAGCAGCTGGCGGCGATGATATGGAGATACGCGGGGTCCCCCGTGTTCCCTGACGCGGCCCTTGACTTTAAGGACTCGCAGGCCGTCTCCGGCTATGCCGTAACCGCCCTGCGCTGGGCGGCTGCGGAGGGGATTGTCGTTGGCAGTGACGGCAGCCTGAATCCCAGGGATCCCGCCACCAGGGCACAGGCCAGCGCCATGATAATGCGGTTCTGTACTAAGGAGTAGCATAATAAAGAAAAGAGCCCTGCCCGGTCGAAAGACGGGCAGGGCTCTTCTGCGCATAAAGGAGTTTAGACCTTTTTCCGCCGCATACAGCGGCTGTACACAAATGCCGCCCCTATGGCGCAGAGCACCCCAAGTGCCGCCCCGGCCAGCACGTCCGTGGGGTAGTGCACAAAGAGAAACACCCGGGAGAAGGCTATCAGCGCAGCAAGGGCAAGGGCCAAACCGCCCCAGCGCTTATCCCGCAGGAATATGGCTGTGGCCGCCGCGAAGGAGGCGCAGCTGTGCCCCGAGGGGAAGGAATAACCGCTGGGGAAGGGTATGAGCAGACGGATATCGCTGGAGATAAGCTGAAAGGGGCGGGGGCGGCAGACGAGGTTCTTTAATGTGACCTCGCCTATAAGCAGCCCCAGGAGCATGGCCGAGAGCATGATTATGCCGGTCCCGCGCCAGCCCTGCTTTTTGCCCAGCAGTATCAGCAAAAGGGAGAGCAGTATCCAGAAAATGCCGTTCTCCCCCAGATAGGTGACAACGGGGAAAACAGCGTCTGTGACGGTGTTATGACAGTGTGTCTGTATCAAGTCCATAAGGGTCTTGTCAAACGGATTCATTGGGACAGCTCCTTTATTGAGAGTGTATTTAATTATTCTACCAGAACTCCAAAAGGATTGCAACACATATCGGGGCGGGAGCAGGAATATATATGGAATATCAAATCCATCATCTGGGGGTAATCTCATGCCGCTCCACAATGCCACAGTCCAGCAGGCCCTGGCGGCCCTCTCCTCGGACCCCGACCGGGGCCTTACGCCAGCCGAGGCCGCCCGCCGCCTTGCAAAGCACGGAAAGAACCAGCTGCGCACGGCACGCCGCCAGAGCGTGCTCATGCGCTTTCTGGGGCAGTTCAAGGACTTTATGGTGCTGATACTGCTTATAAGCGCCGGGGTGTCCTTCTGGGCCTCGGCCATGCAGGGGGACGCGGATTTTCTGGACCCCATAATCATACTGTCCATAGTGATAATTAACGCCGTTATCGGCACGGTCCAGGAGCTTCGGGCCGACAGGGCAATAGACGCGCTGAAAAAGCTCAGCTCCCCGAAGGCCAGGGTCCTCCGGGCGGGGAAGAAGCTGACAATAGACAGCGCGGAACTGGTGCCCGGGGACGTGGTGCTCCTGCGCACAGGAGACCTGGTGCCCGCGGACCTGCGGCTTTTGCGCTCGGTGGAGCTGATGGCGGAGGAGTCGGCCCTTACCGGGGAGTCCGTGCCCGTGGAGAAGGACGCTTTGGCGGTGTGTCCCAAGGACGCTCCCCTGGCCGAACGCAGGAACATGGTCTTTTCGGGCACGGGGGTGTCCTCCGGGGCCGGGGTTGGAGTGGTGGAGTCCACAGGGATGGACACGGCCATGGGCCATATAGCGGGACTTTTAGAGCAGGAGACCGCCCCGGAGACCCCTCTGCAAAAGCGGCTGGCCCAGACAGGAAAGGTGCTGGGGCTGGGGGTCATTATCATCTGCGGGGTGATATTCGCCCTGGGGCTTTTGCAGCGGGTGGAGCCCCTGGAGATGTTCATGATAGCTATAAGCCTTGGGGTGGCCGCCATACCAGAGGGACTGACGGCGGTGGTGACCATAGTGCTGGCCATGGGCGTGAAACGCATGGCGGCAAAGCGGGCTATCATACGGCATATGCCCGCCGTGGAGACTCTTGGCAGCACCCAGGTGATATGCTCCGACAAAACCGGTACCCTTACCCAGAACAAGATGACCGTCACGGCCTTTACCGGGGCCTTTGGGCCCGAGCCGGTAGAGGGCGGCAACGCCCAATTCTGCCTGGAGCTCTGTACCCTGTGCAATAACTGCGAGCCCGACGGCAGCGGCGACCCCACTGAGGCGGCCTTTTTAAGGGCCTGCCAGAGCCGGAAGTCAGCCCTTGAGGAGTCATATCCCCGGGTGGGGGAGATACCCTTCACTTCAAAGAGAAAGCTCATGACCACCGTGCACAAGACCGGGGACGGCTACCGTATAATTGCAAAAGGGGCCCCGGACGTACTGATAGCAAGGTGCACCCAGCAGCTGAGGGGCCACAGCGTCGCGCCCCTTTCAGGCAGCGGAAAGGCAAAGCTTATGGCCGACAACTCGGAGCTGGCGGGTAAGGGCCTTAGAGTGCTGGCGGCGGCCTATAGGGACGTGGAGCGTCTGCCGGGGGACGACAGGGAGATAGAGAGCGGACTCATCTTCTGCGGGCTTATCGGCATGGAGGACCCGCCCAGAAGGGAGGCTCGGGCCGCTGTCTTAGAGTGTAAGCGGGCGGGGATAATCCCGGTGATGATAACCGGCGACCACGCGGGCACCGCCCTTGCTATAGCCCGGCGCATAGGCATTGCGGAGGAGAATAGCTTCGCCATAACCGGCCCGGAGCTGGACCGGCTCTCAGAGGGGGAACTGGCGGCGAAGATAGACAGCTGCCGGGTGTTTGCCCGTGTGTCGCCGGAGCATAAGGTGAAGCTTGTGAAGGCATATCAGCGCCGTGGCATGACGGTGGCCATGACCGGGGACGGGGTGAACGACGCGCCGGCCCTGAAGGCCGCAGATATCGGCTGCGCCATGGGCCGGGGCGGCACCGAGGTGGCCAAGTCCGCGGCGGACATGGTGCTCACCGACGACAACTTCTCCACCATTGTCTCCGCCGTCAGGGAGGGCAGGGGAATATACAGGAACATCCGGCGAACGGTGCATTTTCTCCTTTCATGTAATATCGGGGAGATACTGGTGGTCTTCGCGGCGTTTCTGCTGCGGGCTCCGGCTCCGCTTCTGGCTATCCAGCTATTATGGGTTAACCTTGTGACGGATTCTTTACCCGCACTGGCCCTGGGGGTAGAGCCTATATCCCGGGAGGTAATGGAGGAGCCGCCCCACAAGAGGGACGAGAGCATATTTTCCGGGGGCATGGGCCTGTCTATAGCTTTGGAGGGCTGCCTTGTGGGGGCGCTGGCGCTTCTGGCCTACAGCGCGGGCCGGGCCTGGTTCGACATCGATCCCATGGAGCCCATAATAGGCCGGACCATGGCCTTTGCGGTGTTGAGCCTGTCCCAGCTGGTGCACAGCTTCAATATGCGCTCCCAGGGCTCTGTGCTGGAGCTGGGGCTGTTCGGGAACGGGAAGCTGAATACTGCCTGTATTATCTGCGCCTTTCTGATGGTGAGCGTGATAGTTTTCCCGCCCTTGTCGGCGGTGTTCAGGACGGCAATGCTTACGCCTTTACAGTGGGCTGTAGTGGGCGGGCTGTCCCTGTGCCCGCTGGTGATTGTGGAGGGGGAGAAGCTGCTGGCCAAGGCGGGCCGGCGGAGAAAGTAGGGGACAGTTTATGAAAGCCCTTCGGTGTGAAGCCGAGGGGCTTTTATGTAAAGCCATATACCTTGCAGAAAAAACAGAGCCCCGAAAGGGGCCCTGCTAAAAAATGCGGCGAACTCCAAATGTTGCGCTTGTTCAAAGTTTTTTTACAAGAAAAAGTACAGTATCCCCACCTTTCGACAAATTCTACAGCTTTACAGTGCTATAATCCTGTCATCGGGTCAAAGAAAGTCGAACCGTAGCTGACAAGCCGCTAACTTGTCAGCTCTGAAGGTTCAGGCGTGCTGGCCGAAGCTGGGTTCAAGGCAGAGCTTGTCGGAGATCATGGCGATAAACTCACTGTTGGTGGGCTTGCCCCGGGTGTTATGTATGGTGTAGCCGAAGTAGGAGTTCAGCACATCCACGTCCCCCCGGTCCCAGGCCACCTCGATGGCGTGGCGTATGGCCCGCTCCACCCGGGAGCTGGTGGTGTTATAGGCCTTTGCCACGCTGGGGTAGAGCTGCTTTGTGACGGCATTGATTATCTCCGGGTCCTCTATGGCCATGATGATGGAGTCCCGAAGGTAATGGTAGCCCTTGATATGGGCGGGCACCCCTATCTGGTGCAGTATCTCCGTCACCTGGACCCGTAGCTGGGGGTCGCTGGGCTCGGTCTCGAAATGGCGGCCCCTGGTGGAAATAAGGGAGAGTATGCGGTCCACCATGGCGCTCTTGTCGAAGGGGGCAATGGCAAAGTACGCCGCCCCCGCAGACAGAACCTCCCGCTCCAAAATGGGGGTGGTGTACGAGGCCGAGACGATGCATAAGGGCCGGTCGCCGCCCTCTGACGAGAGGGCCTGCATGACACCCAGGGCGTCCAGGCCGGGCATGAACATATCCATAATGACTGCCTGGGGCCGCTCCTGGCGGAGGCGGGAGAGGAGCTTTGTGCCGTCCCGCTGCTCGAACACCGCCGTGCCCCCCTGGTTTTCCAGCTTTTCCAGCGCAGGGCGGGGCCATTCGCTGGCTTCCCCGCTGATAAGAACCTTTACTTGTTTATCCATTGGAAACCTCCTTAATAAAATAGGCGTGAATAAATTTTACCATAAGTCGCGATTTCCTGCAAGGGATAAATGAAAAAAACTTAGAAAAAAAGTTTCAAAATATCATCGGGAAATGACGGGAAATGAAATCACATTAAAATAACCTATGGTTCGACAAAGCTTTGGTAAATAGAGAGGTCCCGGAGTTCCGGGACCTCAATTTTATGTTACTTGATGAAATAAAATTTCAGTATTTGAGGGGCGTGACAGCTATGTGCTTATGGTTTCTGCGCCCAGATAACGGCCCTGTCCGTGTCCTCTCCGATGGGGCGGCGGCTATAGTCGCCGTACTCCTCCCGGACCGAGAAGCCGTTTTCCGAGAGCCAGCCGCGGACCTGCCGGAGCGGGGGGTAATGCTTAACTGAGGGTATCTCCTCCACTATCCTGCCGCCGTCGGCGAGGGTAAGCTCGAACCGGCGGGTAAAGCGGACGATGCTGCTGTCGCAGTCGAAGGTGCTGCCGGAGAGTACCATGCGCCCGGTGTTCCCGGCGCTGTCGGCGCCCTCCCAGACAATCTTTTCGCCGGGGTCGTTGAACCAGGCCTCCGGGCGCCGGGTGCAGGCATAGTCGATGTAGACGCTGCCGCCTGGGGAAAGGGCCTTTGAGGCCTTCTCAAGGAGCAGGCGCTGGGCCTTCTCATAGTCCATGTCGGAGATGATGTTGAACAGGAGGTTCGCGGCTATGAGTACCACGTCGAAACCGGTTCCCCAGGACTCGCGTATCACGTCGGCCCTGCGCCAGGAGATGTTGTCAAGCCCGGCGGCTTTCGGGCCGATTTTATCCAACATATACTGGTCGAAGTCTAGCCCGGTTACGGTGTGCCCGGCCCTTGCCAGGGGGACCAGGAAGCGTCCACTGCCGCAGGCGATCTCCAGGATATTCTTGGGCGCTGGGCCTATAACGGACAGGGCGAAATCAACGTCCTCTGTTTCCGTCTCGTGAAGGTCGTACATATCGGCGTTCCATTTTGCTATGAGCTCTTTCTCGTTAAACAATGCTATTCCTCTATTTTTAGGGGAGGGTCAATTTATATCCGCCCTCCCGGGTGTTGTATAATTGACAAACTCTTTGTTTTTCATGATGCTCCTTCCTTTCTCTTGAGATTATCTTTAATATACCATTTTTTGCCGGGAAAGTCAATCGGACAGCGACTCTTGACTGCGGGGGGAAAATAGTCTATAATAATATGTATTGTGTAAAATGAATAACTCCGGCCCCAAGATACTGGGCCGGACGGGGGGATTGACAATGCCCATTACAGACCTGTTGGAAAGAAACTCGAAGCTCTATGGCGACATGACCGCCCTGGTGGAGATAAACCCGGAGCTTCGGGAGCCCAGGCGCGTGACCTGGCGGGAGTATGAGCTCATACAGCCCGGGGGGCCCGCGCCCTACAGGCGGGAGATAACCTGGTCCGTCTTTGACGAGAAATCGAACCGGGCGGCGAACCTGCTGCTGGGCCGTGGGATACGCAAGGGACAGAAGGTGGCCCTGCTGATGATGAACAACCTGGAGTGGTTGCCCATATACTTCGGGATACTCAAGACCGGGGCGATAGCGGTGCCGCTGAACTTTCGGTACACTGCCGACGAGATAAGGTACTGTCTGGGGCTCTCCGACGCGGACGTGCTGTTCTTTGGGCCGGAGTTCATTGGGCGCGTGGAGGAGATAGTCCCGGATATAGGCGGGGAGAAGCTGCTGTTCTTTGTGGGGGACAGCTGCCCCACCTTTGCGGAGGACTACCACAGGGCTTCGGCCAACTGCTCCAGCGCGCCGCCAAAGGTGCTGATAGACGACGAGGACGAGGCGGCTATCTACTACTCCTCGGGCACCACGGGTTTCCCCAAGGCCATCCTCCTTCGGCACTCGGCCCTTATGCAGTCGGCAAGGATGGAGGCTTTACACCATGAGACCACCCATGAGGACGTCTTTCTGTGCATACCGCCCCTATACCATACCGGGGCGAAAATGCACTGGTTCGGCTCCCTCTTTACCGGGGGCAAGGCGGTGCTTCTGAAGGGGAACTCCCCAAAGGCAATATTTGAAGCTGTCTCCTCGGAGGAGTGCACAATAGTATGGCTGCTGGTGCCCTGGGCCCAGGATATCCTTGCCGCCCTTGACAGGGGCGAACTGAAAATAGAGGACTATAAACTCTCCCAGTGGCGGCTGATGCACATCGGCGCCCAGCCGGTGCCCCCAAGCCTTGTGAAGCACTGGTGGGAGTATTTCCCCCACCACAAGTATGACACCAACTACGGCCTTTCCGAGTCCACCGGCCCCGGCTGTGTGCACCTGGGGGTGGACAACCCTCATAAGGTGGGTGCTATCGGCGTGCCCGGCGCGGGCTGGCGGGTGAAGATAGTGGACGAGCGGGGCGAGCCCGTAAAGCCCGGAGACGTGGGCGAGCTTTGCGTAAAGGGCGGCGGCGTGATGGTGGGGTACTACCACGATAAGGCCGCCACGGACGAGGTGCTGAAAAACGGCTGGCTCCATACCGGGGACATGGCCCGGCAGGACGAGGACGGCTTCATATACTTAGTGGACCGCAAAAAGGACGTTATCATCTCCGGCGGCGAGAACCTGTACCCGGTGCAGATAGAGGCCTTCCTCTCCGGGTACCCCAAGATACACGACGTGGCCGTTATCGGCCTGCCGGACCAGCGGCTGGGGGAGATAGCCGCGGCAGTCCTCCAGGTCAAGGAGGGCATGGACTGCACCGAGGAGGAGGTCATGGACTTCTGCAAGGACCTGCCCAGGTATAAGCGTCCGAGAAAGCTCATTTTCGCACCGGTGCCCAGGAACGCCACGGGCAAGATAGAGAAGCCGAAGCTTCGGGAGATATACTGTGGAGTGCGGCTGGTGGAGGCGCAGAATAAGGGATAAGGAGAGACCGTATCATGATAAGGCATATAGTTATGTTTTCACTGAAGCCCGAGAATAAAGAGGAGAACACCGCCGAGTTTCTGCGGCGGGGGACGGAGCTCTGCGAGCTGCCGGTTATAAAGAGCGGCCGGGCGGTGAGCAGGGTCCAGGGCGCGCCCAACGCCAATTTTGACGTGGCGCTTATAATGGACTTCGAGTCCGTGGACCAGCTCAACACCTATCAGGTCTCGCCCGAGCACGTGGAGTTCGGCAGGTTCGTGGGCGGCATACGCGCGGACAGGGCCTGCATCGACTACGAGATATGATGAGGAGGTACATATAGCGTTATGAAAAAACTTATCTTAGGCAACGCCGCCGTGGCAAGAGGGCTCTATGAAGCGGGGTGCGCGGTGGCGTCCAGCTATCCGGGTACGCCCAGCACGGAGATAACCGAGGAGGCGGCCAAGTTTGCGGAGATATACTGCGAGTGGGCTCCCAACGAGAAGGTGGCCATGGAGACGGCCTTCGGGGCCAGCCTGGCGGGCAAGCGGAGCTTCTGCGGCATGAAGCACGTGGGGCTGAACGTGGCGGCGGATCCCCTTTTTACCATGGGCTATACCGGGGTGAACGCCGGGATGGTCATAGCCGTGGCCGACGACCCGGGTATGCACTCCTCTCAGAACGAGCAGGACTCCAGGCACTACGCCAGGGCGGCGAAGCTGCCCATGCTGGAGCCTTCAGACTCAAAAGAAGCGCTGGAGTTTACGAAGCTTGCCTATGAGCTCTCGGAGGAGTTCGACACGCCGGTGCTCTTAAAGATGTGCACAAGAGTTGCCCACTCCCAGTCGGTGGCGGAGCTGTCGGAGAGGGTGGAGCCGGAGATAAAGCCCTATGAGAAGGCCCCGGGGAAGTATGTGATGGCCCCGGCCAACGCCATAAAAAGGCACCCGGTGGTGGAGGACCGGCTTCGGCGGCTCTCTGAGTGGGCCGAGACGGCGGAGATAAACCGGGTCGAGGACGGAGAGGACAGCAGGATAGGCGTTATCACCTCCAGCACCTGTTATCAGTACGTGAAGGAGGTCTGCGGAGACAGATACCCGGTGCTGAAGCTGGGCATGGTCTGGCCCCTGCCGGAGAAGCTCATAAAGGACTTTGCGTGTAAAGTAGATAGGCTTGTCGTAGCCGAGGAGGGCGACCCCTTCCTGGAGGGTTACTGCCGGGGGCTTGGCCTCCCGCTGGTGGGCAAAGATTACTTCCCGCTCTGCGGGGAGCTGAGCCAGAATATGGTGGCCGAAAAGCTTTGCCTGCCTGTGCCGGAGGGAAGGGGGCTATCTGAGGAGCTGCCCAACCGCCCGCCGGTGATGTGCGCGGGCTGCCCCCATAGGGGGTTGTTTTACACCCTGAAAAAGCTAGGCTGCACGGTTCTGGGGGATATCGGCTGCTACACCCTGGGGGCCATGCCGCCCCTTGGGGCTATGGACATGACCCTGTGCATGGGCGCGTCCATAAGCGGGCTCCACGGCTTTAACAAGGCCCGGGGGGCTGAGAGCGAGGGGAGGACTGTGGCGGTTATCGGAGACTCCACCTTTATGCACTCTGGCATGACAGGGCTTGCCAACGTAGCATATAACCAGTCCAATTCCACGGTGATAATACTTGACAACAGCATAACCGGCATGACCGGCCACCAGCAGAACCCCACCACCGGCTTCAACCTGCGGGGGGATCCGGCGGGTAAAATAGACCTGGAGGCTTTGTGTAAAGCCATGGGCCTTGACAGTGTACGGGTGATAGACCCCTACGATTTAAAGGCCTGTGAGACGGCGGTCAAAGAGGAGCTGGCGGCGGAGGGTCCCTCGGTGATAATCTCCAGAAGGCCCTGCGCGCTGTTAAAATATGTGAAGCATAAGCCGGCGCTCAGGGTGGACCCGGAGAAGTGCCGGGGCTGCAAGGCTTGTATGAGGATAGGCTGCCCGGCCATTTCCATAAGGGACGGCAAGGCCCATATCGACGGCACCCAGTGCGTGGGCTGCGGGGTCTGCGAACAGCTCTGCGGGTTTGGCGCGTTTAAGGAGGGTTAAGTATGGAGACGAAAAATATCATGATAGTCGGAGTGGGGGGGCAAGGCTCTCTGCTTGCCAGCAAGCTTTTGGGACACCTATTGATGGGCCAGGGCTTCGATGTTAAGGTGTCCGAGGTCCATGGTATGAGCCAGCGGGGCGGCAGCGTGGTTACCTTTGTGCGGTACGGCGATAAGGTGTACTCGCCGGTGATAGATAAAGGGCAGGCGGACGCGATCGTCTCCTTTGAGCTGCTGGAGGCCGCAAGGTGGCTCCAGTATCTGAAGCCGGGGGGCCGGGTGGTGACAAACACCCAGCAGATAGACCCAATGCCCGTGATAACCGGCGCGGCGGAGTACCCCGGAAAGCTGGTGGGCAAAATGGAAGCTGCCGGGGCTAAGGTGGACGCTCTGGACTGCCTGGGGCTTGCAGAGCAGGCCGGCAGCGCCAAGGCCGTGAATCTGGTGCTGCTGGGGCGGTTGAGCCACTATTTCGACTTCCCGCCTGAGGCCTGGCAGGAGGCCATAGAAGCGTGTGTGCCGGGGAAGTTCTTGGAGCTGAACAGGAGGGCTTTTGCGCTGGGGCAGAGGGCGTAGAAATAGGCAGAGGAACTATTTTTAAAGATTGGGCTTAATTTTCCTGAAATGAATTTTGAAAGGACTGATGCAATATGGAACGCTACTATCAACCCGAGATCGAATGTGCCCCAAGAGAGCAGATCAAGGCCCTCCAGGACGAGCGCTTGGTTAAGCAGGTGAAGCACGTCTGGGACAAGGTGCCGTACTATAGGAAAAAGATGGAGGAAAAGGGGGTCATGCCGGAGGACATCAGGTCCAGTGACGACCTTTATAAACTCCCCTTCTTATCTAAGGCCGACCTGCGCGAGGCCTATCCCTATGGGCTTATGGGCAAGCCTCTAAAGGACTGCGTGCGCATACAGTCCACCTCGGGCACTACCGGCAAGCGGGTAGTGGCCTTCTATACCCAGCACGACCTTGACCTTTGGGAGGACTGCTGCGCCAGGGCAATTATGGCGGCGGGGGGCACCAACGAGGACGTGTGCCAGGTGAGCTATGGCTATGGGCTCTTTACCGGCGGGCCCGGGCTAAACGGCGGCTCTCATAAGGTAGGGTGTCTTACGATACCCACCAGCTCCGGGAATACGGAGCGACAGATAATGTTCATACAGGACCTCAGTGCCACCATACTCTGCTGCACGCCCTCTTATGCGGCGTACATAGGCGAGACCATGAAGGAGATGGGGCTGACTCCGGAGGAGATACCGCTGAAGGCGGGTATCTTCGGAGCGGAGGCCTGGAGCCAGGAGATGCGCCGGGACATTGAGAACACCCTGGGCATAAAGGCCTATGACATCTATGGCCTTACGGAGCTCTCCGGGCCCGGGGTGTCCTTCGAGTGCTCGGCCCAGACCGGGATGCATATCAACGAGGACCATTTTATAGCTGAGATAATTGACCCGGAGACCGGCGAGGTGCTCCCGGAGGGGAGCCAGGGCGAGCTGGTGTTCACCTCCATCACCAAGGAGGCTTTCCCGCTCTTACGCTACCGTACAAGGGACATCTGCACCCTGACCCGGGAGCCCTGCCCCTGTGGGCGCACCCATGTGAAGATGACAAAGCCCCAGGGCCGCACGGATGATATGCTGATAATCCGTGGCGTGAATGTGTTCCCCTCTCAGATAGAGACGGTGCTTTTGAACCATGGATACCCGGCCAACTACCAGATTATTGTGGACAGAGTAAAGAATACTGACACCCTGGACGTGCAGGTGGAGATGACCCCGGAGATGTTCACGGACAATCTGGGCGATATTTCAGAGCGTCAGAAGGAGCTGATGGAGGGACTTCGTTCCATGCTGGGCCTGACGGCCAAGGTCACACTGGTGGCGCCGAAGTCCATCGTCAGAAGCGAGGGCAAGGCGGTAAGAGTCATTGACAAGAGGAAAATCTGAGGAGGGATAAGCTATGACAGTGAATCAGATATCCGTTTTCCTGGAAAACCGGCCGGGGACGCTGACGAACATGACGGCGCTGCTGGCGGAGAACGGCATAGATATGCGGGCCTTGAGCCTTGCGGAAACCAACGACTTCGGTATTGTGCGGATAATTGTTGACGACGTGTACAAGGCGGCGACGGTTTTAAAGGACGGCGGTTTTGTCCACAAGCTGACCCCAGTGCTGGCGGTGCTGATACCCGACGAGCCGGGGGGGCTGCACCGGGTGCTGGAGGTGCTTACCGAGGCCGGGGTCAACGTGGAGTATATGTACGCCTTTCTTGGGGGCGGGGACGTGGACCACGCCTATATGATATTCCGGGTGCAGGACACCAAGGCGGCAGGAGCGGCCCTGGCGGCAAAGGGTATCAAGCTTGTGTCCCAAGACAACATTTCAGGTATATAAGCAGAAAAGCCACGGCGATAGGCCGTGGCTTTTGACATTTTCGCCAAGGGAACTGAGCAGAGCGATAATGCTTCACTTTACAGATGTCAGGGTAGAAAGCATTGGGGAAATATGATAAAATGTTTTGGAACTGATTATGGTGTTGGGCCGGAGGGGGGAGTTGGCGTGAGACGGATCATAGTCCTCTTTGCGGCGCTGGCAGCCCTCTGGTTCCTGCCGGCGGAAGGTCATGCTCTGGGATTCGAGGTATCAGGCAGCCAGGAGGGGGAGGGCCTGGAGGTACAGGTGGAGTATGACGGGACTTATGGCAGGGTAAACGCCTGTGTGTTCCGTGTATCCTTTGAGCCGGGATTGATGGATTTTGTGGGGACACAGGAGATAAGCGGCGGGTATTTGGTAAACACTATTGAGGGGAGCACATTGCGGGCTGTATACTCCTCCTATACGGACGGCAGCGGGCTGGAGTCGGTGAGCTTTGAGTTTAAGGCGCGCAAGACGGCGGATATCACAACCACCAGGGTGGAGGTATATGTGGAACAGGTGGCCGCCCAAAAGGAGGTGCCGGAGATACCGCCGGTAAGTGTGGAGTATGAGGAGAGGCCGCCGGCCAGCAGCGAGGCGAAGCTGCTGGCCCTTAACCCTGACAGTGGGGAGCTGGAGCCGGAATTCTCACCGGACATTACAGAGTATGAAATGTCGGTGCCCTACTCTGTGACGGAAATGAGTTTTGGGATATCGGCTTCGCCCGGGGCCAGGGTCAGCGTGAACAGGAGAAATCTGGGCTCCGGCGGCAGCGATACGCTGTTTAGGCTGACAGTGACCGCAGAGGACGGTGTAACAAAGCAGGTATATACAGTAAATGTTCACAGAGGGGAGTATATCGCTCCGACCCCGAAGCCCACCGCGACCCCGAAGCCTAGTCCAACCCCGAAACCCACTGCTGTGCCGAAGGCTGAAAAGACAGCAGAACCTGACGCCACGCCGAAAGCCACGAAGACGCCAAAGCCCACGGCCACACCAAAGGCCGCAAAGACTCCTAAGCCCACTGCCAGCCCAAAGGCAGGGAGTACCCCGGCTGCTTTCGCTGCCAGCGGGCCGGGAGAAGCTGGCGGTGCGGACAGCGCTCCGCTGACGGAGGTGGTCACCATTGAAAGGGAGGGCGTGAGCACCTTTGACAGGCTGGCGGCCCTTGGAGGCGTATTTGCGGCTGTTTTAGGCGCGGCCGCGGTGGGGACCTTTGTGTATGAGAAGCTGGGCCGCCGGAGAGAGGAGCAGCTGAAGGGCGGCAGGAGACGGAAATAAAAGTTCCCCGGCAAAGCCGGGGAACTTTTTGTGTTGATTCAGCGCTTGGCGCGCTCCATAACTATCCGGGCCATCTCGCCCACGTTCTTCATGGAGGATATCTCGCCCATTTTGAACTTCATGCGGAACTCCCGCTCTACGGCGGATATCAGGGTGATGTGCTCAAGGCTGTCCCAGTCGTCGATATCATCGGCGGTGGTATTGGGAGTGACGCGGATAGTCTCGTCGTCGAACACATCACGGAACACCCGGTTCAGCCTGTCGAATACTTCTCTCTGGTCCATCTGCTATGCCTCCTTTCCTGTCATTCTGCCGCCGGCGGCGCGGTGGTGGGGCCGGGCTGGGGGTATGGGTCGGTAACGGTCTCGCCGGCGTTTTGGTCTATAAGGGTCTGAATATGTCCGGCGTTTTCGCCCACCACGGAGAAGGCCGAGACGGTAAAGACTACGTCGGTTATGCCCAGGTCACGTATCATACTGACTAAATTCCGCTCCATATAGCGGATATCCGCCACGTATATTTCACCGAAGGAACTGGTATAGAAGGGGACGGTGGCGTTGCCGTAGCTGTCCTTCATTATCAGGAGCTTGCGGCCGTTCTGTACCTCAGTGGTCACCTTGACGATATACTGGTCGCTGCCAAGGTACACCACATAGGGGTCCTCGGGTATCTCCGCCCCAAAGAGGTCGTCGTCGTCCCAGGCGAAGCTGAAGTCCTGGTTATAGTATACCGCCGAGTAGGGCACGCCGGGGAGGTAGTAGGTAAAGTCCTCGGGGTCACTTAGAAGGTCGGCGGACTTGGACCAGGCGTACATGGTGCCCATGGAGTTTTCGATCTTTTTGGAGGTATAGGAGCCGATATCAGCGAAGGGGACCCCGGCGGCGCTGGCAAAGGCCTCGGCCGCGTAGTAGGCACCCAGGGGCTGCCAGTGGTGATCGGTGCGGCAGTAGATGGGCTCCTCCGCGTGAGCCGCCAGGGCGGCGCAGACATTCAGGGGCGTTATACCGGAGCCAAGCTTTGCGTGCACGTTGTCAAAGCACTGGGACTGGTCCGCCACGTACTCCTTATACTCCTTTGGTGTATAGAACTGGCAGGGGAGAGGGGCGGGCATGGACCAGATATTTACGGAGGGGTCCACCTTCGAGCGCAGGTCGTTAAGGGCCGAGGCGTAGGAATCGCCGCCGCCCCCGGCGAACATCTCCATGCCCCGCCAGTGGCCGTCCTGCTTGATTATCATGATGTTCTCGATGATATCCCTCTGCTCCACGGCCCCATTGGGGAAGGGGTCGGCGGTGGGGGCGGGGAGGTTGGAGGCGTCTGGGGTCATGTTCCTGCCTGCGGCTCCCGCCGGCAGGGAGGCTCCGGCAGTGCCGGGGCTGTTATTATCAACGCCGCTGTTTACGGGGGCCGGGGTGGGGCCCTCTGCAGGGGCGCGGTCCTGTATTTTGTCTATCTTGCCTACGAACTGCACTGAATCCTCGGACTTTGGCAGGCCGAAAAGGCGCTTGAAGCTGTTGCCCAGGTTCTTCAGGCCGTCGTGGTTCGGCACGGTGTCGTCATAGTAGGTGGCGACGCCGGCAGTGAAATCGCCGGAAAAATAGCTCTCCAGGGTGAACTTTGGGAAAGTGGCCAAATCCCGCTTCTCTATCAGGGATTTGGTGGAGCGGGGCAGTACCAGGAGCAGCGCCGATGTAAGGGCAAAGGCCAAAAGGAGTACCGCAAGGCAGATAATGGAGAGCCGGCTGCATAAGAGGGCGCGCCGGTCCACCCTGCGGCGGGGCTGCGGCTGAGTCCTCGGACGGGGGTTTGGCTCGCGGATATGCTTTATCTCGGGATTTTCCACTTTGAGGTCACCTTGCTTTCATTTTGGTAATGGATTCAGAAGCGCCAATAAAGGAACACATTGTTGGTGGCGTCCACCAGCAGGATACTGACAAGGGCCAAAAGGCCCATGCAGGCGATAAGGGAGCCCGCCCGGCCGGCTATATACAGGGAGTCGCTGGGGGAGTCCAGAAAGAAGCTCTTTATTTTGGGCAGCACAGGCAGGCTGCATACTATGGATACGGCGATAAGGAACAGGTTATTCTGGAAGGAGGCCCAGGTGATGGGGTCGAAGAAGGGGGCCGCGCCGGTGATAGCGCCCAGGCCAAAGATATTGCGGAAGAACAGGCCCAGCTGGGAGAGGTCCTCGAAGTAGAAGATGCCGAAGCCGATGATTATCACAAGCTTTGAATAGATATGCTTCCACCAGAGGGGCCACTTTTTTATGCGCTTCTTCCCCAGCTTCTGCTCGAAGAAGATAAAGCAGCCGAAGTATAGGCCCCAGAGGATATAGTTCCAGGCCGCGCCGTGCCAGACACCGGTGCAGAACCATACCAGGAACAGGCTGAGATACTTGCGGTTTTTGCCGAAAATGGGCACGTAGAGCAGATAGTCCCGGAAGAAGGAGCCAAGGCTGATGTGCCAGCGCTGCCAGAACTCGGCGATGGTTTTGCAGGCGAAGGGGTGGGTGAAGTTCTCGTCAAAGTGGAAGCCGAATATGCGGCCAAGGCCGATGGCGATGTCGGAATAGCCGGAGAAGTCGAAGTAGACATAGAGGGAGTAGACTATCACCGTGTACCAGGTGCCGAGGAACGAGAGGGTGGAGATATCCTTGCCGAAGAAGGAGTCCACTATCACCCAGAGGTTGTTGGCCAGTATCACCTTTTTCGACAGGCCAACTATCACCCGGAGGGCTCCCTCGCAAAGGTCGGTGGCGTTGACAGAGCGGGACTCTATCTCGTCCTCTACCACGCTGTAGCGCACGATGGGGCCGGCTATCAGCTGGGGGAAGAGGGAGAGGTAGAGTAAGAAGCGGGAGTAGCGGCGCTGGACCTTTACAGTTTCCCAGTAGCAGTCCAGGATATAGGAGATGGCCTGGAAGGTGAAGAAGCTGATGCCAATGGGCAGACGCATCTTGGGCACAGGGAGGGCGAGACCCGTAAGGCCGTTCAGGTTCTCCACGAGGAAGCCGCTGTACTTGAAAACCACCAACAGGGCTATATCGATTATTATGCCCAGGGCCACAAAGAGCCTGGCCCGGCCGGTGGCGCGGTTCTTCCCGATAAGTATGCCTATGGACCAGTTCAGGAAGGAGCTGAATACCAGCAGGATTATCCATAGGGGTTCGCCCCAGGCGTAGAATATCAGGGAAAAGACGATGAGCACCACATTCTTTGCGGGCAGGGTCTTTGCCATGAAGTAGCATATAAAGCATAGGGGCAGGAATATGTAGATGAAGAAAAGGTCTGCAAATACCAATTAGGACAGCTCCTCTTACAGTTTTTGGGTCAAAGCTTTCTTATGCGGGACGGGCCGTCTCCACGGCGGGCGGATTTCACAATTATGGGGGTGTGGCTCTCGTGGCGCAGCACGTTGGTGCGCGGCGGGGTCACAAGGGGCGCGTGCCGGTGGACGCCCCGGCGGGGGCTATACCTGCGGCTCTGGCGGCCGGACAGGAGGAACACGGCGATACAGAGGACCGCCACTGCCCCGGCCCCAAGGGCTACCCAAAGAAGGACGGGAACGCCGTCGTCTTTTTTGGGCGCGGGCTTTGCGGAGACCGGCTGGCTCCCGGAGGAGACGGCGAAGGTCTCCGCCTGGCTTGCGGCTTCGGTGATGAATTTTGACACCCCCGCATCGTAGGAGCCGGCGCTGAAGTCCGGCTCCAGCTGTGCGTCCAGCAGGGACTTTAGGAGATCTGTGGTGAAGTGGGACAAAAGCCCTTCTCCGGCCACGGCTATGTAGTCGCCGTCTGAGACGGACAAGGCCAGGAGCAGGCCCCGGCCCTCGGCCCCGCCCACCTGCCAGGACTGCATCACAGAGCGCAGGTACTCCACCCGCTGAGTATAGCCGGTGACGGGAAGGGTATCCATGGTGAGGACCACCAGCTGGATAGAATGGGGGGCAAGAGCGGCGTTTTTGGTGAGGATAAGGGAGCGGGTCTCTTCGCTCAACAGGTTTGCCTGATCGTTATAGTAGAAATCCGTACTGGCCTCGGGAACTTCGGGCGAGGCCTCGGCACGGGCGGGAATTGCCACCCCACAATATAAAGACGGCAAAAGCATAAGGGTGGTCACAAATAAAAGGGAAATAAACCGAAAAAATTTTTTCTGTGGGATGAGCTTCATAATACTCCTCCTGAGGGGCTCTGATAAGGGAACAAAGTCCCCTTATATTCTAACTCGAAATATTAAATGTGTCAAGCTGGCATATATAGTGGAGAAAAGATGTGTGCAGACAAGAAAAAGCTGCCGGGTGGGACCCGACAGCAGGTTCGTTAAGTCAGGCTGACCCGTGTAAGGCCGCCAAGCTCGGGCCCGCCGGCGGGGGACCCGCAGGCAGACAGCAAAAAACACAGCAGCAACAGCGCCGCCAGCAGCTTTGGGATAGACATTGGGAAATCCCTCCTACCCCTGTAGTTTGGCTTTTATTCCCTAATATATTCCCGAACAAAGAAGTCCGCGCCCACGCTTTCGGCCACCTTCTGACAGGCCTCCTGCTCGGCCTTCGGCATGGTGCTCACAACGGTCATGCGTACATGGGGGACGTTGAGCACGGCGGTGCTTGTAAAGCGCAGGAGGGCCGGAAAGGCTTTAAGGCCGAAACGGCTGTGGCATATTTTGTCGTAGCCCTCGGGGGTGCTGGCGTTAAGGCTTACGGACACCGCGTCCACGCGGCCGTCCAGGTCCAGGGCGGCGTTGCGGCCGGTGATAAGGTTTGCAAGGCCGTTGGTGTTTATGCGTATGAAGTGGGAGCCGGTGGAGCGTATGTAGTCACAGAGCCACATCGTATCGTCCCAGCGGCAGGCGGGCTCGCCGTAGCCGCAGAACACTATTTCCGGGTAGCGGTTCAGGTCCCGCTGCTGAAGCTGGGCACGGAATTCCTCCTTTGTGGGCTCGCCGCCCTGGTACCAGAGGTTACTGGCATAAAGGCTGCCGGAGCTGTTCTGCCGAAGGCAGAAATCGCAGCGGTTGGGACAGAGGTTAGTCATGTTGATGTACAGGTTCGCGCCGTATTCATATGTGGCGCTGGCACCGTATAGGGGGCTTATCTGGTTTTCCATTTGAGTTTTACTCCTATTGCTCCTGGGGCCCAAAGGGCCAGGTTTTAATATGCGAGGGGGCTGGGGGCGGAGGCCCGCGGTACGCGGCCCTCCAGGCGGAAAAGCCGCCGGATATTAGCGTTGGAGGCCTCCAGCACCTCGCGGGTAGCGATACCGCGCAGCTCGGCTATTTTCGCGGCCGTGTGGGGTATCAGGCTTGAGTCGCAGCGCTTTCCCCTATAGGGCTCCGGGGCCATATAGGGAGCGTCGGTCTCTAAGAGCAGACGGTCGAGGGGTATGCTCTCGGCCACCCTTAGTATCTTTTTGGCATTCTTAAAGGTTACCGCCCCGCCTATGCCGATATACATGCCCAGATCCACTATTTCCCGGGCCATCTCGGCGCTGCCGGAGAAGCAGTGGACAACGCCCTGGGGCCGGTACTCCCGAAGCAGGGCCAGCACGTCCTGGTGGGCGTCCCGGTCGTGGACGCAGACGGGGTAGTTAAGCTCTTTTGCAAGGGCAAGCTGGGCGGCGAAGACCTCCCTCTGCCTTTCTCTGGGCGCGCTGTCGGGCCAATGGTAGTCAAGGCCTATCTCACCGACGGCCACCGCGTCTCCGTTTTCCAGCCAGACCCTTAAACATTCCAGCCAGTTTTCGGGGAGGGTATCTTCGATCTCCTCGGGGTGTATCCCCACGGCGGCGAAGATATATGGGTTCAGGTCCGAGAGCCCCACGGTGGAGGCGCAGGTGAGGAGCCGGGTGCCCATGTTTATCACGCAGCGCACGCCGGAAAGGGGCAGCTGCTTCTCCAGGAGCCAGGCCCGGTCGCTGTCGAAGGCCTTGTCGTCATAGTGGGCGTGGGAGTCGTATATCTCCAGGTACTCGCCGGGGCCCATATCAGCGGACCTTGCTGCCGGCAGGGATATTGTCGGCGAATATCACTTTTACTTCATTTTCTCCTGAATCGGCGGCCAGTATCATGCCCTGGCTCTCCACGCCGCAGAGGGTGGCGGGCTTCAGGTTGGAGACGACTATAATATGACGGCCGGTGAGGTCTTCGGGCTTATACCAGGGGGCGATGCCCGAGGCCACCGTGCGCACCACGCCGGTGCCGTCGTCCAGGCTGAGCTTCAAGAGCTTTTTGGCGCGCTTTACGGGCTGGCAGTCGATTATCTTCGCCACTCGCAGGTCCACGGCGGCAAAATCCTCTATGCCTATCTTCGCTATGCCCTGGAGCTCCTTGTGGAGCTCTGCCTTTTTCTGCATATCGTCTTCGGCGGGGGCGGGCTCGCTGTTGGCGTACTTCTCCTCCATGCGCTTTATGATGTCCTCCATCTCCTGACGCTCGAAAAGGATAGAGGGGGTATCGGTGACCTTACCGCCGTTTGCCGGGTAGTTGTTGGTCTTATCGAGAAGCTCCCAGGGTAGAGGGACGGTGCCCAGCTGCCGCAGGATAGCGACCGAGGTCTCGGGCATAAAGGGGAACAGTAAGGTTGCGCCGGTGGCGATGGAGTCCACAAGGTTATAGAGCACCGTGGACAGGCGCGGGCCCTTTTGGGGGTCCTTTGCCAGTATCCAGGGGGTAGTCTCGTCGATATACTTGTTGCAGCGCTTGAAAAGGGCGAATATCTCTGTGAGGGCGTCGGCGGTGCGCAGGCGCTCCATCTTATCGGCTACCTTGTCCCGGCAGGCCGAGACGCAGGCGTGTAGGTCCTCGTCCTCGGGGGCGGCTATTTTGCAGTCCTCCACCTTGCCGCCGAAGTATTTGTTTATCATGGACACCGTGCGGTTCACAAGATTGCCCAGGATATTGGCAAGGTCGCTGTTGGTGCGCTCGTTTATCAGGTCCCAGGTGATGTTGCCGTCGTTCTCAAAGGGCAGCTCCTTTAGGATATAGTAACGCACCGCGTCGGCGTCGAAGATATCCACCAGGTCGTCGGCGTACATCACGTTGCCGGCGGATTTGCTCATCTTGCTGCCGTCCATCAGGACCCAGGGGTGGCCGAAAACCTGTTTTGGCAAAGGCAGGTCCAGAGCCATCAGGAAGATGGGCCAGTAGATGGTGTGGAAGCGGGTGATGTCCTTGCCGATAACGTGCAGGCCGGCGGGCCAGTATTTTTTAAAGAGCTCGTCGCTCTCGCCGCCGCAGTGGTAGCCAAGGCCGGTGATATAGTTGGTCAGCGCATCCAGCCAGACGTAGATGACGTGCTTGGGGTCGAAGTCCACAGGGATGCCCCACTTTATGGAGGTGCGGGTCACGCACAGGTCCTGGAGCCCGGGCAGCAGGAAGTTGTTCATCATCTCGTTGCGGCGGGAGACCGGCTGGATAAAGTCGGGGTGGGAATTTATATGGTCGATGAGCCGCTGGGTGTAGTTGCTCATCTTGAAGAAGTAGGCCTCCTCCTGCTCCTTTCGGGGCTCCCGGCCGCAGTCGGGGCACTTGCCGTCTATGAGCTGGCTCTCGGTGAGGAAGGACTCGCACTCGTCACAATAGAGGCCCTCATAGGAGCTCTTGTAGATGTCCCCCTGGTCGTAGAACTTTTTGAATATCTTCTGAACCTCTTTTACGTGGTAGTCGTCGGTGGTGCGGATAAAGTGGTCGTAGCTGAGGTTCATCAGGTCGAACTGCTCTTTTACCAGAGCGGAGGTGCCGTCCACGAACTCCTTGGGGGAGAGATTCGCGGCCTTGGCCTTTTGCTCGTTCTTTTTGCCGTGCTCGTCGGTGCCGGTCTGGAAGTACACGTCATAGCCCTGCATACGCTTGAAGCGGGCGATGCAGTCGGCTAAAACAGGGTCGGCCACGTTGCCGATATGTGGCTTGCCTGAGGTATAGGCTATAGCTGTGGTGATATAGTAAGCGCCTTTTGATTCCATTGATATCCTCCGTAAGTCTTTGTTTTAAATATATCCAGATATATATTCTCTTATATTATTCCCGTTTCATGCACTCCCCAAGGTCCCCTTTATCGGATAAGCAGGGCCGAGAGGGCTGCCGCCAGCATTAAAAGCGCCAGCGCTCCCGCTACTATGCGGACAAACAGGGTGCGGCGGTCGGGTCTGGGCTTCATTGTGCACGCTCCTTTTCTGTGTAAGCCGTAATTAAACTACATTTTACCATTTTTTTTGCTGTTTGTAAACACCCCGACGGAGAAAAAAGCGCTCCCCGAGGGGAACGCTTTTTGGTCTATTTTGGCAGGTACCAATATGAATTGAAGCCGCTGGCGTATATTTTTGCGCCGTTTGGCACCTGGGTGAGGGTGTTGAAGACGTTGTAGTAATCGGCGGCGCCCATGCCGGTGCATATGGCCCCGAACGCGGAGAGAGCCATGTTCGGCAGGGCCATGCCTATGGCGTAGGGGATAAGGCCGAATACGATATTGGGCAGAAGGGACATGAGGAGGAAGCGAGCTTTCGACATATCCTCGGGGCCAACGACAAAGAGCATACCCTGCCTGAGGTTGGTGTAGAGGTACACGTCCTTGCGGAAACAGGCCGCGTGCAGCAGCTCGTGTGGAAGAAGAACTGCCATGGGCAGGACACAGCCCAGTATCATTTGAAATGTGTCAAAGGTGCTTTTGCCGCGGAAAATGGCGGAGACCAGCAGGAGGGCAATTATGACGGCGCCCAGGACGTTGCCGATTATGGAGAGGGTCCTGGTGTCTTTAGCCTCTTTGAAGGGGATGCCCCCCGGGCGGTGGGGCCTTTGGGGTAGAGAATCAGGCTCCAGATTATAGACTCCCTTATAGTGAAGGCGCATGGGATCAGTCCTTCATGATGACACTGTTGCCGTCGAAGCGGGGGCCGGTGGAGGACAGGAGCATCACGCCCTCGATGAAGCCCCAGATTGCCGCCGCAACGGTGCCTACGCCGCAGGTGAGCACGCCGCCCAAAAGGGCAAGCAGCAGTTGGACGGTGCCACGGCCGTTAAAGCCCATATAGAAGTTGTGTATGCCGAGGCACCCGAATATCAGGGCCAGAAGACCGGCCGCCAGGCGGCTCTTCTGCTGGTAGCCTATGGGCGGGGTGGTGTACATGGGCTGCTGCTGGGGCTGGGGCCGGTAGGCCCCGGCGGTGTAGTTGGGGGGCTGATAGCCGGCGTAGGGCTGGGAATACTGCTGGCCCTGGCTTTGGGTCTGGCCCTGGTCCGGGGCGTTGAAGTTATAGACGTACTGGTTCTGCACCGTGGGCTGCGGGTCCGCCGCCTGGGGCGGCGCGGGCGGCTCCGGGGCGTGGGGCGGCTCCTGAGAGAAGGGAGACTCCTGAACGGAGGTCTGCTCGGAGGTAAATTTGATAGCCGGTATCTCGGGGTCCGGGTCCAGGGTCAGCTGGGGTGTGGGCTTTTCCCAGGCGGGTTCCGGGACCGGTTGGGACTCTGGGGTCGGCTGGGGCTCCGGGATTGGTTGGGGCTCCGGGATTGGCTGGGGTTCCGGGATTGGCTGGGGTTCCGGGACCGGTTGGGGCTCCGGGATTGGCTGGGGCTCCGGGATTGGCTGGGGCTCCGGCGCGGGAGCAGGGGGCTCCACGGGCGGGGCTTCCGCTGTAGGTTCGGCGGGGGTTTCAGGCTGCTGGGTGGTCAGGTCCTTGTTTTCCATATCATTCATGATGGATCCTCCTTAATCTTTCAGGAATACGCCGTTGGCGTCGGTGTTTATGCGCCCGTCCAGCAGCTTGATGCCGTCCACTATGCCCCATATCTGCATGGCGATGGCCCCAAAGCCGCAGGTCAAAAAGGATATGAGCAGCTGCATTAGCCCCCGGGAGGTGTTGCCCAGGTAGAAGCTGTGTATGCCGTAGGCTCCCAGGAGTATGCCGAAGACGCCCGCCGCCACGCGGCTTTTCTGGGAGTAGCCGGGAGGGGGGTCGATGCCGGCCTGGGGCTGGTACCGGGGGGGATTGTACATGGGCTGCTGGCCCTGGGGCTGGTAGCCGCCGTTATTATAATCTGCCATATTATGGTCGCTCCTTCTGTTCGGCTTATAGCCGGGAATCGTTTGATGGATATATCTTAGCACGACTTGAAGGGAGAAAGCAATAGGGCGGGGGCAAAAGTAAGGTATTCTTAATCAGTGGAAAGAATTTTGGCGGTGAAAGCCCTGGTTTTTAAAAAAAATTTTTATTTTTTTCAGAAAAGTTCGCCTTTTCTACGAAACTTTTTGGTTTTTTTGAGGGAGGGGTGAGAGGAGGTTTTAAGAGGACAAAGAGTTCGGGTAATTTTCTGAAAGGAGGAGCGCACAGAGAATTGGAGGGAAAACCGAAGGGAGGGAATATGCTTTGCTGGGCTTTCGCAGGAGAGAGGAACGGTCCGCCGCGGTCAGCGTGCAGACAAGGCCCGCGGGAGGACCGGCCCCGCTGCCCGCAGGGGCGGGGGAGAGGGAGCTCTATAGGGTCCTTAGACAGTCGGTGCCAATTATCGACGCGGCCATCTATAAGCTGCGCAGACTGATAGGGGATTTCAAAGTGAACTGTCCGGACCCCGGGGCGCAGGAGAGATTGCAGAGGTTTCTGGACGGAATCCAGGTGAACGCCGGGGGCACGGGCATAAACGAGTTCCTGGGGATATACCTGGAGGAGCTCATCACCTATGGCAACGCCGTGGGAGAGATGGTCCTGTCCGGCGGGCAGATAGGAGCCCTTTATAACGCCGGGCTTAGGGACTTGGAGCTGGCGGAGGACGGAGCCCTGGGGGTGAAGGTATCGGTGCTGGAGCCGGGAGGGAAGCGGGAGTGCGGCTGTAAGGAGCTGCTGCTTATTTCCGCCCTGAACCCGGAGGCCGGGTCGCTTTGGGGAGTGTCGCTGCTTAGGGGGCTGCCCTTTGTGAGCACGGTGCTCTTACAGATTTACCAGACCCTGGGCACCAACTGGGAGCGAATGGGGAACGTAAGATTTGCGGTGACCTGCAAGCCCGACGGCGCGCCGGGGAGCGCGGCGGAGCGGGCGAGGCAGATGGCGGGGGAATGGAGGAACGCCATGGCCAGCCGGGAGCCCAGGGACTTTGTGGCGGTGGGCGACGTGTCCATAAAGGCCATAGGGCCCGACAACCAGCTGATGGAGAGCGAGGTGCCCGTGCGGCAGATGCTGGAGCAGATAGTGGCGAAGCTGGGGCTGCCGCCGTTTCTCTTGGGGCTGAGCTGGTCCTCTACAGAGAGGATGTCCAGCCAGCAGGCGGACGTGCTCACCAGCGAACTGGAGGCCTATCGCAGGGTGCTGACCCCGGTGGTGCTGAAGGTTTGCAGGACGTGGCTTATGCTGGAGGGGCTGTCGCGGGAATGTGAGGTGGTCTGGGAGGAGATAACCATGCAGGACGAGGTGGACCACGCCAACGCCAGATATTATACCGCCAGGGCCAGGAAGCTTGAGAGGGAGCTTGAATTGAGTGAACAGGAGGGAGACGCTTTATGAAGGAAGGGCTTGTAATCAAGGCCCTGGAGCTGCCGGGGGAGGAGGATATGCGGGAGATCAACCGCTATACCCGCCGGGCCTATGAGCCGGGGGAGGTATACGCCTTCTCGCTGGTGCTCTGTGATAATGAGATAGACAGGGATTTTGAGAGGTTTTCCGTGGAGAGCCTGGAGAGACTCCGGGAGCTGTTTTTGGGGAGGACCTGCATCTTTGACCACGAGCGCAAGAGCGCGAACCAGACGGCGCGGATATACCATACGGAGCTTGAGAGGGTGGACGGCGAGACCACCCAGACGGGAGAGGGGTTAACGAGACTTGTGGCCAGGGCGTATCTTCCAAGGACCCAGGGGAACAGGGAGATAGTTGAGCTTATCGAGAGCGGGATACTAAAGGAGGTGAGCGTCAGCTGCGCTGTGAAGCGAGGGGTCTGCGGTATCTGCGGCAAGGAGAGCTGCGAGCATGTGAAGGGCAAAAGCTATGGGGGCAGGGTGGCCCACACAGTTTTGCTGGAGCCTTTGGACGCTTATGAGTGCTCCTTTGTGGCGGTGCCCGCCCAGAGAGGGGCGGGGGTCGTTAAGAGCGCCAAGGTGGAGAAGATTTTGGAGAGCGGCGCGGATGGGGACGTTATGCTCAGCAAGTCCCAGGTAAAGGAGATAGGCGAGCGGTTCAGGAGGCTTTCTGAGAAAGCCAGGTGGGGAGAGAAGTACCGCCGGGAGCTGGAGCGGGGAGTTTTGAAGTACAGCGCCATCGCCCAGCCGGATATGCCAAGGCACGTGATGGAGAGCGCCGTGAAGGTTCTGGGGATTGAGGAACTGGCGGCCATGGAGAACACCTACCGCCGGAGTGCGGAGAAGGCCCTGCCACTGCGGCCCCAGCTGGCGCCCAGGAGGGAGGAACATAGGGACGGCAACAGGGACTTTCTGATATAACGGACGGCAGGATAACTTTATTATAATAAACTTTTAGGGAGGACTTTTTTATGGCTTATTATGAGAACGTTAGTTTGGAGAAGGGTATGTATTCCGTGCCGGGCAAGAGCTTCAGTCAGGTGCTGGAGGAGCTGGACAGCTCTGAAAATTACCGGGGCACGCCGATGGAGGGCCTGGACGCGTATCAGCGGCAGCTGAAGCGCTTTGCAATAAAGGTGAGCGGCCCGGAGTCCGGGACTGTTGAGAGCTTCTTTATGAGCAGCCAGAGTGCGGCACTGTTCCCGGAATATGTGGCCCGGGCCGTTAAGCAGGGCATGGACAGCGCCAACCGCGTCACGGACTTAGTGGCGACCGTGACGAAGATAGACGCCCTGGACTACCGCAGCATCACCGCCGAGCCCGAGACCGAGGGGGACGACGGGAGCCTGACCGTGGTGGCCGAGGGTGCGGCCCTGCCCACAACGAAGATACATACCAGCGCGAGCCTTGTGAAGCTTCAGAAGCACGGGCGTATGCTGGTGAGCACCTATGAGGCCCTGCGCTTCCAGAAGCTGGACCTGCTGACGGTGACCCTGCGGCAGATAGGGGCATATATCGCTGGGGCCCAGGTGAAGGACGCGGTGGACGTGCTTATGAACGGAGAGGACGGCAAGTCCGGGCTGACCTTTAAAAAGGGCACGCCCAATTACGCGGACTTTGTGGGGCTTTGGGCCGCCATGGCTCCCTATGAGCTGAACACCGTGGCGGCCGGGACCGGGGCTATGCAGAAGCTTTTGCAGGTGGCGGAGTTTAAGGACGCCCAGGCGGGCATGAACTTCCAGGGCACCGGCAGGCTCTGCACGCCGCTGGGGGCGAAGCTTGTGCACGTGCCGGGGATGGCGGCGGACAAGATAGTGGTGCTGGATAAGGGCTGCGCCCTGGAGATGGTACAGTCCGGGGACGTCACCATGGACTGTGACAAGCTGATAGACAGGCAGCTGGAGAGGGCCGGGATAAGCGTTATCAGCGGCTTTGCCAGGATATTCAAGGAGGCGGCCGCGGGCCTTGACTGCGGGACCGGCGAGGGCTAAAAAATGCAAAGTGGGAGAAAAGGGGAGGGTTTAGGTTTGATACTGGATATTGAGAAGGTAACGGAAAAATTTCGGCTCTACAGCGGCGAGGAGTTGGACGGGGCGGAGCCCGGGAGGGACGGGCTCTGCCGGGAGCTCTGCGGGGAGTGCGCCGTGGAGGTGATGAACAGGGTGAAGCCGGAGGTGTTGCAGGAGGAGGACCCGGAGGAGGCGGGGACCCTTGAGAGCCTTGCGGCGGCGGAGGCCTTTTACCAGCTGGCGGCGTTGGACCAGGCGGCGGTCCCGCAGGCGGTGAGCTCGGCGGAGATAAAGCTACAGCTGGGGGACAGGCTGGGCGCGGCGGGAAGGCTGAGAAGGGCAAAGCGGGCGGCCTGCGCGGGGCTGCTGTATGAGGATGAGTTTTATTTTGCAGTGACCTGAGAGGGGGTAACTTGAGATGGGGGCGGCAAGGGAGATATTGCTGGGGCTGTTGGAGGGGTTCAGAGGGGCCATGCCTGAGGTGGAGTTCCGGGAGGCCCTGAACGCGAAGGAGGGCTTTAGGCCGGCAGGGCGGGTTTTGGTCCTGGGGGCGGTCCAGAAGGAGAGCGAGCAGGGGGACCAGTGGAGCGCGAAGCTGGCCTTTACGGTATACGCGCCCAGGGGCCGCGGCCTTCAGGAGACCATCGACGGAATGGCTGGGCTTGCCAAGGGGAGCCAGCCGCTGCTGTCGGGGGTGGAGCGGGGCGCGGCGGCTCTGGACAGGGGCACCGGGGCCTTGGCGGCGGGGTGCGTGTTCAGCTTTTATAAGCCGGGAAGTTCGGGAGGTTCTGAGGGGAAGAAGGTAAGGTACCCGGTGGAGATCAACGGCGGGGCTTATACCGTTACAGGCTGGAGGGTATCAGTGAGCGGGCCGGGCGGCAGCTTGACCGCCATAGGGGAGAGCGAGCCTTTCTATTATAAAGGCGGCAGGGAGTTTAATATAGAGCTCCAGGGGCTTGACATGGAGGGCCCGGAGGGGCTTGGGGCGTTCACCCTGCGGTTGGGGGGACAAGGTGTTATGTATACGGATTGCAGGTGGAAAAGCCTTTCGGCGGGGGGCAATGGAACGCTCTCGGCCGGGGACAGGACAGCTGTGGAGGAGGTATAGTTATGGAGAGCCTGGAAAGGGCGGAGGAGCTGAGCAGAGAGATAGAGCGGGACAGCAGGCGGTATCCTGCCGGGCTTTAGGGGAGGGGTCAAATGAACCTGATGGCTATGAGCTTTAAGGGGAGGTGCTGGCGGGTGAACCCCACAGCCCTGAAGGTGGAGTATGCGGAGAACATAAGGGAGACGCTGCTGCCCTTTGTGGGCAGCAGGCTGACGGACCTGGGCCAAAAGAAGCGCAGGGCCTCAGGCGAGGGGTATTTTGTGGGCGGCGACTGCATGGAGCAGTGGCGGCGGCTGGAGGGGCTTTTTATGGAGGGCGGCCCGGGGAGCTTATTGCTGCCGGGAATGGAGCCCATGAGGGCGGTGCTCTCTGAGCTGCGGCTGCTGGGAGAGGAGGGGGCGGGGCTGGTGAAGTACAGCTTCGTGTTTACCGAGACCTGGGCCGGGGAGAGCTATCGTGGCCAGGGGGTACACCGGGCCGCTCAGGGGGAGAGCCTTTGGGACTATGCCGGACGGTACGGTTGGGACATGGAGGAGCTTAGGGCGGCCAACACCCATATCAGGGATATTGCCTGCCTTGAGCAAGGAGAGGAGGTGTACGCGCCGTGACCTATTGGGGCGTTTTGCAAAAGGGCGGGCAGATGCTGCTGGGGGACCCGGTGGAGGCGGTGCTCTCCTTTGACAGGGATGCGCCGGCGGACCAGCTTAAAGCGGTGTTCCCGGCGGACAGGATATGGGAGGACATCAGCGAGGTTTATATGTACGAGAGGGGAAAGGGCGTGTTCAGCGGGATAGTGGACGAGCAGAATATCCGGCTTACCCAGGAGGGAATCTTTGTGGAGCTGGTGTGTAGAAGCAGGGAGGCCCTGCTGCTGGACAGCGAGGCGGAGCCCGCGGCCATCAAGAGGCCGTCTTTGGAGAGCATACACAGGCGGCTGCTGGAGCCCTTGGGGTTTGCGAAGGCTGTTGGCAGTGACAGTATAATGCCGGGGGAGATGAGAGTGGAGAAGGGGGAGTCCTGCTGGCAGGTGCTGTCGTCCTTCTGCGGGGAGTATCTGGGCACGGAGCCCTATGTGGACTTTGAGGGCGTTATACACTGCGAGGGGATAGAGGAGCGGCATATGAAGCTTGACAGCGTGATGAGCGCGGAGCTGTGCCGCCTGCCCTATAAGCGGCTGAGCGCGGTTTGGAAGCAGGGGTATGGGGGCGGGTATGATACCCAGTATAGGGACCCGGAGGCCCCTGTGGAGCGCAGGAGGTATATAAGCGCCCAGAACGGCGGCAACCCCAGGGAGATGCTGGAAAAGGCGAAGGAGGGCAGCGGTCTTTTGACGGTGGCGTGTGCGGGGAGCTTCTGGCCATTGAGAGGGGCCAGGGCGGACGTGGACGTGCCGGGGCTGGGCAGGTTCAGGGGGTGCGCCGTGGAGAAGGGCACATATTACAGGGACAAAAACGGCGAGCGGACAAGGCTCACGCTGGAAACGGGGGACAGAGATGTGGCTGACCAGAAAGCTTAGCGGGGAAAAGGCAGTCAGGCTGCACAGCGGGCAGGTGGAGGCCGGCGGGCTCTCGGTGCAGGGGGAGAGACTTTATGAGGAGCCGGAGCAGCTTATGCCCTATGGGCTTATGAGCGTGGCGGAGGCCGGGCGGCAGGCGGTGATGCTGGAGGGGTACTGCGCCGGGATAGCCGGGGCCCCGGACAGTGACATACGGGCCGGGGAGGTCAGGCTGTACTCCGCCGGGGGCGCGGAGATATACCTTGAGAACAGCGGCCGGGTAATAATAAACGGTCAGGTCTTTGAGCCGAAGGAGGGTTAGGCGTTTTGGATACGATGGTGAAGGACGGCGGCTTCGTGCCCGGGGCGGGAGGGCTGCCAAAGGTGGTGGAGGGGCTTTCGGAGCTTTTGAACTGCGTAAGGCTCAGTCTGTCTGTGAGGCAGGGGAGGTTCGCCTATGACAGGGATATGGGCAGCAGTCTGTATCTTCTGGACAGGCAGGAGGAGCACGCGGCGGACAGGGCGCTGGCCATGGCCAACGAGGCGCTGCTGTGGCTGCCGGGGGTCAGGGCGGAGGCGGTTGAAATAAACGACGGGGGGATGGTATTTACGGTGTCCACCCCCCTTGGAGAGGGGAGCGTTGAGCTTGGAGAGTTATAAGGAGATTTTGGAGCGCATGAGGGCCAAATATATTGAGGAGAGCGGCAATAAGCCCGAGGACGTGTCGGATATAGGCATACGTCTTAGAGTGATGGCCGGGGAGGTGTACAGGTTGCAGGCGCGGATGGACTGGCTCTGGAAACAGGCCTTCCCGGAAACCGCCGACGGGGCGCAGCTGGACCTGCACGGGGCGCAGAGGGGTCTTGTCCGGGGCGGGAGGGAGAAGGCGGAGGGGGTGCTGGAATTTTCGCGGTACGTGCCCATAAGCTTCGATTTGATGATACCCAAGGGGACGGTGTGCGCCTCCTCCGGGGAGGAGGCGGTGGAGTATGAGACCACGGAGGAGGCTGTGCTGGCGGCGGGGTCGGTGACGGTTTCGGTACCGGCCAGGGCCGTCACGGCGGGCAGCGCGGGGAACGCGGCGGCGGGATATATAAATACCCTTGTGTCTGAGGTCACTGGCATAAACTACGTGACAAATACCAAGGCCTTTTCAGGCGGCACGGACCCGGAGGGGGACGAGGACTATAGAGCCCGAATACTGGCGGGGATAGGCAGGCTGGAGGGCTTTGGCAGCGCGGGATATTATGAGGGCATAGCCCTTGAGCAGGCCGGGGTCAGGTCGGCCCAGGCGGGGATATCCGCAGACAGCTCGGGGGCGACGGTGTATGTCTGGGGCGACGGCGCGGCGGTCCCGGAGGAGGCCATAGGCGAATTGCAGGAGAGGCTTGACAGCAGCCGTCCTCTGGGCGTGGCGGTGACGGTACAACAGGCCGCGACCAAAAAGGTGGCCGTGGGCGCGCAGCTTCAGATGCGGGAGGGGGCGGACTTTGCCGCCGCTTCTGCGGCCTTGCCCAATGTTATAAAGGCGTGGCTGAACCAAAGGTCGGTGGGGGAGAGCGTCTATATGGCGCAGATACAGCGCCTTATTATGGACACGGACCCCGGCGTGGCCCGGGTAGGGTTCATCAGCTCCTGCAAGGACCATGAGGGCGCGCTGGGCGTTGTGCCCATCGCAGGGATAGTCTCCCTCAAGGAGGTAGTGTGATGGACTGTGTGGAGAATATGCGGGGAGTGCTGAACGCCGCCGGGGCCTATAAGCTCACCGGGGACAGCGCAATAGACCAGGAGCTGGAGGCCTACGGCGTGGGGCTGAAGGCCATAGAGGAGCAGGCACAGAGACTGGAGAACGACCTGTTCGCAGTTACCGCCGGAGAGGAGCGGCTGGGGGTTTGGGAGCGGCTGTACAGGCGGCAGCCCTCCTGGGCGGACCCCGATACCCGCAGGCGCGGCGTGGCGGCAGCCCTCTCCCGCCGGGGCGGGCCGGTGCTGCCTGGGGACATGGAGGGCATACTGGCCGCGGCGGGGATAAGGGGGGCCGCACGGATCGAGGGCGGGAGGCTGCTTATCCATGCAGAGGAATATGTGGGGGTCACAGAAACAGAAGCGCACAAAATATTGGGAAGGATGTTACCGCTGCATTTGGGGTGGGAGATAGAAAACACTTGACAAAGCTAACATAGGGGTGTATATTATATATAGGGTACTTATTGAAAATTGGTATGGCAGGGAAGTTTTCAATAGGGAACCAAATTAAAACCATGTTGAAAGGAAGGCGTTTCTATGAAGAGGTATATTATTGCGCTGGCAGCGGCACTAATGGTGTGTCTGCTGGGCATGACGGCTTCGGCGCAAACAGCTGATGAAGCTACAACAGATGCGTCTGAAATTATTGCTGACGCTCTGCGTGAACCTATGAAAAATGGTGTGCTGAGTTCGGCAGAAGCTGAGCAGATAGCTAAGGAAGCCCTTGTGTCTGCCGGCTGGACTGTTGTGGAGGACATATCAGCTCAATCTGCTGAAAACGATATCGACCCGGAGGTTTTGGAACTGGCCTATATGGACATTGACAAAGCTGACTCAGAGTTGAAGGAGAAAATACTCGATGCCAGAAAGACAGTTATTTATAGCTATAGCTGGGTGAATGACGTTGATGTGCCCGGAGGAATAAGCTATTCAGCTGACCCTGATACGCGGGAAGTAACTTTTGAACCGCTGTTCAGCGAGTTGTTTCCAGGATGGGACGTCCCGAGAAATCAGTGTGACCTTAGTGATGTACCTGTCTACACTGAAGAAAGCGAGAGCAACGATTTAGATTCGTTCACCTCTCTAATGGATGATTTGGTTAATGGCATGGGTTTGGCTCGTGCTAATTCTAATCCAGTAATTCATTCAGAGTATAAGTAAGTGCCTAAGGTAACTAGCAGTATAGCATCCAACTTTTATGGGTTTCCAGTCGAATTCGAGCATAGTAATCAGTTTCATCTATGGGCAGCAAAATTTGTTACAAGTGGTATGACCACAATAAATTTTGGATTAAGATCTGATACTGGAATAGAGTTAAATCATAAATTGAGGACAGGTGTGGGAAGTTCAAAGGGCGTTAGTTATATTCTTCCTATGGCATCCTACAATCTTCCTTATAATATGGTCTATGGCCGTGCAAGCACATATGCACAGCCGGGAACAGCTTGGTTGTTTATGGAAAGGAAAATTGATATTTAACGTAAAAATCAAGTAAATGAGCAACTATCCCTGCAAAACAAAGCATTTCCCCGCATTTCTTGAGGATTGCAACCCCTATTTACTACTTATTTACTACTGGGGAATGAGCCTTGATACGGTAAAATACCAAGAAATGCAAAGTTACAGTTTTGACCGAACTTCCCCATAACGGTATAATGAAGCCAAGAAAGGACGGTGGACGGTATGAGGGAAAAGAAAACCCATCTATATGTAGACAGCAGGGAGAGAACATTACTTTTACATAGCCTTGTGGAGCTAAAAAACCAGCTCATACAGCAGGGCAGATATGGGGACTGCGTTGACGAGATTATCTTTAAGGTAGCCAACGCCCCGATAAAGAAAGTGAAAATCGAATATGTCTAAGGCACATCACCATGAAGCCGCTTATTCTTATGGATTTTAAGAGTAAGCGGCTTTTTTGCGTCCTGCGTCCTCTGGTACAGTTACATAGCCGCCTTGACAAAGCGGCTAAATCTATGCGAAAGGAGGACGCACCCTATGTCAAATTGCAAAGTGATTGCTTTAACCAATCAGAAAGGCGGTGTGGGCAAGACCACCACGGCGGTGAATCTGGGCGTAACTCTGGCACAGCAGGGAAAGAAAGTCCTGCTCATTGATGCCGATGCACAGGCGAACCTAACCATGTCCCTCGGCTACCACAGACCAGACGATTTGCAGGTCACTCTCTCCACCATCATGCAGGACATCATAGATGATAAATCCGTTGATGTCGCCCAAGGCATCCTGCACCATAATGAGGGCGTTGACCTGCTGCCGTCCAACATCGAGCTGTCGGGTTTGGAAGTACGGCTGATTAACGCCATAAGCCGTGAAAGTGTGCTGAAAACCTGCATAAGCGAGGTCAGGAAGAACTACGACTATGTACTCGTGGACTGTATGCCGAGCCTTGGTATGCTCACCATCAACGCACTGGCGGCGGCTGACAGCGTGGTTATCCCTACGCAGCCCCACTATCTTTCTGCCAAAGGCTTAGAGCTGTTGCTTCGCTCCGTGTCGAAAGTCAGACGGCAAATCAATCCCCCTCTGCGGATTGACGGCATCCTTATGACGATGGTAATGCCCCGCACGAACATCTCCAAGGAAATCACCGCCACGGTGAGAAGTGCCTACGGACAGAAAATCAAGGTGTTTGATACCCAGATACCCCATTCCATCCGTGCCGTGGAAGCCACCGCAGAGGGGAAAAGCATTTTTGCCTATGACAAAGGCGGCAAGGTAGCCGCAGCTTATGAGCAGTTTGGAAAGGAGGTGGCAGAGCTTGGCGAAAGGCAAAAGAACAGGAATCGAGCTGACTGCATACGATGACATCTTTGAAACAGATGAAAGCCGTGCAGAAGCCGCACTCAGCAAGATAAGGGATATTCCTCTTGCAGAGATTGATGAATTTCCAGACCACCCGTTCAAGGTCTTAATGGACGAGGATATGGAACAGCTTGTCGATAGCATCAAGAGAAGCGGCGTGATGACACCTGCTACTGTTCGGCTCAAAGAGGACGGGCGGTATGAGCTTATCAGCGGTCACAGGCGGAAAAAGGCTTGTGAGCTTGCAGGGCTTGAAA
>ERZ777305.1016-NODE-1016-length-39476-cov-23.775094_pt1 | contig 39476 bp, 34 predicted proteins | sample MGYA00374965_ERZ777305 | MGnify/ENA primary metagenome ERZ777305 (study PRJEB29328, sample SAMD00013331) | mouse gut metagenome | study: EMG produced TPA metagenomics assembly of the Metagenome analysis of fecal microbiota from mouse which was promoted... | reverse complement strand
TCACAATGAATTTATATAATCTTCTCCAAGCTTCTCTCTCCGACCCCAATTCTCCCAATATTCTTCTCACTGTCTCTCTCGCTGACCTCCATCAGCTTGTGGTTGACACAATCGACGCTACACGCGAGCGTCTGCTCCCCCTCTACATGGAGGCCGAGCAGGACAGGTCAATCACCAAGAAAGAAGTTGCCGAACGACTCGGCGTCTGTGAGACCACGGTCTATAATATGACCAAGGACGGCAGACTCCACCCTTTCAAGGTGAACGGCAGCACCCGCTACAGCCTGCGGGAAGTCAACTCCATTATCAACCCCTCTAACGATGACTGAGCCTATGGAAAAGGAAACGACATCATCAGCAAAGGCTACCCCCAAGCCTAAGGTCAGCGAGAAAAAGGCAACCGTAAAGAAGAAAACCGACAGCAGTCCTGAGACACCTGCAATCATAGGTACGGAAATGACATGTCAGTCAAGTGAACAGGGGACAAATCACGAACCTGACCAACTGCCTAATCAGTCAGCAACATCTGACTGCCTGATTGCAACACAACCGACATCGCAGAGTATCAGTGATTTCCCCATTGACGTCCTGCCTGCAAATTTGCAGGAGATTGTCAACGAGGCAAACGCCACTCTCGGTTTTCCGAAGGACTACATTGCAGGCTCCATGCTGACGGCTATGGCCGCAGTAATCGGCAATACCCATTCAGCAGAGGCTATGGCGGGGTGGAAGGAATATGCCATTCTTTTCGTTGCCCTTGTCGGATGCCCCGGTGTCTGCAAGAGCCACCCACTCAGTTACCTCATGCAGCCTCTCATCGACCACGATGCCGAGAAAGCGGCTCAGTTTGCCGAGGCGCTGAAACGCTACAATGCGGCTATGGAACTACCACCGAAAGAAAGGGCCGCCAGTGATTACGAACTCAACCCTGCTGAGCCACGACGCGTCAGGTTTATGATGCAGGACGTAACCAACGAGGCGGTACACCGTATTCTCTCGGAGAATCCCCGCGGACTGATACTGATGTATGACGAGCTTGCGGGTTGGGTCAAGAATTTCAACCGCTACAACAGCGGCTCGGAATCGGAATTCTGGATGTCGGTGTTCAACCACAAGGTTGCCATGTCCGACCGCAAGAGCAGTCAGAGCGGCGTGTTCATCCGCAATCCGTTCCTGTGGGTCATCGGCACTATACAGCCGAAGGTGCTGACCGACCTTGCGGCGAACAACCGCAACGCCAACGGTTTTATGGAGCGCATACTCTATGTGTTCCCCGCCGACCAGAGCAAACCGAAATGGGACCGCACACGCCGACTGCCGTCATTCGACATTGCAGCAGCATGGCGTGAGATTCTTTCCCGCTTGATTGGCATCGTACCGACCGCAGACGGCAATGGCGAAATCATATCCGAGGATGTTCCTTTCTCACCGGATGCACTCGACCGCCTCTATCAGTGGCAGAACGAGCAGACCGACCGATGCAATGCCGACGGAAGCGACACCCTGACCTCCATCGCAAGCAAACTCGAAATCTACGCTATCAGATTTTCTCTTTTGCTCGCTCTCGCCGACTGGGCGTGTGGCGGTGAGAAGAAGCTGATTGATGTAGATACGGTGGAGAGGACTTTGCGCCTGGTTGAGTATTTCCGCTCGACCGCATCGAAGGTGCAGGGCATCATCAGCGAGGACGCACTGACCGAGTTGCAGCTCGCCGTTCTCTCGGAGTTGCCCGACAGTTTCACTACAGCCGAAGGTGTGGCGATAGCCGGAAAATGCGGTATGCCGGAGCGCAGCTTCAAGCGGTTCCTGAAGGACAGGAAAGGCGTGCTTTTCACCCGTAACGCTTACGGAAACTACACCAAGTTATAAACATTCATCCCTTGGCATTCTTGGCACTTTGGCATTTCTGACGGAGATGCCGATGCGTCCCGTCTGTGCCAGAATGCCAATTGTGCCAAGGGTAAAATCAAAAACTGAAATCCCGTGAAACATCTCTTTTTCGTTGCAAAATCCATTGCAGTCATTGCAACGGTTATACCGGTGTACCACTGCTGTGGCAGTGCAGTACCATCCGTGCAGTGGCGGCACGGAAATTACGCCATCCGGAAATTCCTTAGCTCATTAGGGAATTTTTCGAGCCGCATGGTCAAAGACCACGCTAAAAATATCCCTACTGAGCCCAAGGGAGCCACCCCTTGGAGAACCCCGATACGGCTTTTAGGTGGAAAACCCAGGCGCGGATGACCCCTGCGGCCAGGTTGGTTTGACCCCATAAGCCAAAATAGGACTAACCCCTTTGCCCAAAATAAAAATGACCCCTGAAGACATACCGTCAACAGGGGTTTATACTTATCTTTGGTTTCCGTTTTGGCCGACGGGGGATAAAACCAAAGAAACATGAATACAAAATTAAAAAACATTCTCTTGTGTCACGCATCGGGAATGGGAATAAAAAGCATCAGCAGCGCTTTTGACATCTCGAGGAACACGGTGCGTCGATATGTGAGGATGTATCAGGACAGTGGCATACCCGCTGAGAAATTGCCGTCGCTGAGCGATGCGCGGCTACAGGAACTGTTCTCCATACCCGGAGCACGTGAACACAAACCATCGGAACGTCAGATCCGGCTCGAAGCCCTGTTGCCGGAATATGCGGCAAGGCTCTCCCGGAAGGGCATGACGGTCAAGAAGCTGTACGAAGAGTATCATGCGGGCCATCCCGACGGATACCTTCATGCATCCTTCGGAATGAAGCTCAGGCAGTTCATGCTCCAGACCAACGCCATTGGCCATGTCGAGCACCGTGCCGGAGACCGGATGTATGTCGATTTCGCCGGAGACAGGCTGGAGATAGTCGATGAGACAACTGCTGAAGTGCGGAAGGTCGAGGTGTTCGTCGCAATACTTCCGTGCAGCCATTACACATATTGCGAGGCAGTGTGGTCGCAGAAAAAGGAGGATCTGATAAAGGCATGCGAGAACGCCATCCGTTTCTACGGGGGAGCCCCGTGCGCCATTGTGCCGGACAACCTGAAGTCGGCGGTCACGCGCAGCGACCGCAACGAGCCTGTGATCAATCCGGACTTCGAAGCCTTTGCCGAGCATTACGGATGCGCCGTGGTCCCGGCCCGTGTGCGGCATCCCAGGGACAAGGCACTGGTGGAAAACGCAGTCAAGCTGATGTACCGTTCTGTGTATGTCGATCTGGAGGGAATGGTGTTCCATAACCTGGAGTCGCTCAACGTGGCAATCCTCGAATCTCTGGAAAAGTTCAATGCGCGCAACCTGACCCGGCGCAGGGAATCCCGCCGTCAGCTGTTCGATTCTGTCGAGAGAGACAGTCTGAGGCCTTTGCCCCCGGACCGCTATCAGATGAGACAGCGGACGATTGCCACGGTCCAGCGCAACAGTTACGTCACGCTGAACAAGCACCACTACAGTGTGCCGGTACAATATGTGGGCAAACGCGTGGAGATGGTATACGACACCGATACGATCGACATCTTCCACGGCTTTACCCATGTGGCCACGCATCATCGCAACGATACCCCGTACGAATACACTGCCAAGCCGTCCCACAATCTGCCGGGACGCAAGGGGAGCTGCGAGAGTGACTTGCAGGAGCTCCTTTCCCGCGCGGCCGTGATCGACAACATTGTTGTTCACTACCTGCGTGCGGTCATCGAAGACAAGCGTTATCCGGAACTTGCATTCAGAGCGTGCCGCGGCATCATGAACCTGGAGAAAAAGTACGGGCAGGAACGCCTTGTATCCGGGTGCGCCGCGGCCATGGACGCACGCCGCTACAGTATCAGCGACATGGTGGACATCCTCGAGTCCGGGGCGGACGCGGATTATCTGCCGGGAGCCGAGGCTGATGACCGGGAACCTCATAGACCGGCCCACCGTAACATACGAGGCAAAGAATACTTTGCCGCCAGCATAAGACAATCAACTCAGAACGACAACGTAAAAAATGGAAACCAACGATAAAACCTCCCCTGTGACTCCGGAGAAAGACCGCAACTCCGTCTCTCTGGATCTCATGCACCGCATGCGCCTTCACGGAATGGCCGCCGCGTTCTCCGAAAGCCTTCAGGCGACCTTCGCCGAGACAATGACACCTGACAGCTTCCTGAACTGGCTGCTCTCCAGGGAATGGGACTACCGGGTGGCCCGCAACATCGAGCGCCTGGTAAAAGGCGCGAACTTCAGATACAACGACGCATCGGTGGCACAGATCGACTACACGCTGCCGCGCGGCCTGGATCGCAACCAGATGGAACGTCTTGCCTCTCTGGATTTTGTCCGCAAAGGAGACAACCTGTTCATTACCGGATGTGCCGGTACGGGCAAGAGCTATCTGGCCACCGCACTGGGATACGAGGCCTGCAAGGCCGGCATGAATCAGCGACGCAATTCAACCGTAGGCGCAAACAATTCAATATCGGACTTGCTCCACTTGGTAGCATCCGCCAACTCGTTAGCATCGTTGAGAATACACTTCAACCCGCCAAACCCGACATACTTGCGCAGCACTGCAATTTCTTCGGCAGTCTGCACTGTGCGTCCGGCAACACCGAGGCTCAGGACAAGCCTTATCGCCTCGATGTTGTCGCGCATCGTCTGAAGCCTATTGAAGGACATCGCGAGTCTTTTTTATGATTTCAGAAATCATTCCGGCCAGTTCATTCTGAAGCGGCTGGTAATCTTCTCTGCTGAGGAAGTCCCCGTTTACTTCATACTTGTCAAGTATGGCGTTGATATAACGGAGGCCGAGCAGTAAATCTGCCCATTCGATTTTAGCTTCTTCCGTCGGCAGGTCGTTGTGGAACAGTTCTTCGAGGAGGTTGAAAATCACATCCCAGCGAGATACATAGTAGCCGTTGAGAAGAACACGCATGGCGAGTTCCTCGGCAACAGGCTGACTGCGCCCTTCGAGAATAAGACTGGTCATGGTCTTGTATGCCTCGCCGGCGCGTGTATTGATAAACTCTGTGTCCGTTACTTCGGGAAAGCGGTGGTCACGAAGGTGACCGTAGAGATAGGCTGCGAAATAGTCCATCTCCTTTTCAAGAGGTTGTTTCATTATGGTGGGGAATTTAGTGGTTTGCCGGGATTCCGATTTGCTTAAAGTGGTGTATGGTAGGTATATAAGCAAAAGGACACCGGGTTCCCGCCCGATGTCCAACCACTAAATCCACGTCAAAAATGAAACAAAAACATTATATGACGTTGAATCAAGTGCAAAGATACAAAATCTTTGGGACATTCGGGAGGAATTATTGATATTTTACTTGATTTTCAGGTCTGTTAACCCGCTTTCTTGCAGGATTTACGCTTCCTGCGAGACTTTTTCTGACACTCATTCTCGTCAGGAGTGAAGGCCTCGATGACACGCTTCACGATGAGATTGTACAGTCTCTCCTCGTCTCGGCTGAGATCGGTAGGATGAAGTCCGGTCGTGACTATGCCATGACCGTTATAGGGCGTTTCACTATTTTGGAACGTGTTGCGGGTGCTGAGCCATCCGACTTCCTTGGCCATATGACCGTATTGGGCGTTGTGCTCCAGCACGCGGAAGTCTCGGCGCATGGAATCATATACGTTGCCGGGGATTCCGTTTTGGTAGAGGTAGGGGTATGAAATCAGTCCCTTGGCGTAGAGCTTGTGAGCGATGAGGAATGTCGGCTCAAAGTCGTAGCCGAGTTCCATTGTGGCATCCATCCACAGAGTGACCATGTTATGAAGAGTCTGACCCTTCACGATATTCAGTTCTACATCGCTACCTTCGTCAGTCGGGTTGTTCTCTGCCGATTCGATGTCGAGGGCGTTTTCTCCGGCCACGGCGTCGGCTTTGAGAAAAAAATTCACGAGTTCCCCTGCGAGCCACTTCTCATGTTTGTCGGGAGAATATACCCCGTTCTCGACACCACGGATGATGATGGGCTTACGCAGACGGGAAAGCCACGCACGACGCACTGTCACCGGCATACGGAGATACCAGTAGAGGTTGAGGAAAGCCAGTTCACCCTCGAAGGTGGGTTCCATAGCGTTTACAACGGCACTGCTTTTTGCCCACAGTGCTTTTATGATGGAGAGCTGAGCTTCGTCTGCTTTCGACTTCTCCCAGCCAAGGAGCGCATCATAATTGCGCATTCTGAAGTTGAAGTGGTGCGCATACATCTGGCGCATATCCTGACCGGAGTTCATGACGAACTTTTCGCCATGCTTGTATTCGGCCTCGATGATTTCGCCGTTGGTCCATGTCACGGCATAGCCGTTGCCGTGATAGTAGCCTTCGTGTTCGGTATTTGCGTCGATTGCACGAGCGATAGTTTCTGCCATGAAACGGTTTGAGGTAACAACTGTTACAAGTGTTTTTTCTGTCATACTTGAAATGTTTTTATTTGAGTGTTGGGAATTTTGAGACGAAATCTTCGGGAGGTTCCGGACCCTCCCTCGGCGTTTCATCTGCGTGGGTTCAGTGGTTCTGGCTTATACTCTGCTATGGGAATCAGAGTCGCGGGCCCTTCGGCTTGCGCTGTTGTTTCTGCTGGGCATCGTCCTTCGGCTGGGTCTGTCCTTTGGTCAGAGGGTCGGTGATGTTCTTCGTCGCCTCGTTGGTGAGACCGTCGTTGTTGACCGCCTTCTGTGTCTGTGACTCGTTGGCAACCTTGACACGCGGGTCATTGAGCGATGTCATCGGACGCTGTTTCTCCTTGTCGAAGTAGAGATAGACGGTGCAGGGCTGTCCCTTCTCATCTACCATGTTGTCGAGCTTGGCGACACGACCGTTGGCGTAGTCATCCTTCTGCTGCTCGGTGAGAGGAATCTTGTTCCATTGTCCGAGAGGCTTGATACTGCCGTCTTTAAGTGTCCAGTTGGGCTTTCTCTCAGCCTTCTTTTCCGGAGTCCCGGTAGAAACACTCTCGACTTTGCCTTCCTTCTTTGCTTCGGCGGCCTGCTTCGCTTGCTGCACCTTCTCATACCAGTGCATTCCGTTGGGTACAAATTCGACAGCCTTTCTGTCGACATTGTACTGGAGTATTCCGGTTCGGGTCTTTCCGTCACGGCATACGACCTCTTTGGGAGAGAGCGGGAGACCCTTTTTCAGGGTCATGATCTCCGGAATGGTCAGTTTCGTCTGACCGAAAGTGTCTCGGATTTTGACATCCTTTGCGGGGATTGCCAACAGCTCGTTGGTGTAGCGGTCGCGGCTGATGAGCGAGGGAACTTTCTCCCCGGTGACCGGGTCGGTCAATTCTACGATTCGACCGAGGTTGCCGTTCTCTTTGAGATTGGCCTGATCGATTTTGTCGAATTTGTAGCCCATGAACTCATCGAGTTTCTGCTCGCTCTGGATGAAGTGAGGAACAAGCTTGACGCTGCCGTCGGGGTCAGTGCGGAAAGAGAGGCGAGCCTCGATGTTGAATTTCTCGCCACCGAAAGTCGGTGTGATTTTCACCGGCTTGGACTTCCGGTTGTAGAGCATCTCCTTCAGGTCACCGGAGGCTTCGAGCGCCTCCTTGTCAATACCCCATTTCTCTTTGAGCGTATCCCAGTCGATTTTCGACTGGTCGATAGCCTGCCACTTGGGTTCCTGCGATATGGTTGTATGAGCTTGAGACTCGTCCGCTGTCTGTGCAGACGGTTCAACAATGGATTCCGTCTGTGCGGGTTGCTCCGTAGGGGTCGCCGTCTGAGTGGGTTGCTCGACTTTCTGTTCTGCCGTTGTAAGCTCTACCTTATTGTTTTTGAGCATCTCGGCATTCGCCTCAGGGTCTTTGGCGAGGTCGCCGATTACGGTGCCGACAGTGTCATAGCGGTCAGCCGGAACTCGGAAGAATCCGAATCTTGATGGGTTCTGGCACTGCCGGACAAAGTTCGACAGGAATGCCTCGATGGGGTTCTGACCTTTCTGGAATTTCACGAGGTCAGAGAGTTTTGCCGACTTTACATCGGTCATTTTGGGAGTGCCGTCCTCGTTGAGTCCGGTCACTGCGCCTACCTGCCCGGTATCGTTGTTGCGGGCGATAAGGACTTCTTCTAAATTCTGGTCTTGTGCCATAAAATAAAAGTGTTTTTGGGGGTTGGAAACTTGTACCCGATAATGGGCACGTTAATTATTGGTGTATGGTGTGGTATGGTTTTATCCTCTTGTGGTCTCAAATGCTATTCTGGCATCTGCCCAGCGGAAAGTCACGCGGGACTGGCGGCTGTCTCCGGATTTTATGAATGGCAGTGTGCCGTCAGCCATCATGGATTCTATTTTGGTTTTGCCTACATTATACATTTCCATGAGCTGCGCCTTGGTCAGCACTCTTTCTTCCGGCTCGATTATACCCTGATTTGTCAGGACAGCATATATCTCTTTGCTGGCCTCCTTGATTTCGCGTCGGATTTCACATTTGATTTCGGCTCGAAGCTCATCAATTATGGCTCTGAAATCAGAGAGGATCGCTCTTTTCTCTAATACTGTCATATCAATATCGGGGTAATCGGGTTACACGTTTCATTGCTTTCTCGTATGCTACCGGATTCCAAGGGCATTGGAATTTCTCGATTGCCTCCACCAGTTCCTTCAGGAAGTAGTGGGTTTCTCTTCCGACCTTTTTCCATTTCAGCACCAATCGCTTGCGGATGCGCTGAAGATGTCTGGGCGATACACAGAGGATGGCGGCTGCTTCATACTTGCTCACCATTGGCTGGTTGGGAAGCCGCTCGTGGATAAATCCATATTCCTCGGCTTTCTGAATTTTCTCATCCTGAGCCGCGAGATACTTTTCAAGGCGACTGAGAGTGCCTTGCATTCTCTGTACCTCTTGTGCCAGATCGGGCTGAGGGGGGAACATAACGTAATTGTCCATATCAGGTGGGTTTAGCGGTTGTTGTGTGATGCAAAGTTACTTTGGGAAAAGGAGGTGCATCTATGATAACTCCGGGATAGAGTTGGGATAAGTGTAGGATAAAAAACGCTTGATTTTCTAAAATCCACAATAACTCATCGTTGAATAACAACGACTTATAAAAATACTCTTAATGAATTTTAATGTCTAAATTTGTAGAAAATATTTTGAGAATCTCACGTCAGAACACAGCAAGTGCCGTCCGAGCATTCCCGAACGGCACTCGCATGAGGCTTATGGAATGTTCAGATTAAAAGTCGAGATTGCCGAGGTTTCTAGAAAGGATGTCCATATCCTTTCCAATTTTATCGGCGGTTATTCTCGCGTAAATTTGAGTTGTCTGAATGTTTGTGTGGCCGAGCATCTTGCTGACCGACTCGATAGGCACACCGCGTCCGAGAGTCATCGTTGTCGCGAAGGTGTGGCGGGCAAGGTGGAAGGTCAGGTTCTTTTCTATGCCGCAGATATCGGCTATCTCCTTAAGATAGCAGTTGAGCTTCTGATTGGTGATTATCGGCATTAGCTGGCCGTCGTTGTAGCACCCCTCATATTTGTTGAGGATTTTCAGAGCCGGTGGAAGCAGCGGTACCATCACCTTTGTGTTGGTTTTCTGGCGGTGGGTGACTATCCAAAGACGACCGTCGAACATCTTCTGTATGTTATCGACACGCAGGTGGGCGAGATCGATATATGCCAGTCCGGTGAAGCAGGCGAAGATGAAGATGTCGCGCACCTGTTCCAAGCGTTTGCTTGCGAACTCCTTCTGCATCATCTTACACAGTTCATCCTCGGTCAGGTAGCCACGGTCAACGCGCTCGATTGAGATTTTGTAGCCGTTGAAAGGGTCAACGGTGATAAGACCGGCGCGGATGGCTTTGTTGATTACCTGCTTGAAGAACTTCATGCACTTGTAAGTGGTGTTCTGGGAATACTTGTACTCTGTGCGAAGGAAGAACTCCAGATCCACGATGAACTGATACTTTATTTCACGGAGTGGGATGTCAGTAATGTTGTACTTCTTCTTCATGAACTCCACCACTCGGCGGTACATACGCTCATATTTGCGGTAGGTTGGGTCAGCCTTACTGAGGCCTACGAGTTTCTTGGTATCCTCCAAGTGCTGCTCATAGAGTTTGAGAAGCGACTCTTCTCGCTGGGTGATGCCCATGTAGGCGTTGCGCACCATTTCGGCGGTGACGTAACCGTGACGACGCTGGATGTCGTAGTAGTGTTCTTTGAGGAGAACCTCTATGTCCTGAAGTCTTCCGTTCAGTTCGAGAATCTTGGCAGACCTGCCGTTGGCACGTCCTCTTTTAGTGTCCCAAACTTTAGGATCTACATAAAGCTTGGATGTTAGCTGTTCAATTTCTCCATCTATGGAAATCCTTATCATAATGGCAGAGGTGCCATCCTTGTTGACATGGTTCCCACGGAGATAGAACAGGACTTTGAATGTGTTCTTTTTCATTTTTTCCGATGGATTTTGTGGTCTTGGTAGAAGTTTTTTGTGCCTTCTACAATCAAAACCTGTTAAACAAGATTTTGCTTAGACACACCTTGGCCAATAGCGGACGAATAGCGGACATTGCCGAAATTCGCCTTGAAAACCATTCGGAAAAGGAAAGAATTGACGTGAAATAACAGACTGGATTCCTTTGTGACTATACCATCATTTTAAGACCGTCCGGAATTGTCCGATACTGACCGTGATTTTCCGGGTTACGTCCGAGTTAGCCTTTTACAAGTATTTGAGCATCGGACAATTATGGACGTTTTAGTTACACATTCGTTACACAAGCCCATATCGGGATTTCGTGTAACGAGTATGTAACGAATGGCTGTCCGTAACGGTCTTTTTTCTGTCCGACATCTGTCCTGAGTAGATATTTTTAGGCACGAAAAAACCGCAGAATTGATTGATATTCTGCGGTTTAGTCTTGTTTAGACTTTTGTTGGCCGGAATCTGTCCGACCCACTAAGTGGAGCTGGAGGGGATTGAACCCTCGTCCAAACGTGGAACTAATGAGCTTTCTACATGCTTATTCGCGACTTGGTTGTAGGGCTGTGACAGGATCGCGACTACCAATCGCAGCCTTAGCCTTTAAGATTTCAGCGCCGGCTCAAGGCAGACCGCCGCCTATTCCCGATTTAACTGCACCGCCATGTCGATCCGTCTCGGAAAAAGGACAATCGGGCGATGTCTCGTCCTCCGCAACTGTTGCGGGGATAAAGCTAATCTACTATACTTCAATTAGGCAGCGAGAGCGTAGTTGTTTTCGCCATTTAAATTTTTGATGTCTCTGATTAAAGAGCGTGGGCATCATCGCTCTGCATGCTTACACACCACCTCTACACGCTGTCAAAGCCAGTCAGCCCCTTGGTTGTGATGTAAAATCGAACAAAGATAGTGTTTTGCAGCCGAATGTGAAAGAAATTTGTGGAAAAACACTCGTAGAGCAAGCGCTTTTTAACAAAAATAAAGTTTTAGTTAAGTAAGTACTATGATTAAGGTCTAATGTTTGTATATTTGCAATGGAAGAAATACTATAATATATTTATGAAAAAGTTTTTTGCAATGTGCGCGCTACTGATTACATCGACGGCTGTGGCGCGAGGCGATTCGGGTTGGCTTATTGTCACTGATGCAGGAATGCGTATTCCGATGGAACATGTAGGTATGCTTGTTGTCGCGGATAATGCCAGGACATTTTCTGTAATCCGCACTGTCGGAGAGGCTGTGAGCGGTGTCACTTCAGTCACGTTTTCCTACGACCCATCTTCATCCGGTATCACTGAGGTAAACGCAACTGAAGTCGGCATTCTTCCCGATACTGTGTCGTCGACAGTTACGCTTATGGGCTGCAGGGGGCGTCGGTTTACTGTGTGCGACATGTCGGGACGTATTTATATTTCGGCTGTAATTGTCAACGATTCAGAAACGGTGGATGTTTCCGCTCTGTCTGGTGGCATCTATGTGCTTAGTGTCGGAGAGAGCTCTGTTAAATTCATAAAAAGATAAAGCCATGAAAAAGACTGTATTGTTATCGCTGGCTGTCATGGCTTCGTATATTTTGGCAGAAGCCCAGTTTGTAGTTACTCCCAAGGTGGGCGCGCCAGTCGAGGTGTCTGGCAACGTTTCGTTTTCGGCCAATGCCGACAACACATCGTGGTCTATAGGGGAGAGTTATGATTCATCGCTGGATTTGTCGCAGATTGCGTCTATTTCGCTCGCCAAAGGTGTGAACAAGGCCAAGCCTGGCGACTTTTTCTATTCCGACGGCACATGGTCGACCACCCTCGATGTTTCGAAAACGCCAATCGGCGTAGTGTTTTATATTGGCGACCCTACCGAACACGATGCCGCGCTACGTGCTGCGCACCCTGAGTGTGTGCATGGTCTCGTTGTCGGCCTTAAACAGAAAAAATGTGAATGGCAGGATTACTATTCCGACTTCGATGATGAGGTGGGGATGTCGGTCGGCGAATGGATTGAGGAAAATACCGATTATGTGTCGATTGCCACCAGGTCGGAGGCTCTTAACAGTGTTTTCAATCAGATAATGGGCTACAACAACACCTGTGGCATAGATGCCTTCAATGATGAGTATGGCTGGGATTATGAGGTGATCGTCGGGTCGGAACTGTCTGTGGTAGCTACCGGCGCTGAGGCTCCTGTTTCCACGAGTGGATGGTATGTACCGTCGGTCAAGGAAGTGTCGTTGCTATGTTCTGGCGATTTGGGCGGAAATATCGGCGATCTTGGCTATGGAGATGTGCCTGACAATGCAAATGCTGTGCTTATAAATGAACGGCTTGCGCAAATATCCGGCGCAGTGTCATTGTCGGGGGTATATTGGTCGAGTACGGAATATTCCGTTACCCAGGCCCATAGCGTGCAGTTCAGCAATGGCCTGGTGATGCAGACCAGTAAAGGCGGCAGCAATAATCTACGTCCTGTGCTTGCATTTTAAGCATGCTCTGAGCATCTATAGAATAATATATATTGTAACCCCGATTGCGTATGTTGTGCATGCGCAATCGGGGTTTGGTTCGTATAGATACATGAATATTTGGTTATGTCGCTGGGAGTGCTGTCAGAAATTGTATCCGAGAGATACCTCGAAATAGTTTTCGTAAAGGGTAGAGTACTTTATATCGCTCATGTTGAGTATGCCGATTCCACCACCGACTCCGAGATAGTAGTGGTCATAGGATAGGCCTGCACCGAATTTCCAGTTGCAGTTGCAGCGGTGCATCGATATGATTGCATTGTCACCGTAGGCCGACGGAGCCGCATGCAGTTCCTGGTTGGCTACGCTTACGGTCATATATTGGTCGTTGGAGAATCCCACGTCAAGTTCCGGGCCGGTAAATACGCTTACCTTTATGTCGGGGGTGAAGTCGAAGTGGTAGCCAAACATCAATGGCACTCTGAATCCGAATTTGCGCATGGATGCATGCTCCACGTCGAACAGGGCTCCATCGGTGTCTACCATGCTGCCCATCGCTTTTATTGACTCGGTGTTGTAATAGAGGGTAAGACCCGGCTCGATATATAGATTTGCAACCATCGGCACATTGTATATTACGCCGACGCCGACGCCTGAGCCCTTGCCGAGCAGACCGATTTTACCTACGTTGTCGAATTTCATGTCGCCCGGACACTTTAGATTATACATGGCTCGTATGCCGAAGTATGCCTCATTGTCGGGGTTGTTGAAGATGGTGCTTTGGGCGCTTGCGCCGGCAATGGTGGCGGCTGTGAGTGCTGCCGTCAGTAGTAGCTTCTTCATAATTGATGTATGGATGTTTTATTATATGGTTGGATTATTATAACAATGCGCCGGGCGTATTTGCTCGCTTTGTGGTGATATTTGTGGAGACGGTATGTTAATGCGGATAATTCAAAGCTTAGATTGATAAGGGGATAGTTGAATGTTCTCGAATAATTAACATTTTTTCACGCGCATAAATTTGCATCGAATAGAAAAATCGGCTAACTTTGCACTCGCAAAACAGAAATATCGCGGGATGGAGCAGTGGTAGCTCGTTGGGCTCATAACCCAAAGGTCGCAGGTTCGAGTCCTGCTCCCGCCACTAAGATGACAGCCCCGAAGGCAATAGCCTCCGGGGCTGTTAATATGTACAGGCATTTTATTGCCTATGAATGCGGAAAGCATTAACTTTGCATAAACAATTTATACAAGATATAGATGGGCTTTTTCAATTTCTTCTCAAAAGAGAAAAAAGAGACTCTCGACAAAGGGCTTGAACGCACCAAGCAGGGGGTGTTCTCAAAGTTGGCACGTGCCATCGCCGGCAAATCAAAAATCGACGACGAGATTCTTGACAATCTCGAAGAGGTGTTCATAACCTCCGATGTAGGCGTGGAGACCACGCTTAAGATTATCGAGCGTATCGAGAAACGTGTAGCCCGCGACAAATATGTCAACTCTTCGGAGCTCAATTCGCTGCTTTGTGAGGAAATCACCGATCTTCTTGCAGAAAACAACAACGAATCGTCGTTGCCCGACTTTACGGTCCCTGCCGACCACCAGCCTCATGTGATAATGGTAGTAGGCGTAAACGGTGTGGGCAAGACCACTACTATCGGAAAACTCGCCTCACAGTTCAAGAAAGCCGGCAATAAGGTGGTGCTTGGTGCCGCCGATACATTCCGTGCCGCTGCCATCGAGCAACTTGACGTATGGGGTGAGCGTGCCGGAGTGCCGGTAATCAAGCAGAAACTTGGCAGCGACCCTGCATCCGTGGCCTACGACACCCTGCAAAGTGCCAAGGCTACCGGAGCCAATGTCGTAATAATCGACACCGCCGGCCGTCTGCATAACAAAAAAGGGCTCATGGACGAGCTTACCAAGATACGCAATGTGATGCAGAAAGTAGTGCCCGACGCACCCCACGAGGTGCTCCTTGTGCTTGATGGCTCTACCGGACAGAATGCTTTCGAGCAGGCACGTCAGTTTGTGGCCGCTACTTCGGTCAACGAACTGGCCATAACCAAGCTCGACGGTACCGCCAAGGGCGGCGTTGTAATCGGCATAAGCGACCAGTTCCGCATCCCTGTAAAATATATAGGCCTTGGAGAGGGCATTGACGACCTGCAGGTTTTCCATAAGAAAGAATTCGTAGAGTCGCTCTTCGGCAATGCCGGATGACATACCGCGTGTATCCTTAATGAGAAAGTCCATTTCACCACGGTGTAAGAAATGACATCTGCAAAAAAAAGAATTGATGTAGTGACGCTCGGTTGCTCCAAGAATCTTGTCGATTCCGAGCGACTGCTGGCAATGTTGCGCCGCAACGGATTCACACCACGCCACGACCCGCCTGAAGGGAGTAGCCCGGCGCCTGTTGTGGTAATCAACACTTGCGGTTTTATCGGCGACGCCAAAGAAGAATCGGTCAATACCATTCTTGAATATGTACAGGCAAAGACCGAGGGCCGCCTCCGACGACTCTTCGTTATGGGCTGTCTGTCGGAACGTTACCGCGATGAGTTGAGGACCGAGATTCCCGAGGTCGACGAATGGTTCGGTAAATTTGACTGGGCCGGAGTGATTACGCGTCTCAACGGCGAGTGTCCTGCAGTGTCGAGCTACGACCGTCTTATCACCACGCCCTCCCACCATGCCTACATAAAGATAGCCGAGGGCTGCAACCGCTTCTGTGCGTTCTGCGCCATTCCATTGATTACAGGACGGTTCAAGTCGCGCCCTGTCGACGAGATACTCAGCGAGGTCAGCGACCTTGTGGCCCGCGGGGTCAAGGAATTCAACGTCATCGCTCAGGACCTTTCGAGCTACGGAACCGATTTCCCAGAAGGGCGTATGGCTCTTCCCGAACTAATCGACCGCATGGCCGATATCCCCGGAGTGGAGTGGATAAGGCTTCATTACGCATATCCCGCACAGTTCCCTATGGAGATAGCCGATGTGATGGCGCGCCGTAAGAATGTATGCAGCTATCTTGATATAGCCTTGCAGCATATCAGCGACAATGTGCTTGCCAATATGCGACGACATATCGATGGCAAGGCCACACGTGAGCTTCTCGACGAGTTGCGCCGCCGTGTGCCGGGCATACATATACGCACCACTCTTATGGTGGGTTTCCCGGGAGAGGGTGAAGCCGAATTCGAGGAACTGCTTGATTTTGTCAGAGAGCAGCGCTTTGAACGCATGGGCGCATTCGCCTACTGCGAGGAGGATGACACATATGCTGCCCGTAATTTCCCCGATTCTATACCACCCGAAGTCAAGGAAGAGCGTCTGTCGAGGCTTATGGCCATACAGGAAGAGATTGCCTACCGGAGCAATGCCTCCAAGGTCGGACGCACACTTCGCGTTGTCATCGACAGGGAGGATGCCGACTACTATATAGGGCGCACGGAGTGGGATTCGCCCGAGGTCGACCCGGAGGTACTTGTCAAAAAAACGTGTACCCTTCATCCCGGTGAATTTGTCGATGTTACTGTAAACGAGGCTCTTCCTTTCGAATTGATAGCAACCCCCAATGTCTGATTCTATTAGAGGGCGTTTTTTGTCTCAGAATGCATACCACGGTTAAATTATCAATTGAATTACATGATTATAACCTCTCGTGACATCAGCCCTTTAGTTTCGCATCTTTGGATGTGTTTCTCCTTTTGATACAGTCGCATAGCCCGCTATGCTACAGAATCCGCAAGGCAAAATGCATCTCAAATCTGCGAACCCGAAAAAAACTTTTGTTATGAAACACCCTCTTAAAGAATCGGTAGGCAACGCATTGCGCCGCCGTGTTCCGATGGCTCTGTACGCATTTCCCGGAATCGATGAGCTTTACTGTTTCTTTGAAGCTGCCACTGTTGGCACTCTTAACGATGAGGAGCATGATTTCGGCTTTTTTTATGCTCCGTTTATCAACAAAGGTGAGGCTCCGCGCATTATCATTCCTTGCGACAATACCGACTCTATGTCCGTAGACTCTGTCAGAGACATTCGATTCCCGGTTTCTACAGAGTTTGGCTTGTACAAGGAGCATGTATCCGCTATTGCAGCGAACCATATGGCACAATCCGGCGGCAAGACTGTGTATGCGCGTCGTATATCCGATCCGGAGGCTGTTGTTGACTGGCCCTCGATGGCTTTCGACTATTTTTCCGCTTTCCCCGACACATTCAGGTTCATGTTTGCCACCCCTGATGCCGGGTGCTGGCTTGGTGCCAGTCCCGAACTCTTGATTCGCCGCGACGCCGACAGTTCGCTCCTTACCACAATGGCTCTCGCCGGCACTTTACGCGACAATACTTCGGAGTGGGATGAGAAAAATATAGAGGAGCATGACTATGTGACACGTTTCATACTTGATGTTTTCGCCTCGTTAGGAATAGAGGCGGCTGTATCCGGAGCCGAAGATGTGCGGTTCGGCTCCATACGCCATCTGTGCCATCGCATTACCGCACACTATTCCGGGCCAATTATCCCATTGCTTAACGCATTGAGCCCTACGCCGGCTCTTTCCGGCTCTCCTCGCGCCGAGGCCATTGATATGATTTCCTTACTTGAGGGTCACCGCAGTCTGTATGGGGGATATGTCGGTGTCAATTCTCCGTCAGGCATTCGTGCGTTTGTCAATTTGCGCAGTATGAATTTCAATCACAAAGGAGGATATTGCCTGTATGCCGGAGGCGGCATCACTTCATTGTCGCAACCATCCGACGAATGGCTTGAGACCGAGGCCAAAAGTGCTGTCCTGCGCCGGTGCATATCGGCTCATACCATAAATCCATCATCTGCATATCCGAATCCGGCCTATGAAACTCCCTCATGATCCTGGTCGAGCGTCATATATACTGCTCGTATCTCTCGCTATCGTGTTTCTTGTCTCCCTGTTGCCTTTAGGGAGACTGTCGGGTGGCGTTCTGCGCGATTTTTCGTTAATCGACGATATCTTGTCAGAGCAGCATCGTGCCGCCGGCATCGACATCATTGAGGATGAGGCTCCAGTCGACAGTGCGCTTACAGCCATGCAGCGCGAACTTGAGGCCGAGGAGAAAGCCGCGTCAGCTGATGCATATACCCTGACCATCCGCGACGATGAGTATGTTGATTCGGTTTTACCCGCCGATACGGCCTCGGTAGAAGTACAGGAAAATTCTCCCGCACCAACTGTTATGCCTCAGCCTATTGATCCGCGACGCGACGGCTATGTCGCAATCGAAGATTACACTCCCGGCGGAACAGGAATATCGCGCCTACGCGATGCTTTTTCGCAAAGTCGTGAGCGCTGTGTGCGGGTTGCCTTCGTCGGTGATTCCTATATAGAGGGTGACATATTTACTCAGGATGTACGTTCGCAGCTTCAGGATATCTATGGCGGCGCCGGAGTGGGGTATGTCAACATGTATAGCGAATTTCCCGGCTTCCGTCGCTCTGTGCGCCAGAGCGGTAGCGGGTGGAATGTACGCGTAGCAGGGCGCAAGGGATTTATGCGCCGGTATGCTTGGCTTAGCGAGCAGTATTCTGTGGTAAAAGCCGGAGAGGCAGCTTCCGCAAGTTATTCAGGTGTTAAGAAGGTGGCGCATGCATCGGCATGGTCACGTTCTACGATAGCATTCTGGGCCCCAGCAGGGGGCACCGTAAGGTTGCGCGCAAACGGCGGTGCTTGGGATACACATACGATGGATGCGTCTGAAGGTGTCCGCACTCTCAGTGTCGACAGTGCTTCAGTACGGTCGTTCGAAGTCAGTGTGCCTGCAGGAAGTGATGTCACCGCTCTCGGTGTGTGGCTTGACTCGTATTGCGGCGTTGCAGTCGATTGTATGTCGTCGCGCGGCTTCTCAGGAGTTACGCTTCGCGATATTTCTCCCGAAGTGTGCCGAGCGCTCACCGATGCCGGCCTGGGCTACGACTTTATTGTGCTTGAATTCGGCATCAACGCCATGTCAGCCGGCCAGACCGATTATACTTCCTATGGAAAACTCATGGCTAAGGTCGTGGAGCATATCCGTAATTGTTATCCCAATGCCGTGATAATGCTTATGGGTATCGGCGACCGCGGACAAAAACAGGGCGCGGAAGTCCGCTCTATGCCGTCGGCTGTACATATGGTGGATGCACAGCGCCAGGTGGCGCGCGCAACCGGCATTCTGTTTTGGGATACCAGAGAGGCCATGGGAGGCGACGGTGCCATTGTGTCGTGGGCAGGAGCATCACCGCCGCGTGCCAACAAGGACTATATCCACCTCAATCACCATGGTGGTGCGGTACTTGCAACTGAATTTGTAAAATCACTTAAAAATGCACTCAATCCTTAAATATATATTATGTGTGGCTGTAGCAGTCTCGGCCGGATATTTGCCGGGGGGCGCACAGCAGCTCTCGTCGGAGACATCCGACGATGATGCGGACATCCGCATCAATCCTGAAGTCGACTACAGACAGGCATCCGACGACGAGGGAAAAATCGAGATACCGTCGTTTATAAAAAGAGACGCCGACACCATACGTATGAATGGCGCCGACTGGATTGTGTTGCGTCACAGGCTTGCCCATGCCGATTCCTCGCGTGTCAGTATTGTGCATATAGGCGATTCTCATCTGCAGGCTGACATGGCGACTTCGGTTGTGCGCCGCCGGTTGCAGTCGGTATATGGCGATGCCGGACGCGGACTTGTGACTCCATTGAAGATGGCCGGTACAAATGAGCCGAGAGATTATGCCCTTAAGGGTATTGACGGGGTGTGGGTGTCGTCAAAACTTATGAAGCGTCCATGGGCTACCCGTATGGGATTTACCGGAGTATCCGCCACGCCAATGTCGGGAAAAGGTGTGATAGAGGTGTCCACACTGTCGCGTAACGATACTCCGCAATTATTTGACCGAATAGTGCTCTTCCACAGTGCACAACCGGAAATAGAACCCTCGGTACCGTTCGTGGCCGATGCGGTGAATGGCGATTCACTCATGTCGGTTGTGACTCTTCCCAAGCCGGTGTCTATTATTGGTCTGGATATCGAGCTCCCTGCTGAGGAGGCTGTATACGGTATGTCGCTCGAACGTGAGATACCGGGCGGTTTGCTTTACCATGTTATCGGTAATAACGGAGCGGCCTATACGAGCTATAATGGCATAGATGGCTTCGGCTCCGGTGTCGCTCTTCTGGAGCCATCTCTCATTGTGGTAAGTCTTGGCGCCAACGAGGCATTCAGCCGTATGACAGCCGATGAGATGTACAGTTCCATCGGAGTGATGGTAAGGAATCTTCAAATGGAATGTCCCGGGGCGCGGATTCTACTCACTACGCCGATGGAATGTCAGCGCTCTACTATGGTGAGAAGGAAAGGACGCCGCAGGCGTGTGCGCTCTTACTCCGTTAATCCGCGTGTATCAGCAATGCGCGAGGTAATATTGCGTTACGGTCGTGACCACGGCATACCTACATATGATTTCTATGAAGTGGCCGGAGGCGCAGGCGCGTCGGCAAAATGGATTTCCGACGGCATGATGGCCCGCGACCGCATCCATAATTCCGCAAAAGGCTACAGTGTGCAGGGCGAGTTGCTTTACGAGGCCCTGAGAAAAGCATTTTCGACTGAGTAGAGCTTATAAAAAAGTTTACAGATAAATCTCCTACACGAAAACAATGTCACAGCTTGAGATTGTCACACCGCTTCATCATATATGGGAAGTAATATCGTCGTGGATAGATACCGAGCGACTGCGTGCGGTAATGCTCTTTGATCCGGTCAATCCTCTGCTATTCAATACCGGTCTGTTCCTTCTGCTGGCAGTGGCGTTTTTCTTCCTCTACCGGCTGCTCAGCCGATGGTCGGGAGCAAGAATGGTATGTATCATACTCTTCTCGCTGTATTTCTATTATAAATCAAGCGCCGAGTGCTGTTTCATACTGCTTGGCGTATGCCTGTCCGACTATCTGCTCGGAATCATTCTCGGCAATGTGCGCAACCGCATTTTGCGTCGTTGCATAGTGGCCGTTAATGTGATAGTCAATATAGGCATGCTGGTTTATTTCAAGTATCTCAATCTTATATTCTCCACATTCGCTTCGATAGGTGGCACTGATTTTGATGCCCTCGACATAATTCTCCCTGCCGGCATATCATTTTTTACTTTCCGCTCGATAAGCTATATCGTGGATATATACCGCGGCACATTGCGTCCCGCCACCAATCTGCTTGACTATATATTTTTCCTCACATTCTTTCCTCCGTTGCTGGCCGGGCCGGTTGTGAGAGCAGCCGACATGTTGCCGCAGATTAAGCGTCGTCCGGTGGCCACACGCGCCATGGTCGGGGCCGGTCTGTTTCTTATCATATGCGGCCTGATAAAAAAAGTCATTGTCGCCGATTATATCAGCGGCAATTTTGTCGACCGTGTGTTTGACAATCCAGCCTTGTATACCGGTCTGGAGAATCTGCTTGCTTTATATGGGTTCACACTACAGTTGTATTGCGATTTCTCGGGTTATTCGGATATGGCTATCGGACTGGCCCTGTTGCTGGGATTCTCATTTAAGGACAATTTCAATGCTCCGTTTAAGTCGCAGAGTCCCACGGAATGGTGGCGCCGGTGGCATATATCTCTGTCGACATGGCTGCGCGACTATCTGTATATTCCTATGGGAGGCAGCCGTTGCTCCGTAAAGCGCTCTTATGCCAACCAGTTTAATACGATGTTGCTCGGTGGTCTGTGGCACGGAGCATCGTGGATGTATATCATCTGGGGTGCCTGGAACGGTATCCTTCTGGTCGTACACAAAGCCCTGCGCAAGGCGTTTCCCGCTCCTCCCGGTGTAAGACGCGATCAGTGGTGGCGGCGTGTGGCCAATATATTCCTTACATTCAATCTGATGGCTGTCGGATTCATGTTCTTCCGTGCGCGCTCAATGGAGCATGTCGGGCAGATGGTCGGACAGATATTCACAAATTTCCATGTGTCGGTGGCTCCACAGCTCATCGAGGGATACCTTGCTGTAATGCTCCTGATGCTTGCCGGCTATCTGATGCATTTTGCACCGCGCCGCTGGTCGGATACTCTCCGCGACCACTATATTGCTCTTAGGCCGATATGGCAGGCGGTGATTCTCGCTATCGTGCTTCTGGTTATTATACAGGTGCGCTCGTCGCGTATAGTTCCTTTCATATATCTACAGTATTAGGCGTTTGGCCTAAATAAATTGATATCGATACGGGCTTATATCAATTTAATTATTAAATTTGCATCAAGGTTATAGACTGCCCGCGATTGTCGGGTTGTACGACCATTATATAATAAAAATCGACACTATTTATTCTATACTATTTATATGGAAAAGAGATTACGTATAGCCGTGCAGTCAAAAGGTCGCCTGTATGATGAGACAATGGCGCTGTTTGCCGAAGCCGGAATCAAACTGACAGCTGTCAAGCGCACGTTGCTTGTGCCCTCTCGAAATTTCCCTGTTGAATTTCTGTTTCTGCGTGATGATGATATCCCCGGCACTGTAGCTGACGGGACTGCCGATCTCGGCATTGTCGGGCTCAATGAAGTGCTCGAAAAGGGGAGTGCTGTCGACGTGGTCAAGGAGCTTGGTTTCAGTCGTTGCCGCCTTTCGCTCGCGATACCACAGCATATTGAGTATAATGGACTCCAATGGTTCAACGGACGCAGGATTGCTACATCATATCCTGTAATACTGCGCAAATTCCTAAACGAAAACGGTATACGCGCGGATATTCATGTCATTAGCGGCTCTGTGGAGATTGCTCCCGGTATCGGTCTGGCCGACGCTATTTTCGATATCGTTTCTTCCGGTTCAACTCTTGTCAGCAACAATCTTGAGGAAGTACACTCCGTAGTTGAGTCGCAGGCTGTGCTGATAAAGGGCGCTGGCGTTACATTGTCAGACGACAAGGCCGCGATTCTTGACGAGTTGCTGTTCCGATTTGAGGCAGTAAAAGCTGCCGAAGGCCGTAAATACATACTTATGAATGTGCCCCGACAGAAACTCGACGAGGTGCTTGCTATCTTGCCCGGCATGAAGAGTCCTACTGTGTTGCCTCTGGCCAATGCCGACTGGTGTTCTGTCCACTCGGTGCTTGACGAGAAGATGTTCTGGCAGATTGTAAGCCGACTGAAATCGGCTGGAGCCGAGGGAATACTTGCGCTCGACATAGAGAAAATGATACTCTGAGATATGGAAATACTGCGTTATCCCGACCGGCACGAATGGTCCCGGCTCACCGCAAGGGCCATGGCATCACAGGCGTCGCAGGTAGCTGCGACTGTCCGTTCCATTATGGACGATGTGGCTTCGCGTGGCGATGAGGCGCTACGTGAGTATGAATTGCGGTTCACAGGCTCTTCTTTGTCTGATTTCGCTGTAAGCGACGAAGAGATTGAGCGTGCGTCCTCATTGCTGTCGCCCGCTCTTCGACATGCTATAGAGAGTGCCGCACAGAATATTGCCGATTTCCATCGTGCCGAGATACCCTCGCCGGTGACGGTCGAGACTCAGCCGGGGGTAATATGCATGCAGCGGCCTGTGGCAATAGAGCGTGTCGGGCTATATATACCGGGTGGCAACTCGCCGTTGTTTTCCACAGTTCTGATGCTTGCGGTTCCGGCTGTCATAACCGGCTGTCCCTATATAGAATTGTGTACACCTGCCGGACCGGATGGTAATATACATCCCGCCATACTCTATGCCGCCAAAGTGGCCGGGGTAGGGCGTATATTCCGCACGGGGGGCGCGCAGGCCATTGCCGCCATGACTTTCGGCACTGAAAGTATTCCGCGTGTCGACAAGATTTTCGGCCCCGGCAACCGCTATGTGATGGAAGCAAAGCAGCAGGCAACTCTGCACGGATGCGCTATCGACATGCCGGCCGGGCCCTCGGAGGTGCTTGTCATCGCCGACAGCAATGCCAATCCGACTTTTGTCGCCTCCGACTTTCTGTCGCAGGCCGAGCACGGACCCGACAGCCAGTCGATATTGCTTACGACATCAGAGAAGTTGCTCGACATCCTCCCCGGCGTAATAGATGAGATGCTGGACGCTCTGCCGCGGCGCGACATGATGTTGCACTCGCTTGACCACAGCCGTCTCATTCTTATGCACGACGATGACGAGATGATGGAGTTCAGCAATCAGTATGCTCCGGAGCATCTGATTCTCAATCATCGCGACGCCGACCGTCTATGCGGAAATGTGCGCAATGCCGGTTCGGTATTTATCGGTCCATGGTCGCCCGAGAGTGCCGGTGACTATGCGTCGGGCACTAATCACACACTTCCGACATCCGGTTACGCGCGCGCCTACAGTGGCGTGAATATTGATAGTTTCATGAAGAAAATTACTTTCCAGAAGCTGACCGCCGAGGGTATCGCCACCCTTGCACCTGTCGTAGTCGCCATGGCCGAGGCCGAGAGCCTTGACGCGCATGCACTCGCTGCAAAAGTGCGTACTTCGGCCGGGAACCAGATACTTCAATAACATAACAGAACCATACATGACACTCCAACAGCTTGTCCGTCCCAACATATTGGCCATGCAGCCTTATACCTGTGCACGCAACGAATACTCAGGCGAGGCACGTGCATGGCTCGATGCCAATGAAAACAGCATGATTTCAGGACTCAACCGTTATCCTGACCCATTGCAGACGGAGGTAAAATGCCGTCTCGCCGGGATACGCGGAGTGGATGTCGCCAATATATTTCTTGGTGTGGGGAGCGATGAGTGTATCGATATTACCTACCGCACATTCTGCCGTCCGGGTGTCGATAATGTTGTGGCTATAGAGCCGACATATGGCATGTACAGTGTATGTGCGGCCATCAACGATGTGGAATACCGGCCCGTGCTTTTGCACGATGACTTCTCGATTGACGAGGAGGCTCTTTTTGCAGCTGTCGACGCAAATACCAAGGTGCTGTGGATATGCTCGCCCAACAATCCTACAGGCAACGCATATCCCCTTGAACAGCTTGAGCGTATAGCCTCGCGCTTTGAGGGGATAACAGTGGTCGATGAGGCTTATGTCGACTTCTCGACGATCGGGTCGATGGTGCCGCGTCTGCGACGTCTGCCGAGGCTTATCGTCATGCAGACATTTTCAAAGGCGTGGGCGGCTGCCGCAATGCGTCTGGGTATAGCCTATGCCCATTCCGATATCATTGGCATATTCAACAATGTCAAATATCCGTATAATATAAACATCCTCACACAGCGCGAAGCCCTTAAAGTGCTCGATGCCGCCGATGAGGTGGCCCGTGTGGCCGGGTCTCTTGTCAGCGAGCGCAATCGTCTTGCCGAGACCCTTCTCCGGCTTTCTGTTGTTAAGGAGGTATACCCCTCTGATGCCAATTTCCTGCTTGTGGCCACCACCGATGCCGACGGCCTGTACGCATGGCTGCGCGACAAAGGCATAATCGTGCGCAATCGCTCGCGTGTGGCGCTATGTGAGGGATGTCTGCGTATTACCGTCGGCACACCCGATGAAAACGCCATGCTGATTGATGCCATGGCCGCTTTCCCTCATGGCTGAACAATCCTATAATATTTCCTTCATTCTGTATATTTCCATTCATCCTGACATAAGATACAATGAACAACGAGAACACACTGCCGCGTGCGCTTTTTATAGACAGAGACGGGACTCTCATAGTAGAGCCCCCGGTGGATTATCAAGTCGATTCCCTTGAAAAACTGGAATTTGTACCCGGTGCACTGCGTGCAATGCACTTTATCGCGGGACACCTCCCTTACAAGCTCGTAATGGTTACAAACCAGGACGGCCTCGGCACACCCTCTTTCCCGGAGGAGACTTTCTGGCCAGCCCACAACAAGATGCTCGGCGCTTTTGCCGCCGAGGGGGTGGAGTTTGACGACATCATCATCGACCGTACTTTTCCCGATGAGAACGCTCCTACACGCAAGCCCGGCACGGCATTGCTTGGAGAGTATATTTCGGGAGGATACAATCTCGCCGACTCATATGTAATCGGTGACAGGCTTACCGACGCTATGTTTGCCCGCAATCTCGGTGCCAATGCCATTCTTCTTGCCGAGCCTACCGAAGAGCTGTATAATGAGATTGCATCCATGGGGCTTGAGTCAACTGTTGTGGCTGTGACACGCTCGTGGGATTCAATTGCCGCAATACTTCAGGGTGGTGTGCGCAGGGCCGGCTGGTCGCGCGCCACTTCGGAGACAACTATTTCCGTAGAGGTAAATCTCGACGGGAGCGGACACACGGACATTCATACCGGACTGGGATTTTTCGACCATATGCTTGCGCAGATAGGCAAGCATGGCGCGTTCGACCTCAAGGTGCATGCCGACGGAGATCTCCATGTCGACGAGCACCATACCATCGAAGACACTGCAATTGTGCTCGGGCATACCCTGCGCGAGGCGCTTGGCGACAAGATGGGTATCGAGCGCTACGGATTCGTTCTGCCGATGGACGATTCGCTATGTACCGTCGCGCTTGATTTTGGCGGACGTCCGTGGATTGTGTGGGATACGGAATTTCATCGCGAGAAAATCGGCGATATGCCTACCGAGATGTTTTTCCATTTCTTCAAGTCGCTTAGCGATGCTGCCGGGATGAATCTGTTTGTGCGCGCCGAGGGCACCAACGAGCATCACAAGATTGAAGGGATATTCAAGGCGTTCGCACGTGCGTTGCGTCAGGCCGTTCGCCGCGACCCGATGCACTTCACCTTACCCTCGTCGAAAGGTACACTCTGACGTGAGAATGACTGTGGCATCAATGGCATAATTGTATTCGTATGTGCAATATTTGACTGTCTTTCGCCGTTAATCATGCATATATGAACAGAATAATCGCACTCTATATATGGGCTGTCGGCATGCTCTCAGCTATCATACTTTCGGCATGTGTCGAGGATGGTTTTTCGACCAATCCTTCCGACCAGCCTCAGCTTTCCGCCGACACACTTCGCCTCGGACTCGTATTTACCGGAGAGGGCACTCCGACCCATTTGTTTAAAATCCATAACAGACACGACAAGGGTATGATTGTGTCGTCGTTGCGTGTGCGCGACGATGCATGGCGCGATGTGTTCCGCTTCAATGTCGACGGGATGGCGGGGCGCGACTTTACTGATGTTGAGATTCGCGCCAATGACTCCATATTTGTGCTCGTCGAGGCCACGCTTCCGGAAAACGGCGCACAATTGCCGGTAGAAATCAACGCTCCTGTCGACATAGTTGTCAACGGCGTGACATCGACAATTGTGCTTAACGCTTTCGGACGCGATGTGACACGTATGCACGAGCCGCGTATTCAGTCAGATACACGTTGGGAAAGTACTAAACCGATACAGATTTTCGACAGCCTTGTGGTTGAGCGTGGCGCTACACTTACGCTTGGTGCCGGACAGCAGCTCTGTTTCCATGCTGGAGCTTATATGCGCGTCTACGGTAGACTTGTGGCCGAAGGTACTCCAGAGGCTCCTGTCGACATTGCCGGTGATCGTTTCGACCAGGTGGTAGGGAGCATACCCTATGACATCATGTCGGGTCAGTGGGGCGGCATAGAGTTCATGCCCGGTTCGACTGGCAACCGCATGTCGCATGCTGTAGTGCGCAACACCACATGGGGAGTAGAGGTGTCAGGCGAGGAAGCTAATCCTCGACTCCCTGTGCTTACTCTGGTCAATTGCCGTCTGCGCAACTCCGCCGCCAATGTCCTTACTGTGACCGGTGCGTCCGTGCGTGCCATCGGGTGTGAACTTGCCGAGGCCGCCGATAATGTGGTGGAGGCAGGCGAGGGGAGCCATCTGGTTATCAATCATTGCACTTTGGCCAACTACTACCTGTTTTCAGCCGTAAACGGAGCCATGGTATATGTTGCCGCCGATGATGCCGCGGGTGATATAAGCAACTCCATCATATACGGTAACGGGGGGATTGTTTCGCCGGGCGACCTTTTCGGCTACGATTTCTATCTGCGTACATCGTTGCTGAAGCCTAACGGCTCTGACGACGACAATTTCTTGGCAATCATGTGGGGGCAGGACCCTATGTTTTATACTGTGCGTTCCGACTATTACTTCGATTATCGCCTGCGCGAGGGATCGCCGGCCATCGGTGCCGCCGATCCGGCTCTCACACTGCGCGAGGCTGCGGTAGATTTCTTCGGCAATGAGCGCGGGGCCGAGCCCGATCTTGGCGCATATGTGTATGTACCCGAGTCTGATTCTTTATGACATTCCGCATTCCGGCCAATAAAACCACACTATCTTTCCTACCCACCTTTATGACATTTCTCCGACAGATAATAGCATATATGTGCATGCCGCTCCTGTTTGCGGCGTGCAACAACGATATATTTATTGATACTTTCGACATCCCTGCCGAGGATTCGTACTCCATTCCGGGGAGTGGGGGAGAATGCAGTTTTTTGCTCCCTGCCGACAATATGACGATGGCCATATATGTCGAGTCGGGCGACTACGATATAGACGCCACGTTGCCCGGTGGCGAGCATATGACCAACTGCAACTGGCTTGAGGGGGACGGCCGGTTTACCGTGTCGCATCCGCGTGTCGACATGACAGTCGAGCGTACCGGACGTCGTGTCGAAGTCAAGGTAAGCCGCTATTATTCCAAACGCGATGAAAGCGTGGAGATTGTATTCTCTACCGAGTACCAGTCGTTTACCGACACCATCAAAATACCCGCATATAATCCTTATGAACTACGCGGGGTAGAATATCAGTTTCAGAGCACTACCCTCTATGATGACATGGGCTCATCGTCGACAATATTCAACGGCAGTATATCCAATCACAGTGACTCTCCGATGAAGTTTCCGTTCATACTTTCCGAGGCCACGATACCGGTATTCTATAAATGCCGGGTAGAGGGGAGTGGTGAAATGTATTTTGATATGGTGAAGGGTGCGGAGTTTCCGATACCTTCGAGCCTCACCGATGACCCGTGGATGTGGAGCTGGGGGCTGCTTGGTGACAGCGCCGATCTCGCTTCCGAAGGAGCCGCGTTGCTTACCCATTATCCGCCTCTTCCTTCCATAGATTCTATCCCGCCGCATACTACTTCACAGATACGACTCGCGTCAGACAATGAGCTGATGCAGTTTGTCGCCATACTTGACATATACAATGCGCATACCTCGCAGTCTCACCAAGTATATATGTGGCTATCGATTGATATTCCGTTTGACTACACCGTTTCCCGCAATGATATTCCGCTTGAATAGATATATTAATGTACGCGCTGTGGCTATTGCCGTCATGATGATGATGACGGCGGCGCTGCATGTTGTGGCACAGAGTCCTGCAGCCGGCGATACATGCCGTTGCAATGGCGTGTCGAGCGAGCTGTCGATAGCCGCGACACCATCACTGGTGCTCCGCTCCAATCCTTTCCTACGTGGACATAACCAATTGTGGAAGCCGGTGTCGGCATCATTCTCCGGGCGTCTGCAATATGCCATGCGTTTTGCTCCTGATTCGGAGTACGGGCGTCTGTATCCCTATGCATGGCAGGGTATCGGGCTTGGCGTCACATCATTCTCGGCCTCCGGAGTTCTTGGTTCGCCGGTGGCTCTGTATGTACTGCAGGGGAGCCGTATCGCTTCGGTCACACAGCGTCTGGCCTTCGACTACGAATGGAATTTCGGAGCATCTTTCGGCTGGAAGCATTCGTCGTCGACCGATGCGGCCGACCGTCTGCTCTACGGTGTCGGTTCGTCGGTCAATGCCTATATCGGTCTGGCGTTCATGCTGTCGTATGAGGCTACACCCAGGCTCACATTGCGTTTTGGTCCCGAGATAGCCCATTATTCCAATGGCAATACCTCACTGCCAAATCCGGGTGTCAATCGTGTGGGATTACGCCTGTCGGCCACATATCGCCTGCATGGTATCAGACCGCGCAGTCTCTCGGCCGACTGGAGCGGATTTCGTCCGGGCATGTCGTATGACATCACTTTGTGGGGCGCATGGCGCAAATGGGGCTACAGTCCCTCGGTCAACGAACCGTATACCGGCTCGGGAGCGCTTGAGGTGCCGGGACGCTGGCTTGTAGGAGGGTTGAGTTTTAATCCGCTCTACCGTTTCAATCCGGTGGTGGCGGCCGGTGCCGCTGTCGATCTCCTGTATGACGACGGAGCCAATCTGTCGGCCCATTTCGAGCCATCCTCGCCATTTGATTCGCCACGCTTTTACCGCCAGCCGCTAAGTGAGCGTATCATGGGTGGGGTGTCGCTGCGTGTAGAGATTTCCATGCCCATATTTTCGGTCAATATAGGCATCGGCCACAGCGTGTATGCGCCGACACCACGGCGGCACGACACGGTATATTATCCCTCGGACGATGACCGTCTGAGTGCCGTCAAGTCTGACCTTCGCGGATTTTATCAGATGTTCAATCTCAAGACACGCCTCTACCACGGCCTCTACCTCAATACCGGCTACCGGCTGGTTGACTTCTCCAAATCCGGCAACCTCATGCTAGGCCTCGGCTACACCTGGCGCTGAACAAATCTCAAAAATTATTGGTAAGTTGCATCAGATACCAATTTATTGAAAATGGGAGTCGTTAAACTCAATACAACCAAGGCTGTGCTTGCCGAGACAGACAAACAGGGAAAATGGTTGGCTCAACAACTTAGCAAAGACCCCACAACGTTCTCTAAATGGTGCACCAATATCCAAATCTTGCATCGTCAGTCGTTCTTATAAAGTTCGTACATATCCGAAATCCAACCCTTCATCGCCTTGCGAAGAGAAGCCGGACTTATGACTTCTATCATAGACCCTACATGGAGCAACTTCATTATGAAGTCATACGTCGGCGATAGGTACAACTCAAAATCAGCATATTCGCCGTAGTCCTCAATAAGTCGCTGACTATGATGAAGAGGTAGTGATTTCAAGTAATGTTTGTGGTTTTCGTTGGTACGAATGACTATTCTTTCGGGCTTGACATCGTAGCCGATGACTACACCGAATTTAGTTGCGAAATACTCTGTGGCATCAAAATCTTTTGGTAACTTGAAGAGTGTTTCTGTTGGTTCTACGTTCTCCATACGGTCAAGACCGTAAATCTTTATTTCATCACGGTTGTTGTGACCGAGCACATACCAACGGTTATCAAACAGTTTCACACAATACGGCTCAATGGGAAAGCTGTAACTATGCTCCTTCTTGAACGGACGGTATGAGATATTCACGACCCGGTTCTCTTTCATCGCTTCCAAGATGGTGGTAAGGTGGTCACGCCCGGACGGAATTTCGTCAACCAATATACGGCCTTTCAGTGAAAGGTTCTCACCAATAATATTACCGACGGCAAATGAATCAAGCATCCACTTTTTGAGCTTATCCTCGTCAATATCCTCCGGATTAGAGATATAGTAAAGATAACCACCAACTTTCTGACAGTCAATCATAATGCTGAACTGCTCATAGATTGCATCGCGCCAACGGTTGAATGTGGCACGATGAAGTCCTTGTCCGTCACTGAAATCTTTGTTTCGCGACCAGCGGTCGGAAAGATCCTTATGCGAAATCTTCCCGGCACGGCGGATTGTATCAATCAGCCAAGTGTATTTTTGCAGTTGGTTCATGATTCACTAAACCTTATCGGACATTTTTCGTCATTTTCAGCGATATTCTTTACATATTGAATGAAATTTGAAAATTCATTCAAAAGAGAAGTCTCACCGATATAGTTCCAACATGTCCAGATGTCTTCTTCTCCATAATTTTCCTTACCAAATCTCTTAAATATTCGATTTAGGTAATTTATCTCTGCTTTGTTCAAAGATGCTGTTTCAAACGCAAATCCTATATATTCCTTATCGTCATAGCCATAAGCAATATAACCACACTTGCCATTGATTGATATGCTTACGCCAAAGTTTTGCTGATCATATCCAAAGTCGGCCAAATCTATTAGTTCTAAATCTGATTTGGCTAACTCAGTTTGTATATGGGTGGCTTCTTGTCTGACAGAATAAGTTCCTCTGAGCTCGTTGACTGCATCAATGAGTTGTTGAAGATTCTCAGAGGCCTCTGAAAGTGATTCTATACGCTGGGAAAAATCCGCATCATTGTCATCGGATAAGCCTTTAAGTATATTTTCAGTTATCACGGTCTTTATACGTTGTCTCATATGTTGAAATTTGTCAGTTAGAAAAAAATATTCTTCTAAATAGTCCTGGTATTGATGTAATGCACTAATTAGATATTTTTCACTATTAGGAATTATTGTCGATAACTCCTTTATCCATGCATAAATATCATGAGCATAATCTCTTACAATAATGTTATCCTCAATTATTTTAGAAATTCGATTTACATTTTCACCGTTTTCCGTCAGTGAAAAATTGGTAGGCTTTTCATGATGATTTGAATTTAGGTATAAAACCCTAATCTGCTCTTCTCGATAGCCTGCTTCTAAAGCCAATTGCACATATCTAAAGATTTGTCCGGGCTGTTCTACGGCGTCGTTGACTTTATTCTCAATGATAACGCAAATATCTCTATCATAGATAGAAACGTCAATTCGGTCTTGTTCTGCTTTACGAACACTTTTAGAAAGTACTCGTACTTTATCAATGCCCATAATTGATTTCATAAATGAATCGAGTACAGTCTGATGTCGAATAAGATATTGAAGTATTGAGCTGTGAGCGGTTTCCTTCAATTTACCGACAGCAGAAATCGTAATGACATTGATATGTAATGGCATTTTTGACAATTCCTCTTCCCGAATATCTCCTACTTCTGTTGACATTTGCAACAAATTGATATTCATGAGGTCTTCTGATTGCGTGAGTTCCTTTAGAACCGGTAAGAATTTCTTGAACTTGTCCATAATCATCTGTAAAGATAATGAATAGTTTTCATACTTATAGTAAATTGTTGTCGGTTTTATATGTTTCACAAAATATGCAAGGTGCATCGAGCGATGTCCACTGTAATTTCTTTACCTCTTTCTCTATCCACAAAAGTTCTATATTATTCTCTTTACGCAGTTCTACTGTTGCCTTCAGTAAAGTGATGATTTTTGGTAGTCGGGTTCTAATCTCGTCCCATTTTCCATCAATGTGAAACGCTGACACATAAGCCACTCGGAGATAAAGACGCACATATTGTCTGTCTTCGTAATGGTAAATGATAAATTCATTTTCCCAGCCAAGATCTTTTAGGATAATAGCAGCATCTGCCATTAACTCTTCAGCTTTTGAGCTTAATGTGTGGAGAAAGTTTCCGATATAAAATGGCATAATTATATCTTTCCTGTTATTAAACCCTTTATAATCAATCAAATTCATTTTGATGCCTTGAAGTTAAAGATTGGACGAATGATAGTGTCAATATTGACTGTTTCACCGATGTTGGCAATGATTTCCTCTGCCGGTTTATAGACCATAGGCGACTCGTCACGGGTGAAGTCGTTGATCGACTCCGAATAGATACCCTGCATGGATGCCTCGAAGTCTTCCATCGTAATTTTCTCGTATGCCTGAGTGCGACTCAAAACTCGCCCTGCTCCATGAGGCGCCGAACAGTTCCAGTCCGGATTGCCCTTGCCGGTGCATAGCAATGAACCGTCACGCATATTCAGAGGAATGATGCAACGCTCACCATCGGCAGCCGAGATAGAGCCCTTACGGATGATATTATCATCGCTGATATAATTATGGACGGATTCAAATTCCTCTTTTACCTCCACGCCAGGGAAGAACCGCATAAGCAACAGTGATATAAGTTTACGGTTGAGTACAGCCCATCGCTGGCAGAGATGCATATCGTGGAGATAGTGCTCACGCCCTTCACCTTCAACATAGCATAAATCAGCGGGCAGATTCGGCTCGGCGTCCTGATGTTCCTTACGCAGTTTCTTTATGACACTCTGCAATTCAGACCGATGACCTGCTGCCTTGTATTCCTCAATGGTACGTTTGATTGTTTCTTCCAACTCATCGGCTCCGTCGGTAAGATGTTTCACTGCTTTTGCCTGATAGATGTCAGCGATCTGCTTGCCGAGGTTGCGTGAACCGGTATGGATAACAAGATAAACATTGTCCTCATCGTCCTTGTCAAGTTCGATAAAATGGTTGCCACCGCCGAGCGACCCGATAGCCTTGTTGATACGACCGGAGTCTTTTATCTCACGGTAGCAGTAAAGTTCGGTTACAAGTTGCTTAGCCTCACGGTAAATCTCCATTTCCTCTCCGACAAGGGGCTTGAAGCCACGCTTATCCTCACGAACCCACATACCGGAGGGCACATTGCCGAGAATATGCTCGTGGAATGCATGAAAGTCAATCTCGGAGAGTTTGCCAAGATTGAGGATGCGCATACCGCAACCAATGTCAACACCTACTATATTGGGAATTACCTTGTCTCCGAGATCGCCTGTGAATCCTATGACGCAACCGGCACCGGCGTGTACGTCGGGCATGATGCGTATTTTCTTATCTGAAAACACGTCAATCGAAAGCAGTTCCTTAATCTGTTCCAGGGCCTTCTCCTCGATGTTATCCGTAAATATCTTTACGTCATGTCCTTCTATTGCGATGGGTATTGATGGCTTTGTCACCGCGCACCGGCTTTCAGCCGACATGCACTTCAATCCCATATGCGAATCTTCATTTGTCTTCATATTCTGATGTTTTTAATATTTCTATGCAACGACGGAGTCCTCGTGAGTCAGCCGAGAGCATATGTCGGCAATGCCGATACGCGGTGGCTTGCCACTCGGACTGACCGCAAAGTTAGATTGTTGTTGCGCAGTCATTTTGCGCACTGCGATTTTATTACGACATTTTTTCATGAGCGCAAAATTACACCAATGGTGGCGCATTTTGCGGTACAGGACAATGAATAACAAAAAACAAATCCTGTATCCTGCAATTCGGGAGCGGAACTCCGGAGGCGCACTGATTTCGGCATGGCCGCCGTTGCTGAGGATGAGTCGCTCCAGTTCATTGTTTATAACCACCTTTAGCGATAACTGAATTGAGCCGTCGCGGAAACGTTGCTCAACCTTCTGTGATTTATGAAATGGCTTTGACTCAACGTAAGGTGCCTGTTGTCGATCAATCTTGATAACTACACGCCGTGCCTTGTCATGTATTCCCTTAGTCACACCGATTGTATCATCAAAGAAGTGTTCCGGATCAAAATCAACACATTTCTTAAACGGATGCTCCTTGTCAACAGTAACAGACTGAATACGGTCGAGAGCAAAGATATTGACCTGCGGTACGTGGTTGGAGGCTTTCTCTCCAATTAGAAACCATCGGTTGCGATACTCCTTCAATAAATATGGATACACAACCAATGCCTTCGACTGTCGGGCCTTGAACGACTGATATTCGATAATGATAGTCTGCTGTTTGTGCACAGCATAGTATATGTCGCCTATGAGTTTTACTTCTTTATATCCTGCGACATGCTCCATGGCCATAGCCGGAACCGACATGCCCGTATGCCGCGGAATCTGCTCGTTGAGCTTGCTTATTGTGTCGATAGATGAAGCCAACTGCGGAAATCCCTGCAACTGTCGCCAATAATCAGATATTTTTCGTAAAAATAGCAATTTTTTCAATAGTGCGCAAATCCATTGCGCACATACATCTCAACTTTGCGGTGAATATGGATGGTAAGCCACCGTGTACCGACAAAGCTGACATGCGCTTTCAGTTCACTCGCGAGGGCTTCGCCGTTGCAGCAAACACAGAACTATATGATAATTACAGGAAAAACGACATCGGCTGAGATTTTCACCGATAATATAGAGCAGTCGGCACTCGACTGGGTAACTGAATTGTGCGACCATCCGGCAATGGAAGGCGTGCCTATCGTGCAAATGCCCGACGTTCACGCCGGCAATTCATGTAATGTTGGCACAGCCTATCCGATAGGAATGTATGTCAATCCCGACCATGTAGGTGTTGATATTGGTTGCACTATCTCGATGCACCGTCTTTCGTGTGCTGTCAATCCCGACGACTTTCCGTTGCTCGACCATCGCATTCGCGAGGCAATCCCGACAGGAACAGAGATTTGTCAGAAGAACTCACTCAATGAGAAAGAGCTGTTTCGCTTTCTGAATTCTCAATATCAGAAGGCCCGCTCGGCGGCTCCCGAACTTATCAATGAGGCGCCTCGCATAGATGCACGATTCATCACAGACTTCTGCCGCCGCATCAAACTTCAGGAGGGCATCTTCTACAAAAGTCTCGGCACGCTCGGAGGCGGAAACCATTTCATTGAGTATGGAGAAGACGCCGAATCCGGAGACACTTGGCTGACCATTCACTGTGGCTCGCGAAATCTTGGAGTGAAGGTAGCCAACCATTGGCGCAATATAGCCCGGAATCCTAAACGGGCAAAATACATCGGCTGCCTTTGGGGCGATGCACTGTGTGGCTATCTCTCAGATATGATTATAGCCCAGGCCTATGCACTCTATAATCATCAGATTATCCGTGACCGCATTTTCGCCATTCTCAAAAAACTATGTAAGGCCAAATGCACCGAATCTATCTTTACCATACATAATTATATTTCAGTAAGCGATGAAATGCCAATGTTGCGAAAAGGTGCGATTGACGCTTCCGAAGGTCGTAAAGTGGCAATCCCGTTCAATATGTGCGACGGCATTGCTATCTGCATCGGGAAAGGAAATACTCAGTGGCTCTATACCGCTCCTCATGGTGCCGGACGCATCATGAGCCGCGCCCAAGCCAAAAAACAAATTTCAATGGACGATTTTCAGGCTTCAATGACAGGAATCTATTCATCATCGATCTGCACAGGCACACTTGATGAATCTCCGATGGCCTACAAACCCACCGGGGAGATACTCGAACTTATCCGGCCGACAGTAGAGGTAGTCGCCATGATAAAACCTAAACTCAATATCAAAGACAACGGAGAATGAAACACTATATACAAATAACAGCCGGACGCGGGCCGGTGGAATGTGCCAGAGCCGTCACACTCGTGGCGCGTGAACTGCTCAAAGTAATTCCCAATCTGCGACTCACAGATAGTGAACCTCACAATCAGGTTGATGGTTGCTTCATGTCTATGACATTTGCTTCTGACGTAATAATCCCACAGTCTATCGTCAATGAATGGCAGGGTACGATACTCTGGCGCTCTACCAGGAATCCCTATCGCCCGGTGCATAAGCGCAGCAACTGGTTTGTTGGCGTCCACTTCTTCGATGAGGTTGAACTGCCGCAGATTGATGAATCAGACATCGTTTATGAAACCTGCCGTTCGGGAGGCAAAGGAGGTCAGAACGTCAACAAAGTAGAGACCGCAGTGCGGGCAACTCATACCCCGACCGGACTATCGGTGAAATGCTCTGACGAACGCTCCCAATCGCAGAACAAGTCTCTTGCAAGAGAGCGACTCCTGCTAAAACTACGTCAGCAAAACGATAAAGCCGTAGCCGACTCGCAAGCGCGTCAATGGAGCAACCACGACACTCTTGAACGTGGCAACCCCGTCAGAAAATTTTCAGGTTCATTGTAAATTTTATGTGCTGTATCGGCTTTTGATACAAGCGGGGCGTAATTTTGTACCGTAAATCAAAGACAATTTAAGCAATGAGAGAATTAGACCTTCATAAAGCAAAAACCGCTGACAAATCAAAACAGAAGAATGAGGCTAAGAATGCTAAACCCAAAAGCGTTTTGGAGTCGTTTGAGTATATCGTTGAACTTGCCGAAGATTCTAATCTCGACAAGGAATTTTTGGAGAAAGCCTCGACTCATATAAAATATGCAGCCCGCAAATTGAAACTAACTGCCATGCAGGTGGTCTTACTCGCCATGTTCGTTGACAGAAGCGAGGATAGCCGCATCATGATCTCAGAAATTGCCAAGTATGCCGGTTGTCGCACTACCAAGATACTGCGACTTTCCGACGACATAGATATTCTTGAATCCAAGCACTATCTTCGTGCATCCCGGTGTCGTAAATCGTTAAGCTACCGTGTTCCCGGAGCCGTTCTGAAATCCTTGCGCAAGAATCAGCCATACATTCATGAAGAAGAGCCTGTGGCTGATACTCAGACTTTCTTTGATAGATTCGACAAACTAATGAACGAGAAAGATGATGATGAACTGACCCACGATTCCTTGATGGAGCAGACAATGGAAATGCTTGTGGAAATCAAGGGTACCAAGTTTGCCACGGAGTTGCGTCGTTGTGGTTTTGGCGATGAAGACACTCTGTTGTTTGTCTTTATGGCTCATTTGTTTGTGGAAAATAGCGATGACAATATCGGGTTCCATGACATTGACGACATATTCGACGACAATGAAATTCCGAGTTGGGTAAAACGGGAATTTCGCACCCGTGAATCAGAACTCTTTGATAAGGAGCTTATAGAGAATGTCAATGAAGACGGCATGGCTCGTTCTGATGCCTTCAAACTGACTGATAAAGCTAAAGAGGAACTCCTTTGCGAGCTTAATATCAACGAAGTTGGCAAATCTGTCAAAGGACTTATAAAAGCGGAGACTCTTGCAGAAAAGAATCTTGTATACAACACTTCTGAATGTGACCAGATAACGGAACTGTCATCCATACTTTCAGAAAGCCGATTCAATGAAGTGCAGAGCCGCCTTCGCACAGCAGGCATGAGGCCCGGATTCTGCTGTATCTTCTACGGCGCTCCCGGCACAGGTAAGACTGAGACTGTCTATCAGATTGCACGGCAGACCGGTCGTGACATCATGCGCGTAGATGTCGATAAGATTAAAAGTTGCTGGGTAGGAGAAAGCGAGAAAAACATCAAGGCTCTTTTTGACCGCTACCGCAACATCTGCATGAACTCAAAGCTCGCACCGATACTTCTTTTCAATGAGGCTGATGCCGTGTTGGGTGTCAGAATGGAGGGCGCGGCAAGAGCAGTTGACAAGATGGAGAATTCCATACAGAACATAATACTTCAGGAAATGGAAACCCTCGAAGGCATTATGATAGCCACCACCAATCTGACCACCAATCTTGACAAAGCATTTGAACGTAGATTCCTTTACAAAATACGTTTCGACAAACCATCTGTCGAATCACGTGCAAAGATTTGGCAGACAATGCTTCCTGATCTTTCGGAACACGATGCTCAGACTCTTGCGTCACAATTCGACCTCTCAGGTGGCGAAATAGAAAATATCGCACGCAAACATTCGGTCAATGCAATTCTTAAAGGCAATGATTCTATTGATGTTCAGGAGATAATAAACTCATGTCGACATGAAAGACTATCTCAGAACAATTGCCCCAAAATAGGTTTCTAATATTTATAACACACAAAAACTCCCGCATAATCAACATGAATTATACGGGAGTTGTATTTAACGTGAAGAATCCAAATAGAAACGCACAGTTTTTATGTTGCAGTTCGCTGAATAAAGGTATTGTAGAGTCCAACAGCAAATGTCGGTTAACTTTGCATTTGCTGTTGGACTCTACACGTTCTATTTCACCGGTCTTGTCGGAGATTTTGCCTGTGCGTCAATCTTTGATA
>ERZ777305.1013-NODE-1013-length-39554-cov-4.474822_pt1 | contig 39554 bp, 45 predicted proteins | sample MGYA00374965_ERZ777305 | MGnify/ENA primary metagenome ERZ777305 (study PRJEB29328, sample SAMD00013331) | mouse gut metagenome | study: EMG produced TPA metagenomics assembly of the Metagenome analysis of fecal microbiota from mouse which was promoted... | reverse complement strand
GTGACACTATTGACTTCCGTTAAAGACTTCTTTGATAATTTAAAGGAAGTATTAAATGGTGAATGGGCTGAATATAGGCAAAAGCTTAGGGATATAACAAAACAAGAGGGATTCCCTTATAATGTTGAATTTCCTAAGAAGCCTGAGGAATAGTGAGGAGGATAATTTATGAATATTCTAAGTGCAATTAAGGTAGGCTTAACCGCTGTTATTACTTGGATAGGTTGGTTAGTTGGAGGATATGATACTATGATGGTGACATTATTGTTATTTATGTGTGCCGATTATATATCAGGTATCTTATGTGGTATATCTAATAAAGAATTATCAAGTGAAGTAGGATTCAAAGGAATTGCAAAAAAGATTATGATTCTTTTATTAGTAGGAGCAACTAATTTACTGGGGCAAGCTACAGGTATTGAGGGATTACGATATATTGTTATCTCTTTTTATTTGGCTAACGAGGGTATCTCTATTATAGAAAATGCTTCTATATTAGGATTACCTGTACCACAAAAGATTAAAGATGTACTAGAACAACTAAAAAACACATCAAACGAAAAATAAATAATTGATAAGAAAGAGGGCTAGAGATAGCTCTCTTTTTTATATAAATTTTTTTCATTGAAAAGGAGGAATAGAAATGGAAGAAAAAGAAGTAGTTGTTGAAGAAACAACAAATGAAGAAGTCGAAGAATTGGAAGTACAAACAACTTTCAATGAAGATGGTATTGATATTTTAGTAGAGGACGGTGAAGTTGAAAATGAATATAAGAACGACTAAACCGGGAGCTGGCAATAAGTTTTATATTACGAAGTCTAAAGGCGGATATTCTAGTTGCATACAGGGAAGTCCAACTGATAGTCAATGTAATGTATTAGCTAATTGCGTTGGTTATGCTTGCGGAAGATTTAATGAAATTATTGGAAGTATGAAATATCCATCATTAAATTGTAATGCTGAAAATTTTATAGAAAGAGCTAGAAATACTTATGGCTTAGAAATATCTCCAGTACCAACTCTAGGAGGTATTATGGTATGGCAAAAAGGTGCTACACTAAGCGGAAACGATGGTGCAGGTCATGTGGCTGTTGTTGAAAAAATTATAGATAGCAATACTATTTATACAAGTGAATCAGGCTATGGCTCAAGTGCTTTTTGGAATAGTACAAGAAGAAATAGTAATGGTAGATGGGGATTAGGTAGCGGATATACCTTTAGAGGTTGTATTGTGAATCCAGCAATAGGAAAAATCACAGCACCTACTACTAATACTAGCAATACTGATATAGCTAATAAGTCAGTAGATGAGTTAGCTAAAGAAGTTATAGCTGGTAAATATGGAAATGGTGACACTCGTAAAAATGCTCTAGGCTCAAGATATAGTGAAGTACAAGCTAAAGTAAATGAGATGTTAGCTGGTAATAGTAAACCATCAACACCAACTCCAGCACCAAAACCACAAGTAGATATTCTTGAATTAGTTAAGAAAACTATTAGAGGTGACTTTGGTAATGGAGAAGCTCGTAGAAAAGCTTTAGGCTCTAACTATGATGAAGTACAAAGACAAGTAAATCTTAACCTTAAAAATGGTTTAACTAGATGGGATAATATAAAATTGTTTTAAAATTAAAAGAGGCTAGCCTTAATTGGTTAGCTTCTTTTTTTTTGCTCTAATTTAAAGATATAGTCTTGACCGAATGTTTTTATAAATTCTTCTTTAGTATGTGTTTTTAAATATTCTTTTTCAAACATAACTTTATAAAATAAATTAAACATAATATCATTGTGGAATACATCGTGACACTTTTTACAAAAAGGACATACCATACCAAGTCTAATAGATATTTGACGATATGCTCCCTCAAAAACTTCATTCTTTTCTATACCTATTTTAGAGCCACAATTACAACATTTAGTTAAATCAGGATAGATTATACTAAATCTTTCTTTTTCTCTCTTAGCTTGCTTGTTTGTGCGTGATTTGAGCGTCTTTTGTTCTTTATATTCAATAACATCACACTCTTTGCAAAATAATGGAACTTCTTTTTTATATTTTATACAATATCCATATTTGATTCCTTTTTTACTTCTTATTCTATGATTCTTACATTTCATATTTAGACCTCATTTCTAGGTACTAAATAGTGACTAAGAACTTGGAAATTTATTACTTTATTGTACTTTACATAACATCAAATGGCTTATAATTACAATAAATAACGGAGTATAGCTTTTATCCTACTTTTATGGTAATAAATTGGTTAAAAAAACTATGAATATCTATTTCATAGCTTTGTACTTTTCAAATATAGCCTTTCTTTCTTTAGGATTATGCGTAGAAAGAAGCTCATTTCTAAGAGCTACATTAGTTATCTCAGATAACTTTTCCGTTCCCTCACTATAGAAGTGGGAAATCTTGCCATCTAGACGCATCTTGTATGAGTATGATTCAATTTCAATGAAGGCCTTTGGTAAATCAGGTCTTCTAACTAGACAATTCTTATATTTTTGAATTATAGTACCGTCGGGAAGAGATTCCATCTCTTTATTTAAAGAATCAAGTTCCTCGAGAAAATCTACAGTTTGTTCTTCACAATAATCATTGACATTGACGGGAACACTGAATAATAATATAGCCGTATCTTTATACTTGTCAATAAAATCATCTAAGTCATGAATATTCTTAAAGTAATTCTTTAAAAGAAGAACCGTTATAACGACTTTTGATTTTTTAAAATCCGTTGGTTTAGGCATTTCCTGTTTATAATACGAAATAAAGATATAGTCAACCATTCCATCGAGAGATAAAACTCTTTCTTTAAAATCATAGTTAGTATAAAGAGCTAATTTATAATTATTTGCATGAATAGCATCGGCAATTTCTAAAATTTCCGGATGAAGAGTTGGTTCTCCTCCCGAAATAGCAAAAGTTTCGATGCCTTTGTCTTTGGCAAAATCAATGGCTTTATTAACATAATTTAAGGATATATATTTGCCATTGCCACTACTAGAATTTTTCTTGGCAATACAAAAAGGACATTGACGATTACATTCATTAGTACCGATTATATTTATGTGTTTAGTTGTTTTATAAAATTTTAAAAAGTCTTCATCCATAACTCTTTCTCCAGTTGTTTTTTTCAGCTCTTTTAGTATTTTATCATAATTTTGCTATAATGTATCAAAATGTTTTAAGTTATGCTAAAATTAGTTATATGAAAGAGGGAAATCCCATGAAGTTTTACTTAGAAGAACCTAGTATAGATAGAAAAGAAGAGGCTTTAGAATATCTCGATGAGATGGTTGAATATAATTCAGATATAAATGGCTCTGGTGGCATGGATCAATGTTTATATGGTATGACTTATGAAGATTGGCTTATCAGACTAGATAATATCAAAAATGAAGAATTTGCCAACAGTGTAGGAAGATGCCCAGGTGCGACATTCTTTCTAATTAGAGAAGACGATAACAAAATAATTGGCATGTTAAATATCCGTTATAATTTAACCGAGGAAATGTTAAAATTTGCCGGACACATTGGATATGGCATTCGACCAACGGAGAGACGAAATGGCTACAATAAAATCAATTTATATTTGGGACTTAAGAAAGCTAAAGAGGATTTTAATTTGGATAAAGTAATGCTAGGATGTTCAAAAGATAATCTTGGAAGTGATAAAACAATTCAAGATTTAGGTGGAGAACTTGAAAGATGTGAGCTTGATCCTCAAGATGGTGAATTAACCAATGTTTACTGGATAGATGTCGCTAAATCATTAGAGGAATACAAAGATGTCTATATGGGATATATTTCTGATAGGGAAAAATTCCCTAGTAGATAACTAATTAAAAAGGGAAGTGAATTTTATGTGGCTACTTTATGTAGGTCTATATGTGGTTTTTGCCATTGGCTATAATCAATTTTATAAAGTTGTCTTAAAGACGACAAAAGGTGATGGAGCATTAACTGCCCTTATTCAAATTGTTGGAGGATTAACAGCACTATTCTTTTCCGTCTTCTTTGAATATAAATTTCCAACTGATTGGAAAATATATTTGTTATTGGGAATTGCCTGTGTTTTTTATGCACTATCGGATCGAATTAACACAAGTGTGAGAAGTGGGATAGAGGCATCGACATTTAGCATCATAAAACAATTATCGACAGTCTTTATGATTATTGCAGGCTTATTATTTTTTAAGGAAAAATTTGTCTTAAAGAAGATTATCGGGGCAATATTGATAATATTTAGTAACATCTTAATATTTTATCAAAGAGGAAATCAAAAATTAGATAAATATGTATTTTTAGGAATATGCTCAAGTATAATTTCATCTATTGCTCTATTTTTAGATGTTAATAACTCTAATAATTTCAACTTTGCTTTTTATGCGGCCATTACACTATTGATGCCAGCATTAATTATCATTTGTGGCGAGAGAATAAAAATATCTAATATAAAGGGAAAAATTAATAAAAGTAATTGGAAGCCAATATTATTGACGGGAGTATTTTGTGGTTTAACATTAGTAAGTCAGTTAAGAGCTTATCAACTAGGAGAGGCCACATCTGTTGCGCCTTTATGTGCCTTGACGGTTATTGGCAATGTCATTGTCGGTTATATATTTTTAGGTGAACGAAATAACTTATTGAAAAAAATCATAGCAGCCTGTCTAATTATATTAAGCGTTATTTTAATAAAAGGTTGATAAAAAATCCAAGAAATGCTAGTATAACATCTAAAAAGAGGGGATACTATGATTTCTTTGGAATATTTAGCATTTGAAGTTACAAGATTGTGTAACGAATTTTGCAAGATGTGTATGCGTGGAGAAGCTGAAGATGTAAATATGACAGAAGATATTGTCAATCATGTTTTATTAGACAATTATATCCAAGATATAGATACGCTCATGTTTACAGGTGGGGAACCAACCTTAAATGAAAAAATAATTTGCTATATAGTGGAGTTAATTATGAAACATAAAATACCTGTTCGTCATCTTTCCATAGTAACAAATGCTAAAAAGTTTCCCCAAGATACTTTAGAAGCTTTTACTGATTATCAAAGATATGCTCAAATTAACAATTTAAAATGCAATATAACTATAAATTTCTCCAATGATGTCTTTCACGAAAAATATCCAGAGATCATTAGCGAGTATCAAAGCAAATATCCCCAATTTCAGTATGAATTTAAGGGACTAGATTTCATTTGGAAAACTGGACGAGCAGAATATGGTGATAACTTTGAGTATAAGATTATTCCTATGTACATTCAAACAATCATGGGTTATCTATGGGTTATGAATACTTTATATGTTACAGCAAAGGGTAACTATGAAACCATGGGAGATGGCATGTATAAAGATATGGATAGAATCAATATGGGTTCCGTCTACGATAGATCACTTATTGATTTGATAGAAAATCATGGCATTATAACAAATACTTCCGAAGAAGAATTTAAAAGACTATTATATGCAGCTAGAAGTTTTAAATAGATTTTAATAAACAACTATTTTAAAATTTATGTGCGTTTGACTTTTCATCCTTTGTAGAGACAATAGACATTTTAAGTTTTGTCAATTGTTCAATTTGCATCTCTCGCAATTTTTGATTGGCAATTTTGTCAAATTCAGGAATGCGGCAATCACGTATTTGTATCTTTGCCTGATTAGAAGAAAAACTACCTTCAACTTCTAAAGCTATAAGGAAAAATTCCCTTAGTAATATTTTATATGGCGTTCTTCCATCGTAAAATGTTTCCAAAAGAAATCTCTTATTAGATGGAGTAATAGTTAATATTGAAGATGAACCATATTTCGTATCAAGGCATATAACAGTAAAAACATCATCGATAAATCTAAGATATTCTTCATCGGACATTTTTGGTTCATTATTAGCTCCTAATTTTGCTACGCTATTTTCTAAGGAAATTTTACCTGTTCCTATTTCGTAATCTTTTTCTGAAATAATAAGTCCATTTTTTATAATGCCTTCTATTTTCCTTTTTTCTGTGTGGTGAATTCCAATATCATATCTATCTGGCAAATTTCTTACTTCAAGTAAAATATTTTTGACCTTGTCATAAGTTTCTGGATAAAGTATTTTTAATTCATTAATGTCTTTTAAGTTAGTAGCATCATATATATCTTTTCTCATTTTAATTCCTCGTTTTAATTAAAAGTTTTATATGTTTAATTTTATCAAATTATTGTATTAAATAAAAGAAATAAATAGATGTGTTTATTGAAATGTGTCAAAGTTTTTTGATACAATATTATTATTAAAATATGAAAAATTAATAAAATATTTTTATTAATCTATTTTTGTGATTGAGGAGAAAAGAATGAAAAATATTTATTTTATTGGAGGATCTCCATGTGCTGGCAAGAGCACCATAAGTGAAATAATTGCTAAAAAATATGATTTATATTATTTTAAAGTTGATGATTATTTAGAAAAATATATGCAATTGGCAGCAAATAATAATAAGCCATTATGTAAGAAAAACTTGTCTCTTGATTCTGATGGGATATGGATGCGTGATCCTAAGCTTCAGGCAAATGAAGAGTTTGGTATCTATAAAGAAATATTTGATATTTTAATAAACGACTTAGAAAAAATTGATTGCAACAAGCCTATTATTACTGAAGGATGTGCCTATATTCCTACTTTAATGAAAAATTTAGGAATTGCTACAACTAGATATTTATCGATTATTCCGACAAAGGAATTTCAAATATCGCATTACCAAAAAAGATTCTGGGTACCTGATGTATTAAAAAATTGCTCTAATAAAGATAAGGCATTTAAGAATTGGATGGAAAGAGATCATTTATTTGCTCTAGAAATAAAAAAGCAATGTGATAAAGAAAATTATAAAGTTATTATTAATGACGGAAATATTAGCATAGATAAGATGATAAATGAAGTTATTAAGCATTTTAAAATAGATTAAATAAAAATTTTTGATAATAAAAGTCGTTTGCATTTTTATACAAAATATATTATAATCAAGTCAGTTAATTAAAAAGCGATTCATTCGAAGTAATTATTTTAAAATATTTTGTAGAGAACTTATGGTTGGTGAAAATAAGTAAAATTAAAATAATGAATTACAGATGATGATTTTAAATCGGTTAGATACCGTTATCAACAAGAGGTAATAAACTATTATTACAAATAAAGGTGGTACCACGAGCAAATTCGTCCTTTGGGGATGCTTTGCTCGTTTTTTATTTCGAGGAGGTGGTTTGTATGGATGAGTATTATTACTATTATTGCTTTGATGATTGTAATTTAATTAGCTATACAAAAAACAAGAGAGGAATAAAAAAATATGGAAAAGAAATTATTTGATATATTAAAGGAAAGAGGATATGTAAAAGATTTAACTCACGAAAGAGAAATTATTGATTTAGTCAATGGAGAACCTTTTGTCTTCTATTTGGGAATAGACCCAACAGCTGACAGTCTTCATATTGGGCATTTTTTTGCCTTAACCATGTTTAGGTGGTTACAAGATTTTGGACATCATGGAATTATACTTATAGGAGGAGCTACTGCTTTAATTGGTGATCCAACAGGAAAAAGTGATATGCGAAAAATGCTTTCCAAAGAAGAAGTTGCGCATAATAAAGCAGAAGTAAAGGAATTAGTTAAAAGGTTTGTAAAAACGGATGGAGATAATCCTGCCATTATTGTCGATAATGCCGATTGGATTTGTGATAAAACTTATGTTGATTTTATGAGAGATATTGGGGTGCATTTTAATGTTAATAATATGTTATCAGCCGATTGTTATAAGAAAAGATTAGAAAATGGGGGATTAACATTTCTTGAAATGGGCTATATGTTAATGCAAGCATTTGACTTTGTTCATTTAAATAAGGAGTTCGGATGTAAGTTACAAATTGGTGGTTCAGATCAATGGGGAAATATTTTAGCAGGTGCTGATCTTTCTCGTAAAATTGGCTTCAGTGAAGGAAAGAAGATTGAGCCATTATTTGGCTTTACTTGTCCACTACTTATCAAAGCCGATGGGGAAAAAATGGGTAAAACAGCTTCAGGAACGTTATGGGTATCAAGAGATAAGACAACGCCATTTGACTTTTTTCAAGCGTGGATGAATTCCTTTGATGAAGATGTTGAAAGAAGCTTATCATTTTTCACAAGAATGGAAATATCCGATATTAAAAAGTTATGTGCAAGGGATATAAGAGAAGCAAAAAAAATACTGGCCTTTGAAGTTACTAAATTAGTTCATGGCGAAGAAGAGGCAATTAAAGCTAGACAAACAGCTGAAGAATTATTTAGTAATAAAGGTATCTCTGAAAATATGCCTTCAATTACCATTTCTAAAGATATATTAGATATCAATATTGTTGATTTACTTATTGAAACCAATTTAGTATCTTCTAAATCGGAAGCCAGAAGATTAATAGAACAAAATGGAATATCTTTAAATCAAGAGAAAGTTAAATCAGTTGAACAATTAGTTACCTCAAATGATTTGCAAGATAGTTCAGTAGTTATCCAAAAGGGTAAAAAAATATTTTTAAAAGTTATTTTTCAATAAATTAAAAAAGGCAAGAATGTAGAAACTTTATTCTATAATTGCCTTTTTTTATTATGGTAGCAAATATTAATTATTTAAAAGTATATCTCTAATTTCTTTCCAGTTATTAACTCTAATAATATTTTGTCTCTTTAATTCTTCATCCGTTAAATCTTTATTATGCCATGCTGTAAAAAGTAACTTTGTTGTTGCTCCTTCGATATTACTTGTTTTATCGTCTATTTTTATATCACAGTTAATTATGGCTTTGTTCACGGCGAATATAAAATTATTAGGGTCAATAAAATCTAATTTTTTATAGAGAAAATTGTATTTATTTTTTAAATTATTTCCAGCAAATTTAATTATCTCTTTCCAAATATAATCAGTACATATATAAATCTCATAGTGTTTACTTAATTCTTTTAATACATCATAGCAATCTGGTAAAAGAGTAGCATTTTCATACATATCCATATCTTTAAATTTGCTGAAGAAATCATCCTTTTTATCGCCTAAAATATCTTGGATGTAATAACTTTTGATGCTTCCATAATTGGGTATATAACCTAAATAATCTTCTAGTATTTGAGTAAAATTACCATAAGTTAATACATCATCCATATCTACCATTATTGATTTCATCTTGCCACCTACATTTTTCTTATCTCATACTCAATAACTTTACAGTTATCATCCAACAAAAATTTTCCTTCAAATAATTCATCTTTGAATAGATATGGTGCAAATTTTTCATTTTGATCAAACTGTTTAATCTTAGATAAATCATCAGTTTTAATCCATTCCAATTGACCTTCTGATGAATCTGAACATAGTTTACCTTCAAATTCACTTGCTGTATAGACAAATATTATTCCCTCATAAGAATCTTTCCAATAGGAAATACCTTGCAACTTTGGATTTATGAGTGTTAAGCCTGTTTCCTCTTTAAATTCTCGTATTATACAATCTAAAGGACTTTCTCCCGTTTCAAATTTTCCTCCAGGAGGAGCATAAACTTGTCCCCATTTTTTAGCAAATTTAATCATTAGTACTTGATTATCTTTTTTTAAATAACATACTGTAGCATTGAGATGCGCAACTCTTTCTTTCATACATACCTCCAGAGTCTTTTCATGCTAAATATTTTACCATATCTAGAACTATTTTTATACCAATTCTAGTATAATTTATCATTTATGTATATAAAAAAATAAAATTGATTGATATAATAAAAATGGTGATAATGTGATAAAAGTATATAAAAGAATCGAAAAAAGTCTCGATAATCCCTTTGGTATATTAGAAGTCGATAATTTAAAAGATTTAAATAAACCATTTTTAATGTGTCTTTCTGCCCATGAGAATTTAGCTAAATCTGTCTTTGGAATGATAAAAATGGGAGCTAATGCTGCAAGAGTAAACACGCCTTTCGAATATGCGGCTGGATTTAAAATAGAGGAGTTTCCGGTTGACTTTTTAGGAGTAACATTTGAAAAAGACGATAAATATCAAAAAAGTTATGAAGAAATAGCCGAATTACTATATTCATTCTTATTAGGTAATGGTTCAAAAAAAATAGATGAAATTAAAAAGAATGCCAGAAGAATAAACTTTATGACATATTGTGATGGCACATTAACGTACGCAAAATTAGAAAAAGTAATAGAAGAAAAAATGGCTGCCGATGGTTTTTCAGAAAGTGACATTAGTGAAATTTTATCCCAAATATCATTGTTAGCTATTGGAACTATGACTGACACTAGTAATTTACATTCAACATCAGTTACAGTTATTGATACCAATGATTCGGAAATATATACAGAAAGATCCACGATATATAAAAAATTATTACAAGAAAAGCAAAAAAAGAGTATGTATGGTAATCTTAGAAATAATAATGCTTTATATATTTTTGAGGGAAGTGGAAAACATTCTTTGAAAGAGTATTTTAAGAATGATAATAGTGCTAAGCCTGCTATTTGCAGTGTAGTATCTCAATTTTTACAAAATTCTATAGATAATGAACAACAAGATAACTTAGATAATATTTCCATTGAGGATGCCTTACAACAATTAAGCATATATGGCGAGGAAGCCGATAATTCACTTTCTTTAATTAGAAAATTAGATGAGGCATTAAGTTATAGTGGAGCTCTCAAGTATACAGTTGACGAAGCAAAAATCAGACATGAACTAGATATTTCGTATCAAAGTGTTCAAAAAATGCGATTGCAATTAGAAGCACTAGAACGCGATAAAAAGCGAAAAGATGAATCTTTGAATCTAATTGTAGACGGAATAAAGCAATATTGCAGCGATACTACTTTTTATCAAATATTAGTATCTTCAAAAATGTGGCAAGCACCTATTGGCAGAAACGTATTTGAAGAGCCAAGTGATAAACAAGTTAGACAAGAATATAGTGAAATGTTATCTAATATGGAGCAAACAGATCAAATGGGACACAACCCTAAAATATAAGATTTTTAATAAAGCAAAGATAAAAATAATAAATTCTATTGTCATTTATTATTAGTTTAGGAGGAAAAATTATGAATTATATAGGCAGTAAACAAATAGAAATTGATCGTTTAGTACTTAAAGCACAAACTATGTAGGAGCAAAAACGATTATGGGAAATTTTAATGATTCCAGAAGTTAATAAATACTATTTAACTGTTCCTTCAAAATTTAGAGAAAAATTATTGGACTGGAATAAACAAGAAGAATATTATAGAGCAGATATGGAACATGCCAATGATCCAAATATATTTAGATGGAGTATCTTTTTAAAGGAAACAGGGGAATGTATAGGTAGAGTTTCCTGTCATGAAAGACAACATGAGGATGAAAGTATTACTAATCCAAGTATAAGAGGCGTTGGATGGTATATAGATCCACATTACCAAGGAAAAGGATATGCAACAGAAGCGGCAACAGCCATGATTGATTATATGTTCGAGGAAGTTGATATCAGTGAAATTATAACAGGCGCTGCTATTTCAAATCCTGCTTCATGGATGATTATGGAAAAACTTGGATTTACTAGACAAAATAAAACACAAATGGTTCAATATACTTATTTAGATGAACCTGTTGAAGACTATTCATACAATATGACAAAAGAACAATGGTTAAATTTTAAAGATCAAAAAAATATAAGGAGAAGATTTTATGCAATTAATACTTTGTGGTGGGGGATCTGGAGAACAAAATAAATTAGCTAATCAAAAACTTAATGAGATTATAGATCATACTAAGCCTATGTTATTCATACCATTAGCTATGGATGAGATTTAACATCCTTATGATGGTTGTTTTGAATGGATACAAGAAGAATTATCAAATGTAAATATCCCAAGTATTGAAATGGTTAGAAGTTTTGAAGAACTTGCTTCTAAAAATTTGCAACATTATGCTGCATTATTTATTGGTGGAGGAAATACTTATAAATTATTATTAGGATTAAAACAAAGTGGTTCTTTTAATAAGATTAGGGATTATATCAATAATAATGGTATTGTAATAGGTAGAAGTGCTGGAGCAGTTATATTTGGTTATGACATAAATATAATTGCAAGTATGGATCAAAATGATGTAAATTTAACAGATACTAAAGGATTTGATATGTTATCAGGAATTTCTGTTTTTCCACACTATACTAACAAAAAATCTAAATTAACTGAAGAAGAAAATGAAGAAAGATTAAATAAATTTACAAAATCAATAATTCATTTTTCCCAATCAGTAGGAGAAGTCATTGCTATTCCAGAAGAAGATGCAATTTATGTAAATAATAGTAGCATTGAATTATTAGGAACTAGACCTTATTTTACATTTAAAAATGGATTAGTAGATAAATTTGAAATAGAAGATACTAAACAAATTAAAAGATGATAAAGAGCATACTTAGCGTCAATATCATCTTTTTTCATTTATCATCTCATTTTTTACAACAAAAAATCTATCTTTCGATAGATTTCTATATTAAACTTGGTATTATTCCAAGTTACTTTCAAATGGAGCAAGTGAAGGGAACTTTATCTATAATTTTTTATGAAAATTACTAGTAAAGATTTAAGAAAAAAATATCACTTTGTATTATACGATAATTTCGATAATATAGTATGCTTAATCGATTCATTCGATGAGCTTACAAATTTTATAGGAATGAAATTATTTCATTTAGTTCAAAAATATAAAAAGAAAGATAGCAACATAGTTGATATCGTTATAGACGGAAAAATATACCAACTTTATGCTTTTGAGGATTAATGAATGGAATCTTTAGTTATTGTTTTAGCAATTATTGCAATTATTCTTCAGGTTGAAGATTTTTAAAATTTGAAAAGTTAATCAAAAAGATTAACTTTTTTTAATTAATTATCGATATAAAAAAAATCGATGTTATAGTGATATTGTAAAAATAGAAGAGAGGAGAAAAAATATGAATATTAAGATTGAAAACAAAGTTTCCGATAAAGGAAAACAATATACTGTTTTACTAATCGAATTAGTACCAGGATATGAAAAATCGGTATTCTTAGACAAAGCAGAAGTAATGCTTTTGCAACAAAACAAGAATACAAATAAGTAACGATTTAAACAACTTAGTTGTTTAAAAATATAGATAGAAAGGATGTAGTTATGGACACAACTACAAAGGTGGCTAAAGCTATGACAGCAGCTCAAATAACAAGCGTAAGTTCTGCATTAACTGACTGTGTTGGTGGAATTGTAGACACTTTCGTTTCATTAGTTCCAATAATTGCTTTAACGGCTGGAGCTATATTTGCAATTCGCTTTGTTAAATCTCGTTTTAGTAAAGTTGAACATGCAAAATAAGGTCAGTGATGACCTTTTTTTTAATAGAATAGGAGGAAAAAAATATGTTTGATATAATTTACGGATTATTGTTTGATTTTATTGATTTTTTAAAATGGTTTTTGCCAATGATCATTGTATTTAGTTTCATTGGTTATTTAATACGAGAGGGGGGGAAGTGATGATATATGTACCCAACATTAATTATGCCTGTTACGTTATCCAAGATAGCAACACTATTAGAGCTTACAAGACGCAACCAAGTCTTAATAGCACTGTTCCTTATATTGATTATTATATCAATAGTCATTATATGGAAAGGTCAGGGTCCCAACAATTCGGGAACTACAATGTGAATGTTCAATGTTTAGATAAAAGCAAATTGACCGATACTTTTATGTATAGGAACGATATAGGCGATATTTTGCTTGTATTTGTATTGATGCTAGTTATATTAATATTTCCAATAAAAATGCTTTTTAAAAGTTTATTTAGGGGGTTATTCCGATGAATAAGAAAATACTAATAACTTTAGCAGCGATTTTTATATTAATGCCAGGCATTGCAAATGCTAGTGAATTAAAAGTAAAGAGTTTATCCTTTAGGTGGTATGTCAACGGAACATTAAATCATTATGATGTTTTATCCCCGACATCTTTTGGCTCGTCAAATATGACTTTTACTGGAGCAATTAGAACTAATTCTACATCTCGCGTTTGGCCATATACGGAAGTTCGATATTATATCGAACAACCTACATTTTCTTTAAGCAAGACATATGATTTAGATTTTATTGCATTTACCGCACTTAGTGATGGAAAATCAATATCAGCTAAAGTGAATAATACAACTTATTGTCAGCTTGTAAGTACTGCAAATTATTTAAGTTACTTTCATTGTACTAATTTAAATCTAGTTAATAGTACGGGAAACTATATTCAAATCACATTTACAAATACTGGTGGAAGTACTGCAAGTGCGAGTTATGGTCTATCTAAACTTAATTTTGTTGAATCTAGTGAGTCAAATACTGATGATATATTGTCTTACATGTCTATATTAGAGGATACAATAAAAAATCAAAATCAATCAATAATTGATAATGCAAATAAGAATCATCAAGAACAAATAGAAAACGAAAATAAGAATCATCAAGAAACAATGGATACAATCACGGACCCTGATACAAACGATGCTAATAGCTCTGCGAGTTCATTCTTTGATAGTTTCAAAGACACTGACAATGGTGGGCTTTCTAGTATTGTTACAGCTCCTTTGCGACTGATAAACGAAATGTTGAGCATTGACGGATATGGCAAGCCTATATGCGCTAAATGGCTTAATTCAAAACTTATTTGTTTGCCATCTGGCGACTGGCTTTGGTTCGGAAAATCTAAAGAACTTATTAATTTAATTAATATGTTAGAAGTAGGACTTTTAAGTTATTGGATTCTTATAGATTTATATAAGACAATCGAAAGAATAAAAAACCCTGAAGAAGATAAAGTCGAGGTGATGAATTTATGATAAATGCATTGTTAAAAGGTATATTTTCACTTGTTATAGGATTAGTAAATGTCTTATTATCTCCAATTGATGCCCTTATTGCTAAAGTATTCCCAAGTATCGATTATGGATTAACCGCAATAGGAAGTTTCTTTGACTGGGTACTTGGTTTTATACCATGGGCTATATCTTATTTTAATTTCCCGCAAGCATTCCTAACTATGTTTGTAGGATATATGACGTTTAAGTATACTGTACCTTTAGGAGTACATACCGTTAAATTAGCGATTAAATGGTATGACAAGATAAAACCATAGGAGATGATTAAATGAATTATATAATAATAGCACTAGTATTTTTAATAGGTTGGTTTATATTTTGGAAATTAGAATATAAAGTCAAGATAAAGTATAAAACGTTCTTAGAACGTGGCTTTTTGCCCGTACGAGGTATATTTGGAGTTTATTGCTACTGTGGTAAACAAGGAACTGGCAAAACGTACTCAGTAGTTGAATATCTCAAAGATAATAAAAAAGATATCGAGATATTTTGTAATATAGCAGACATAGACGGTATTAATTATTACTATTTCACGGGATTTAATGAGCTTATCGAATTAAAGCATAAGCTCGATAACAATGAAATAGAAACGGATAAACAAATCGTTATAGTATATGATGAAATATTTACGGAATTACAAAAGCAAAGCAAACTAAATAAGGAAATTATTGACTTTCTTTGTCAAATGCGAAAAAGAAAAATTATATTCCTTACAACAGCCCAAGAATGGGCAGAGATTCCTTTGTCTTTTAGGCGTTTTTGTAGATATCAAATACAATGTAAGATGCGTAAATTCTTATGGATAGATCTTTTATTTAAGGAATTCCACGACGCCGAAAATATGAAATGGTCCAACGATGAACAGGAGCATATTGCTCCACTCATTGAGACGACACTAACAAAGTGCCGTTTGAGTGTTGCTAACTCGTATGATACGTTTTTGCGCATTTCCTCGGTGCCTACAGCACAAGAGGAAATAAGCGCACAAAACGACGACAATACAATAAAGAAACCCTCACTAAATGAGGGAATACCTATAAACTGTCCTATCATCGAGCCTTAAGCTCGATACTTATTATAAACGTGCGTAGCACCAACATCGAGAAATTCGGCTTGTCGCCGGAATTTTCGAGATATAGGCCACCCTTGGCCGTAAAAAAATATCTAAAAAACAAAGCAAAGCAAAATTTGCATTACACGGGCGTGTCTATATATGCAAATTTTGTGTAATTTGTGTAATTGAAAGGAAAAACTAAAATGTCAGTACCAAGACGTAGACAATACGAAATAGTATTGCCCATGGAAGATATGGAACTTTTTGAGCTCCAAAAACAAAACATACTAGAAAACTTTAGTTGCTTGTATGCAAAACACGATCACGATTTTTATACAAAGGACGTATACGATGATGACGGCAACTTAATACATCAAGACGGGGACGATAAATACTTACACACACACTTTTTTATCGATATGGTAAATGCCAAATCGATATCCGCAGTATCAAAGATAGTTAAATGCAAAGAAACCGATATACAGTTTATTAAAACGCGTAATGGTGCAATTAAATATCTTATTCATTACAATTTAAAAGATAAGTACAATTATTCTAAAGAAATTGTGCAGCATAACAATATAAAACTGTATAAAGAGTTTGAAAAACTCGTTCAAGATGAATTAGAAGAAGACGACAAAGTAATACCATTAATCGAATACATCAATGAATTTGAGGGAATGCTTTACTTTGCTGTATTCCTAAGATACGTATATACAACACGACAGTGGAGTACATATAGAAGAAATGCATCTACTTTTATAAAATTGATAGATGAGCATAATTTTCAATTTAATAGGTACGGAATCACTCCATAATGTGATATAATGAATATACTAAAGGCGGTGATTGACAAAGAAACGTAATATAATTATAATAACACCTCGGAAAGCGAGGGATAGTATGCGATTTGAAGATGCATACAAGGAATATTTAAAATTTGCTAAGAAACAGCAAAAAAAACAAAGTTTCAATACACTCCAATATAATTTTGATTCTAAAATATTATCTTATTTTAAAAATTATGTTTTAGATGATTTAACTAGTAATGATATACTTTCTTGGGAAGAATATATTTTATCTTATAATTATAGTAATAATTATAATCGTAATTTGTATTATTTGCTTAGTGGCTTTTTTACTTTTTGTCATATTCAATATGGAATTGATAAAAAAATTATTTCTAATATAGGTTGCTTTAAGAAGAGGTATGAAGAAAAAAAGACTGATTTTTATACTTTAAAAGAATTTAGGCATTTTATTAAATACGTTGATGATGAAATATATAAGCAATTTTTTAACTTATTGTTTTTTACTGGCGTTCGTCCGGGCGAAGCAATGGCATTGAAATTTAGTGACTTCCAAGGAGATTATCTTACAATTAATAAAACTATTGAAAGTCATGGTAAAAGAGAAATCGGAACACCTAAGACTCTTTCATCTATTCGTAAAATTAAAATTGATAAATTTTTAAAAAAAGATTTATTGCGGTTAAAAAAATATTATTTAGAAAGGTTTAAAGTAGATAATGACTCTTTTATCTTTGGTTGTGTTAGACCTTTATCACCTACTACTATTAATCGTTATAAATTAAAGGCTTGTATTAAAGCAAATATAAGGCCTATTACATTACATCAGTTTAGGCATAGCCATGCAACCTTGTTGTTATCTAAAGGTATTATGATTAACGAAGTTAGTAGACGTTTAGGACATAGTAAGACTAGCACAACTTTAGATATATATACTCACACTAATCTTGAACAAGAAAAAAGAGTATATAATACTCTTTGTTCCTTGAGATTTAATGTTTTCAGTACACTCCAATGTAATTTTAAAAATTTAATCTCTATATTAAAACGTTAACCGTTTTAACCAAATGGAGCAAGTGAAGGGAATCGAACCCTCGTCTCGACCTTGGCAAGGTCGCATTCTAGCCGTTGAACCACACCTGCACGCATTAATAATATAACAAAAAAATGGGCTAGTTTCAAGACTAAATTGCAAAAATAATAAATATCGACAAATTTATTTCTTAAGATATTCTTAAATATCTACAAATATTTTTTCTTATGTGGTATAATTATGGACAGTAGGAAGGTACTATATTATGGCAAAAGATAAAATAGTAGACAAAATTAAAAATTTTGATTTCAAAAAATTTATAGTAAATTTTAAGAATAACTCTATAAATTTTATTAAATATAATCGTCAATTTATTTCATATACAATATTGTGTTTATTAAGTTGTATGTTAGTTAGACATTACACCATTGGTGGATTTTGGAATTTTGAAGCTCTTTTCTTCGATTTTTCCGTCATTGTTTTACTTGGAAGTTTAGCATACTTTTTAAAACCCAAGAAACAATTTGCCTATTTTCTGAGTATAATGTTAATTATCACCTTGATGAATCTTATCAATGGAATATATTATGCCTTTTTTAATAGTTTTGCATCGGTGGCACTTTTAGAATCCTTGGGACAAACTGCCGAGGTAACTGATGCCGTATTTGAAAAACTAAGGATAACGAATTTTATCTATTTAATCATGCCCATTATCTTCGTTCTAATTCATAATTACCTAAAGAGCAAAGATTACTTTGGCATAGTTGAAAAAAAGGAATCTGGTAAAAAGTTATTTATGGGCGTTGCCATAGTCGGTGGAATATGTCTATTTATCAACATATCAACTCTTACTGGAACGGATATTTCGCGTTTTTCTAAACAGTGGAATAGGGAATATATCGTTCAGAGATTTGGAATGATTATCTATCAGGGTAATGACATCTGCCAAACCCTAACGAGCAAATTCCGTACACTTTTTGGTTACGAAGAAGCTGCTAAGAGATTTGTTGAATACTATGAAGAAAATCCTTATAAAGAGAGTAAAAATAAATATACTAAGAAATTTGAGGGATATAATGTAATTGCTATTCATATGGAAAGTATCATGAGTTTCCTAATTGATCTTGAAATAAATGGCAAAGAAGTTACACCAAACCTCAATAAACTTGTTAAGGAATCTATGTACTTTGATAATTTTTATCCCCAGGTAAGTGTAGGAACATCATCAGATACCGAATTTACTTTTTCAAGCAGTCTAATGCCTGTCCAAAGCGGAACAGTCTTTGTATCTTACTATAAGCGTTCTTATGTTACATTACAAAAATTACTTGCAGAAAAAGGATATTACACTTTCAGTATGCATGGTAATAAGGCCAACATGTGGAATCGCGACAATATGCATCCATCATTAGGATATATGGATTTTTATTCTGAAGAATACTATAACATTGATGAAGTTATTGGTCTTGGTTTATCGGATAGTTCCTTCTTTAAGCAATCCGAGGAATTAATAAAAAAGATAAGTGATATGGTAAAAGAAGATAGTCAATATAAAAATTATATGGGAACAATGATTACTTTAACTAATCATACACCTTTTGATGATGAATATTATCTAAAAGGCGAGGATGCCTTTGATGTTACTTATCACACCGGAAAATATGATGCTCACGGAAAAGAAATAATATACGATTATTTGGAAGGTTCCATCATCGGAAATTATATAAAATCTGTGCATTATGCTGATAAATGCTTAGGTGAACTAATTGAATATGTTAAAGAACATGATGAATATAATAAGACTTTATTCGTCCTATATGGCGATCATGCAGCTCAGTTGAGAAAAAGTCAATTTGCCAAGTTCGTCAATTTTGACTTCGAAACAGGAGAAGCTAAAACCGAGGATAATCCGACTTATGTCGATTATGATTACTACGAAAATGAATTATTTAAAAATACGCCTTTAATATTCTGGACTAAAAATAATGATATTAAGGGTAAATACTCCTATCCAATGGGAATGATTGATGTCTTGCCAACTTTATCAAATATGTTGGGAATAAAAAATGAATATGCCTTAGGTCATGATATATTTGAAATAAAGAATAAAAATACTGTAGTATTCCCAAATGGCAACTTCCTAACAGATAAGATGTATTATTATAATTCTAAGAATGAAAGTAGAATCTTCGGAACGGAAACCATTGATGCTGATTACATTGAAACGCGAAAGAAATATACAGAACAGATATTAAGTCTTTCTAATGATATTATAGTTTATGATCTAATTGAAAAAGCCGGATCTAGAATAGGAGCAAATAATGGAAAAGAAGAATAAAAAGAAAAAAGAAATGCCCAATGGTCTTAAAATTGGAATATTTACTTTTATTATAGTCATCGTAATTTCCTTAATTGGCTATGGAGCATATAAGCTATTGGCCGATTCAAGTGAAGAAGCCCCTAAAGTTTTGAAAAAAAATGAAGTAGTTATCTCCGGATACGGCATATATATCGATGATAGTGATACCGATCTATATCGCGAAGAATTTAACAAATTAAGAGATAATTTAGAGGGAAGTTCGATTAACTTTGATGATTATGCCTCAAGTGTTGCTCGTCTTTTCGTAATTGACTTATATACTATTAAGAACAAAATTAATAAATATGATATTGGTGGAATAGATTTTGTCTACGATAAAGCCCTAGATAATTATAAAGACAATGTTACAGATACTATCTATAAGTATGTTGAAGATAATACGAATGGCGATAGAACGCAACAATTACCAGTCGTTAAAAGCATTACAGTTAATAATGTCGAAAAACAAAAATATAAAATTGAAAGTGAAAATAAGGAATATGATGCCTATAAATTTCGCCTTTCTTGGAATTATTCTGTCGATTTAGGGTATGATACTACTGGTGAAGTAATCGTCATAAAAAAGGATAATAAGATGTATGTTGTAGAAAAGAATTAGTAATAATTCTTTTTTTGTTGTATAATAGATGCTAAAAAAGGGAATGATGGTCATGAAAAATATTTGTGAGGTTATGAAAAAGTATAATATTGATGAAATAATTCAGTATGGTAACTATATGGGAAAGATTAATCCTATTACTACATTTGGCAAGGGAAAAGTTGTTTTAGTAACAGCCACAAATCCGACGGAGTATGGTGAAGGAAAAACTACTGTTGCCATTGGGTTAAATGATGCCCTTAACTTACTCAATAAAAAATCATTAGTCAATTTAAGAGAACCTTCAATGGGACCTGTATTTGGTCTCAAGGGAGGAGCAACAGGTGGTGGTAAGGCATTAATATTACCCGAAGCGGATATTAATCTGCATTTTACAGGGGACTTCCATGCCATAACATCAGCTAATAACTTAATAAGTGCGGCTATTGATAATGAGATATTCCATGACAATAAATTAGATATTCGCGAAGTAACCTTCAATCGCTGTTTAGATATGAATGATCGCGCTTTAAGAAATATCAAGTTAAGTGGTCGAAATGAACACTTTGATATAACAGCTGCTAGTGAATTAATGGCTATCATGTGTCTTTCTAAAAATATCTTAGATTTGCGTATGCGACTTGATAACATTATTATTGGCTATAACTCTCAGTTAGTACCTATATATGTCAGCGCCTTAGGAATAACTGATGCCTTAATTTCGCTTCTTATTCAAGCTTTCAAACCCAACTTTGTTCAAACCCTAGAGGGAAACGGAGCGATTGTTCATGGTGGACCATTTGCCAATATTGCGCATGGTTGTTCATCTCTCATTTCTCTTTCTACAGCTTCCAATTTAGCCGACTATGTCATCACTGAAGCTGGTTTCGGAGCCGATGCCGGAGCTTTTAAATTTATGGATATTTTATCGCGAGATAATAAGATTAATTTAGCTTGCATTGTCCTTGTCACGACTATCCGTGCTTTGAAGTATAATGGTGATGGTGATATCGAAAAGGGAATTGAGAATTTAAGAGTTCATGTCGAAAACTTAAGACTTATGCACAAAAATATTGTCGTAACTTTAAATAGATTTGAAGATGATACTCATGAAGATATCTTATTTGTTAAAGATTACTGTGCATCTTTGAATGTCCCATTTACCGTTAATACAGTTTTCCAAGATGGCGGAGTAGGCGCCTTAGATTTAGCCAATGAAGTAATTAAGTATACTGAGCCAACTAAAGTCCAATATTTATATAATTTAGATGATTCCTTATATAATAAAATAGATAACTATGTAAAAAAGATTTGTCATGCTAATGGTTTTACTTGCTCCATCGATTTGATGCGCAAGATAAATGAATTAGATAAATACAAGTATCCAATATGCGTAGCCAAAACGCAGTATAGTATAAGTGATGATAAGAAAAAATTGGGATTTCCTCAAAATTATACGATGCAATTAACCAATGTCGAAGTTAAAAATGGCTCTAAGCTCATTATCGTCTATTTTGGTAAAGTTATTACCATGCCAGGATTAAATGATCATCCCGCAGCCAAGGACATTAAATATATCGATGGAGAAATTATTTTGCCAAGATAAAAGATATTCTAATCTAGAATATCTTTTTTAGTAATTATATCTATATGCTATCTGATGTTTTTCTTCCTTAACTAACCTTTTAGCGGGTGTTGTAACGACATCGCCAATTTCTAAATATTGATGTTCCTTTTTTAGGGAATAACCATGATGGAATTTCTTTATATAGACTTTGCCATCTTCTTTTCCATAGATAATGCCATTTCCTGAATCCTCCATTTTATTCTCTAGAATATTCCTGTTGATATCCTTAATAGCTTTTCTTAGATAGATACAATGCTGCGTTTTTTCTCTCGTACCTAGTTGCGGTAAGTCGTGAGAGGGAAGCACTGAAAAATCACTATATCGGCATATTAGTTCTGTTGCTATTCCACGCGCGCGAACATAATCGATAGTCGTATCGATATCCTCATAAGTTTCCGTAGGAAAGCCCCCAATCAAAACGGTGTTAATGTATTTATTGGCCTCTTTAAGTGGCTTGATAATAGCATCATATTGTTCTATGGTATGTTGGCGATTCATCAGTCCCAAAAGGCGATTGTCAGCAGTTTCCAATTGTAGACTTACACCAATTACTTTAGGATTATCAGTAAGTTCCTTTAAAAGTTCTGGATACATATTTTGAGCTGTTATTTCATTTATCGTTAAATACATCAATCCAGGAGTCTCACTTAGATCGTGAATAAATTTGTGGAGCATTGGTTTTTGGTATAGATCAATACCATAAAGTGTAAGGTTTTCTCCACTTAAAGTTATCGACTTTGTTCCCATCTTAATCATATTTTGTAAGTGTTTTAAAGCAATCTCATAGGGAACAGAAGTTAATTGTTCACTCATATAATTTGTCTTACAAAAACTGCATCTATTTATGCAACCATGGCATAACATAAATTGAATATGTGCATTATTTCCATAAAATAAACGCGTTCGGTTAGTTAATTTTTCTCGCATAGTAGTTCTCTTATTATCCCCATTAATAAAGTTCAAAACGGGAATAACAAAATCTTGTTTATCGATAATAATGACATTATCTTCATTTTCATACCATTTCATAATATCGGAAATTTTAGTTAGACAACCTGTAATGATGAGGGTCGCATCCTTCTTTTTAAAATGAATAAAAGCTTCAATTTCCCGAAGACACTCTGTTATGACATCGCCTAAACCAGCACATGTTATATAGACGATAACATCAGCTGTGTGATAGTCATATGTCTTAGTATGTCCACTTTCTACAATCTTCCTTCTTAGTTTTTGCGTTGCTATATCCTCACGAACGCATCCTTTATTATAAACTAGTACTTCCATAATTTTTCCTCTTTAATTTAAGTAGTATTTTAGCATTTGCTTAATTTTTAGTCAATTAAAAAAGGACATAGTCCTTAATTTCTAATCTTCATCTAGATGGGTAAACAAAATACCAATATTGATAAGACCTGTTAATCCAACTAGGGAATATATAATACGTGCAATCATAGATTCAGTTCCGAATATTGCCGTGATGATATTTATATCTAAAAGACCTATAAATCCCCAGTTTAGCGCACCTACAATGGTAATGACTAAACATATTTTTTGTAATGTATTCATGTATCTCCCTCCGTATCCATTACTATTGTGGGTTATTTTTTGAAATATTATACATGTTTATTAATATTTATTAAATTTCTTACATATTTTGTTATTAGGAGATGGTTAGATGAAAAAAGTAGTAGTAATGTTTCTTATGGTTTTTGTCCTAACAGGATGTATGAAAAATACGACAGATAATCTTAAGAGTTTTAAGGATTATAACAGTAAAAAGGAAAGTTATGAGTTAACAGGAGTTATGAAACTCATCAGTAATGAGGACGAATTTACTTATGACTTAAAAGTAGGCGTTAAGGATAATGAATTTTATAAAGTATCTTTAGTCAATACCGTAAGCAATCATGAGCAAGTAATATTAAAGAATAGTGATGGTGTCTATGTTATAACGCCAAATTTAAACAAGAGTTTTAGATTTCAAAGTGAATGGCCAAATAACTCTTCGCAAGCTTACTTAATAGGTTCTTTAGTTGATGATTTAAATAAAGACAGTAATGCTGTAATTGAAGAGGAGAAAGATAATTATATTATAAAGGCTAAAGTAAATTATCCTAATAATGCCAAACTTGATAATGAAGTAATCACGACAGATAAGAAATTTAATATTACAAATGTTTCAGTTAAAGATGAGACGGGAGCTACAATATTAGAAGTTAAAATAAATGATATTAATTATAGTCCAAAATTTAATGATGAATATTTTTCTTTAGACAATTATATAACGGAAGAATCATCAAATGATGAGAAAAAGGAAGATGATGAAAAAACTAAAGAAGAAAAGAAGAAAAAAGAGGAAAGTTGCATAAGTGAGTGCCAAGAAGATGAAAACTGTAAAAAGAATTGTACTAAAGACACTGAAACTAAAAATACTAGCAATATATTAGATGAGATAATTTATCCCTTATATGTGCCAACAGATACCTATTTATCTAGTAAAGATACCGTTACAACTGACAATGGAAACCGCGTTATATTGACATTTGCTGGAGTAGATCCCTTTATTCTAGTAGAAGAAGTTTCTGTTAAAAATAAGGAAATGGAAATTATCCCTGTAAGTGGTGAACCATTATTATTAGGAGATTCTGTCGGAGCACTAACGAGCAATTCCCTTTATTGGACAAGCAATGGTATTGATTATTATCTTACGAGCAATACTTTAAATAGCCAAGATATGATGACAATTGCAGAAAGTATAACAAATTCATCAAGTTTAGTTGCAAAGGTCAAATAGTTGATATATAATAGTAACTCGTGAAGAGGTGTAGTTATGAAAAATAAAATAAATTATATTAATACTTTACTTACAGCATTCGAATCTCGCAACGAACAGCTGCACGAAGAAATAAAAAGGAATGAACAAGCAATGGAGGAAATGCGTAGTGAACTTACGCAAATCATGGAAAGTACAGAGGTAATTGATACTCCAGAAGAAAATAAATTAAAGATGGCTGCATAAGCCATTTTTTATTTGATAGAGCAATATCCTTATGAAAAAATATCTGTGTAAAATAATTATATGTATATTAAATAATTTATGGTATAATAATTAGTAGGTGGTTTTATGAAAAAGAAGAATAATAATACAAGTAGATTTCAAAGCAAACAAATTAAAATTAACGGTGGTTTGAATGAAGATTATAAGAAAGTAATAAGTTTTTTTATAGTTCTAGTTATCATTATAGGAGCAGTTTTCCTATTATATTATTTTAATGGTCAATATGTAACTAAGGATTTAAAAGAAAAGGAGACTACTACTACGACTGTAAAGTTTGATAAGAGTGTCATAGTAGCAGATGATATATTCAAACAAGGTAATGGGGAATATATGGTACTTCTTTATGACAAATCAAGTAATGTGGAAAATGTCTTATATAATGGTTTAGTTGGATCTTATGATAATGAGAAAATTGATCTATATACAGTTGATTTATCAAGTGCCTTAAATAAGAAATACTATAACAAGGATGGTAAAGAAAATACGACACCAGCTAAAGCTCAAGACTTGGTTATTACTAAGACAACTTTAATTACTATAAAGAAAGGCAAAGTTACATCTTATATTACGGAAAAGGATAAAATAGTAGAAAAATTGAGTTAGTAAAAGACTTTTTAAGTCTTTTTTCTTTTGATATGATATAATAATTAATAGGTGGTTTTATGGATAAAATGAAAAAAAGATTAAACAACTTGGGAAAAAATAAAAACCAATATTCTTTAAAATTTGTCATTATTTGTAGTGTAACTATCGCATTTCTCGCTAGTGTGATTACGGGATTGGTTATATCGAATTTTGCCAGTTTAAAAACGGTAGGTAATAAACAATTAATGGATGTTGTAAATACGTATGAAAAGATAAAAAGAGAATACTATGAGACAATTAGTGATAATGACCTAGCTACCTCGGCCATTGATGGTATGATGAGTTTCCTTAAGGAAAAATACTCCATCTATATGGATCAAGAGGATACAGATTATTTAACCGATAAGTTAAAGGGAAACTATGAAGGATTGGGAATCGCCGTTATCAAAAATGCTAAAAAGGAAATAATCATCTTGAATGTTTATGATAATACACCAGCCAGTGAAGTAGGATTAAAAAATAATGACGTTATCGTCGAGATTAATGGAACAAAGATTACGGAAAATCACAGCGCGGATGATATATCTAAGATTATTAAAGAAAATAAGAGTATCAACATGAAAGTCCAACGCGATAGCAAAACTCTTGAGTTTAATGTCGAAAAGAAGACTGTTGATTATCCCGTTGTTGGTACGCAAGTATTTGAAAAAGATGATAGTAAAATAGGATATTTAGAACTTACGAGTTTTAATGCCACTGCCGATAAACAGGTAAGTAGTTCGTTAAAAAAATTGGAAAGCTCGGGAATTGATTCTTTAGTTATTGATCTTCGTGGCAATACCGGTGGTTATTTATCGATGGCCAATAGCATTGCCAGCATGTTTTTAAAAAAGGGCAAGATTATCTACTCTTTAGAGGGTAAAACAACACACAATACAATATTAGATGAAACATCAGAAGAGCGAAATTACGATATTGTTGTTTTAATAGATTCGGCAACAGCCTCTGCCAGTGAAATATTAGCTTCGGCCTTAAAGGAAAGCTATGGAGCAATACTAGTTGGAACGACATCATACGGAAAAGGTAAAGTTCAACAGACCTCGACATTAAGTGATGATACGATGATTAAATATACGACCGCCAAGTGGTTTACTCCAAGTGGGGATAACATTGATACAATTGGACTAAAACCGGGAATTGAAGTTTATTTAACTAAGGAGTATTTGCTCAATCCTGTAAGCGAAAATGATGCTCAACTAATGAAAGCCATAGAAATCTTAAGTAAAAAGGAGAACACTATTCAATAGTGTTCTTTTTGTAAACTTCATGTCGTATTTACAAATAATGCTAATATTCGACAAAAAAATCGCTATGATTTTGTAAGATTTTATACTATAATGATTTTAGCAGTACGAAATAATTAGAAAATATAAAGGAGATATTATGGCAATACGAGTTATGATGGTGGATAATGATATCAGCCACATGGATGCAGTAAAGCAGTATTTCAGTAGTTCTAGTAGTATTTCAGTAGTAAAAACTTTTAGTGATGGCAAGGAAGCTATCAATAATCTAGACAGCGATTACGATGTTTTAATTGTCAATATGCTGTTAAGCGATGTAAATGGAGAGATGATTCTAGATAAATATAGGGAATTAGGTTTATCTAAATTGGTCATTGTTACTAGTGAATATATATCACCAGAGATGATGGCGAGCATAGGTGAATTTAAACCAAATTATATCATCAAAAAGCCTTTTTCCGTTAATGCTTTGGAGACAATCATTAACAAAGTTATCAACAACCGCAGTGGTGTAAGTAGCAATCTTAAAATTGAAATAACGGATTTATTACACTCCTTGGGAATTCCTTCACATATTAAAGGATATACATATATTCGCGAGGGAATAGAAATGTTGTTTGATGATTCCTCATTAGTGGGATCAATTACAAAAGAATTATATCCGACAATTGCGGAACACTATAGCACGACCTCTTCAAGAGTAGAAAGAGCGATAAGACATGCAATTGAAGTTTCTTGGGTAAGAGGAGACTATGCTCTTATGGAAGAAATATTCGGAAATTCTGTCGACTATGATCGAGCAAAGCCCACAAATTCTGAATTTTTAGCTACTTTAGCAGATCGATTAAAATTGCAAAAAGAAATTGCATAATATTTGAAAAATTTCCTCATATAATTAATAGGAGGATTTTTTTATGAATAATAATTATAGTTACGAAGTTAGCAAGATACTTAAAATAGCCGAAAGAGAAATGATGGAATTAAGACACCCTTATGTGGGAACAGAACATCTATTGCTTAGCTTATTGCAGATTGATGCAATAAGCAAGATTACCAGCAAATATGATTTAACTTATGAAAACTTTAGAAATGAACTTGTAAATATTGTTGGTAGATCTAGCAAAAAAAGTGAAGTTATTCTATATACTCCCTTACTTAGAATAGTGCTAAATGATGCTGTACTACTTGCCAAAAATGAGAAAAATGAAGTCAATGAATTTACTCTTATGAATGCCTTACTTACAAGTGATGATGGCATTGCCATACGCATTCTAATGCTAATGAATATCGACATCGATGCTCTATTTAATGAGATAGCTGCCTCTAAGGGCAAGACATTACTCTCGATTGGTACAAATTTAAATGAAATAAATAAGGACATATTAATTGGAAGAGATGAAGAATTAAAGAGCATCATGGAAATACTCTTGCGTAAAGTTAAAAATAATCCCTTACTTATTGGTGAAGCTGGAGTAGGAAAAAGTGCCATTGTCTATGAACTTGCAAGGAGAATAAAAACCGGAAACGTTCCTGAAAAATTAAAAAAATATAAAATTATCAGTATCGATATGGCCAGCTTATTATCAAATACTAAGTATCGCGGTGAATTTGAAACGCGACTAAATAACATCATCAATGAGATAAAACAACATGGCAATATCATTCTATTTATCGATGAAATACATACCCTCATTAAAAGTGGAGGTGGAGAGTCATCCGTCGACGCTGCTAATATTTTAAAGCCCTATTTAGCTAGTGACGATATTAAAATTATTGGAGCTACGACGATAAGTGAATATGAGCACTCTATTGCTAGAGATAAGGCCCTATCAAGAAGATTTAGAACCGTTAACGTTCTAGAGCCAAACAGGGAAGAGACGATAAATATCTTAAGGGGTGTTCGAGGTCTTTATGAAGAATATCATCATGTTTCGATAAGTGATGAAAACATTCAAGACATCGTCGATTTAACTGATACTTATATTTCAAATAATCACAACCCCGATAAATCCTTAGATGTTTTAGATTATGTCGCATCACGAGTAAGTTTGAAATACTTTTTAAATGCCGAAGAAGCAATGTGCAATGAATTTTTAAAAAATAAGGATTATAAAAATGCCTTAAAGATAAAAAAAGAGATGCGAAAAAGAAGAACTGACGTCATAAATAGAGAAGATATTCTAAGTGTTATTGAGAGCATCTGTGGAATTAAAATAATGAATAAATCGACCTATGATGATCTATGCACTTGTTTAGATGAACATATCTATGGTCAGGATTTAACTAAATTAAAAAGACTTCTTAAAAGAAAGATAAATAGCAATAAGCTTCTAGCCATAACGATAAACGGATCCGATGGTGTCGGCAAACGCTACACCGCTAGGACGATTGCGGAAAATCTCAAATATAATTATCTAGAACTAGACATGAATGAATATGGCAGTTCCACCAGTTTAGCTAAAATTATTGGAAGTGACCCTGGATTTGTGGGATATGATGATGACAAATTATTAGATAAGATAAAATATCATCCTTATTCCTTAATATATTTAGATAATTATCAAAATGCCCATAGTTCCATCAAAAACTTGTTTAAATCTATTATCAATAAAGGCTACACGTCAGATAATCATGGAGAGCGAGTAAACTTCAATAATTCTATTATTGTCATGGGTACAAATATTAAGGAAAGTTCTATTGGTTATTTAGAAAAAAGTGAAGAAAGTGACAATATTATCCATTACTCCTTAATTGATAAAAAATGTTTAGAAGGCAAGCCTGAATATGAAAAAGTTTTAAATTATATAAAAAATAAGACAACATTTCAAGATATTAGTAAAGTAGATGAGGAAATTGTTTACAACTCTTAGGGGTTTTATGTTATAATAGAACTAGAATAGAGAGGTGTACAATATGAATGAAAATCCTAATAATCGCCGCGGAATACCCCAAAAGCAAATTAATCGTGTTGTCGCACCAATCCAAGTAGATGCTAATGGCAATAAGGTGAACACTCAAGATTCCGTACAGCCAAAGATTGTCAATACCTCTATTAGAGAAGTAGTAAATCCGAATGGAACTCCTAGTTTACCACCAGAAAAGAAAAAGAAAGAGCACGATCAGACGAATACGGTATTTGCCGTCGTCTTATTGATTATCCTAGCATGCGTATGTGGCTTTATTTTCTACATCATCGTACCACGTCAAATGGAGAAGGAAAATAGACTTAGATATAACGATGGTACGACGAAAAAATATGTTGCAAGTGAAGATAGTACTAATTACAAATTTAGATCGATAAGAATCAATGAGGGAATTAAGGTTACGACGACTAATAATTTTGCCATTGATAACGATTTTCAAATAGCAACTGTTGCCAATGGAAGTACTATGAGTGTTTCTCTAAATGGCAAGCAAGTAGCAACTGTTAAAGCTATCATTCCAACTATTGGAAGAATCGATGATTTAATAATCATGATGTTTAATGACGGAAATGCTCGTCAAAATAGAGTAATTGCCTTTGATAAAGCGGGAAATAATGTCTTAGAGATAAGAAATATTGAAGGTGTTGAAGGCATGATTCCTCTAGGAGATGCATCAAGTCTCATAATAAACGCCAATTCTATCGTCATATTAGCATCGCGTGTCGTCGGAAATAATTTAGTATTAAGCGATACATACGGAGAAGTAACAGGTGTTAATGTCTGTGATATGGATAATTTATCAAAACAAGGTATAAGTGATGAGTATATGGTCGTAGGTTCATTTGCTATTGAATATAATGGAAATCACGAATTTAGTAAACCAACAAATATTACTAGTATTAAATTGGGTGACTATAAAACAAGCAATAAATATTGTGGATAATCGTTTTTAAACGATTATTTTTTTATAGTTTTATTGAAAAATGACAGCACATGGTTTATAATTTTAGACAGGTGATATCTATGAAATTTTATTATTTACGATGTCTTAGCTTGTATAAAAAAATAATATAATATAAAGAGAGGACATTTTATGAAAATATATAATACATTAACGAGAAAAATTGAGGAGTTTGTTCCTAATGTGGAAGGGCATGTTTCTTACTATACATGTGGACCTACAGTTTATCATTATGCTCATATTGGCAATATGCGCAACTATATTGGTCATGATATTTTAGACCGCACACTAAGAGCCTTAGGATATGAAGTTACGAGAGTAATGAATATTACTGATGTTGGGCATTTAACTAGTGACTCGGATTCCGGAGAAGACAAGATGGAGGTAGCTAAGAAGCGTGAGCATAAGACAGCTATGGAAATAGCTAAGTTTTATACAGATGCCTTCTTTAAAGATTTTTATGCTTTAAATTGCCGTCGACCAGAGGTTGTCTCACCAGCTACGACTAATATCGATAAATACATTGAAATGATTGAAAATCTCCTAGAAAAAGATATAGCTTATAAAAGTGGTGGAAATGTCTACTTTGATGTATCCAAAGTAAAAGACTACTATGCCTTAACAAATCATCAAGAAGACAAGATGGTTGTCGGTGTTAGAGAAGGCGTAGAATTTGATGATAACAAACGTAATCAAGCTGATTTTGCCCTATGGTTTACTTCATCAAAATTTGAAAATCACGAATTAGTATGGGATTCACCATTTGGCGTTGGTTATCCGGGCTGGCATATTGAATGTTCTGGTATATCTATTAAATACTTGGGAGAGTACTTAGATATTCACGGTGGAGCAGTAGATAATATCTTCCCTCATCATACGAATGAAATTGCCCAAAGTGAAGCCTACCTAGGACATAAATGGTGTAATTATTGGTTCCACAATGAACACCTTTTAGACGAAACGGGCAAGATGAGCAAGAGCAATGGCGAATTTTTAACCGTTAGCTTACTTAAAGACAAGGGCTATGATCCCCTTAGTTTTAGATTCATGTGCTTAAACAGTCACTATCGCAAACAATTAGTATTTACTTTTGATGCTCTAAATCAAGCCGAGGCAACACTTAAAAAAATTAGAAATAAAATATCAACTATCAACGACGATGGTGATTTAGATAAAGAAAAATATGATAAATATTATAATGCTTTTATTAGTTCTTTAGAAGAAGACTTAAATACGGCTAATGCCCTAGCAACCTTATATGAAATGCTTAAAGACACTAGTGTTAATGGTCATACTAAACTAGAATTAATAAAGAAGTATGATGAAATAATGGCTGTCGATTTAATTAAGGAAACAAAGAAATTAGATAATGAAGATGAGATAATGGATATAATTGAAAAGCGCAATAAGGCTAAAAAAGATAAAGATTATGAACTAGCTGATTCAATACGCAATGAACTTTTAAGTAAGGGAATTGAACTTATTGATACCCGTGAGGGAACAACTTATCGTATTGTTGGCGAATAAAGTTTAAGTTAAGAAAGAATTATAGAAGTTCTTTCTTTTTTTGTTATAATTGACTTAGAGATTAAATCTTATTCAGGGAGTGCAGTTATGGATATATTATATACAGCGAATAAGAAATATATTGATGTGATGTTAGCGTCCATTTATTCAATTTATCTAAATGGTGGTCTTGATCATATAACTTTACATATTATCTATAGTGATTTTTCTATAGATAGTATTTTGTATATAGAAAATTTCTTAAAGCCTTTACCTAATGTTGATTTTAATTTTTACTATTTAGATGAAAAAGATATAGAAAAATATAATATACCTAAATGGAAGGAATCTCATATCGCCAATGCTCGCTTATTCTTTCAAAGTATCTTAAAGGATAAGGTACCAAAAAAAATATTATACATTGATGCAGATACAATTTGTGTAGGAGATTTAAAGGGAATAGTCGAATATGATTTTTCCCCGGTTTATGCCGTCAAAGATTCCCTTCACCGAGTTTATACCCAAAGATTTGGGCATCTAGAGCATTATTACAATTCTGGTGTTTTATATATTGATACGGAAAAATGGGATCACATAGATGCCGAGGGTAGAATCGTGGAATTTGCTATCAATAGTCCGTGGGAATTAGTATATCCTGATCAAGATATTTTTAATTGTGCACTAAATACGGATATTGGAAATTTAAGTGCCGAGTATAATTATCCTCCTCAGGTTTATCTCTTTAACGAGGAAGAATTAAAACGATACCAAGCTTTCCGCGAGATAGATGCCATTGAATTACTCGAAGTTAAGGATAAAGTTAAAATATGTCATTCATATGGTGTCTCGGGAATTAAACCATGGAGCAATAATACGATTAATCCCTATAATGACTTATTCATGCAATATATAATGCAAGTTAATCCTGATTTTCAAAAAGAAGACTTGCCTTTTAAAGAGATGATGATGACTAGAAATAAAAAAATTTATAAAGAATTGCTATTGTTAAAAACTCGCATATCTTCGATGATGGTAGTTGACGGGGATATTAGACATAAAAGTTTAAGTAAGAAAAATGTACCTTTAGACATAAAAAAATAATCACTTAATAGTGATTATTTTTATTATTTGACAATTTTATTAAAAAAAGTTAAAATATTTAAATATTTTTAGTGTTTTTGTTAAAATTTCACAAATTTAAAGAAAATAGTTTGAAATATTGAATAAATATAATACAATATAGATGAAAGGAAGAATAAATATGCTTATAGAATTTAGTGTAAAAAACTTTAGATCATTTAGAGATGAAGTGATCTTTTCAATGGAAGCAGGCAATGGAGATGAACTTCCAAATAACGTTTTTGAAGTCAATAATACAAAAATTTTGAAAACAGCTTCATTATATGGAGCAAATGCATCTGGTAAATCTAATTTTATGAGGGCTTTCACAGCAGCTATAATGATGGTAAGAAATTCAAATATGATTCCATTAGGAGCAAGGTGGGCTGAAATAGTTCCCTTCTTGTTAGATGAATGTTCTAGAAATGAACCAACTGTTTTTACCTTTGTCTTTATAGCAAATGGAGTTAAATATAGATATTGTTTTGGAACAGATGGAGAAAAAATACAGGAAGAATCATTAGATGCTTATTACTCACAGAAGCCATCAAACATCTTTAAAAGGACAAATGTGAATGATTATAAGTTTATTACTGAAGATAACTCGAGATTAAAAGCTCTTGTTGCTAGAAATACGGATAATAAACTATTTTTAGCAACTGCAACCAACTGGAATTATGATAAAACTAAAGATGCTTTTTTATGGTTTATGAACTCAATAGATACTTATGATTCATTCGATATGATTGCTGATGAAGATCTTGTATCTTATAGTAAGGATGATTCACCTTTTAAAGATTTCTCCTTGAAATTACTACGTGAAACCGATATCTTGATTAAAGATATTCATGTTGATTATGCCGAAAAAGATATGGATACAAATATGATGGATTTGCTAGTTCCGCCAGCTATTAAAAATAATGGTAACTCCAAATTTAGAAGTTTAAATATTGAGGTTGAACATGAGATAGAGTTGGATAATGGCAATAAAAAAACTTATACTTTAAACTTTGGCGATGAATCATCGGGAACCAAAATCTTATTTGCTTTAGCGCCTTCATTAATGAGAGCATTTGCCAAGACTAGAGTACTAATTGTAGATGAACTTGAAAAAAGTCTTCATCCTTCTTTGGTGGAATACATTATAAAGATATTTAATAATCCAAATATAAATAAGGCCAATAGTCAGTTGATTTTTACTACTCATGCCGTCAGTCTGCTTGATTTAGACTTATTAAGACGCGATCAAATTTGGTTTGCCGAAAAGAATCCGATGAATGGTGTAACAGACTTATACCCATTAGATGACTTCTCTGTTAGAAAAGATGAAAATATTCAAAAAGGATATATAAACGGAAGATATGGAGCAATTCCCTTTATAGGAAATGGTATCGATTTATGGCGAGAGTAAATAGAGAAAGAAGAAAAAATCCTCTTGTACTAATTGGTTGTGAGGGAAGAAGAAATGCCGAAAAGATATATTTCAGCAATTTCTCTTCTCGCAATTGTCGCATTGTTTTTTCTCCAGGTAATAGCACTGATCCACTGGGAATTCTAGAAGATACAAAAAGATATATGGAAAAAAATGAAATAAGTGCTGACTATGGTGATAGAATATTTTTAGTTATAGATACGGATTTAAATGAAGGACAAATAAACTCCATAAAATCAATTCGCGATGAATGTGATAAATTGGGGATTACTATTATAACTTCTTCACCAACTTTTGAAATATGGTATCTAATGCACTTTAGAGATAACCAATTGAGATTTAACAGTAGTGGAGATGTCAAAAATGCAATTAAAGGTATTATTTCTAATTATAAAGAGAGTATGAACCTTTATCCTTTAATAAGTGAAAAAACAGCAACAGCCATTAAGCGTGCCAAAAAAATAGAAAGTCAAAGAATTAAAGATGGGGAGTATGACGAATATTCTTGTAATCCTTATTCGTCTATATATATCGTGCTTGAAGAGATAGAAAATTTGCAAAACCAAAATAATCTTAGATAAAAAAATAATCACTTAATAGTGATTATTTTTAGTTACTTGCTTTTTGATTATTATTAGCTCGAGCTTGATTTATCAAATAATTCATATATTTATTATATGCATCTTCTAAATCTGAGTCATGCCATTTAATACCATTGTCTTTTCTCAATTCGATCATAGCATTAACTTCTATAGTTGCATCATCATTAATTAATTCTTCTGCTAAAGTATCTTTGATATCATCAGTTGCATCCTTTTCTGATGGTTTATCTTTTTGATCAAGTTTTAAGATAATGTGATATCCATAAGAAGTTTTAACAGGTGTATCAGAATATGAACCAACCTTTAAAGCAACAGCAGCATCTTCGAAATCGCTTACCATGTCGCCTCTATTGAAGTATCCTAATTCTTGGTATGTAACTTCTGAATTATTTTCATACTTTTTGAAAGCATCTTTTGCGCTCGTGCCATTCTTAATATCCTTTTTGATATCTGCAATAATCGTCTTTGCTTTAGTTAATGCAGTTGCCTCATCTTGTTCAGAAGAACTAGCAGGTTTAACTAAGATATGTACACAGTCCATATCGCCAATTGTTTTGTTTTTGTAGTAATCTTTGATTTGTTTATTAGTAACTTTAGTTTTAGCAAAATCTTTAATAGCAAAATCTCTTAAATAATCTGTTTTAGATTTACTTAAATAATCCTCTAAATCAGCATATCCATATTGTGAAAGAGCAGATTGCAATGCTGTTTCATCAAATTTACCATCATCGTCAACAAAACTCTTCTTCAAAGATGTTTCCATATTGGCAATATATTCATTTGCTTCATCCATTTTATCTTTATAAGCACTTTCTAATACTTGCTTGTCCATTTTATTGATGATTGTATCCATGGCATAAGTCGTTTTAACTTCTTCCCATATTTCATTAACACTGTATTTTGTACCATCACCAAATTCAAAAATGGCCTCTTCTCCGTTTGATAATTTTGGAATTTTACTACCACAACCTGTTAGTAGTCCAACTGCTATAATTACTAGCAATAATTTCTTTTTCATTATTTACCTCCCTAACATCTATAATTATACCATACTAAAGAAAAAAATAGTACAATAAATAATCTTACAAAAAAATATTGTATTCGACAAAATTCGACAAAAATATATGCTTATATGTTGTATATTAATCATATCAAAAGGGAGGTAATATGATGTATCATGAATTAACAAAAAAGGAAAGAGAGAAATTTATAAAAAAATATTTAAATCCCATGGATGATTATACTAAGAAAATTATCCATATAAGTGTTATCGAATATAAGGGGGTTAAAGAATATTTAATTAACCATAAATATATTTTAAAAGTTTATAAATAATTCCTTGATAAAATACCAAAATATTCCATACATATGATATAATAATAAAATAGAGAGGAAGTCGTTTAAATATGAAAAAGAAATTATTATATGTACTATGTATTATCGTGAGTTGCTTTTCCCTCAAGGTGTATGCAGCTCCTATGCGTGCAATATATGTAGGTAATGAAGAGACAATTACATCTCCAACCTATAATGTATCCACAGGAGAAATGCAATATTATACCGTTGAAAGTTCGGATCCTGAATATTTAAGAGCTGAAAAGATTAAAATAAATGGGGTGTGTGCCTCATTTGACAACTGTAATCATTCGATTGATTTTAAAGTAACAGCTGTAAGTAAGGGAAGTGCAACAGTCTACATAAAGGATGATAATGGGGAAATTGTCGAGAATTATTTTTTTACCGTTTATCCCGGGATCGAGCTACCTACGCTTATACCCGAAGATAACGTTTATCTAATCGCCAAGGGAGACAGTGCGTATATAAGTGGATATGATTCTGATAAATACACCTTTGAATCAGCAAATCCTGATATTGCCGTTATTTCTGATAAAAAGGTCTTAACGGGAATAAGTGAAGGGGAAACGGAGATTTATTCCTATTTGCCCAATGGTGGTGGGGCCTCTATTATCCGAGTACGCGTGTATCAAGGAGCTAAAAGCCTTCAAATATCTGGCGGAGATAAATATTTTTACCAACAGAATATAATGGAAGATCTTGAAGTGATCTTTAATCCAACTAATACGACTTATAAAGATGTAACATGGACTTCCAGCAATCCTAATATAATAGATGTAACACCTGAAGGACATCCTATAGTAAAGAAGAATGGTCAAGCAAGAATTACCGCATGTACTAAAAGAGATAATGTGTGTACATCGATTACTGCTACTGCGAGCAATATTATTGAGGATGTCAAGGTAGTTAATAGTCCAACTAAAATCAATGTTGGTGAGACAAAAAAACTAGAGTACATCACTACACCTACAGTCGATATGACGAAAAAAGATATAAAATGGACAAGTTTTGATGAGAAAATAGTTACTGTCGATAAAAATGGCAATATCACAGCTAAAAAGGCGGGAACAACTTCGGTAATTATGACCAACAACAGTGATAGTTTCCTAGTTAATTTTGATATTGAAGTATCTAACCCCATTAAAAGTGTCGTAACTTCCGTAAAGGAAAAGACCATGTTAATTGGTTCAACATTAAAAATAGATGCCACTATAAACCCAGCAGACACAGATGATGATAAAAAATTAGTATGGGATAGCATTGATGAAAATATAGCAACAGTTGATCAACTTGGTAATGTTAAAGCTAAAAACCAAGGAATGACTTTTATTACCGTAACAGCTAGTAATGGAAAATCAGCCTTGATTAAAATAACTGTTAAAAAATCCTTAGATATTACAAGTGTAAAAATAAATCAAAAGAGTTTAACTGTTGTAACAGGTAAGACTGGCAAATTAACAACAACTATTAATCCAAGTAATACAACACAAAGTAAAACATTAACTTGGACAAGTTCAAACAAGAAAATAGCAACGGTAGATAAAAACGGAAACGTCAAAGGAATTAAAGCAGGAACTGCTAATATAACTGTTAAGACAAGTAATGGAAAAACAGCAACAATAAAAGTAACAGTAAAGAAACCAACGCCAATTAAATCAGTTAAGTTAAATAAGAAGACATTAAAACTAGAACTTAATAAAACATATCAACTAAAGGCAACAATCAATCCAAGTAGTACAACTGATTCAAAAGTATTAAGTTGGAGTACATCAAATAAAAAAGTAGCAATAGTTGATAAGAATGGAAAGATAACTGCTGTAGGTGGTGGAAGTGCTACAATAACTGTAACAACACCCAATAAGAAGAAAGCTAAGGTTAAAGTAACTGTATCCAAGATTAATGCTAAGAAAGCAACAATTACAGCAATTAAGGACCAAGTACAAACAGGAAAAGCTTTAAAGCCATCTGTACAAGTAAAATTAAATGGCAAAGTATTAAAGAGTGGAACAGATTATACAGTAAGTTATAAGAATAATAAGAAAGCTGGTAAGGCTACTGTAACAGTTAAATTTAAAGGAAACTATACAGGAAGCAAGACAAGTTCATTCATAATAATTCCAAGTAAGGTTAGTATTAAAAATCCAAGCACTTCAAAAAAGAGTATAACAGTAAAATATTCTAAAGTAAGTGGAGCAAAGTATTATCAAACAGCATATAGAATAAAAGGAAGTAATAAATGGTCATATACAACAAAGAGTAAGAT
>ERZ777305.1005-NODE-1005-length-39847-cov-6.689108_pt1 | contig 39847 bp, 31 predicted proteins | sample MGYA00374965_ERZ777305 | MGnify/ENA primary metagenome ERZ777305 (study PRJEB29328, sample SAMD00013331) | mouse gut metagenome | study: EMG produced TPA metagenomics assembly of the Metagenome analysis of fecal microbiota from mouse which was promoted... | reverse complement strand
ACTTTAAAATGGCTGATTGCGCGACATGAGGGCTTTAAAAATGGGGAAACTCAAAAAAATAAAAATTTACAAATTTTTAATAAGATTATATGAGTTGTTTTATTTATATTTGCTGAATTTATGGTATATTAGTATCAAGACAGAAGTTTTCGAAAGAAGGTTGAGCCTTTGAAATTTAAGACCCGGTTATTGGTTACTTCCATATTTATTATTGTAGTTCCGCTTTTGCTGTCAGCAGTCGCTTTCATGGGTATCGGCATTTATATGGTGAATTCGGAGCAGGAGTTCGGCGCTTTTGACAATAATTATACTTCCTTTGCCTATACGCTGGAAAATTATAATCAGATGACGGCGGATGTTCTGCAGGCCGTCAGGGAACAGCTTGAGGAAGAACCATCCAGAATAGAAGAACAGGATTATCTGGAGAAAATAAACGAAGAGCTTGCGAATAAATCTTCCTATATTATTGTCCGAAAAAATCAGGAAATCTATTATGCCGGAGACAGAAAGGCGGCAGAACGAATTTTTACAAAGCTGCCGGAGCACGGAAGAGATTTTCCCAACTCGGAGACAGGATATTATTATAACGATATGCGGAAGCTGGTAAAACAGCTGGATTTTGTTTTTGGAGACGGTGCGGAAGGAAGCCTTTTTATTATCACGCGGGTGAGCTCCCTGATTTCCCAGACAATGCTGATTGATATGGTGCTGGCGTTTGTATTGATTCTCATTTTTACAAGTATGGTGCTGACACAATGGATTCAGAAAGGCGTTTTTACACCGGTTAATCAGTTGAATACGGCCATGCAGCAGATTGCCGAGGGGAATCTGGAATACCGGCTCTCCAATGATGAAAAAGGAGAAATCGGGGAATTGTACAGGAACTATGAAGATATGCGGCTGCGGCTGAAAGAGTCGCTGGATGAGAAATTCGAACATGAAAAACAGAACAGAGAGCTCATCAGTAACATATCCCATGATTTGAAAACACCGATTACCGCGGTAAAAGGCTATGTGGAAGGCATTATGGACGGTGTGGCCGACACGCCTGAGAAAATGGATAAATATATTAAGACCATTTATAATAAGGCGAATGATATGGACAGACTGATTAACGAGCTGACCATCTATTCCGGCATTGACAATAACCGGATTCCCTATAATTTCCATCGAATCAACGTAGCCGAATACTTTGGGGACTGCGTGGAAGAAGTCGGACTCGATTTGGAATCCAAGAATATACAGTTGAATTATGAGGACCTTGTGTCGCCGGAAACACAGATTATAGCAGACCCGGAGCAGCTTAAGCGAGTGATAAACAATATCATCGGCAATAGCGTAAAGTATCTGGATAAAGAAAACGGCGTTATTGATATTCGGATTCTGGATGAAGTGGATTCGATTCGGGTTGAGATAGAAGACAACGGAAAAGGAATTTCAGCGAAAGACCTGCCGAATATTTTTGAACGTTTCTATCGGACGGATGCCTCCAGAAATTCTTCGCAGGGAGGCAGCGGCATCGGCCTTTCCATCGTAAGAAAAATAATAGAAGACCACGGCGGATATATTTGGGCGACAAGCAAGGAAACAGAAGGCACATGTATGCACTTTGTAATTAGAAAATATCAGGAACCCGAACAGGAGGAGGTTAACGGCGTATGAGCAGGATTTTGATTATTGAAGACGAAGAGGCAATCGCGGATTTGGAAAAGGATTATCTGGAGCTGAGCGATTTTGAAGTTGAAATTGAGAATACGGGAGATGCGGGCCTGAGCAGAGCCATGTCGGAAGATTTTGATTTGGTCATTCTGGATTTGATGCTGCCCGGAATGGACGGATTCGAAGTCTGCAAGAGCATTCGTGAGGAAAAAAATATTCCGATAATTATGGTGTCAGCCAAAAAAGACGACATCGATAAAATCAGAGGACTCGGACTCGGGGCGGACGATTACATGACAAAACCGTTCAGTCCTTCGGAGCTGGTTGCCAGAGTGAAGGCGCATATGTCGCGTTATGACAGACTTGTGGGAAGCAATCAGAAAGTCAATGACATTATCGAAATCAGAGGATTAAAGATTGATAAAACGGCAAGACGCGTTTATCTTGACGGAGAAGAAAAGATTTTTACAACCAAAGAATTTGACCTCCTGACATTCCTCGCGGAGAATCCGAATCATGTCTATACGAAAGAAGAGCTTTTCCGGGAAATCTGGGACATGGATTCCATCGGCGACATTGCGACCGTTACGGTGCATATTAAGAAAATCAGGGAAAAGATAGAATTTGATACGACGAAACCGCAGTATATCGAGACAATCTGGGGTGTAGGATATCGCTTTAAGATATGATGTTACAAAAGAAAAACAAGCGACGCGCAAGCGGCATTTGTTTTTCGTGTAACATTAACGGGCAAACGCATGATGGAATCGGGCGGTAAGCGAGATAGCGCGTGTTTGCGAGTATATAATACAATAGCAGCCATAAGAGGAGCCATGACGAGAGAACAGATTCTATATGAAGATAACGATATCATCGTATGCTATAAACCCGCGGGTATCGCGACACAGACCGCGAAAATCGGTCAGCGCGATATGGTCAGTGAAGTGACGAATTATCTTGCCGGCATCCGTGCGTCCGGTCAACGGGATGCCGGGCAGAGCGGACCGGCAGCAGGCGTTTACGTTGGTTGTGTGCATCGTCTCGACCAACCCGTAGAAGGGATTCTTGTTTTTGCCAGAAATCAGAAAGCCGCGGGCGGACTGAGCCGGCAGATTGTGGAGAACCGCATGGATAAATATTATTATGCGGTAGTAAGCGGTGATGGACCGGAAGCGAAAGAAGAACAGGCGTCGAAAGCGGGATTGCATTCGGTCACGGACAATGTTCGAAAAGGAATGCTGACGGACTATCTCATAAAAGACAATCAAACGAATATGTCCCGTATTGTGCCTTCTGATGCGAGAGGCGCCAAAAAAGCCGTGTTGGAATATGAAATGCTAAAGCGGGCAGAACTGCCGGCCTTTTGTTCCCTTGTCAGAGTCAGGCTGATTACGGGAAGACATCATCAGATTCGGGTGCAGATGAGCCATGCGGGAATGAGCCTTCTGGGAGACTATAAATATGCCGATGAGCGGACGAGGAAGCTGTCCGGGGCGTTACAGGTAAAACAGGTCGCTTTATGCGCTTACAGACTCGATTTTACACATCCCCAATCGGGAAAGAGGCTGTCTTTCCAAAAAGAACCGGAGGGGGATATTTTCCAGAAATTTTCAAGATAGATTTCTGATAAATTTTTGTATTTTTTCCATACTAATTCCAAACAGCAGATGGGAGGAATCGGGCATGGAAGATAAAGAAAGAGTAATAAAATTTACGGTATTGAAAGAAAATAAACTGATAAAGTGCGGGGTTATCACTTTGTTGGTTTATCTTTTTTTTCGCTTTCTTTTTCCACTCGTAGCGCCGTTTTGTGTGGCTTTTTTGCTGATTACGCTGTTTTATCCGATGCTTTCGCGCATTCAGAAGAAAATTCCGATGAAAAAGAAATTCCTTGCCGCCGGGGTATTGCTTCTGTGCCTGATTTTTCTTGCTCTTATTTTGTGGATACTCGGTTACAGCAGCAGTATGCAGATGGAAAAAATTTCGGCGTTTCTGGAAATGGCGTACCGGCGTTTACAGATTTTTCTGCATGAATGCTGTTACAGTCTGGACGGCAGATTTGGCTGGAAAGGCTATGAAATCGAGAATTTTGTTGTAGAAAAGATGACGGTTATTATGGAAAACGTTCAGGTACAGGTTATTCCGCGTATGTTGTCTTCTTCTTATACCTGCGTCAAGGGAATCCTGGAAGCGGTAGCTTTTCTTTTCGTTACACTGGTTGCCGCAATTCTGTTGGAAAAAGACTATGCCCTTTTCCTTCAATGGCTGAAAACGTCGGAAGATATGTCTTTTGTGTGGAAAGCGTTGGAAGGGGTGCTGCATTATATTATAACATTCCTGAAGGCACAGGGTATTATTTTACTGATTATTGCCGTATTCGGGAGCGCGGTTTTGTGGGCAACGGGAATCTACGGCGGTGTTTTCTGGGGGATTCTGGCGGGCTGTCTGGATGTGCTGCCTTTTATCGGAACGGGTGTGGTGCTTGTGCCGATGGCTGTCTGGCAGCTGTTAAACGGACATTATCTGCGAATGACGGTCTGCATACTGCTCTATATTGCCTGCATTGTCATCCGGGAATTTCTGGAGCCGAAACTCATCGGCAACCGGTTGGGCATCGCGCCGGTTCTGATGCTTCTGGCAATTTACGCGGGAATCCGATTGTTCGGCGTTGCCGGGATTATTGAAGGACCGCTTGCGTTGATTGTGATATATGAACTGAATAAAGCATGACCGGACATCTTTCGGCGGCACGATTCTGCCGCTGGAACATATTCTGCTACTTCTGCTCCGGGAAATTTGACGAAAGGATATGCTCCGTTTTATAATGATAGGCAGAAAACACAGAAAGGTATACATAGATACCGTATAGTTGGAAAGCCATGTTGGAAATACAGGAAAAAGAAAAGCCGGACAGTATGGACGACCGGAAAAAGAAACTTCAGGAGGATGACCGGAAAAAGAAACTTCAGGAAATTGTCGTGGAAATCAGAAACAGCATTTTGACGGCTTATTTTCTTGTAATGATGCTTCTGTACCCTTTGTATATGAAAGACGGCTATCAGAATATCGGGGATATAAAATATTTCTTTTTCCAGAAAATCAGTCTGCTGACGATTTTGCTTATAGCGTGCGTGGCGGTGGTTTTGTTTCCGCTGCAGGGGAAAAGGCCGTCTGTTACGGCGTTTTATAAAAATTTGTCGGGAACGGACTGGTTTGTATATGGGTATTTGTTTCTGCTGCTTTTTTCCTATGTATGTACGCCCTTCCGGGAAGAAGCTTTTCTGGGAGCCGAAGGCTGGTATCTGGGGTTGGTCAGCCAACTGCTGTTTATCAGTATTTATTTTCTTTTTTCCAGATATTTTGAGTGGAATGAGAAAATGCCGTATGCGATGCTGCTCGGTTCCGGGCTTGTGTTTTTGCTCGGTATTTTGAACAGATATTCGATATACCTGTTCGGTCTGGGCGGAAGCAAACAGATGTCGATTTTCATTTCAACGCTCGGAAACATCAACTGGTTTTGCGGATATTGGTCGATTTTCTGCCCGATTGGAGCCGCGCTTTATTGGACCGGCAGGAGCGTATGGCAGCGTGCGGCGGCGGGAGCGTATGTCGTGATTTGCTTTCTCATCGGTGTTTTACAGGGCAGCAGCAGCGCGTATCTTGCTTTGGCGGGAATGTTTTTATTTCTGTTTTCTCTTTCCTTTCGGGAAAACCGAAAAATGTATCGTTTTCTGGAACTGTGTATTTTGTTTCTGTTGTCCTGTCAGACAGCCAGAGCGCTGCGGTATGTGCCGGGACTTACCGTTAATTATGAAAGCGCGCCGGGGCTTTTTCTGACGGATACGAACGCAACGCTTTATCTGGGAATTGCCGCCGGTGTTTTTTATTTGTTCTTCCGTTATCTGACGGAACGGAAAAATTTTCAGGTTATACGGTGGAAAAAAATACGCGGAGCGGTTTTTTTACTGTTATTTCTGACCTCACTTGGATTTGTGGCATTGATAACGGTAAATACCTGCAGTCCGGACGGCATTTTCGGACTTGAGGATGTTCCTCTTTTCGTTTTTCAGGATGCCTGGGCAAATTACCGGGGAGCCACCTGGACGGATGGCGTATTGGCCTGGCGGAGCATGACGCTCCCGTATAAAATCATCGGAATCGGGCCGGACTGTTTTGCGGCGTATCTGTATAGCATACCGGAGCTTGCGGAGCGGGCATATGCGCAGTTTGGAAATTCCAGACTGACCAATGCGCATAATGAATGGCTTACGGTACTCGTTAATCAGGGTATATTGGGACTGTCCGGTTATGTGGGGATTTTTGTCTCGGCAATCCGGAATTTTATTAAAAAGGCGCAGACGCAGCCGGCGCTGTACTTATGCGCCGCCGCGGTTCTGACTTATACCGTACATAATATGGTAAGTTTTCAGCAGGTGTTGAACGCGCCTTTTGTTTTCATGATACTCGGAATCGGGGAGGGAATACGAAGAAACAGTTGACAAACGGATTTTCTTCTTTTAGAATCAAAGAAATTTGTGTTGACGTTTACAGCATCCGAAGGCACAGATTCACAGGCTGAGAAAGGAGCAGAGTGATAAGATGGCAGACAAAAAATTAGTAGAAGCAATTACTTCTATGGAAGAGGATTTTGCTCAGTGGTACACAGATGTCGTAAAAAAAGCAGAGCTGATTGATTACACAAGCGTAAAGGGCTGTATGGTGCTACGCCCGGCGGGTTACGCGATTTGGGAATTGATTCAGCAGCAGTTAGATGCGATGTTCAAGGCAACGGACGTGCAGAACGTATATTTACCAATGTTCATTCCGGAGAGCCTTTTAAATAAAGAGAAAGACCATGTGGAAGGTTTTGCGCCGGAAGTGGCCTGGGTGACGCATGGCGGGCAGCAGCCGTTACAGGAAAGACTTTGTGTCAGGCCGACTTCGGAAACACTTTTCTGCGATTATTATAAGAATACGATTCATTCTTACCGTGACCTGCCGCAGTTATGCAATCAGTGGTGTTCGGTAGTGCGTTGGGAGAAAGAGACGAGACCTTTCCTGCGCAGCCGCGAGTTTTTATGGCAGGAAGGACATACAGCGCACGCAACGGCACAGGAAGCGGAAGAAAGAACCATTCAGATGTTGAATGTATATGCGGATTTCTGTGAGCAGGTTCTGGCGATTCCGGTCGTGAAAGGCCGAAAGACCGATAAAGAAAAATTTGCGGGCGCGGTGGCGACTTATGCGATTGAAGCGTTGATGCACGACGGAAAAGCGTTGCAGTCAGGCACAAGTCATAATTTCGGGGACGGTTTTGCGAAGGCCTTTGGCGTACAGTTTACGGACAAAGACAATACATTAAAATATGTGCATCAGACTTCCTGGGGCATGACGACGCGGCTCATTGGTGCAGTCATCATGGTACATGGAGACAATTCAGGACTTGTGCTGCCTCCGAGAGTGGCGCCCGTCCAGATTATGATTATACCGATTCAGCAGAAAAAGGAAGGCGTGTTGGAGAAGGCTTTCGAATTGAAAGAAAAATTGAGCCGTTTCCGCGTAAAAGTGGATAATGCGGACAAGAGTCCGGGCTGGAAATTTTCCGAGCAGGAAATGCGCGGCATTCCGATTCGTGTGGAAATCGGACCGAAGGATATCGAGGCCGGAAAATGTGTTATTTGCCGTCGTGATACGGGAGAGAAAACGGAAGTATCGCTGGATAACCTGGAGACAAAGGCGGGAGAAATTCTCGAGAAGATGCAGGTGGAGATGCTGGAGCGCGCCCGGGCGCACAGAGAAGAACATACCTATGTTGCAAAAGACATGGATGAGTTCAGGAAACTGTTCGACGAAAAGTCCGGTTTTGTGAAAGCGATGTGGTGCGGTAATCAGCAATGTGAAGAGAAGATTAAAGAAGAGCTGGCAGTAACAAGCCGCTGTATGCCGTTCGAGCAGGAGCAGATTTCGGACGTATGCGTATGCTGCGGACAGCCGGCGAAAAAGATGGTTTACTGGGGACGTGCATATTAAGAGGCATATAAAGGCGCAGGCCGTTCGGTCTGCGCTTTTTCTATAATATTTGATATCAGATTATTGATTTACGACCGCATACAGCTCCGCCGGATTGACAAGACCGTTGTTGATAGCTTTTTCCCGAAGCGTAATGTAAAGCCCCGCATTGGTATGATGCTGATAAGGCGTAACATAGACTACCGCAAGAATCATGCAGGTGAAAATACTGAGCAGATATCAGCCGATGAAAGATAAATCCAACACGAAAGCCTCCAATTTTTCACCGTCCATCATAGCCGTGCTGAGTTCCAACGCCCGGCGGTAATCCATGTTTGGGTTTTCTGCCAGAAGATAGGGAACCATCCGGTACTGATAAGACTTATAGACGCCCGGAATGATGAAGAGCAGCGACCAAAGATTGATAAACAGGTTTGTCATGAAAATAGCTTTGCATACATTCCCATATCGTCCGCTTTTAAAACAAAATCCGACCTGCTCTACGCGGGAAGGCCTGATTCTGGAAGAAAGAAAAAAATGCGAACAGCCGACTGTCAGCGGATTGGTAAGGAAAATTTTTACCAGAATCAAAATGACGGACATCATACTCGATGAAATCATAATGGTAAATAAGGCGCCAATTGATATTCTGTCGTAATCCATATTGTTGAACCGGTAAGAAAAATTTCCGATATTGCTGACTGCGGAAATGACCAGACAGGCCAGAATAGAGTTACCGAAGCAGTTGTGAAGCGTTATTTTTGCGTCATTTTTCAAAGATTCTCTGGACCACATGGAAGTTTCTCCTTTTTCTTTTCCTATTTGTTTTTCAGTATAGCATAAAAAAGCTTTCCATACAATGTCCCCTGTTGTAAAATAAAAAGGTCAGTCGTATGAAGGGAGGTCTGTATATGGCGAAGAAACGCAGAAAGAAGAAAAAAGGAACCGGTAAAATCGTATTTTTGAGTCTGGTCATCGCGGCATGTCTGGTCGTGATTTTTATGCTGAGCAAAGGTCATATCGTTGATACGGTCAAGGATAAGGTGACGGAAAAGGTGGTCGAACAGGCGGCGCAGCAGGTCATCGAGAAGGCCCTTGAAAGTGCGGGCGAGCCGCAGGCGGCCGAGAAGGCAAAAGAAATTGTGGCGAATATGGATGAAGAAGACAAGGAACAGGCACAGGAAATTATTGGAAAATATGCGAACAGCCAGACTGTCTCTGACTGTATGGAAATTGTGGAAGACGGCATCAATGAAGAATCCATCGGGGAGGTTCAGCAATATCTGGAACAAAGCGTATCCGAGGAAGATTTAAACAAATTGCTGGAATTATATCAAAAATACGGAGCGGAATTGCAGCAGTAAACAACAGGACAGGAAATCGCAGTCGCCGCCTGTGTGTTGGCGATTTATCGTGTAAATATTACAGAATTATCGTGAAAATACTGCCGCCGCCTTCGGCATCCGTTACCTGGATGCTTCCGCCGTGCGCTTTTATAATCTCATAAGCAATGGAGAGTCCTAACCCGAAGTGCCCTTTGGCGCTTCGGGATTTTTCTACCCGGTAAAAACGGTCGAAAATCTTTTTTTTGTCTTCATCGGAAATGCCGATGCCGTTATCCCTGACGGAAAGGTAAAAATGTTCTTTTTTGTGAGACAGAGAGAGTTCTATTCTGCCCTGTTCCGGAGTATAGCTGATGGCATTGTGCAAAAGGATGGAGATGACCTGGCTGATGCGCTCCGGGTCCGCGGAGCATGGGGGAACCGCTTTATCCGGCAGGCTGACCGAAAGGGTGATGGATTTTTCTCTGGCCAGAGGGTCGAATGCCTCATAAGAGTTCATCAGCAGCGTGTCCAGCTCGATTGATTTCGGACATACGGCGAAACGCTGATTGTCGGAGCCGGATAGTGTGAGCATATCATTTACGAGAGAGGACATGCGGAGTCCTTCCTGATGAATGGTTTTTAAGAAGCCTTCACGTTTTTCCGCGGAGGCGTTTTTACAACATTCTGCGGCCGACAAAATAACCGCAAGCGGCGTGCGCAGTTCATGAGATGCGGAAGCTACGAACCGTATCTGTTTTTGATGATTTTCCATGATTGGTTTTAAAAGAAGCCCGGTAAAAAGCCAGGCAAAGACGGTCAACAGGATAATCGCGGCCAGGTCTATCAAAATAAAATGAAAGCGCTGTTCCAGAATTTGTTCTTCCAGTGACTGCAAAGAGGAAAGAACGATGATTTCCAGTGTAGAAGCATAGGGCCCCATGTTAATAACGCTCCCGAAGTATTTGGAGGCAGTCGATTCGGAAACAAATTCAAATTCAAAATGAGAGGAGCGGTAGGAAGATTCCGACTGCACGGAGGCATCCTTCGCAATCATATTCTGATAAACATTGCGGCACTCATCCAGAAGAATGCCCCTTGTGGCGTTTCCCTGTACGCTGCTCAGCTGGTTATAAAGAAAGGGAACGCCGCCGTCCAGCACAAAGAAAAGATAATTTCCCTGCGCCTCCATTTTGGACAGCCATTCCATCGAAATGACGGACTGCTGTTCCAGATTGGTCGTGATGGTATTGATATCGTTCTGGAAAGACTGAAACTGGTTCCGATAGAGTCCCGTTTCCGAAACATAGAGATAGCAAAGGGACATAATAATCATGATAACGGCGGTAATCCCGGCACAGAGCAGAGTCAGCCGTATATGCACTTTTCTGAACATTGGTTATTTCTCCTGAAGGCTGTATCCGATGCCTCGTATTGTTTTGATTTGCAGGCAGCTGCCGGTTATCTGCAGACGCCGGCGTAAAAAGTGGATATAGTTATCGAGATTTCCTTCTTCCACATCACTGTCCGGCCCCCATACTTTTAAAAGGAGTGTCTGGCGCTGCAAAGTCTGTCCTTTGGAACGCATAAAAGTTTCCAACAGGGCGGCTTCTCTTTTGGAGAGGGTACAGCTTCCGGAAGGGCCTTTTAAAATACCGTCCGAAGCAAGCCAGGTAATATCCGAAACCGTCAGAAGTTCTGAGTCTGTCAGGGTATGCGGCCTTCTTGTCACACAGCGGATTCTGGCGAGAAGTTCCTCGAATGCAAAAGGCTTGACCAGATAATCGTCGGCGCCCAGGTCGAGGCCGGTCACCTTATCCGAGAGTGTGCCGAGCGCCGTAATCAGGATAATGGGTGTTACAATTCCTTTTTTTCTCAAAGAAGTCAGGACATCCGTTCCTTCTAAATATGGAAGCATTCTGTCCAACAGAATGACATCATAGATATTCTGTTCTCCATAAAACAGGGCATCTTCTCCATTCAGGCAGGAATCGACGACAAAACCTTCCGTTTCCAATTGATAGGTCAGCGTATGATTCAGTTGTCTGTCGTCTTCCGCAAGTAATATTCTCATAATCGTCATCCTCTTCCCCCTATGATATCATATTTTATTTTAACAGTGGAATCTTTAATTATTCTCTAAAACAAAATCATTTTTTTTAGAGCTGTTTTAGAGGGAGAGCTGTTATGCTCTATGCTGTACAGATGCTTTCCCGAAGGAATTTGTTCCGTCATTATCTGATTGAAAAAACACAGGAAAGGGGGAAACTGATTTTTTCTCAGGAATTTAAATGTTTTTAGAGATTTCTTAGAGAGAAAGCTGATAACATGGTATGAAAAGAAGTTCCCGGGGAAGGCATGATTATTCGTGTGAAAAGGAGTTGGAGACGGCATGTTGCAAAATGGAAAGTTGAAAAACAGAATATCAGCGGTCATTGTATCTTTTTCCATGCTGGCGGTATTGCTTTCCGGCTGTGGGAACGGTCCTGGAACGGTAAACGATAATGAAAGCGGTACATCCTCAGCCAGCCGAAGCGAGGCGGGACAGGATGGTGTGCAGTCGCCGGAAAGCACGGCGATGGGGCGGTATGTGGAAGAAATTACCGATTTATCGGACCGGACCGGATATGGAAGCCGGATATTCCGGCTGGAGAACGGGAATCTGCTCCTGACGGACAATATCAACGATTTCCTGATTTCCGGGGATAACGGCATAACGTGGGAAGCAGACGAAAGCGCGGGGAGTTGGAAAGCAGCGTATGCAGAACAGGATTCCATTGTCAATCTGGCGGTTGGACCCGATAATACGACAGTCGTCATTTATGAGGCAGGCAAAGACGTTTCCTCCGAGAACGAGAATCCGTTTGACAAGCATTGTGAAGTAATGCTGATTAAACCGGACGGCACACAGATTCCGGTTGAAATTCCGCTGAAGGAAGAAGACGAAAATCCCCGCAGAGTATGGATATCGGACCAGGGGAAAATTTTTGTCAGCACTTACGGCGCAAATTTATATGAAATAAAAGAAGATGGAAGCAGCGAAGAGTTTCTGACGCTGGAATCCGCCCCCATATTGATACAGTTTCAGGATAATCTGATGATACTGGACGGTTGGGATTATGGGGAACTTCTGATTTATGACATGGAAAACCGGGAATATATGGAAGATGTCGTCCTGCGTGATTTTGTGAGAGAACATTATCCGGACAGGTCTGATAACGGAGGCAGTTATTATGATTTGTATTTTTTCATGGGAGAAGAAAATATTCTGTATCTCGCGGGAGAAAAAGGGCTTCACCGTCATGTGATAGGAGGTAATGCGATTGAGCAGGTCGTAGACGGAAAGCTCAGCGTTTTTAACAATCCATCCTATACGCTGCGGGGGATGCTGGCATTGGACAACAGTGAATTTATCGCATTGTTCAGCGGCGGAATCGTTGTAAAATATACATATAACCCGGATATTCCCACGGTTCCGGGCGTAACGCTGAAAGTATACAGCTTAAAGGAAAACTATACCGTCAGGCAGGCGGTAACCATGTATCAGATGGCCTGTCCGGATGTTTATGTGGAATATGAAACAGGTTTGGAGGAAGGAAACTCTGTTACGAGAGAAGACGCCCTGAAAAGCCTGAATGCAAAGATGATGGCGGAGGACGGGCCGGATGTCCTGATATTGGACAATATGCCGATTGACTCATACGCGGAAAAGGGACTGCTGCGCGATTTAAGCCCGGTAATCGACAGCCTGGACGGAGAAGACGCGCTGTTTGAAAATGTGGTGGACGCTTTCCGGACGGATGGAAAAATTTATATGATGCCCTGTGAAATCGAACTGCCCGTCGTTTTCGGTTCGGAAAACTATGCTTCCCAGGCCGTGGATTTGGCCGGCTTTGCGGATGCAATAGAAGAACTGCGGGAAGCGGAGCCGGATGAAAATCTAATCGGAACCTGTTCGGCATCGGAAACGATGAGGCTGCTGTCCATGATTGCCGTGCCATACTGGAAAACGGAGAACGGGGAAATAGACAGGGAAGCGCTGGAAGACTATCTGATACAGGTAAAAAGGATTTATGACGCGCAGATGGACGCATCGGAAGAAACAATGAAAGAATATGAAAATCTGAGAGAAGAAATGCTGGCATATGGCATTGATTTGGAAAACGACTCTGAGATGGCCAGAGAAAACATGAATTATATGGATTATCTGATGGGCTTGCGCCGGATACTGTGTTCTCTCATGAGCGGCGAGTATGAATATGCCGCATTATGTTCCATGCAGCGGATGACAGAATTTGCAGATAATGAATTTGCCCTGATGGGCGGTAACATTTTTTATCCGAGGACATTAATCGGGATAAGCGCAACTTCCGAAAACGCGGAACTGGCGGAGGACTTTATGCGGCTTATGCTCGGTGAGGAAAATCAGTCGTCGCTGTTTAACGGATATGCAGTTAATCGGGAAGCCTTTCAGAATATTCGAAAAGAAGAAATCGGAGAAGATGAGGAATACTCGAATATAGCGATGATGGATGAGGATGGCAGAGTGTATGCACTGTCTATTTGCTGGCCCGGTGAAAAACAGATTGAAACATTACAGAGCTTTATGGAGACGGTGAAGGTTCCTTATATCGAAGATTTTGTGCTGGAAGAAGCGGTATATGAAGGGGGAGCGGCTTATTTGCAGGGAACGCAGAGCCTGGAAGAAACCCTGGATGCCATTGAGAAAAAGGCTTCTTTGTATATGGCGGAATAGGTGATAGGGAATGAAGATGGTTTAAATTTTGAAAGGAGTAAGGGGATTGGATATGAAAATAGACAGAACAATCAGGAAGGCGGTGTCGGTAGTCGTTATGTTTTCGCTGTTGCTTGCATTGCTTGGCGGGTGCGGGCAGAATCAGGCGCAGAACAGCGGATTGACGCCGGAGACGAACACGAGCACAGAAGGCGAAGGCAGTACGGATGCGGAAAAAACAGATAACAGCGCTGCGCAGGCCGGGAACAGCGGTCAGGAAACAGGGCAGCAGCCGGCGGACAGTCAGGCGAAGGGACGTTATGTGGAAGAAGTCACGGACTTGTCGGAATATATTTCGGGTCGGCGGAACAGGCTGTTCCAGTTGGAGGATGGCAGGCTGATTATCAGCGATGGCAATAAACCGTTCCTCGTTTCCAAAGATAACGGAGCGACATGGGAAGAAGAAAAATACCCCTGGCTGAGCAAACTGGAAGAGGCGGACAGTTATATCGTTGATATAGCCATCGGAGCGGATTTCACGACGGCGCTCGTCATCGGCAGGATGGAAGGAGATGAATACATACAGGAAGGGCTCGTTATCAGAGCGGACGGGACGGAAATTCCAATGGAAATGCCTTCTGCAGATACATATCCGGGAGCGGTTGGCGTATCGGATGAAGGAAGGGTTTTCGTCGGTATGAACGGCGATAATATATATGAGGTAAAAGAAGACGGCAGCTGTGAGCTTTATCTGACCGTGCCAAACGGCACTCCGAGTTTTATGCAGATTCGGGACGGCCTGCTTATGATAGACGGCACTTCTTATGAAACGATTCTTTTCTATGATATTGAAAAAGAAGAATATGCGGAGAAAGATGAAGCGCTCAATGGGTTTATCAAAGAGTATTATAACGGCGGAAATAAGTTCAGCTCCGATGACGGATTTGATATGTACTTCTTTGTAGGAGAAGAAAACGTACTATATCTGGCGGGAGCAAAAGGACTTCACAGACATGTTCTGGGAGGAAGCGCGGTGGAACAGATTATCGACGGCAGCCTTTGCACATTCAGTAATCCGTCCGATGTGCTGGAAGGTATGGTAATGGTAGAGAACAATGAGTTCCTCGCCTTATTTGCCGGTGCAAAGCTGGTGCGTTTCGTGTATGACGCGGACATTCCTACCGTACCGGATGAGCTGGTGAAAGTGTACAGTCTGAAAGAGAATTCGACGATACAACAGGCAGTTTCCCTGTATCAGACCGCTAATCCGGGTGTTATGGTACAGTATGAAGTGGGTATTGCGGAGGGCAGTTCCATCACAAGGGAAGATGCCCTGAAAAACCTGAATACCAAAATTATGGCGGGAGAAGGGCCGGATGTTCTGATACTGGATGATATGCCGCTTGACGCTTATATCGAAAAAGGGCTGCTTCTGGATATAAGCGCATTGATAGGCGGGATGAGCGGAGAGGAAGCGCTTTTTGGAAATCTTGTCGATGCCATGAAGACAGGAGATAAGCTCTATGCGATGCCCTGTGAAATTTATATCCCGGCGATAGCGGGAGAAGAGAAATATGTATCGCAGATGAAAGATTTAAAAGGCATTGCCGACGGCATGGAAGCGCTGCGGCGGGATAATCCGGAAGATGAGATTCTGATGATTGGTTCTACCAAAGGAATCATGCGTTTCTTCTCCATGGCCTGTGTCCCGGCATGGACTACGGAAAGCGGAGAAATCGACAGGGAAGCCCTTGCGGAGTTTCTGGAGCAGGCAAAACGGATTTACGACGCTCAGATGGAAGGGGTTTCACAGAAATTTATTGAAGAATATAACCGGTCAAATGAAAATTTTGTAGCAGAATTTGGAGAGACAAGGGACAGTTCCAAATATCTGCGGACCGGAGCGGGGGCGCTCTTGTATACGTCACAATATACGAAAATATACTGTGGGGCGTTAGATGGGCAGAGGGCCTATGCGCAGATGACCTCCATCAATAAAGTGAGCGGCTATGAAAATACCGTGTGGTCCGTGATGAACGGTCAGAGCAGCAATGTTTTCTGTGCCAGCACCCTGCTCGGAATCAACGCCGCGTCAAAGCATCCTGAACTGGCGGAGGATTTTCTGAAGCTCTGTTTTGGAAAAGAGAATCAGGAGACGATATGGAGCGGTTTTCCGGTAAATCAGGCGGCTTTCGAGAAGGTTTTCGTTCCGGACGAAAAACTGGTGGATGAAAACGGGGCTTTCGGTTGGGAAGGCATGTCTACACCGGAAGGAGAAAGAGCCAGCTTCGTATCTTACTGGCCGGATGAGAAACAGAAAGAGGATATCAGGAAATGTATTGAAGCCGCCGATACGCCTTATATCGAAAATAAAATGCTGGAGGATGCCGTATATGAAGAGGGAAGCGGGTATCTGCAGGGAATAAGAAGTCTGGAAGATACGCTGGATGTCATAGAGAAACGAATTACGCTGTACCTTGCGGAATAGAAGAAAACGAATTGCGGAAAGAATCGTTATTACGGCGGTTCTTTTCGTGGTATGAAAAGGAAAGGCATGGTTATCGGAATGGTATTGGGAAAGAAGCAGAAAGGGAAAATAAAAACAAAAACGGTATGCCTCCTGTCGCTTGTAATGCTGATGGGTTTTCTTGCCGGCTGCAGTACGGTCGCAAGCAATATGGAGGCGGAAAATTCTGCAGATAAAAGCGGTGGGGAAAACGGAGATATATCGTTTAAAGCGATGGGACGTTATGTGGAAGAGACCACGGACCTGTCTGATAAAATTTCCGGCAGAGGAAACAGCCTTTACCGGCTGTCCGACGGGAAGCTGCTCATCTCCGACAGAAACGGGGAATTTATAAAAACAGAGGATAACGGTAAAAGCTGGACGACGGCTATGAGCGGATTGCAGACGAAAATGCTGGAAGAGGGCTTTTTTATGACGAGCATAGCGGTCGGGCCGGACAATACGGTGGCGCTTATCCGGCAGGTGGATGCTTCGGAGGATGAAACGGCAGACGAAGATGGAATGGATGAAAAGGGAGCTGACGAAGAAGCGGACGAGCCGGAGACGCCGTTTGATTATGCGCTGAATCTGCAGGTTTTGATTATCAAACCGGATAATACGGAAATCCCGGTGGATGTTCCGATTCTGGACAGCGATGATTCCCTGTACAAAATCTATGTCGCTGATAATGGCCGGATATTTGTCAGTACAATCGGCAGTTCCAGCCTTTATGAGGTGAAGGAAGACGGAAGCAGCGAACTGTATCTCGCATTGGATGGCGGAAGACCGGAGCTTTTGCAGTTTCAGGGAGATATCATGCTGATAGACGGAAACCGCTTTGACGGTCCGGTACTGTATGACATGGCAAAAGAAGAATTTATAGAGGATGAAGTTTTAACGGAATTTGTGAGCACGAATTACGCGGACAGAAACGATACTTATGAAGCCGACAATACCTATCGGCTGTACTATTTTTTCAACGGTGAGGATGTTCTTTATCTGGCGGGCGAAAAAGGATTGTACCGCCATGTAATCGGCGGAAGCGCGATGGAGCAGATTATCGACGGAAATCTGTGCAGTTTCGGGAATCCTTCCTGTAAGATACAGGGAATGGCTCCGCTTGAAAATAATGAATTTCTGGCATTGTTCGAAGGCGGAAAAATTGTTCATTATGCGTATGACGCCGGCATCCCCGCCAAGCCAAGTGAAAAAATTACGGTATACGGTCTGGAAGATAACGAAACGCTCCGGCAGGCAATTAATACCTACCAAATCAGAAATCCGGAGGTCTATATCGAATTTCAAATCGGAATGGATGGCAGCAGTTCCATGACCAAAGAAGATGCAATCAAGAACCTGAATACCAGAATCATGGCCGGAGAAGGGCCGGATGTGCTGCTGCTTGACAATATGCCGTTGGATTCTTATCTTGAAAAGGGACTATTGCTTGATTTGGGACCGATTCTGGAAGAAGTCAGCCGGGAGGAAGGTATATTTGACAACATAACGGAAGCGGTGAGTAAGGACGGTAAAGTCTGTGCCATGCCATGTGAAGTGCGGATTCCGGTCATGATGGCGGATAAAAAATATATCGCGGAGGTTCAGGATATCGAAGATGTGGCGGATATGACGGAAGCTCTGCGCACGGAAAACCCGGGAAAGGATTTGCTCGGTTTTTGTTCGGCCAGAGGCATTATGCGGTTATACGCCATGTCTTGTGTGCCTGCCTGGATAACGGCGGACGGAGAACTGAATAAAGACGCTGTTTCACAGTTTTTGAAACAGACGAAGCGGATTTATGATGCACAGATGGACGGCATTTCCGATGAAGATATCAGAAAATATGCTGAAATGAACGAATATTATGAAAATTATGAAGGGGCTTCTTATGACGATACGGACGACGTCAGGACAGGAACCGATACGATGAGCTATCTTGGCGGCGTAACGCAGATGGTAAACGGTGCGATTTGCGTATTCGATAATTTTAACGGATTTAATATGATGACTTCAATACAGCGGACGGAGGGTTTTGAGGACGCCGCGTGGACAACGATGAAAGGGCAGGGCGGCAGCGTGTTTTGGGCAATATCGCTGCTCGGTATCAGCACGGCGTCGAATCGGCAGGAGCGTGCGGCGGATTTTGTAAAAAGCTGTTTCGGAAGAGAAAACCAGACCAGCCTTTACTACGGACTGCCCGTCAACATAACGGCCTTTGAAGAATATGTAACGCCGTCTCCAAGCAAAGAAGTTCAGGAGGATGGATTCTGTGGAGGTTATATGCTCAGCAACAACGATGGTCTTCAGGTATATCTTGAGGTCTACTGGCCGGATGAGGAGCTGCGCGCCGCGTTTAGAAACTGTATGGAAGAGGTCGATACCGCATACTTCAAAAACGATTTTATCGAATATGCCGTGTATGAAGAAGGGGAAGCATATATAAAAGGTGAGAAGAGCCTCGAAGAAGCAATGAAAGCCATAGAGAAAAAAGTTTCTATTTATATGGCCGAATAAGCGGCTATGTCAGCGTATTATCTGCAGAGAAACAAGGCAGCGGAGGGATAAGAATTGAAAGTACACAGGTTGGTTTGGAAAAAGAATAAGCAGCGGAGCGCTTTTTTCCTGTTCATGGCGCCCAGTATTGCCGGCGTACTGCTGTTTGTGTTGCTCCCGTTTCTGGATGTGTTCAGGCGTTCTTTTGCAACGGCCGTGACGGGACAGTTCAATGGCATTGAAAATTATAAAACGATTTTTGCCAATCAGGCTTTTCAGCTGGCGGTAAAAAATACGTTCCGGTTTACGTTTGTCTGTATTCCGATTTTGGTCGTTGTCGGACTCATTATCGCGCTGCCGCTCAGCAAACTCAAAAGTGCGGGACTCATTAAGTCGTTATATCTGTTTCCGCTGGCAATGCCGACAGCCACCATCGTAATCGTCTGGAAACTGTTCTTTTATAAACAGGGATTTCTGAATCTGTTCCTGACGAAAATCGGTGAATGGAGCGGGCTGTGGGGAGAAATACATAAGGATTATCTGGGAAGCAGCGCGGCTTTCTGGGTGCTGGTATTCAGTTATGTCTGGAAAAATACCGGATATACGGTCGTATTGTGGCTGGCGGGGGTTTTGGGCATTTCCGGAGAAATGCTGGAAGCGGCAAGAGTGGACGGCGCCACCGAAATGCAGAGCTTTTTCCGGGTAGTTCTGCCGAATCTGAAAGGAAGCCTTTATACGATAGTCATTCTTTCCTTTCTGAATTCATTTAAAATATACCGGGAAGCTTACCTCGTGGCAGGTTCCTATCCGGAACAAAGTATTTATCTGCTGCAGCATCTGTTCAATAACTGGTTTGTCAATCTGGATTTTGATAAAATGGCGGCCGCGGCCGTCTGTGTCGGCGGATTTCTGTTTGCAGTCATTATGGTCTTACAGAGGATGTGGGACAAAAACGAATAAAAGACAAGATAATTGCGAAAACATTAAAATGACGCTTACGAAGCGGAATGAGAGGAAAAATGGTAATGACTATAAAGAAAAAAATCAGGAGTATCAGACGGGAGCTGACGACGGTTCTGCTCTTGCTTCCGGCGGCGCTCGTATGTCTGCCGGTAATACTTCTCGTGACGGGTTCCGTGATGGGAAACGGGGAACTGAAACAGTGTCTTGCCCCGATATTTGCGGAAGAGCTTCAATTCGTTACATGGAAATTCATTCCCGATTATCCGACCTTTGAAAATTACGGAAAGCTGCTTTTTCTGACGCCGCAGTTTTTTGTATTGTTCTGGAATTCCATAAAAGTCGTCGGCTGTATTCTGGCAGGACAGCTTCTTGTGGGTGTGCCTGCGGCATGGGCTTTTGCCTGTTACAGGGTCAAAGGGAGCCGCGCGCTTTTTGCATTGTATGTCGTGCTTATGCTGCTGCCTTTTCAGGTTATGATGTTGTCAAGTTATCTGGTGCTGAACAGATTCGGTATGCTCGACACGCATCAGGCGGTAATCCTGCCGGCGGTGTTCTCCACGTTTCCCGTTTTTTTGTCTTACGGAGGGTTCCGCGGCATACCGGTGCAGCTTTTTGAAGCGGCCCGAATCGACGGGGCGGGAGAATTCACCATTTTCCGGAAGATTGGGCTCCCGCTCGGAAAAAGCGGGCTGCTGTCGGCGATGGTACTTGGATTTCTTGAATATTGGAATATGATGGAACAGCCGATGGCTTTTCTGGAGGAAAAGGCGCTCTGGCCTCTTTCGCTCTACCTGCCTGAAATCACATGGGCGCAGGCGGGATATGCTTTTGGAGCGTCCATTATTACACTGATTCCCGCGGTGTTCGTGTTCGTATGGGGACAGGACTATCTGGAACAGGGGATTATTTTTTCGGGGCTGAAAGAATAGTGTGAAGAGAAGTTCTAAGGCTCACAGCAAAGGCTGTTTCGCCAAGAATTTCTACGATTTGTCTTTGACAAATCTTCTTCACACCGGAGAATGCCCAAAATGCGGCATTCTCCCCACAGATTTAAGAGTCCGCAGAGCGGAATCAGGGCGGTTAGGGTGAGAAATACAGAGAAGGAGTGAATGGAAATGTTGGAAGAAAAGAGAGCAGGAGAACTCAGAAAGAAAAGAATCATAGCGGGGTTTTTTATTTTTCTCGGGCTTATGTGGCTGTGCACGGTTATATCCAAGAGCATATACGCATCGAGGCTTCCTGTTGTTACGACGGTGCAGACGGAGCAAAAGTATGTGGAGCATATCGTAGAGGTTGAGGGAATTGTCATTGCGGGAGATAAAAATCCGGTGACGGCGCTCAGCGGACTGCGTATTGATAAAATAATGGTACAGGTAGGCGACAGAGTAGAAGAAGGCGATGTACTTTTTACAATCGATATGGAAGATTTGGAAACGATAATGGAAGAAAAGCAAGTGCAGATTGCCAAACTGCAGTTGCAGATTGATACGATTCTGCAGAATGAAGAACTGGCGAGACAGAAAAAAGCGTTGGAAGAAGAGCGGGCCAGAGCGGATTATGACGCGCAGGCGCGGTATCAGGATACGCTGGTCGGCCGTGCGGCGGAGGAAATCAATCAAGCGGAGACGGATATAGAAGACCAAGCTGGCGACGATGATGCCTTAAAGGATGCTTTGCAGTCGGCGGCATATGCGGAGGCGGATGCGAAGTGGCAGAGAGAGAATACGATGAAAGATGCAGAAAGACGGGTGGAGGATATTCTTTTACCGGAAGAGGAAGACTCTACGCTGGCGGCCACGCAGATAGAGTTGGCCGATATGCAGGCGGATTTGTCACAATATCAGGCGGTTAAAGAGATTGACGGCCAGTTTACGGCGCAGAGCAGCGGCTTGATTACGGATATTTTTATCAGTGTGGGAGGGCGGATTCCCGACTCTGCCGTTATGCTTTTTGCAGACGATACGGTTCCCTGCCAGTTCAAGTCGATGCTGACGAAAGAACAGAAAAAGTATGTCGCATTAAATGACAAAGTCGGTCTGAAGCTGGACGGGAGCAGCAAGGAAACGGATGTGACCGTCGATTATCTGGCCGAAAGCGAAAGCATGCCCGGAAATTATGAGATATATATTAACCTTCCGGAAGGCAAGGGAACGCCCGGCTTATCCGGCGCGATGAAACATACGGAAACGGGAGAGAAATATCCGAACTGTCTTCCGCCGGCGGCCGTTCACAAAGACAATATGAGAAGCTATGTCTATGTGGTAAAAGAGCGGGAAGGCATTCTCGGTATGGAATACTATGTGGAAGAAATCAACGTGAGAGTTCTGGATGAAAACGAAAACTGGGTTGCGGTGGAAGGCGCGCTGGACAGCGAAAGCCAGATTATCGTTTCCGCGACAAAAGAAGTGAAGAACGGAGAAATTGTGCGTTATTAGTGTAAGAAGTGTTTCAGGGGACAGCAAACAGGGACGGTAAAATTTCAGGACCGCTTGACGAATCACAAAAAAGCATATACAATAAATCTGATATAATATTAGGCAAATGTAGAAAAAGAATATATCGAACTGACAATGTGGGCGAAGGGCTCAGGAGGAAAGGACAGGACACAGCGATGAAACGACTGCCGGAATCGGAACTGGAAATTATGATGATTATATGGAGACATGAAGGGCCGGTCAACCGGATGGAGATAGAAGAGCATCTTCATAAAGATGTGGCGGCACCGACGATTTTGTCTTTTTTGAACCGCTTGGAAACGAAGGGATTCGTCCGTGTCGAAAAAATCGGGAAGGTGAACTGGTATACGCCTTTGGTGAAAGAAGAAGAATATTTGCAGAAGGAAAGCAAAAATATCTTACAGAAGATGTATCGAAATTCCCTGAAAAATTTCGTAACCGCCCTGTATGACGGCGACGGACTTTCGACGCAGGATATGGATGACCTGCGCGCGTTTCTGGAAGAAAAAAGCGCCCAGAACCGCGGGATGAGTGAGAATGGATGATTCATATGAGAGCAAAGTGGAGAAAAATCATATGGGCAATTCTGGCGGTGCAGTTATTGTTAGTGCACCTGCCGTATCTGCTTTATAACAGATGGAGGCGGCTTGTCATTCCGGCATGGCTGTTTTCGGCATTTCTTGTGATGCTGTTCCATTATCTGCATTATATCCGGTTCCGCCGAAACTGCATCGGCCGGCTCAGCATCATTTCGGACGAGGCTGTCAGAGAAAACTTCAAAGAGGCGGCGCAGGAGACGGGCCTGTATGACCCTGAAAAAGAAGGCTCGGAAGGGTCTTTTCTGTACGGAAGCCGGGAAGTGCGGGAGCCTTTTGTCATCGGCTTCCGGCAGCCGATATTGATTCTGCCGGAAAAAGAATACGGCAGCCGGGTACTGCATTTTATTTTTCTGCATGAATGTTATCATATCAGACACAGAGACACATTCTATAAGTTGTTTTTGCTGCTGATGCAGAGTCTGTTGTGGTTCCAGCCGTTCATATATCTGCTGAAAGCGGCCGGATACCGGGATGTGGAAGTGGCATGCGATGAGGCGGTTGTGGAAGGCCGGGATATGGCGGAACGGAAGGAGTACGGCGCGGCGCTGCTTGACTGCATGGAACAGGCGCGGGCAGAGGGGCAGCCCTATTCGGCATATTTTTATCATGGAAAGCGCATGATGAAGGCTAGAATTTCCGCGATTATGACGGAAGAGAAAAAGTGGGATTTTGTTGCTTTTGCGGCAATCTTTATACTGCTTATGGACGTGGTTTTCTGCCTCTGGCGCGTCGGTGAGAGGATGTATGACCGGGTGTTGGCGGAGCAGGAACGATTGCAGGCGGAAAAATACGGTTATGATGAGAATGGAAAAGCGTTAGATTCCATTTATGACGGATACGAAATGCCGGCATGTTTTTCTGCGGAAGCGATTGCGGAGATGGTAAAACTGGAGCCGCTTTCTGCGGACGCTTATTCTCTGGAGTGGCAGAGAGAAGATGTTTATGAGGAAAAAGAGTATGATGAGCTTCCCTTTGCGGCAAAAGGGCCCTGGCAGATTCGGCTGAAAGATGCGGACAGATACCAGGATGCCGTACCGTTGCTGCTTCAACGGTATCTGTCTTATTATGTGGACCAGGAATGGGCAGCGCAATGGAACCCGGAGGAGTCCATGTATACTCTGTTGGAATCCGTTTCCAGCCGTCTGCTGGCGGGAGACAAGAAGGAAGCGGTCTTTGCGGTCATTTTCCGATATTATATCGGATATAAAAAAGAAGAATTGATGAAGTTCCCGGAAGAGCTGCTCGACCGGGCGCAGATTGCGCGGGAAAAAGACGGGTATTATGCGTATTTTAACTGGACGGCCAAAATACGCATGGTTCAGGATTATGTTTTTGAACTGGAAGGGATTGCGGAGACGGAAGAAGTTCTGCGGGCCTATGCCGAACAGGAACTGTTTGAGGATGTTCCCGTGTGCGATTTGGTATACGGAATCGACGATGTGGAAGCGCATATTCTTTCTGACGGAGCGGTATCGGAAAACGCTTATCAGGTCGATACGGGAGAAGGCGTTCTGCGGGTCAGCGGGGCGGACGGCATATTTCAGGAAGTGCCGGTTTCGTTGGAAGAACTGTACGGGCGCGGAGACGATATGGACGGCAGGCTGACTTCGTTACAGGATGGAAGCTATCAGGTGGATGAGAAGAAAATTGTCTTTGCGTTTGGCGGAAGCGGAGCCGTTCCCATTTCTGTTGCCTTTTATGAGGAAGAAAGCCAGAGCTTTCGGAAATCCGTCGTGACGGAGAACTATTTCGGCGGCAGAAAAATCTATGTGGACTTTCCGGAAAACAGTCAGGAGGGCTTCCTGATTTTTACGGGAGAACGTGTTGTCTGGCAGGAAGCGACACTGTTGTTCCACACGACGGACGGTGGAAAGTCGTGGCAGCGTGTGACAGGCGTGGGGCCGAATGTGATGACGGAAGGCCATTCCCTGACGACGGGTGCGGTGTTCATCAACAATCGGGTAGGATTTCTGACAATCCGGGATTCGGAGAGGCCGGAAGTCTGGCGGACCGGAGACGGCGGACAAACATGGGAGAGGCAGAATCTTCCCGAAGCGCCGGAATATTACTGTATGGCATACGCGCCGGAAGAAAAAGACGGCATCTTGTATCTGTATGTGGGAATGGAGGAGTATTCGGAATATGGAGGAACCAAAGCCCGATACGAATCGAAAGACGAGGGAAGAACATGGGAATACAAGGGGATTGTCATCAGAAAATAGCCGGGGCTCCCTTTTTGTCAAAACGGCGTATCATGTGCTGACAAGGCCGCTCAATGTCATTGTTTACGGCATAACATGGTATTATTTGTATACCCTGTGTTGGTTCGGCAGAATTTTTCCGAATACACAGGTTCTTCTCTGTTGTTTTTTCTGGTGGCTTTGTATGCTTTGCTACGGGCTTTGGCTCTGGTCCCGTTATAACGGGCGTAAAATGCCGGCGGTCTTTCGCACATTAAGGGCAGACGGGAATATGCTGATTGCGGCGGAGACGGTAGAAAAGAAGGCCGCCGGAACAGAAAAAGATACGAGAACGGAAACAGAAAAAGATGCAGGAGCGGAAACAGGCCGCCGGACGGAAAAAGTATTTGCGGAGAAAGATGTCAAGTGGCATATCAGGGGAAAGGATTACTGCCAGATTTTTTTACGGGATAAGACAGTGTTCGTGCTTGATTTGCGGGAAATTCCTTCGGAAGAGAAACATTTTCTGGATTTGAAATTATCGACCGTACGCGGCACTTATCAAAAGACCTATAAGACGGCGGCAGGGATGCTGTTGGCAGCCATCACACTGTATGGCGGATTTCTGGCAGTCAGAAGCGCGATACCCTATCAGGGAAAGCTCTCCTGGATTCTGAGCGATTTGCGGAATAAAAGAAGCATCCTGCTGGAACATGATAATGTGTATGAATCGGGGATAGAAGGGATTCTGGAAGATGTCCGTCATAAGGTGGAACTGCCGGAAAAGCTGTGCCTGGCGACCAGCTTCAATCTGCATTTTGCGCCGGACGGAGAAATCCAGTCATTCGATACAATGCTGTATGGGTATGATAAAAACGGCAATTTTACTGACAGTTATTTAATCACTTATCCGTCAGGCAGTTCCGGAAAAATAACAGTTTATCTGCATGGAGCGGCGGAAGCGCCTTACGATGCCGATAAGGATTTGCAGCCGCTCGTCGAAGCGGTTTCCGTCATGCCGCTTGCGGAAACAACCGCCCGGTGGAGCGGAGAATCCTGCTTTGGCATTTTATATTACGGAATCCGCGAATGGTACAGTCAGGAAGGAATCCTCTATTTGAACCATGCGGGAGAAGAAAGAACGCCTTCGGCAGAGGAACAGTATTTTACCGGTTACAGTATTTCCGTTTTCTGCCCCGAAAACGATTCCCTGACGCCGGTCCGTTATCTTTATATGGGATATCAGAAATTTCCGGAAGAGGCGCAGGCATATACGGCGGACTATTATCCGGAGGAGGAGAATTCGGGGACGGGAAGCAAGAATGCGTGGGGCAATGGTTCCGGAACGGGAGCATGGAGTGCGTCGGGCAATGGACCGGGAACGGGGGCATGGAGTACGTCGGATGATTCCCGGAAGAAAGCGCATGCTACGGATAATTTCTGGCGGACCTGTAATCCTTATCCGGCAGAACAATATGGAGAATTGACGGAGACGGAAGCGTCGTATGAGGATGGAAACGGCGAGGACATTTACCGGTATCGTTATCGGAATTTCCGTCTTGACGAAACGCTGTACGGCGCGGAGAAAGTCAATCTGTTTCTGGAAGAAAAAGAACGGGAAATCACAGAGGCATGGCAGACACGCGGCGAGTTGCTTGTAAAGTATGAAACGGTGGAAGAGGACTATCAATACGGGAATTATCCGCACGATTATATGGACTTTCGGGCTGTAACATATCTGGATGAAGCATATTGCAGTCTTGTATTTATGGAAGAACACTTTACGGGCGGCGTCAGCGCTTTTCCGGGAATGTACGCTTATACAATTGACGTGAATACGGGAGAAGAAGCTGGATTGCAGCAGATTGCGCCGCAGCTTCAGGAGAAAGACTGGATTGCGCTGATTGACCGGGCGTTTAAGGAAGAACAGGGATTTTGTAAATTTCCTGTGGGCTCAGCGGAGGAAGAAACGGCGGGGGAATGCTGGTATAACTCTTACCTCGCATATCAGGCCTGTCAGGACGGCGTATGGCATTCGGGTTTTTACCTGACAGAACAGGGCATTGTCTTCTATTATGACTTCGGCCAGATTGCCTGGGAAGGAAATGGAGCGATTGAAACGCTTGTTTTCTGGGAAGATATCAACGGGCAGTAGAGTTCGGGGCAGAATTTCAAAAATCCGGTTATTGTCGGGACGCACGGGCGATGTTAAGCTAAGGTGAAATGTCCGTAAATGCGGACAGATGGGAGGTTGCTCAAATGCTTGACAATAAAAGGATTGCGGATTTTATAGCGGGAAAAAGAAAAGAAGCGGGTATGACACAGGCGGAAGTGGCGGAAAGCCTGCAGGTGTCTTTTCAGGCGGTTTCAAAATGGGAAAACGGGACGCTTCCCAATGTGGAAATGTTGGTGGAGCTGGCCGGTCTTCTGCATGTGACGGTGGATGAGATTCTTGCGGGGCGGGAGAAAAGCGCCGAAAACTTTTCTTATCGAAAGGCCGGCGTGGATATTTCCTATACGGACGCCATGAAAAAAGAAATGGCCGTTTATTTGAAAACGGAAGATGTAAGGGTTTTGAACGGATTCGGCCCTTTTGCTTCCTTATACGATATCCGGTTCCCCGAAATATCTGAGCCGGCGCTCGTGCTAAAAGCCGAAGAACCCGGTTCCAAACAAAAACTGGCGATGGAGTACGGCTATTGTGAATCCATCTGCCATGATATGATTAACCATCTTGTAAATGACATTGCGGTGATGGGCGCAAGACCGCTGGCGGTTCTGGACACGATTGTCTGCGGAAACGCGGAGAAAGAAACGATTAAATCATTCGTTCGGGGAATTTCCGAAGCCTGCCGGGAAAACGAATGTGCGCTGGTGGGCGGGGAAACATCCGTTCAGCCTCAGGTCGTGGAAAAAGGTGTCTATATTCTGACTTCCAGTATCGCCGGTATCATTTCTCAAAAGGCGGTAATTGACGGTTCTGCGATTCGGGAGGGCGATGCGGTGCTGGCCGTTGCGTCTAACGGACTGCATACAAACGGTTATTCCCTTGTCAGAATGCTGATGGACCGGATGCCGCAGATGAAATTAGATAAAGTTGCGGGAGAAACGTTTATCGAGCAGATTATGAAACCTCATACACCGTACTATAAAGTAATCAAACATATCAACGATAAAGTGCACGGTATGGCGCACATTACGGGAGGCGGCATCGAAGGAAATCTGTGCCGTATCATACCGGACGGAATATGTGCGGAAATCGAGCTTTCGCAAATCAGGACGCTCCCGGTCTTTGATTATATCAGGCGGATGGGAAATATAGAGGAAGAAGAAATGCTTTCTACTTTTAACTGTGGTGTTGGGCTTGTAATCGTTGCTTCTCAGGAGAAAAAGAAGGAAGTCATGGAAAGCGTCGCGAGATGCTACGAATGTTATGAGATTGGGAAAATCGTGTCCGGGCAGAAGAAAGTGGCGTTCCGGGGGGCGATGAGGTTTGAATAGAGGGATGTGATTTGCAGAAGAATCTGAAAAGGGAAGATTGACTTGAAAGCGGAAGAATATATTGTTAAAATAATGAAAACGTTTTATAGTATTTTTGAAAACTGAATTTGTGTATTTCCGAAGAGGACGGATTGGAGCGGTAAAAATGGAATATTTAACAGAATATGATGAAACGAATCCCCAATCAATTGAATTATATGCTCAAAGAATGATTGGTAAGACATTTGCTGATATTTGCCGTGAAGATAGTTTGGGTATGCCGGAAATCATAAGCAGAATTTCCAATTATGAGATTCTGCACGAGAACAGGAATCGAAAAGGCGGATTAGGGGAAATCATTGAAGAAAGATTTTTTCATTATTCGTGTAATAATGATTCCCGGCCGGATTTTGACAAGGCGGGAGTGGAGTTAAAGGTAACACCATATAAAATTAACAAGAATGGAAGCATAGTGGCTAAGGAACGATTAATTCTTACGATGATTGATTATGATACCGTGGTGAATGAAACATTTGAGGAGAGCCATTTATGGAAAAAATCAAGTTTGATATTACTTGTATACTATTTATATCAAAAAGAAATACAAAACCGGTTGGATTATAAGATAAATTATGTAAAATTGTTTTCTCCTTCAAAACAGGATATTGAAATTATTAAACATGATTTCGAGATAATAGTGCGCAAGGTAAAAGAAGGCAGAGCGCATGAATTATCGGAAGGAGACACTCTTTATCTGGGAGCGGCTCCAAAAGCTGCAACTTCTCAGAACAGAAGAGGACAGCCATTTAGTGAAATACCGGCAAAACCAAGAGCTTTTGCATTTAAAAATTCATATATGACATATGTGTTAAATCATTATATTATTCCGGGGAAAGATACATATGAAAAAGTAATAAAAGAAGAAACAGCAGAATCTTTTGAAGAGTATGTTGTACATAAGATAGAAATGTATTCGAACTATTCGATAAGAGATTTATGCAAAAAATTTTTAGAAAAGGAATATGAAAAAAGACCCAAGAATCTGGAGGCTATTTTAACATACAGGATTCTTGGTATTAAAGGCAATCATGCCGAAGAATTTGAAAAGGCCAATATTGTTATTAAGACGATAAGGATTGGTCAAAATAATAAAATAAGAGAAAGTATGTCATTTCCTGCCTTTCGATTCAAAGAACTGGTCATGGAAGAGTGGGAGAATTCGACGTTTGAAGCTTATCTCAGTGAAACACGCTTTCTATTTGTAGTATATAAATATGATGAACATAATGAGCTTCGATTAAAAGGATGTCAATTCTGGAACATGCCATATCAGGATTTGAACATGGAGGTTCAAAAGGTTTGGAAACGTACACGCCAGGTATTGACAGAAGGACTGGAAATTCGGCAAAGAAATGGCAGAAATTATAATAATTTTCCCAAAGCATCGGACAATCCGGTCTGTCATGTGAGACCACACGCATCGAATGCAAAAGATACTTACGAACTCCCGGACGGGAGGCCTTATCCGAAACAATGCTTTTGGCTAAATAACCATTATATTTTGAAACAGTTGGATGCAAGGTTTTTGAAATGATATAAAAGAAGCCCGGATTGGCCTATTGAGCCTTACGGGCTTTTTCTATACAGGACAAAACTTCCGTTTCCTTTTGGAAAATTGTATTTAAATAGTTTCCCATACGAGTAATTACACCCACAACCAGAGCATTTCCCATGCAAAAATATCGAAATTTTTCCGGCATTCCGGTATTGGTCCAATTATCATCAAATCCCTGAATGCGCTCGGCTTCAATAGGAGTAATCAGTCGATATTGATGGGTGTCAGAATCTTCAATAATATGGGTGCTTCTGTTTAAGCTGGCTTCACTTGTCAATATGGTGCGTGCCGGTCTGTCAAGTGGGTCGGGAAAAGCAATGGAACCTTCTGAAAATATATATTTGTGTCCGGTTTTGCTCGTGCGTTCTAAACGCTTTGCACCTTTAAGGTACTGCCATTTTTCGAGATTTTCATTAAGGAAAAACTTTGCATCCACATTATGTTCTATAATATCTTTTAATGGTACAGGCTCTTCATATATGGGAGTGGTATTGCAAGTGTATATCTTATTTCCGGCCATATAACCAGAATTGCAAAAGGCATACGAAAAAGAGTCTGTTACAGTGGCCAAGTCCTCTTCGGTTAATTCTATATGTTGAATTTCGTCGTTGCAAACACCATGAATTTTGAAAGTATGTGCAAAAAAACCGATATTGTTAAAAATGCAGTCAGGACGGTTCACATTTTTATTAATATAATGTGCATAGTTGGTGGAATTATGGTATGCAAAAATAAAAACTCTGCGTCTGCGTTGTGCGAAGCCGTATTCTGCGGCGTTGATGACACGCCATTCTATATTGTACCCCAATAATTTGAAACAGGACAAAATAATCCCGAAGTCCCGTCCTCGTTGACTGGAAGGTGACTTTAACAAGCGGTCAACGTTTTCAAGGAGAACAAATTTTGGCCGCTTTATTTGCAAAATTTCATGGATATCCCACCAGAGAACGCCTTTTTTTCCCGTTATTCCAGCAGCGCCTGTCCGGGCAACAGAGTAGTCCTGACAAGGAAATCCTCCCACTAATAAATTGTGATTGGGAATTTCTGATTTGTTAATAGAAGATATGTCTTTATTTACATAATGATTACACATTCCAAAATGTGTACAATAACAGTCAAATGCGTATTGAGTTTTTCTTCCGGGTTCCCATTGATTAGCCCAGACTGTTTTCCAGTTATTATCGGATTTTTCCAGACCAAGCCGAAAACCCCCTACACCTGCAAATAACTCGCATATGGTTTTCTCCATAAAGTATATAACCTCCAGATTAAGAACGATCGTTCGACATAATAATATTACTATGTATAAATATCGATGTAAACATCTAATTCTATTTTATCATAACATTTATTATATTTTTTGACAAGATCAAAAAGGAATCATTTTGCCAGTCAGGCCACTTTCAGCTCATACCGTCCGACAAAAAGGTTGACATATGTATACCATCATGCTATATTGGGTATACGGAAGTATACCTGACAGAGAGAAAGGAAAGGTACTCATATGACAAATGTCAGTTTATCGGATGGCGAATGGAAAATTATGAATGTGCTTTGGGAAAAGGAGGGGGGGGCAACAATTACGGAGTTGACAGCGGATTTACAGGGAAAAACCGGATGGGATAAACATATTATTATTACCATGCTGAACCGTATGACGAAAAAGGGAGCTGTTTCATACCGGATAGTGGGACGCGCGAAACAGTTTTATCCAGTCGTTTCCAGAAAAGAAGTCTCTATCCGGGAGACGAGAGGTTTTCTGGATAAGGTATACCGGGGAAGCATCGGAATGATGGTCAACGCCATGGTAACGAACAAGGCGCTGACACAGAAAGAAATCGAAGAGCTTTATAAGATACTGGAACAGGCAGAAAAAGATGATGAAGGGAAGAAGGGGAGTTCATCATGAAAGATGCAATTATAACATCTTCTGTATTGATTTTGTGTATGGTTCTGCTTCGGAGGCTGTGCAGAAAGAAAATCAGTGCGAAACTGCAGTACATGCTTTGGCTGGTTGTGGCCATCAGGCTGGTCATGCCCGGAATAATCGTGTTTTGGCCCAATCTGCTGCCGGAAAGCGCGTACAGCGTTCTGAATGCAGCGGACCGGATGGAAAGAGCGGCGCAGGAATATATAAGGCCGTCGGAGCAGCCTGTGCAGGGAAGTCTGCCGTCGAAAGGACTTCCCTTTCTGACGGAAGAAAATGATGACGGAAAAGTTGTCACTTATCTGACTGAACAGACCATGTGGCTCAGGTTCCTGGAAAAAGTCTGGTATTTGGGGATGGCAGCAATCGCTTTTTGGATGATTGCCGTTAATTTTCGATTTATGCGCCGGTTGTATGAGAGCCGCCGCAGATATCAAAGGGAAGGATTTGAACTGCCGGTTTACACGACAAAAGAATTATCTTCTCCCTGCCTGTACGGAATGCCGGGCAGACAGGCCGTATACCTGCCGGAAGATATGACGGAAGATGAAAACGGCGTGCGGCATATTCTGGCGCATGAGTATTGCCATTATAAGCAAAAGGATATTTTGTGGTCGATGCTTCGGTGCATTTTGCTGACGGTATACTGGTTTCATCCGCTCGTCTGGCTTGCGGCTGTTTTATCCAAACAAGACTGCGAACTGGCCTGTGACGAGGCGGCAGTCCGGATGCTCGGGGAGGAAGAGCGGATTGCCTATGGAAAGACCCTCGTTTCCCTGATTACAAGGAAAACAAAAGCCGAAGACATTGTATGCACGGCGACCACGATGACTGCGGACGCAAAGGGCATAAAAGAAAGGCTTCAAAGAATTGCAGAATCTCCCCGAAGGCTGGCTTTTATTATCGTACCGATGATTATCGCGATTGCAGTTGTTGTCGTGTTGACCTATACGCAGTCCAAAGATTATCCGGAAGGCGTTTCTCTGCTGGAAGGAGAAGGCTCCATGACTGTGACAACGGACTGTTTTCAGATAACTTTCCCGGATTCTTTTATCGGAAAGGCATACTGCCGGGAGGAGAACGATACAGATATTATCGTTTATCACAAAGATTCCGGTCTGGAAGTGGGCCGGTTCTGCGAGGTATATTATGAAGAGGCGGTTGCGCTTGCTTCGCAAGGAAAAGAAATGGTTCTCATTGGCAGTTATGGTTCGAATGATGCCCTGAACAGTTTTATGACGGGGGATGCGGAAGGGACGGAAATAACGCATCATAGCTATTTTGCAAACGGTACAGAAAGCGCGGAAAGTAATGACAGTATTGCAGGCGTGCCCGGTACGGACAGTAATGAGGCGGCAACGGATTATTTTTTGCCGGAAGTGGAAACGGCAGGTGAAACTGCGGCATGGAAAGCATCCGGCGATGTAGAGGCAATTCCGGCGCCGGAACTGGTGGAAAAAGATGTTATTTATCTGCCCTATGACGAAAATGAAGACTACAATGCGGTCACGGTGGGGGATGAGAATCATGAAGCAATAGAGGACGGCGTTGAGTATTTGCCGACGGAGCAGATTACGACGGAAGTCTTGCTGCCGGCCGAAAAACCTTGTTACCTGTACATTCCGGCCGATAATGCGGAGGCGGCTTCGGGAGTCAGAGAAGAACTGTACGAAATGAATCAGTCAATGGAAGAGCTTGCGGATGACGTTATCGTACTGTATGTGAGCAGGAAAGCGATGGAAGAGACTTTGAGCATACTTGTGGAAAACCGGACGCCTTACGTCGGAGATAACGTCCGGGTGTCGCAAATAGCGGGTTCTCTGCCGTCTGCGGCAGGATTGAGCTATCAGTTTCTGGAACTGAAAACATCTTCGGAGCCTTACGAGGCGACACTTCACTACCATTTCAAAGCGGGTGACACAGCCCGGATGGATTCGGATATTTTCTTTTTGGAGGCGGCGCTGATTTTTTCGGCGGTAGAAAATCTGGAGATATGCAATATACGAATCTACGATTTGCAGGAAACAGGAGAGGGGACGTCTGTTGACCCGTCAAAGATGCAGAGTGAGATGTACAGCTATGAAAGAACAGATATGGAAGCGCTTTTCGGGACGCTTTATCCTTGTTCGGAATCGAAAGAAACGATAACGGAACTGTATAACCGGGCGCTGAAATATCTGGAAGATGACAAAATGAATGCTTTGGAGTAAAAATTTAAGGAAATTTTAAGAAATTTTTGAAACATTTTTGACAGTTTTGCACTCTAATATAATAGAATAGAATATATTATGTTAATCTTTAGAGATTTTTTAAAGACAGGTCTGTTATAATTACACTTATTAATCAGGCAGAGCGTTGTGTGCAGAGGTGGGGAATATCGTGCAAGGGAGTTTACAGAAGAGAAAAGCGGATATTGCGTTATGGGAGATGGACCAGCCAGTCAGCAGGCCATCGAGAAGGAAAGGAAAGAGAAGGCCTGGTGATGTGGACATCATTGACCTTTATCCGGGCAAAGATGCGTATCAGGACGGAAGATACCGCGGCGGCCGGCCATCCGGGTCAACAATGAGAGCGGAACCGGTCAGAAAAAAACGTTACGCGGAGCCGATTGGATATAGCAGCCGGAATGCGGAACCAATTCGACGGAAAGCAGGAGTGGACAGAACTTCAGAGCCGGTTGGCAGAAGACCCAGAACAGTGGAACCAATCGAGGTCGGCAGAAGAAGGATGGAAGAGCCTGTCCGGCGCAGAAGAGTGCAGCGGCCGGCCACAGAAGACTGGGATGTGGAAATAATCGGTCAGGACTGGATAGAGGAACCGTATGGAAATTCGCGGGCGAAGGTGCGGAAAAAGGCCAAAAAACGGCGCGGGTATCTGCATCGCACCATTGCCGTGTGCACGATGGCATTCAGCCTGATGATAGCGTATATGGCAGTAGACCTGGTATATGATTATACGAGGGATGATGAAAAGCGGAAGCCGGTTCCGGAGGTAAATTCCATCGTCGTTGAGGATGTAAAGGAAGGCGGAATTGCGCCGCCGGCCATTTCAGAAGACTTTCTGAATGTTAATGATTTTTCAAGGCCGGGAACGACTCTGCCGCAGGTAAACAGTATTTTCGTGCATTATACGGCGAATCCCGGTACGAGCGCGGCACAGAACAGAAGTTATTTTGCGAATCTGGCCGAGACGCAGGAACGGTCGGCAAGCGCGCATTTTATCATTGGCTATGAGGGGGAAATCATCCAGTGCATGCCGCTTAATGAACAGGCATATGCGGTTATGACAAGAAATGAGGATTCCATTTCGATTGAATGCTGCTATCTGGATAAAGACGGACAATTTACGCAGGAAACGTATGATTCCCTCGTGCATCTTCTGGCATGGCTGCAGCAGGAGTACCATTTGGGAAATGATGATATCCTGCGGCATTATGACTGTGGCGGAAAAAAATGTCCCGTCTATTATGTAGACCATGAAGAAGCCTGGGAAAAGCTGCTTGCCGATGTGGAGATATATAAGACGGAACATACATAATCGAACATGATAACAAAAAAGCGGTCTCATCGTGAATGAGCCGCTTTTTATTGTTGATGATTTTTATTTTCCGATGTAATCTCTGATAATATGTGGAATCTGTGAAAGCATATTGTCTACATCTTCAAACATACTGCTCTTTGTGGTTCCCAAAATTCTGGCATTGTTAATGTGATGCACTACATCCTGATACTGTTTTTTGATTTTATCAAAATAGCTGCACAATACCTGGAGAGAGCGTTTGGAATCATCGATAACGTTGTTGATTTCCGATTGCACCGATGTGGCTTCTTCTGCCATTTCCGTAATGTTATTGAACATGCCGTAGGTTTCTTCTACTTTACTGAGACTCTGCTCCAACGCCTGATGGGAAATGTTAATGCTTGCATTCAGTTTTTCGGTTCCCTGCTCTACATCGTTGATACCGGAATTTACTTCTGCAACCAGCTCTTTGATTTCATCCGCCAGTGACTTTACTTCATTGGCAACTACCGAGAATCCTTTTCCTCTTTCTCCGGCTTTGGCCGCTTCAATCGACGCGTTCAGCGCAAGAATATTGGTTTGTTCGGCAATCGATACAATCTTGTTCATATAGGAACGAATTTTTTTAACGGAGGATTGGAAATCCGTAAAAGTGCTGTCCATTTCTCCGAAAGAAGCTTCTACCTGCATAGAACTGTTTTTTAACTCTTCCACACCGTTCTGCGCCTGAACAACCGACTGGGAAATATCTTCCTTGACGGTGGCAAATTGTCCCGATACCTGATTGATGTTGGAAAAAGTCTGGTCAAAATCCTGCAATGTCTGCTGGAATCTGTCCGCCTCCGAAAGGACTTGGCCGAAGGAACTGCTTACGAGACTCAGCTCTTTTAAAGAAGTTACTTCATTTTGTACGAGGTCCTGCTGATATACTTTCAGACTATCCGTTACATGAAGCACCGGATTGAGGCTTTTTTCTTTGCTTCGTGATTTATTTTTTAACACCATGTTCATCCTCCCTATTCAAATGCGACGCATGTCATGGACTGGTTTACGAACCGGTTGTTATAATGTTCTCCGTATCCGACAAAACCGACATGATTTCCTAAAGCGCCCATTTCTTTCAAATAGTCCTGCATATAACTGTTTTCGGTAAACAGCAGATACCGGAACAGACAGTTTACGGAAAATACCGCGGAAGGATGAGGGAAATCTTTATGTATTGTTTGGATAGTATTCCTGACGATTTCTTTGTAGTCCCCAAGTTCCAGCATGATAAGAACATCCGAATCGTTTACCTGACGGAAACAGGTCAGCCCGCTTCCTGTGACCTCCTTAATGGAGATGATACAGGTATCATGCCCGTTAAGTTTTCCAAAAGGATTTTTAAAGGTCTGTGTCTGAATCTCCTGTTCCGTTACATGAAGAATGTCCTGATATACCTGCTTGGCAGGACGGCCGTTTAATTCTCCAATCAGATAATTGGCCTTGTCTGTTTTGGAGGCAATAAAAGAATAGCTGCCCAACTGATGGTATATGTTTTCTTTATATGCCTTTACCCGTCCATTGTTGTTTTTGATGACAGCATAGGCTACCGCATCCTGATATATTTTACCGTTTGCAGACACTTTGCCGGCATCACCGGTTCCGCCGACGAGAGAAATATTTTCCGGTCCCAAAACGCTGTAAAAGGTCGTTAAAACGCAGGCGTCATTGCCGGAACAGAAGTCGATACATACGGTATCTTTAGAAGAAGCGTTTATGGTTCTTAAATCCTGCTGCAGCCGCTCGATGTATTTTACCGGCATTGTGGACACTTCTTCCAGAACATTGGCTGCCGCGTTGACGCCTTCGGTAAATGCTATGATACCGACGCCTTTTTCCACGATGCGGGTATCGTAACTCATTCCAATACAACCGATACTGGGAACTTTGGGATATAGTTTCTCTAATTCAGCGACATGTTTTTCAAATTGGTCGGCATTAGATAATAACATAATTAATTGGGGATTGTTCAGGCCATGAACGGCATCCTGTAAGTTTCCGTTCTGGCTCATGCCAAAAAACTGTTTCAATGTCTCATTCCTCATTTCTGTTTATATTTAAGTATAAAATAGCACTAAAGAATATTATACTTTAGGTAAACAAAAAAAATCAACCGTTAATACAAAAACTGGTATTATACTTTCATTAAAGGAAAAAAAGTTGACATTTTTTCCTTCAGAGGGTAAAATAAAATCCGCAAGCTGCCCAGATAGCTCAGTTGGTAGAGCAGAGGACTGAAAATCCTCGTGTCACTGGTTCGATTCCGGTTTTGGGCATTAAAAATACCCTTATAATTACTGCGTTTATGGTGATTATAAGGGTTTTTATATTCACAGGATTTTCACTTACTTTCAACGTAATCCTATTGTCGCAAAAAGAACGTAGAAAGTGAGGTTCCTACGAAACAGATTATAATGTCTAAGAAATCCAATCGGTCAATTCAAGAAGCATTTGAACTGTTCATAGGCAGATGCAAAATCAAAAATCTGATGAATCATTCAGGAAATGTGCAATACCAAACAATATGCACAGATGGACAGCTATATCAGCGAATTATCGGGGAACCCCATGCTTTCAAAAAGCTTTTGCATCACGGGAAATCCTGCGGCGGATACCGTAATATCCATCAAAAAGGCACACGCGGACAGTGTCGGCATACGCCTGACATGTGACGGCGATTTTGCATGGCTTAGCCATCTTTCTCCCATCGACGTATGCGCCGTTTTTTCAAATTTACTTGACAATGCGTTGGAGGGCTCAACAGGCGCTGTGAATCCCTGTATCACAATCAAAGGAAAAGACCATGCGCATTTTTATGCCCTGATGTTCTCCAATAATGTTCCGGAAAACATTAAAATCATAAACAATTCGGTAAAAACAAGTAAAAAGGACAGAAAACATCATGGTTTCGGGCTTTCCAGCATCAACTCGGTAGTCCGTAAATATAACGGCAGCTATACACTGAAATGTAAAGATATGGTATTTTGCGTACAGGCAGTCTTTCCCAAGAAGTAGCCTCTGCCTCAGGCATTTGTATTCTGCAGGGCATTTTCAACAGCTTTCTTTATGACAGTGCTTGAATTTGTTGCGCCCGATACGGCGTCAACATCTGTTTTCTGTTCCGCGATGATTCTGTCCGTAACGATTTCCGCGGCTTTCCCGCGCTCGTTTTTGTGCTCCAGAATATCGATGTTTGTGATGGCTCCGTCCCGGACCGTTACTTCCACTCTGGCATAAATGAAATTCACGTCGTATTCTCCGATATAAGTTCCGTCGGGGATATTGCCAATATCTATATCGCTGAAAGTCGTTTCTTTAACAGCTTTTTTATAGTCTGCCACACTTTTCAGATAAACTGCCGTAAAAATCAAAACGACAAGGAAAAGAAGGAGTGTTGTCAGCATAAAGATTTTTTTGCGGTATAATTTCATTTTAATCACCATTCTATCACCATGCCTTTCTTTCAGCCTGCAGATTTTGTTTCTTTATTACTGCCGGATTCATATCCACCGTTCTGTCACTCCGTTCGTCTGACTGCAATCGAATCGTAAACAAGAGAAAATCCATATTCCATAAACTGATTTTTCGATAATCCCATGGATTTTCTGATATAGTCTTCCTTGTTTGCCGCAAGCTGTATGATTCCGGAGAGCATGCCCCAAAAGTTAAAGATGGCAGGCATCAGTTCCAAATCACTTCGTAAATCCCCTTTTGCCATACCGGATAATAGAAATTGTTTTATCTTTTCATTGATTTCTTCTCCGATTTGATAGGTTTCTTTTTCCTCCGGAAGATAGTTATTGTTCTCAAATTCAATATTGATTTTATCCAATACCATTTTGAAATAAAAAGGAAATTCTTCCTGATACTGAACCAGTCCGCGGCAGATAAATTCATATCTTGATTTGGTGGTTTCCTGCTGTAACAGGGCAGAGGATATGTAGTCACAGAGTTTTTTCATGCTGTTTAAAACGATAATGCCGACGATTTCCTCTTTGTTTTCAAAATATACATATAATGTCGCCTTGCTGTAACCGGCGGCTTTTGCGATATCATCCATAGAAGCTGCGGCAATTCCTTTTTCCAGAAACAATGCGGATGCCGCGGACACGATATTTTCCCGGTGTACGCTTCGAGGCTCTTTTTTTCTCCGTCCCATGCGGTTCTCCTTGTAATAATTAAACTGACAGTTTAATTATATGGGCTGCATTTCTGATTGTCAATGATATTTTCAGAAAGCATTAAGCGCAAAGCTCATAGAATGAATAGCATATAACAAAAAATAATAAAGCTTAATTGCAAAAGTAAATTCCAGTGCAGGAGTAAATTCTACTGCCCTTTC
>ERZ777305.1004-NODE-1004-length-39848-cov-3.585907_pt1 | contig 39848 bp, 30 predicted proteins | sample MGYA00374965_ERZ777305 | MGnify/ENA primary metagenome ERZ777305 (study PRJEB29328, sample SAMD00013331) | mouse gut metagenome | study: EMG produced TPA metagenomics assembly of the Metagenome analysis of fecal microbiota from mouse which was promoted... | reverse complement strand
TCATTCAAAAAACTTCCATTTTAGACTTGACTTTTAATAGTTAGTCTTTCATAATGTTTTTTTAATTACTTGATGACATATCTCTTACTTATTTTCCAATATATTATCTACCCTTGACTTTACATAATCAAGACTTACATTTTGATATTTTCCATCTGTTTTTTCAAATGTCACCGCCTCAAGAACGTTTACGGTTTCATATGATATTTTTTTATATTCGCCTTTATCGGTGACAGATACAGGAATTTCAAAAACCATAAAGCCTGTTATATTTTCCCCATCCTTAAGTACAAGGTACATGTAGCCTGTCTTTAAAACTTCTTCATAAGAAGAATATTTTGAACTGTTTTCCTCTGTAGGTTGAGGCACCCAATCTATTTCTACACTTTCTCCTGCATCATATGATACATTCATAAAAAAAACGGTTTTGCAAATAGAATTATATGCCTTGTTAAGCTCCTCCTCAGAAATATCAGAATTTTCTTCTTTAAAAGCATTAAAATTTTTACTGTTTTCTTCCTGAACTTTTTTATCAATCAGTGAACTCATATCATTGCATACATAAGCTTCATAAGAAGGTGATATGCCATTAAACTTTATTTCAAATGAAAACAATACCATTCCGCTGGCTTCATGGATATATATGCTTTTTATATTTGTTTTATAGTTTTCAAGCTTAGTCTCCTTTATTGAGTTAACTGCCTCCATGTCTGCTGATGATGTTTTTGTCTTTGGTTTTTCATCTTCTGTACCGCAGCCTGACATTATCAATAAACTACTTCCAACAGTTACTGCTAAAAACGCTGTAAATAATCTTTTTGACTTTTTCATAATACATACCTCCTATTTTAATTTATATTTTATATACATTATATTACTATTATATTCTACGTTGCCTCCTTGCAGGCCATATCTTCCTATACCTTCATTGGTCCATTTTCCTGATGCAGGCGATGAATAATTATATTGTAATTCGACTGAATCTCCAGGCTTATGTCTCCAAATATTTGAACTTATCTCGTCATCTCAGACAGCTTTTTATTTTCCTCCGCATATACAAATAAATTTATGTACGGTAATGTTACAAAAAGCGCAACAAACATAATTAATAATTTGCTTTTTTTCTCATAATGTTTCCTCCATATTTACAATTCTTTTAAATAGATAGTTTACAATATTCTACATAATTAAATAAATTTATATAAAATATTTTTCTCTTTAGAATTTTTACTTTAATTATAAGTATTTTATCTTACATGTATTTTATATTTATATTATACTATTAATACTCTTTTTTTCAAGTCATTTCATGTTTTTTTTATTAATTTTCTATACAATATGTGGATATTTCTTTTATTTATCATTAACTGTATTCTTTTTTAAATTTTTACAGTCCTTTTTTCTTCAAAAGTTTCCTACATATTCTATCAATTCCAAAAATTACATTAAAAAATACTAAAGAAAACTGTCGATATTTATTCTCTATTGTGCTATACTTATATCAAAATTTTTTAGGAGGGAAGTATAACTTATTATGGAAAAGTTCAAACAGTTTTTTTTGAAAATCAAGGATAAGCTTACAGCCATATATGCCGGGGAGCATAATATACTGGCTGCTGTAATCACCATTACCGGTATTATTGCTTTATCCGTAACAGGAATAATCATTATTAAGGTAACCACCTCTGATACAGACGCTACTGCCAGCACTACGCCTGCAGTTATAACTGAAACAACTTCCACTGAGGAAATAACTACAGAGGCAGGGACTACCACAGAGGCGGAAACCACAGAGACTGCTACAGAGGCGGAAACCACCACAGAGGAGCCTGCCACGGAAGCTCCTACCGAGCCCCCTACGGAAGCAAAAACAGTTCCTGAGACTATTCCTATTGAGGAGATAAGTACCGTCGCCCAAAAGGAAGCGGAAAAGTTTGACGCCCAGGAGGAAGCAAGAAAGGAGATGGCTGCTGAGAAGGATACGGAGGCTCCTACAACGGCTCCTGTTAAAAATCCGTCTGCACAGAGCCCTGAAAAGCCTACAGAGCCGCCTAAGGTCAGTGAAACTGCAAAGGTTGTTACCGGCATAGATGTATCCCACTGGCAGAGTGACAGGGGAAAAATAGATTGGAACAAGGTTAAAAATGACGGAATTGACTATGTAATTATAAAGGCCGCCGGACGTTCCATAGGCTCAGACGGCTCACTATATGAGGATTCAGCATACAGGGAAAATATTGAGGGCGCTCTTGCTGCAGGAATTCCTGTAGGCGTTTACTTTTTCTCCCAGGCTATAACGGAGCAGGAGGCAAGGGAAGAGGCTTCTCTTATTCTTGCATTAATAAAGGATTATAAGATTACCTTTCCTGTTGTGTTTGACTGGGAAACCTCAAAGGGATACCGTACATACAGCTCAGGGCTGTCCAGAGAGAAGATGAATTCCATTGCCTCTACCTTCTGCGATATGGTACAGGCTGCCGGATATACCCCTATGGTATATGGAAATGGTGAAGATTTTACTTGCAGATATAATTTTGATTCATTATGCACAAAATATAAAATTTGGCTTGCAAGATATCCGGCCCCATACGGCGGTACTGTAAGATATAAGGTAGGAGACCCTCTCCCAAGCGGAAGAAATATTCCATCCACCTATCAGATGTGGCAGTATTGCAGCGACGGAGCCGTTGCAGGAATAAATGGCAACGTTGACGTCAATGTAAGCTTCTTTAGCTACAGCGGCACAGAGGTTCCTACTACAGCTATCAGACTTGAGCTTTCACAGGACAGCCTTACAACAAACACAGGTACTGCCATAGACCTTATGAACGGCGTTACAGGCTTTAACACGGCAGGTCTCGAGGATAAAGCTTCTATTTCAGTAACTGTTACAAACAGCGCAGGGGAGGCTGTCAGTGAGGATACAGCCTTTAATACTCCGGGCTTTTATACCGTTACCTACAGGCTGAGAGATTTTACGGGAACCAGCAAGTCTGCAGATGTGATTTTAACGGTACGGGATATTCCTGCACTTACCCTTACGGCTGATACCATAAATTTAAGCTATAATGACGGAAGCGATTTTATTGCTTCTTTCAGCAATGAAACGCTTATGACATATATTGGCTCTGCCACTGATTTTGAGGGCAATGACATCTCGTCTGACGTAAAGATATTGCCGGACAGTGAGCTTGAACAAATGATAGCTTCCGGTATTGTAAAAGCCGGTACATATACCATAGCTTTTACTGCCGATGACGGAAAAGGACTTACCGTTTCTGTCTCCCTCACTATAATTATAGCTGAGGAGGAAACTACCACACCGCCTGAAACTACTACGCCGGCGGAATCCTCTGTTCCTGTTGAAACTTCTACTGCCCCAGAAGCTCCTGCACCTGCAGAGACTACGTCTTATATAATCACTGAAACTATGGAAGCTGCCACAGTTTCACCGGAAACGTCAGCAGCCAAAGGAATTGAAACAACTGAAGGAACAGAAACCGATAAAACTGATTAAAGTTAAAGCAATTTTTTATATATTTTTCTATATATAAAAATCATCTACAATAAAGCAATATTAAAACATTTTTTATAAATTCAAAAACGGCGACGCCTCTTACAGACTTACATTTGTCCATAGAAGGTATCGCCGTTTTCATTGCCGTTATATGCTAAGCTCTCTGTTAAACTTTACCGAATACAATATTCTTTCCTTAACCTTCTTTCCCGTAATCTGCTCTAAAGCCCTGCTGTAATACTCAAGCTGTGAGGCATATCTTGCCCTTAAATCATTTATATTTGCCACATTATCAGTCTTATAATCAACTATAACAAGCTTGTCATTCTCCTCAAAATATGCGTCCACTATGCCCTGCACTAAAACCAGTTCCTTAGAAGCGTCTTCCTCAGCTGATTGCTCCTTAACAAGTCCGGCAGGTATTCCTATAACAAACTGTTTTTCCCTGTAAAGCTTATTCTCCTTTGACGCCGCCGTCATTCTTTTTCCTGTTTCAGAGCTTATAAGCCCATACAGCTTATTAATATCAATAACCTCAAAGTATTCCTCAGGCGCTAGGCGCTCCTCCCTCAGCCTCTTAAGCTGCGACTTTATCTCCTCATGGATTTTTTCCTTATCTTCAATACCACAAAAGACTGAATAATCAATCAGCTCAAATATCCTGTGGTAAGCCGTACCCCTAAGTGTTCCTGACATTTTTTTATCTCCTGAAATAAAAAACGGAACCGGCTTTTCTTCTGTCTCAAAGCCTCTTACCCTCTCGTCCGGCTCTGTCTCATCATCATACATCTGCATGAACATATGCTTTATATCTGATACGCTCACCTTGCCCCTTAACTCTAAATCTGCGGCATAAGGATATTTATATGAATATATGGCTTCTATTTTTCTTCTTATATCATAATCATAGGTATGATTTACATTCCAATGTAAATATACCTGTTTTTCATTATTTTTTTCAATGACCTCCTCCACACGGTCTGTCATTATGTCCTGAGCTCCCTGTATTTTTACGTTAAACTGGGCTGCCGCCTCAAAAATTTCATTATTAAAGGGTACGGCTTCCCCAATACATTTAAGTATAGGTGAAAAGGACTTATGCCTCATAAGAGACATTATAACCCAGTCCATATAGTCTGCCGCCTTAAGCACTGCGGACGGCTTAATTTTTTCAGGCTTTAAGTCTCTTATATAAAGGTATTTGCTGATTTTTCCGTATATATTGCCATGACCTGCCAATATAAGCTTTTCCTTTGCCCTTGTCATTGCCACATAAAAAACCCTGAGCTCCTCTCCGATATTTTCCTTGTCAAGCTTTCTTCCTATGCTTTCCTTTATTAAGGTATTTGCCTTTATGCCTGTAGCTTTGTTCATATATCTTATGCCAATGCCAAGCTCCTGATGCATAACAATGGGGCTTCTTACATCCATTTTGTTAAACTGCTTGCACATGGCTCCAACAAATACTACCGGATATTCCAATCCCTTGCTTTTATGTATTGTCATAAGGGTTACGTAATTTCCTCCTCCCGCTATATCTGCTTCCCCCTGCTCTACATTGTATTTCTTTAAAAGCCTTATATACCTTACAAAATTAAAAAGTCCCGTATAGCTTGTATTCTCATATGCCTCCGCCTTGCTCTTAAGCATTTCAAGATTTGCCATTCTAAGCTCACCTGCCTTCATAGCGGCTACAAAATATCCAAAACCTGTAGCCTGTAAAATCTCCTCTATTAAATCCCTTATGGATGTATACGGCGCCATTTCCCTGTATTTATCAAGCTTTTTAACAAAATCCCTTGTGCTTTCACTGCTTTTTACACAATCATAAAAGCTTACTGTATTTTCATCTGACTCTCCCCTTATTTTTGCAAGCTCCTCATCACTAAAGCCGTAAATATGCTTAAGGACTGCCGCAAGAGGTATGTCCTGTCTTGGATTGTCTATGACTGACAGCATATTAAGAATCTGCGTTACCTCAAAGGTATCAAAATAGCCTGAGTCAGTAGGGCTTTTTACTGGTATGCCCTCCTTTGCCAGTATATCTGCATATATCCGGCCATATGAGCCAAAGCTTCTTAAAAGAACGGCAATATCACTGTATCTTACCTTACGCTTTTCTCCCGTTTCCTTATCCCTTACCATATATCCTGACATAAGCTCCTTTATCCGCTTTGCCACCATATACGCTTCAAGCTCCTTGCCGGCAATATCCTCATATTCCTCATCCGTCTCCTTTGTATCTGCAATCATTACCTCCACAGACGTATCGTCTCCGTAATCCTCATACTCTGCTCCCGTATTAAGAAAATTTTCACTGTTATATTCTATGCCTCCTGCTTCTCTTGACATTATCTGCCTGAACAAAAGATTTGTTCCGTCAATAACATTGCTTCTGCTTCTAAAATTTTTTGAAAGAATTATCCGTACCTCTTCTTTCGTGTCATCTGTGGAATATCCATTGTACTTTTCCAAAAAAAGCTCCGGTCTTGCCAGCCTGAACTTATAAATACTCTGCTTTACGTCTCCTACCATAAAAATATTATTTCTGCCCTCATATACTCCCGATACTGCCCTTAGTATAGTTTCCTGTACCAGATTGCTGTCCTGATACTCATCTATCATAACCTCATATATATCATCAGCTATATCTCGCGCCGCCTGTGATGGCGCCACATTTCCCGAAGCATCCCTTCCTGTAAGAATATCAAGCGCGAAATGCTCCATATCGTTGAAATCAATTATATTTTTTGCAAGCTTTGCCTCCCTGTAACGGTTTATAAATTCCTTTGTAAGCTCTACTATGACAGTAATCTGCCTTTTACATTTTTCCATGTCCCTCATTAGGGTTTTCATACTGTATGCGTAATATTTTTCCTTTAGGATTTTTAAATCTTTTTTTACGTTATCCCTTATGGCTTTTATTCTTTCCTTTTTCTTTTCATCTGTAGTGTCAGGAAGCTTTTTTCTGGACAATGGTATAAATTTATATTCTGACAAAAGACTTCCTCTTCTGTCATAATCCGTTTCCAGAACAATCCTTTCAAAGGCTTTATAATCCTCCCTTAAGCCCTCCTCATATGTAAAGGGTCCGTCTTCGGCTTCCGACAGCTTTACCGCCTCCATAAGCTCCTCTGATATTTCCTTTAGGGTATGCTCTATTTCTTCCATAATAAAAATATACCATGGCTTTTTCTCTATTCCATCTGACGTGTCATAGTTTGATATATTTTCTTCAAGCCATTTTTCCGGGTAAGGATAGCTCATTGAAAATTTATACAGCTTTAAAATAAGCTCCTCAATATCCCTGTCGCTTTTATTTCCTCCCCTTGCATAATCATCAACAAAATCAAGAAACTCATTATCAGCCTCCCTGTATTTATTTTCCAAAAGCTCCTTCATTACGTCCTCTCTTATAAGAGTAAGCTCTCCTTCGTCTCCTACGGTAAAGGAGGGGTCTAAATCTATCTCATTGAAATACTGCCTTACTATATCAAGGCAGAAGCTGTGAATAGTTGTTATTCTGGCATTATGTATATATGAAATCTGCTTTTGAAGATGGTCGTTATCCGGCTCCTCCTTTGAGCGTTTCTCTATTGCCTTAAGAATACGCTCTCTCATTTCCCCTGCTGCCGCTTCCGTAAAGGTTACTACCACAAGACTGTCTACATCTACATTTTCCTCTGTCACAAGCCTTATTATCCTTTCAACAAGCACCGCCGTCTTTCCCGAGCCTGCCGCCGCAGAAACAAGCACATTTTTATCTCTTACCTTAAGTACCCTGCTCTGCTCCTTAGTCCATTTTGTTTCCATATTTTCTCCTTTTAGTTTACAACCGCAACAGGTGTCAGATTTAAGAGTTTCAACTTTAAGAGTTTTAACTCCAAGAGTTTCAACTCTTTGGATACCTTTTTAATATATCAAGTATCTCCTCCGGCTCATGCTTATTTATCTTCCTGTGTCTTCCGCCTGTATATTTTTCATTAAAAGTGCATATTTCCTTATAGCTGCAATAATCACAGGGCGTCCTTCCTGCCTTTATGTAGGGATTTGTCTCTATATCCCCCTCCAATATGGTATCGCACATTTTTTCAGTTTTACTTCTTACGTATTCTATAATATCGTTAAAGTTCCTGCCACTCATAAAGCTTTTGCCTATACCTATATTCATTTCCTGCGCCTTTATAGGTATAATCAGTGACTTATTGTTTCCCTCTCTTAAGGATAAATCCATTTCTGACGCCACCTGACTGTCGCTGTTTACAAGACCTGACTGCCTGTACTCCTCAAGAAGCGCCCTTCTATACTTTTCATTATCCGTATCGTCGCCGTCACTGTCAGGAAGCCTTTCTATATATGGTGATTTTATGTTGAAATAAAAGGCTCCGGCCGGCACCGTTTCAGTTTTCCTTTTTTTCTGCTCTATGTCAAGAACTGCTCCCATATAATATATAAGCTGTATCTGTAAGCCGCTCATAACCTCGTCTATATCAAACCTTTTGCTTCCTGATTTATAGTCTATTATCTTTACAAAGCATTTTCCGTCCTGCTCCAAAGCGTCAACCCTGTCTATGCGTCCGTCTGAAAAAGTAAGCTCAAAATCCTCCGGCTCAAAATTTCCTGCTTTAATATGCTCCGATATCGCCCATACGGTTTTTGATGAAACCTCTCTTATTCTTCTAAGGAGATATTTGTTTCTTTCAGTGTCAAAAAATACATCTCCATAAGCCCCTTCCTTAACCTGCTCCATGCATCTGTTAAGAAGTTCCTCCCTTTCCCTGTCAGACACAGTTCTAAAGCTTAAGCCCTCCTTTTTCATTTCCTTTGAGAAAAGCTCAATTACCCTATGGTACATTATTCCCACATCTGCCGCGCTTACCTCATATATTCTTCTCTCTGCCAGCTTTAGCCCATACATAATAAAATGCGCGTAGCCGCATGCTGCATATCTTTCAAGCCTCGTGGCGCTCTTTACCATATCCTTTCCATATAATACCCTTGCCACAGCCTCGTCTATTCTGCCCGTATAGCAGGAAAAATCCCCTCCCTCTACTACCTTCATAAGCTTTTTCCTAAGCTCCTTATCCTTATAGAAATATGTAAACAGCTCCTTTTGAAGCAGTGTCATTTCCTTATTCCCTGAAAAATTCTCAGCTATATACCTTATTCCAAGCTCCTTTGTATAAATATTATCCTCCCTCATATGAAGCGGCAGAGCATCTTTGTCTGTATACATATCCCTTATTGTATTTATAAGATAAGACGGTCTTAATGCCTTACCGGAGGCCGACGTATGACTATAGGTTAATATAAGCCTGTCGGAAGGCTTTGTAAGATTCTGATAAAGATAAAATCTCTGTATAAATATATTTTCCCTTGCTCCCGGCGAAAGCTCCACTCCTATTCCCTTTAAAAAGCTTCTGTCCTTTCCGGTAAATAATCCTCCCTTGTCTGATACCATTGGAATAATGCCGTCATTTACCCCCAAAACTATAAGCTCCCTTATATCTGCCAGCCTTGTTCTCCTTATATCTCCAATGACTACCGTATCTACATTAAGTGGGATAACACCTACCTTTATTTCCTCAAGACCTGAATCTAAAAGCCTTGCATACTCCGAAATATTGATTTTTATATCTCCCATAAGCTCTGCCAGCTTATCAAGAAGATTTATAAGAAGGGCGTAGGTCTGCTCATACTCCTTTGCTAAGGACAGTCTTCCCTCCTCCTTAAAGCCTTCCTCATATTTCTTTAGAATATTATATATATCAAGGCTTTCCATAAGCTCATACACTCCGTTAGTATAATCCCTAACAGTTTTGTTTCTTCCGCTTACGCTTTCCTTAAAGTCCCTTATAATCTCAAAAAATGCTTCCCTTATATCATTAATTGCGCAAAGCTCCTCCTCCCTAAGTCCTTTTCCAAACTTTGTAAAGTCCTGAGAATAACGGTTAAAGCCTCTTATTCCATATTCCAGCACATAATTTTCAAGCAAATCAATTTTTTCTCTTTCTATTCCGCTTATTCCACATTTTAAAAATCCAAACACGCTCTCATAGGAAAAATTGTCTGATATCATTAATAGCGCCTGTCTTATTGCATTTACACAGGGATTAAATATAAGTCTTCTCTTATTATCCATAAAAAACGGTATATCATTATCCCTAAAGGCTGTTTCTATAAGCTTTCTATATGTGTCCAAATCACCTGTGATTATGGCAAAATCCCTGTATCTTAAGCCCTCGTTTCTTACCCTTTTGTTAATGTATGCGGCTGCCGCCTCCGCTTCTCTTATGGGATTATCAAGGGGCGCAATTCTTACCTCTCCCCTGCTGTCACAGCCGGACTCTAATCCGCTGCTTCTGAATATATTTCTCTCTATATAGCTTAACTCCCTGTCCTCATTATATCTGTAGCTATTGTTTTCTCCCGTTATAATTACGTCCTCCCCGGCTATTGATACCTGTCTGTCTGCCGCCAGTGAGTACAGCTTATTTATGGTTGTCTTTGACAGGTTAAAAAGCTCCTGCTCCTTTATTTCCCTAAAGCCTGTTTCTGTAAGCTTATATGCCTCCTCCGGAGATATAGTTATGGTAACGGTAAGCTTTCTTCCGTTGTCAAGGAGAATACCTAAAAGCTCCTCCTGTACCGGTGTAAAGCCCGTAAAGCCATCAAAGAAAAACTCGCTGTTTTTTATAAGCTGGGATTTTTCCATAACCTGGCACAGCTTTTTTAATATTTCCTCCTTGGTGATATATTTTTCCCCTAAAGCCTCCCTAAACAGCTTATATATAAGTCCTATATCCTTAAGCTTCATGTCCATGTAGGGCTTTTCCTTTGTGTGCTCCATAATATTTTCAAAGCTGTTTAAATCTATTCCATAGGAATAAAGCTCCGATATGGCTGATTTCATTTCCTCCACAAATCCCGGCTGGCAGGCCTTTCGCCTGTATATGTTAAGCTTATCCCTGTTTTCCTCTATTACACGCTTAAGAATCAGGGTTTTTCCCGTGTCGTCCAATATAGATAAATTTGAAATTCCAAGCTCCTCAAACACCCTGAATGCAAGTCTGTTAAAGCTGACTATATCTATGTTAAGCACGCCGTGATTAGAATGTCTGTCTACAACAGCCTTCTGGGTTTCCATTGTAAACTGTTCAGGAACTACTATAATATAATTATTATTAATATGCTCTCCGGCTTCCCTTATCGCCTTATCTAAAACATATGTAGTTTTTCCATAGCCGCTCCCGCCAAGTACAAGCCTTATGGAGCCTTTATTTTTATCCATTTTCCAATACCCTTCCTTTAATATTTAAAAGCTGTTTTAATAATATTCTATCATATTTACCGTCCAAAAAAAATACAATATATAAAGAATCAAAATCGTGCATAAACTGCACAGAAATGAGGCTATATGAGTGACAATCCTAAGATAATGGTCTTTCAGCTCAAGGAGCTTATATACACGCTTATATTTATTGTACTTGGAATACTTTTAATATTTCTTTTAGTTTATATGTTTTTACATAATGATGATGAGGAAGCCGCCGATACCTCATATACACCCGGCACATATTCCTCTGCCATGACAATAGGAAGTATTCCTGTTGAGGTATCCGTTAAGGTTGACACTGACAGAATAATTGATATTGAGCTAGTGCCTGTTGAGGATACGGTAGAAACAATGTATCCCCTTCTGCAGTCCTCACTAAAAAATATAAAAGACCAGATAATATCCTCTCAAAGCCTTGAGAATATATATCTGACCTCAGATAGTATTTATACATATAACGTGCTGATGGACGCCATCAGCACTGCCTTAAGCAAAGCTACCTCTCATTAGCGTTAAGATGCCTCACTGTCTTTTCTGATTTCAGGGCAAGTATTACGCTTAACGCCACCAAAACCAAACCAAATATAATATATGCTGTGTCAGGATGAGACGACTTTACAAAATCCCTCGGAATAATAATAAGGGAATATACCACAAAGAAAAGCTGCGCCAATGTATTTAAGCCGTAGGTTATTCTGATTATTAAATACATTCGCCTGCTACTTATTAACGCCATACATACGGACGCTGCAAGCACAGCTATGGACGTTATTGTCCCTGCTATATAAACAGCATTATATATACCTGAATACATACTGTTATCACTTAAATCAAACCTGCTGAAATACTCTATCTCTGATGCAAAATAGTAAGACAGCATAAAGGCTGACAATGATATAATATAATATGCAATTCCTATAGCTGCAATATATTTTCTCGTATTTTTTTCATATGTCATCTTCTCCGGAATATCCTTTGCCAGTCTTTTGCCGTCAAAATATTTATTTCCATTATATGCAAGGACAAATGTTAAAATGCTTGTAATTACTACAAGAAAGCTTACAACAAGCTGAATAATAAATATGGCGGCAGTATAGCCGTCCTCCCATTCCTTATAAGTGCCGGCTATCGTTACGGCAGATACATAAAGGCTTATGGCTCCAACTATAAAAGAAAGCGCTGAAAGCACCCTTCTTATCCGTACTGCTCCCTCATACTCCCCCTTCCTTCCCATAAGCGAGCCTATAAAAAGAAGAAATACCAGTATAATACCTGTCACAAACACTGTATAGAGAGCAAATATCTTATTATCCTCCCCGTCAGCCTCATTCATTATATCTGCAATATATATTCCAAGCCCTGCTATAACAAGCATAAAAATTAAATTCATAAAATTAAGCAGGCCTGTCATTTTTCCATAGTATTCTCTTACATCCTTTAAGCTTGTATTCATCTTTTCCCCTTTCTACTCTGCGGATAATTTCTCAAGCTGCTTTAGCCAAAGGGCGGCGCAGGCGTCGCTAGGCATTCTCAAATCTCCTCTCGGCGACACGGTTACGCTTCCCACCTTCACGCCGTCAGGAATACATGAGCGCTTAAACTGCTGGGAAAAAAATCTTCTGTAAAACACCTTCAGCCATTTTAATATGGTTTTTTTATCATATACCAGTTCAAACGCCTTTAATGACATATAATATATCTTCCCAGGCTCAAATCCAAATCTTAAAACATTGTACATAAAGAAATCATGAAGCTCATAAGGTCCCACTAAATCCTCTGTCTTCTGCGCAATCTCCCCATTATCCTCCGGCGGAAGAAGCTCAGGACTTACAGGCGTGTCAAGGACATCATACAACACCTTTCTCAGTGTGTCGTCCTCGCATGTATCTGCATAATATCTTACCAAATGCCTTACCAGCGTCTTTGGCACGGATGAATTTACTCCGTACATTGACATGTGGTCCCCATTGTAGGTTGCCCACCCAAGGGCAAGCTCAGACATATCTCCTGTTCCTATAACCATTCCGTTTGTTTCATTTGCAATATCCATAAGCAGATATGTTCTCTGTCTTGCCTGGGCATTTTCGTAGGTTACATCCTTTATACTTTTGTCATGTCCTATATCCTCAAAATGCTTGTTTACTGCATCTGCTATAGATATTTCCCTGAAGGACACCCCAAGCTTTTGTATAAGGGTAACCGCATTGTTATATGTTCTGTCTGTAGTGCCAAAGCCCGGCATGGTTACTGCTATAACAGATTTTCTGTCCTTTCCTAAAAAGTCAAATGCTTTAACTGTAACAAGAAGAGCAAGCGTTGAATCAAGACCTCCTGAAATACCTATTACCGCCGTATCCCCGTGAGTGTGAGCCAGCCTTTTTTTAAGTCCCATAGCCTGAAGGGTAAGTATTTCATTGCATCTTTTTTCTCTTTCCTCCATATTTGACGGCACAAAGGGCGCATTGTCAATATTCCTTAAAAGAGAAGTCTCCTCCGTTCTGTCCTTTAAATTCTTAAATGAAAAGCCTGCTACTCTGTAGTCTGCTATTCCTGCCATAGAATATATACTGTCTGACGCTTCCTGCATGTTGTCAGGATATGTGTTCATCCGTCTTCTCTCTGCCGAAAGCTTGTCCACATCTATATCTGCAAATACAGACTGATTGATAAATCTTGTACTCTCTGCCATAATACTGCCATTCTCACATATAAGATTATGGCCTGAGAATACCATATCAGTAGTAGACTCACCCTCTCCGGCGGAGGCGTACACATATCCGCACACAAGCCTTGCGGACTGGCTTGACACAAGACCTTTCCTGTATACATCCTTGCATACGGTCTCGTCACCGGCAGACAGATTAGCTATAATGGTTGCTCCCGCTATGGCGTGGGACATAGACGGCGGTATAGGCACCCATAAATCCTCGCATATTTCAACAGCAATTTTCATATTTTCCACATTTTTGCAATCAAATATAATATTTGTTCCAAAGGGCACTGTATGTCCGTTAAACTTAATATCCTTTATCTTCCTGAAGCCTCCCGTAAAATGCCTTGCCTCATAAAACTCAGAGTAATTAGGAATATTTGTCTTTGGCACTATTCCAAGTACAGCTCCGTCATATAGTACGGCTGCAGCATTGTACAGCTTACTGTCATTTATCATAGGAAATCCCACAATCACCACAATATCCTTATCAGTAATATACTGCGCTATCCTTTCTACGGCGCAGCCTGCCTCCTTTAGCATGGCCGACTGTAAAAACAAATCACCACATGTATACCCTGTAATACACAGCTCAGGAAACACAGCTACCCTTGCTTCCTTTTCCACCGCATCATCTATGCATTTTAATATTTCTTCCGTATTAAATTCAACGTCTGCCACCCTTAAATAAGGCGTTATGGCGGCTACCCTGACAAATCCGTAATCCATATCTGCCTCCTAAATGTGCCTACAGCTCTACGCCGTTTTTCTTTAAAAGCTCCCTTGCCGTATCAACTGAATCTATACCTGTCTTATTTTTTATTGGCGCAAATTCCTTTTCTCTTCTTACCTCGAAAGGAAGACAGCTTTTCATAAGATGTATCATATCAAGAATAAGTGTCTCAAACTTATATCCGTTTGGATTGTCGGGCTTTATGAGCTGTCCGTTTTCATCCATATAAGGTATCTTCTTTTTCACTACGTGAAGAGGCATTGATGCCTCCATAATTTTTTCCAGCTCCTTCACGTTGAAAAGATAATTCAGTATTACACCGTAATTATACGCAGGCTCTCCCTTTTCATCCTTTGCGTTCATAAGCTCCTCCGTAAGCTCATAATACTCCACTATAGAAGGCTTTCCATCCTCAAGGCACATTACTCCCACATTCTCATCAGGACTTGCCTTTTTCACTACCTTAGAGCCGGCTGCAAAACCTTTTTCTATCACTGCTCCCACAAAAACAGGGTCGGCAATTCTCTGAAGCACATTGTCTACTGCAAATACGTTAAGCCATTCTATTCCTGAATTTTTTACCTTTTCTAAAGCTCCTGACCTGTCCATGGATATAAACCATCCGCCGTTTCCGTTTGGAGAGGTTGACATTCTGCTCCTTGACTCCATATAAATCTTTCCGTTATAATCTGCCGCCGGAGCCATCTCCTGCTTAAAAAAGGTTATATATTCCTTATTATATCCAAAATAATTCTTTTCCTTGAAAAAACCTATTGTTGACTCATGATTTTTATCACTTGTCATAATAAAAAGATGTATCCATGAGCCTGTTATATCCACTGCATCCATTAAATTTCTCACTATACGTTCAAAAATATATACATCCCTTGTCTCTCCTATATTGTACATACCCTTTGGAGCATCGGAGCCAAGCCTTGTACCCATGCCTCCCGCCAAAAGCACTGCTCCTACCTTGCCTGATTTTATGGCGCTTACACCTGCATTAAAATACAATTCCTTATTTCCCTCTATCTCACTAAGCTGCATTACAGAGAGAGGCGTTATACTGCCTTTTTTTACGCTTTTTCCTCCATCTGCACATAATTCCACCATAGAGAAATCCGTTTCATCTATCTGGGTAAGAAGTTCATTTTTTTCATCCTCTGTCAGCTCGTCAAAATATTTAAGAAGATGTGTCTGTCCATACTTTTCAAGCTTTTTCTTTACAATACTGATATCCATTTATATTACCCCGCAATACTGCCCAGCATATAAAAGTGAAAGAACGGGCAGCCTGCGCTTTCCTTCCTTCGTAATAATTCCTTTCACTTTTCTTTAACTTCCCCACGGCTCTATGCATTCTTAATAAACGCCTTATAGCCCTTCATCGTCTCATATATATCTTCCTTGCATGTAACCTCATATGGCGCGTGCATGTTTAATACAGGCACCCCGCAGTCAATAACCTCCATATCATATAAGGCCAGTATATAAGCTATTGTACCTCCGCCGCCTGCATCTACCCTGCCAAGCTCTCCTGTCTGAATTGATATGTCATTCTCCTCCATTATTTTTCTCACCTTGGCAATATACTCGGCATTTGCATCATTTGAGTTGTACTTCCCGTTTACGCCGGTAAACTTATTAAAAACCATTCCATTTCCCATATACGCCGAGCTGTTTTTTTCAAAATAAGGCCAGTATATGGGGTCATATGCCGCGCTTACATCTGAAGACAGCATTTTTGAGGCTGCCAGACATCTTCTAAGCTTTATCTCGCTGTAATCTCCCATAAGATTAATTATCTCGGCAACAGTATTTTCAAAAAATCTCGACATCATGCCTGTTGCTCCCACACTTCCAATTTCTTCCTTATCCACCAGAAGACAGCATGCTGTCTTTTTTACGCCGTCAGTCTTAAGCATAGCTGCAAGTGATGTATATGCGCATACCCTGTCATCCTGTCCATAAGCCATAATCATGCTCTCATCTATACCTGCATCCCTTGCCCTGCCTGCCGGAACAAGCTCAAATTCTGCAGAAATAAAATCAGCCTCATCCATATCGTATTTCTTCTTCAATATTTTTAATATATTTGCCTTTACGGCATCCTTTTCCTCACCGGAAAGAGGCTTCGTACCTACAATTATATCGAGATTTTCTCCCTCCACAGCCTTTGCTGCCTTTTTGTCCATCTGCTCTCCTGCCAGATGGACAAGCAAATCTGAAACAAACACAACGGGGCCTTTCTTATCCTCTCCAATAACAACCTCCGTCACCTCTCCGTTTGTTTTAGCCACTACTCCGTGTATTGCAAGAGGCGTAGCAGCCCACTGGTACTTTTTTATTCCTCCGTAATAATGCGTGTCAAAATAAGCTAAGCCTTCCTTCTCAAGCATTGGATTCTGCTTAACGTCTAACCTTGGAGAATCAATATGGGCTCCAAGTATATTCATGCCGTTTTCTATATTTTCTGTTCCAATAATGAAAAGCGCTAATGACTTTCCCATGTTTGGGGCATAAATTTTATCTCCCGGGGTAAGGCTCTTTCCTTTTTCAATGTATTCCTTTATGTTCCTGTAGCCTGCAGCCTCTGCCAGCTTTATTGAAACTTTGACACACTCCCGCTCTGTCTTTCCCTCATTAAGAAAGTCCTTATAAGCTTTACATAAGGACTCAATTTCTTTTATCTGCTTATTTTTATATTTTTTCCATGCGCTTACTCTTTCCACCTGCGTATCTCCTGTATTTATATTACATATTAATTATTTTATGGTAATTTCTACGGTTATCTCGTCGCCTCTTCCAAGAACATCCTTTACCTTATATGTCACGGTATAAACTCCCGGTATATTTACATCTACCTCCCCCTCAACCACTATATGGTCAGTAATATCATTTCCACATGTATCCACTGCGGTGATTCCTTTCATAACGGTGTAATCGTCATATTCATAAACCACTTTATTTGACGCTCCTGATATAACAGGAAGCTTATCATTCCATGGATTTTCCGGGTCCGGGTCCGTAGGGTCCCAAAGCGTTCCCTCAGGAACCTTTATTGTTTCAGGCTTGCCAAGAGGGCCTTCATCCTCTCCGTCATATATGGTTACTACCGTTCCTTCGCCGCAGTTATCATATATCCACTTTGCGTCTGCCGTAGTAAGCCTCACGCAGCCATGAGACACACTCTCTCCCAGCTTGTTATAATCCTCGGCGCTGAGTGTATCCTTTTTACGCTCTGTATATGTTGATGAATGGAACAATATAGCCCCTGTTATCCTTGTACAATACTGACCGTAGGAGCTAAACTGCAATGTTGCAAACTTAAACTTGTCGCTAAGGGTAAAGGTGCCAAGAGGAGTGTTCTCACCTCCCGTAGAGCATCTCATGGCCTTAACAGGCACATTATAATTGCCCGTCTCATCATAGGTATAAATTGTAACCGTATTTAACAGCCTGTTTAAGCTGATATAATAAAGAGGCTGGTTAAGTAAAACCTTCGGCAGCTTATCCTCTATATTATTATCATCATTTTCTTCGTTATTTATTATTTTATCAGTTTCGTCCTCTCTGTTATCTTCATTAGATGTATTCCATGTAACAGCGTCAATATTTATAGTGTTTTCCTCCACAGGGTAATTATCCCACGGCTCAAGGGCCGAAACTCCGGTTTCATCACCCCATACGCTCTGAAGATAATTCTTATTAAACATATACAATAAAATAAAGCTCACTGCCAGAAAAGTACATTCAAACTTTAATATGTCGGCTCTGTTTTTTCTGCAAAATGAATAAAGTGGAGAGAATATCCTTTTAAAAAAGCCTCCAATCATCACGCATACAAACCTTAAGGGTGCAAAAAGATAACCTGTCAGCTTAAAGATAAAATCCTTAAGGTAACAGCTTAAAATAATAACGGCAAACAGGACCATAATAGTGCTTTTTTTAAGCTTATGGTCCTTTGCAAACCTTGCAGTTCTTTTTAGAGCAGTTTTTCTGTTCATCTATACCTTCCATTCTTTTTTATATTCTTCTTCAAAGATAACATATTATATCAAATACTGCAACCCCAAAGTTTCGCCGTAAAGGGCGCTTTAGCTTATTACCCTACGGTAGCAATATCTATAAGGGTAAGCTCGTCCCTTGCAGTACTCTCAAGGCTTGTAAGAAGGGCATTTACGGTGTCAAGGGAGGTAAAGCAGTTTACGCCTGTCTCTATGGCATATCTCCTTATAAGGAAGCCGTCTCTTGACTTATCCCTTCCCTGTGTAGGCGTATCTACCACCACGTCTATCTTATGCTCCAAAATAAGGTCTATGACAGTAGGCGGCTCCTGATTAAGCTTATTTACTTTTATGGCATTTACTCCATGCTCTTTAAGCACCTTTGCCGTACTTCTTGTGGCATATACCTCATAACCTAAGGCCTCAAACCTTCTGCCTATTGAAATAGCATCCTTCTTATCCGCATCATTTACCGTTATAATCATTTTTTTATGCCTTGGAAGAATTACTCCTGCTCCTAAAAACGCCTTATAAAGAGCCTCCTCAAAGGTCTTTGCTATGCCAAGACATTCTCCTGTAGATTTCATTTCAGGGCCAAGACTTATCTCTGCCCCTCTAAGCTTTTCAAATGAAAATACAGGCATCTTTATTGCAATATAATCTGCCTTAGGCTGTAATCCCGGCTTATAGCCCATTTCCGTAATCTTCTCGCCTATTATAGCTCTTGTTGCAAGCTTAACAATAGGTATTCCCGTAACCTTGCTAATATAAGGCACAGTACGGCTCGAGCGGGGATTTACCTCAATAACGTATACCTCCTCATCGCAGACGATAAACTGAATATTTATCATTCCCTTTACATGAAGAGCCATAGCAAGCCTTCTTGTATATTCCTCTATAACGTCTATAGTCTTTTCTGTAAGGGACTGGGCAGGATACACGGAAATACTGTCGCCGGAATGTACTCCGGCCCTCTCAATATGCTCCATTATTCCCGGTATAAGTATATTCTCACCGTCACATATGGCGTCTACCTCTATTTCCTTTCCCACCAGATATTTATCTACAAGGATAGGATGGTCCTGGGCTATACGGTTGATTATCTCCATAAACTCGGCGATTTCCTCATCTGAAGTGGCAATCTGCATACCCTGTCCTCCCAAAACATAGGAAGGTCTTACAAGCACAGGATAGCCAAGCCCACGGGCTGCCTTTAACGCCTCCTCCGTAGTAAATACAGTCTGTCCGGCAGGCCTTGGTATTTTACACTGCTCCAGGATTTCATCAAACAGCTCTCTGTCCTCTGCGGCGTCTACATCCTCCGCCTTTGTTCCAAGAATAGGCACTCCCATCTTCATAAGGGCTTCCGTAAGCTTTATGGCAGTCTGTCCTCCAAACTGCACTACTGCGCCGTCAGGCTTTTCTATTTTTACGATATTTTCTACATCCTCCGGCGTAAGAGGTTCAAAATAAAGCTTGTCGGCTATATCAAAGTCAGTGCTTACGGTTTCCGGATTATTATTTACTATAATAGTCTCATAGCCTGCATTTTTAAAGGCCCATGTGCTGTGTACCGAGCAATAGTCAAACTCTATACCCTGACCTATACGTATAGGTCCCGAGCCAAGAACAAGCACCTTCTTGTCAGGATGCGTCTCTACAGCCTCATTATCCACTCCGTATGCTGAATAATAATAAGGAGTTGCAGCCTCAAACTCTGCCGCGCAGGTATCTACCATCTTAAAGCCTGCGGTAATGCCATACTGCTCTCTTAGCTTTTTAATCTCCTCCTCCGTTTTTCCTGTAAGCCTTCCTATAAAGCTGTCAGGAAACTCTATCCTTTTTGCTTCCTTTAATAATTCCTCCGTAAGCTCCTCTGTCTCAAGCTTATGCTCCATCTCTGTAATTATGGCAAGCTTGTCAATAAACCAATTATCTATTTTTGTTATTTCATGTATTTTTTCGTAGTCGAAGCCTCGTCTTAAGGCCTCTGCAATAACCCATATCCTTCTGTCGTCTACCTTTGAGAGCTGCTCATTAAGCTGTTCATCATCAAGAGCAGTAAAATCATAATCACGAAGTGACTCAACATGCTGCTCTAAAGAACGGATAGCCTTCATAAGGCCTCCCTCAAAATTTGTACAGATGCTCATAACCTCTCCTGTTGCCTTCATCTGTGTGGTAAGAGTTCTCTTTGCCGTTATAAACTTATCAAAGGGAAGTCTTGGTATCTTTACAACACAGTAATCAAGCATAGGCTCAAAGCTGGCGTATGTCTTACCTGTAATGGCATTTTTTATCTCGTCAAGGGTATAGCCTATGGCTATCTTTGCCGCCACCTTTGCTATAGGATAGCCTGTAGCCTTTGACGCAAGAGCCGAAGAACGGCTTACACGAGGATTCACCTCTATAACACAATATTCAAAGGACTCCGGGTGAAGGGCATACTGAACGTTACAGCCTCCCGTTATGTTCAGCTCGCTTATTATATTAAGGGCTGATGTCCTAAGCATCTGATATTCCTTATCGCCTAACGTCTGGGAAGGCGCCACTACTATAGAATCTCCAGTATGTACGCCTACAGGGTCTATATTTTCCATATTACATACGGTAATACAGTTTCCTGCGCCATCACGCATAACCTCATATTCAATTTCCTTCCAGCCTGCAATACATCTTTCTACCAAAACCTGTCCTACACGGCTTAACCTTAATCCGTTTTCAAGAATATCCGTAAGCTCCTGAAGATTATGGGCAATACCGCCGCCGCTTCCTCCAAGGGTATAAGCGGGACGAAGAACTACGGGATAGCCTATTTTATTTGTAAACGCTATGCCATCCTCAACATTTTCTACTACAAGAGACGGGGCAACAGGCTCGCCGATTTTCTCCATTGTATTTTTAAACTCAAGCCTGTCCTCCGCCTTTTTTATTGTCTCTGCAGTGGTTCCTATAAGCCTTACTCCCTGCTCCTTAAGAAATCCCGATTCTGCAAGCTCCATTCCAAGATTTAAGCCTGCCTGTCCTCCAAGAGTGGGAAGAACGCTGTCTGGCTTCTCCTTAATAATAAGCTGCTCTAAAACCTTGGCAGTAAGAGGCTCTATATATACTTTATCCGCTATATCCTTATCAGTCATAATAGTTGCAGGATTTGAATTAACAAGAACTACCTCAATGCCCTCCTCCTTGAGAGAACGGCAGGCCTGAGTACCTGCGTAGTCAAACTCGGCTGCCTGTCCAATAACTATAGGTCCTGAGCCAATCACTAATACTTTTTTAATACTGTTATCTCTAGGCATCCTTATTTCCTCCTGCTTTCCATCATTGTCATAAATTCATCAAACAACAAGCCTGAATCCTGCGGTCCCGGACATGCCTCCGGATGAAACTGCACCGTAAACACGTTTCCGTTTTTATATCTTAAGCCCTCAACTGTTTTATCATTTACGTTAATAAACGCTACCTCTGCAATATCCGGATTTATGGTTTCCTCATCCACCACATAACCGTGGTTTTGCGATGATATATATACCCTTCCGCTCTTTAAATCCTTTACAGGATGATTTCCGCCTCTGTGTCCGTATTTCATTTTATGTGTATCTGCTCCTGTTGCAAGAGCCGTAAGCTGATGCCCAAGACATATGGCAAACATAGGAACCTTTGATTCGTAAAGCTTTTTTATTTCTTCTATGATACCCGTACATTCCTTAGGGTCACCCGGTCCGTTTGACAGCATTATGCCATCAGGCTTTGCCTCAAGTATATCCTCAGCCCTTGTGTCCGCAGGATATACCGTCACGTCACAGCCTCTCTCATTAAGAGACCTTGCTATATTATTCTTTGCTCCCAAATCCATGAGCGCCACCTTAAAGCCTTCCCCTAAAAGATGCTCCTTCTCCTTACAGGTAGTAGCCATAACCACGCCTGTTACCTTATATTCCTTGAGCTTTGGTATAATTTCGTCAACATTATATTTTTCATTTGTTGTAATTATGCCGTTCATGGTTCCCTTTTCACGAAGAAGCTTTGTCAGGCTTCTTGTATCTATGCCTGCAATACCAGGTATATCATATTTTTCAAGGAACTCCTGTATACTTTCTCTGCTTCTGAAATTACTTGGAATACGTGACAGCTCTCTTACTATATATCCCTTTGGCCAAGGCCTCTTTGATTCCATGTCCTCATAGCATATACCATAGTTTCCTATAAGAGGATATGTCATACATACTGCCTGTCCTGCATATGAAGGGTCCGTAAGTACCTCTAAATATCCTGTCATGGAAGTATTGAAAACTATCTCACTTATCACTTCCCTTGCAGAGCCAATTGATGTCCCCTCAAATACGTGTCCATCCTCCAAAATTAGAAAAGCTTTCATATATTCCTCCTTATATTTCATTTATTCAATAAGTTTCTCCGGTCAGTACGCAAGTTTAACGCTCTTGACGCTTTTTGTGCTTAAATTTGTGCTCAAATTGTCAATATTATACATTATATTGAATGTTTATTCAACCTGTTTTTTTGACAAAAAAGATGTATTTCTTAGGTATTTTTTACAAATTGTATACTCAAATCCTACAGCCCTACCTGTAATAAAATACGTGATTTCCTATAACGGTACCCTGTATAATATTATTTACCGTTCTGAAATAAAGCCAGTTTCCCGTTCTTACTCCGCCGTAAATAACTTCGTTTGCAGCCCTTATACACGTTTCGTTGGCCCCCTTGGCGTAGGCTATGGCATAAAGACCGCTTGCCACAGGTGAAAACTGCTTTGGAGACATTATAACCCCCTCTATGGTGTTTGGAAATCTTGGGTCCTCTACCCTGTTCATAACCACGGTCCCTACTGCCAAAATTCCCTCATAAGGCTCTCCTCTGGCCTCACAGTACATAATTGCAGCCATTCTCATAAGGTCCTCGTCGTCAGGATTGTATGTAAAGCTTCCTGTCGTTGCATCTGAAACTCCTGCCGCCTCCCTTGACGCCTGCTCCACAGATTGTCTTATTGATTCTGCTATTCTGCGGCTCTCCTCCTCCTTAAGCTCCTCTATTGTATCCTTACCTGCCTGTATTTCCTTAGCAAGCTGCTCTGCTCTTTCCTCTGCCGCATCTATTTCATTTTCCTTATCTCTTATATTGGCGGATGCATCTGACATCATTGATGACATTTCATTCTGCCTTTCCTGCTGGTCTTTAAGGAGTATATTTAAATTTTCCATTTCAGCAGTAAGCTCAAGCCTTGCAGCCTCTATGTAGGTTAGAAGCTGCTCATACTCCAGAAGCTTGCTTCTGTCATATTCTAAAAGCTCTGATGTATACTCTACCTTATTTAATATCTCACTTAGTGACGCATCTGAAAAAATCACTTCTATAAAGCTTGAATCCCCTGTTTCATACATATATTTTATACGTAGCTTCATTGCCTCATACTGCTCTGTTCTTTCTATTTTAGCTTTTTCAAGCTCCATATTTATATCATCTATCTGCTTCTGCTTTTCCAGAATCTCACCATTCAGGTTTTCCATATATTCTGATATGGCGTTATAGCTGTTTTTTAAGCCGTTTAAATATTCATCCAGATTGCTCTTGGATTCGTTTAATCCTCCGAGAAGGCTTTGTATTTCGTTTAATTTTTCTTCCTTTTCATTTACCTTGCTTTCCTCTGCGTTTATATTTTCCTGATAGCTGTTTTCTGCTTTAACATTTGCCGCTACAAACGCCGCAACTATGCAGGTAAAAATAACCGGAAATATTTTCTGCTTCATAGCCTGGCTCCCTTCTGATTAGGAAAATTTATTGTAATTTGCCGGCTGCGCCGAAACTATTATACCTTATTTTTGTGCTGCTTTTTGCACATAAAAAAGTTTGCAAAGCAAACTTGCATGTTTCGGCTATGCCGAAACTATTATACCACGTTTTTTAAAATTTTTTTATATTTTTTTAAATTTTACTATTTATTTTTATTCAAAAAAGATATATACTAAACATATCAATTAACGAAAGGGGCAACTATATGTTTAAAAAGCTAGGTAAAGTGTTTGGATTTATTGCAGTGGCTGCTGCCGCTGTAGCAGGAGGTATGGCAATTTACAAAAAATGCCAGGGAAACGACGAGGATTTCGATGACTTCGAGGATTTTGATGATGATGATTTCGACGATGATTTTGATGATATGGATATAAAAAACAGAGGCTATACATCTATTTCTCCTGAAGAAGCTGATACTCAAGCAGAAACGGCAACGGAACAGTCAGCCGCTCAGGATGGGGATACTTCATCAGACACAGAAGAAAATTAATTTTAATTTATAGTCAGTATTTTAGTTTATTTAACAAGAAGCTGTTATTCAACAGATTGGTAATTATCCATTGAATAACAGCTCCTTTTTTATAATTTTCCGTGTATATCCTTCCTAAGATTTCTTGCTCTGTCCTTAAGCTTTGAGGACGCTGCCTTGGATACGATAATATCGGACAAAAGCTTCATTGCCCTTGCATAATCCTCACACTGTATGGCCAAATCTGCAACAAGATAAGCACATGTCCACTCATCCATACCTGCTATAGGATATGGCTCCTTGTACATAGCGCTTCCAAGTCCCTCATATGCCTTTGCTATGTACTGCTTCTCCACTGCCTTAAGCTCCTTAAAGGTTTTTTCTCTGTTATTCTCATCCTCAGGAAGCGACTCTGCCTTTCCTCTAAACAGCCATGCAAGCTTAAGACATATATATGCCCTCTCGCTTACCTTACCCTTTTTTGTAACCGCATTTGCCAAAGCAAGCTGATGTCTGATTATAGCTTCATCATAGCTGTATACCTCACAATTTGTATCAACGCCTTTAAAATATGGCGTAATCTTTTCCCTGATAAGCTTTATCTGAGGGCCGCTTATATAATTAAAATATCTGCCCAGCGCTGCATAGCCGCACTTTGAACAAACTATGCTGTCATATTTAAGCGAATCCACCCCCTGATATTTTGGTCTTAAATCATCGTCAACTCCTAAAAGCTTTGCTTTTCCCGTCTTGATTGATTTAACCTTAAAATCACTTTCACATACAGGACATTTGTAGGATTTATCAAATGTATAATCCGTTTCCAAAACAACCTTTTCAGCTCCTGCCTCAGAATTGTCCCCTTTCGTATCCTTTGATTCCTCAGTATCGTAAATATCCATATCTGACATCATGCCAAGACCAACCTTCCCAAGGTCTCCAAATAAATTCTCTGCCAATTTTATCCCTCCATTTTCAGCATAGCCTTAATTATTAAATATAGTAAGCCTACCTCATTATAAGCTATATTGTCGTTTAAATATATAAGCTTATTTAGGCAGCTTGAATGAGCTTTTAAGTGATACTATACGGTTAAACACCATATGCTCATCTGTAGAATCCTTTGAATCTACGCAAAAATATCCGTTTCTTACAAACTGGAAGCTGTCATATACCTTTGCTCCCTTTACAGACGGCTCAATATAACATTCATCAATAACAGTAAGTGAGTTAGGATTAAGATTAAGGGTTCCGTCTTCATTCAGCTTTCCCTTTTCCTCATCTACTATATTTTCATATAGCCTGAGTTCAGCCTTTACTGCCTGCTCTATACTTACCCAATGAATAGTGCCCTTTACCTTTCTTTCGGTAAAGCCGCTTCCGCTTCTTGTAGCCGGGTCATAGGTGCAATGAAGCTCTGTCACCCTGCCTGTTTCGTCCTTTTCATAGCTTACGCATTTTATAAAATATGCGTTCATAAGCCTGACCTCATTTCCCGGAAACAGCCTGAAATACTTCTTTGGAGGCTCCTCCATAAAGTCATCCCTGTCTATATAAATATACCTGCTAAAGGGAACCTTTCTCATTCCAAGCTCTTCATTTTCCTGATTATTCGGTACGTCAAAGTACTCCACCTGTCCCTCAGGATAATTATCTATAACCACCCTTATAGGATTAATAACAGCCATAATACGGTTTTTCTTAAGCTTTAAATCCTCTCTTATGCAATACTCAAGCATTGCATAGTCTACTGAGCTGTTTGCCTTTGAAATTCCGCAAAGCTCAACAAACATCTTTATGGATTCAGGCGTAAAGCCCCTTCTTCTGAGAGCCGATATGGAAACAAGCCTTGGGTCGTCCCAGCCGTCCACAATTCCATCCTCAACCAGCTTTTTTATATATCTCTTTCCCGTAACCACATTTGTAAGATACAGCTTGGCAAATTCTATCTGCTTCGGCGGCATCGGATATTCAAGCTCCCTTACAACCCATTCGTAAAGAGGCCTGTGGTCCTCAAACTCCAGTGTGCATATAGAGTGCGTAACTCCCTCTATTGCGTCCTCTATAGGATGGGCAAAATCATACATCGGATATACGCACCATTTATCACCTGTATTGTGATGAGACATATGGGCTACCCTGTATATTACAGGGTCCCTCATGTTAATATTCGGCGACGCCATATCAATCTTAGCTCTTAATACCTTTTCTCCATCACTGTACTTTCCTGCCTTCATATCCTCAAAAAGCTGCAAATTCTCCTCAATGGAACGGTCTCTGTAGGGACTGTTTCTTCCCGGCTCCTTAAGACTTCCCCTGTATTCTCTTATCTCCTCGGCAGAAAGGTCGCATACATAAGCTTTGCCTTTTTTTATAAGCTTTACTGCCGCCTCATACATTTGGTCAAAGTAATTTGAAGCAAAATATACCTGGTCTCCCCAGTCTGCTCCAAGCCATCTTATATCCTCTAAAATAGCGTCAACAAACTCCGTTTTTTCTTTTGTAGGATTTGTATCGTCAAAACGCATATTAAACCTGCCGCCATATTCCTTGGCAAGGCCATAATTTAACAGAATGGATTTTGCGTGTCCTATATGAAGGTATCCGTTTGGCTCCGGGGGAAACCTTGTCATAACATGGTCGTAAGTTCCATCCTGTAAATCCTTTTCTATAATCTGCTCAATGAAGTTTTTAGAAACAGCTTCCTTTTCCTCACTGTTTTCTTCTTTTTTCATATTGTCTTCCATTAACATATGATATTATGCTCCTTATGTTGCCAGTATAGTATATAATTACTAATTGTATACCAAGTCAGCCTTATTTGTAAAGTGTTTTCTATAAAACTTAGGAAAACTTGGCAAAAGCCGTTTTACAATATTATTGACTAAAAGATATCTTAATTGATATACTTATGGTATTAAAATACACGCCAAAAATAAGGCATAAAAATAAAATTATTAAAATATTATCAGGAGAAAAAATATGAAATCATCAAATGAGCTTAGAAATATCCTTCGTTCCATTGACCGTAAAAGCTATCCCGCCTATAAATCATTAGCCGGCTGCTATGATTTTGACAGCTTTACTCTTTTTATCGACCATGTTCAGGGAGACCCTTTTGCTTCCCCGTCTGCTTTTCATGTGGAAATCCCCCACGGCAGCGCAGGCTTTCCGGAAGCATTTTATAAAAGGACATGCTCCCGTATTGCCATTCAGGACTTTTTGACAAGACGCCTTGCCTCCTCCTTTGAGGATTATAATTTTAAGGCAAAGGGCTCCGGGAAAAGCGGTCTTTTGTCCATAACGCGGTGCGGGCAGACAGTTTTAGAGAGAAGCGCATGTGAAATTACCGATACAAAAATTATTGTACGCTTCCATATAGGTCTTCCTGCCTTTGGACGCACAATTAACGCAGGCGAGGCAGAAAAAATACTGTTTGATTTCCTTCCTTACTGCGTGGAAAAAAGCCTTTATTACAAAAAAACGAACAAGAGCGAGCTGGAGGCTGCCGTATTTTTATCTGAAGACCAGGATTATCTCCGCAAGCTTCTTCGTGAAGAAAAGCTTATTGCCTTTGTGGCTAACGGCTCTATTCTTCCCCGCAAAAGCGGAGTTTCCGATTTGCCTTTAGATGACAGTATTCCCTTTACATCTCCATCATCAATGGAACGCACCTTTACTCTTCCCCACTATGGCGAAATCTCGGGAATGGCTGTTCCTCAGGGAATCACACTTATTGTAGGCGGCGGTTATCACGGCAAATCAACGCTTCTTTTAGCATTGCTATCACGGGAAGTCTACCATTTTGCAGGCCCTGCAAAACGGCGTATACAATCATATTGCCGGCGACGGACGGGAATATGTTATTACCGAGGATACTGCCGTTAAGCTTCGCGCAGAGGACGGCCGTTCCATCAGAAATGTTGATATATCACTTTTTATAAACGCTCTTCCAAACAAAAAGGATACCTCGTCCTTTTCCACGCCTGATGCGTCCGGAAGCACCTCTCAGGCCGCCGGCGTAGTTGAAAATATGGAGGCCGGCTCACGTCTTCTTCTTATTGATGAGGATACCTCCGCCACAAATTTTATGGTACGCGACGATTTTATGCAGCAGGTTATCAGCCGCAATAAGGAGCCAATTACACCTTTTTTAGAGCGGGCCAGAGAGCTTTACGAAAAGGAGGGAATTTCTACAATACTTGTTGCCGGAAGCTCCGGCGCCTTCTTCTTTATTGCTGATAAGATTTTACAAATGGATTCCTACCGTCCTGTTGATATTACAGACCATGTAAAGGACCTGTGCATGGAGCGAACTGCGCCAAGAATTTATGGAGAAAATTATGCTGCTCCCGACTTTAAGCGTGCCTTTTCTGCATGTAAGAGACGCCCTGACAGTCACAGCCTTCAAAAGAAAAATAGCAGTGACAAGGGCGGCCGCAATGAGTATATGAAAATAAAAACCATAAGCCGTGACGCCTTTTCCATAGATAAGGAAACCGTAGATTTACGTTATGTGGAACAGCTTACAGATTTTGAACAGACTGCCGCCCTTGCCCACCTGCTTGGCTATGGTCTTAAGCAGCTTGCAGACGGCAGCCATACTGTCAGACAGACTGTTCATATTATATATGAGCTTCTTGACAAAAAAGGCTGGGCCCCCTTCTGCGGCGCCTATATTCCATGTGGTCTTGCAAAGCCCAGAGAGCAGGAGATTTTTGCATGCTTAAATCGTTATAGAGGATAAAGGGCATTTACGGCGGCAGTACTTTTTCATAAAATTATGGATACAGCTCTGCAATTCTTGTTATTCCCACATATATCTGGGAAATCTTATACCATGTTCTAAAATCCACCACTCCTGTCTGAGGCAGGCCGAATATATTTTGAAATGCTGATACTGCCGCCTGGGTCCTCTGCCCGAATATTCCGTCGGCTGCAATTCTCGGTATAGCCGTATATACCTCCGCTATTGCATCTAACTGCTCCTGAAGCTGTCTTACCTTATCGCCTGACGCGCCAATGGTAAGATTATATCCCGGCCATGATGCAGGTATTCCGGAAATCTGCTCGGCGGTGCTTATAAACATATTATTTCCATAATAGTTTCTTATAATTTCAATAGGGGAATATCCCCTGTCCCCAAGGGATTTACTTCCCCATTGGCTCATCCAGCCTCTCTGTGAGCATACCACATTTCTTCCGTCACAATACTGCGTAAGGATAGGCTGCCTTACGTTTGGTCTGGCAAGATACTGGTCAAATATCTCATCTACAATAAGTGATATGCTGTCGAATATATTTCTGCCGTGTATCCATTTATGGTCATAGGCTGTTGAGGAGGTTATTGTAAAATCATAGCCCTTATTTCGGTAAAACTCCGTATAAACACGGTTAAGGGTAAAGGACATTATTGCAAGCACATTTGCCGTGATTGTGCTTTCAGGCCATGTGGCATATATCTCGCTGCTTGCAACATTTTTTATGTAGTCGGTATAGCTTACATAATAATTTTTTGCCGTGGAATCGCTTGGCGCTCCGTCATGGACTACTACTGTCTCCGGCACAACCACACGGCTTAATACAATTTCACCGCTTTCACTTACAGGCTGAATCTCAGGCTCAGGTATTTTAGGAGGATAATCTCCATATAAAGTATGAGCAGGTATTACAATATCCTCGCCCCTGCCGTCAGGTGTAACAGGCGTAAGAGTAATGTTCTGCATGGACTCTGTTCCCGAAAGTATTTCTATGCCTGACACATCTACAGGCTCATAGCCATCTGCCGTTACAAGTACCGTATACTCTGAATATGGCTGTATTATATTATTTTCATCTAAGGACAGCTCTACTGGCGGAGCTGCAAGCTCAACATTTTCAGTAAGTCCTGAATTGTCGGTGCTTATTGTTTCTAATATCTGTGTTGGATTTCCCGTATATGAAATATTGATTGTTGCATTTTCAATAGGCACGTTAAAATTGTTTACCACCTTTAGCTGAAGCTTTCCTCTGTCTATCAATTCACTAAAAGAAGGACTTTGATTATTATCCATATATAAATTCCTTAATTTTTCTTATTTATATGATAATATGCTTTTTAAAAAAAATATATTACATTTATAGCTTTTTAAATAATCGCCAAAATAGTTATAACTCATAAAACCGACGCTTGCAAATTCGGCAGAGCCACATTTGTGGCTTGCATGCCGGAATTTCCTATAATATAAAAAAGGATGCCGCAATGTTTTATGCCGCATCCTTAAAAATAAGTATTCTTAGTATGTAAAATTAGAAGTCGTATTATAGTTTATATTTCAAAATCAGGAATTACTTTGTTATTAACACATCTTACAATGTTCAACGTCTCCTCCTTTGCCCTGTCGATTCCTTCAGTTGAGTTCATCCAATTATCCCTTTTTGTTATTGTGTCATCTGCCGGACAAGGATATACACTTATATGAGATGGGAAAAGATATTTTGCTATGTGCAGACTTCGGCGCATATGATATGTTGTCGTCACCAATAATACGCTTTTTACTCTATTAAGCCACATTGAACGTTGTAATTCTAAAAGTGAACACAATATGTTTTCTATCGTGTTTTGAGAACTTTTTTCAAGAATAAGGCTTGTTTCTGGAATGCCTAATTCTAAGGCTTTTTTATACATATTATCTGCTTCTGCCATACTTTCACCTGAAAAGTTTCTTATTTTTCCTCCGCACAACATCATTTTTTCAGACCTTTCTGAAAAAAACACCTTGGCAGCTACAGGAACTCTATATTTTGCCGCTTTTATACTGCCCAAAACAATAATACAGTCAACACTTGCTCCATTATCATTCAAGCCTTCAAATAAAAGACGGTCTACCACATCATTCGTCAGGTCTTCTTTTCTTATCTTTGATACCCACATACGCTATCGTTAAACAGAATCCTTTCGTTTATTATGTATCAGCGCTTTTATTATCTAACGCAATCATTCTTTTGGGATAATTGATGTACGTATTTCAAAAAATCATAAGCTGCTTTTCCCTCATTTTCATTATATTCCCATCCAAATTCCTTCCCAACAAACTGTGCCACGCTTCTAAACAATTCGCACATATCAAAAACAGACTTCCATGCATTTTCGACATTACCATCAAAATAGGTTGATAAAAGCATCTTCCATTCTTTCTCTGAAATCCACTTATATAAGTATTTTGATGATTTCCCGGTGCTTACTGACCATTCTGTTAAGATACCAACTTTCCAATTCAACATAATAATAAGCTGATATCTTACAACATGATTTGTCATATCCTGTACATATGGAATCTCCTCCCGCCATAAGCCCTTTGCTATATTATTTGTACACCACCAAAAATTATTGCAAATTGCTTGGTATTGTTCTTTTGTAGGCTTTTTAACCCAATACTGGCAATCTGTCGCCGCTGCGATTTCGGGTAATATGTTTTCCTTATCCAACAAAATCTTGCAAAGTTTATCGTCTTGGATGTGATTCAGTGCATAATTTATAGACTGTACAGTTAAATCAATTCTGGTTCCATCTGCAAATTGCATAAGCCATCCATACGAATTTTCCTTATCACTTGGATAATATGGGTTTTCATCAGGATACTGCATATAAAGAATTTCACCGAAAAGTTTAATCCAATCTTTATCCTCTATAAAGCTTTTCGTATCATCCGCCACATAAACAATATCGTAATCTTGAAAAATATCTTTTGGAACATTTTCATTTGTTCTTGAGCCGTTCATATAAACAGCTTTAATCCTGGCATCATTTTTTGCAATATCTAAAATAAGATTGTACATTTCGTTTTCTGTTCTCATGTCTACCTCCGTTATTGCTTCCATTGCAATTTTCATGGCTGCGGCAAATAATGATTTCCTTCATACCTCCTGCAAGTGGCAGGCAACAATTAAATACATATCAATTCACTGTATGAGACTTGAAAAGCCTTGAAAAATAAGGAAAGTTCAAGAAACTCATCTGCAAATTCCGATTTATATATTTAACCGTAAAATCTTTACTGCCTTTTAGCAATATAATAAATCCTATAGCTCTATTTCCTTTATCCAGCCTTCAGGAGCTTCTATTCTTCCCATCTGGATTCCCGTAAGGGTATCATACAGCTTCTTTGTAACAGCTCCCATATCCTCCATTCCGCTTGGGAAACATATTTCCTTTCCGTGGTCTACAATTTTTCCTACAGGAGAGATAACTGCCGCCGTTCCGCAAAGTCCGCACTCTGCAAAATCCTTTACCTCATCAAATAAAACTTCTCTTTCCTCTACCTCAAGTCCTAAATACTCCTTAGCCACATGAACAAGAGAGCGTCTTGTAATAGACGGTAAAATACTGTTTGACTTAGGCGTAACCACCTTTTTATCCTTTGTAATAAACAGGAAGTTTGCGCCGCCTGTCTCCTCTACCTTTGTCCTTGTACCCGGGTCAAGATACATATTTTCATCAAAACCTTCCTTATGAGCCGTAACGATGGCATGAAGGCTCATGGCATAGTTAAGTCCTGCCTTAATATTTCCTGTGCCGTTTGGAGCTGCTCTGTCAAAATCAGAAACCTTAATTGTAATAGGCTTTGCTCCCCCCTTGAAGTATGGGCCTACAGGAGTGGCAAATACCCTGAACTGGTATTCATCGGCAGGCTTTACGCCTATTACCGGGTTTGAGCCAAACATATACGGTCTTAAATAAAGGGTAGCCCCTGAGCCGTATGGCGGTACATATGCTGCATTTTCCCTAACTGTCTTAACTACCGCATCAACAAATCTATCCTCAGGAAATACAGGCATTTCAAGTCTTGCCGCTGAATCCTTCATACGGCTTGCATTTAAGTCCGGTCTGAACGTGACTATCTTTCCCTGCTCTGTAGTATATGCCTTAAGTCCTTCAAATATAGTCTGTGCATACTGAAGCACTCCCGCACACTCGCTAAGCTTAATAGTGTCATCCTCTGACATAACTCCGTCATCCCATTTCCCATCCTTATAAAGAGATATGTATCTCTTATCTGTCTTAATATAGCCAAATCCTAAATTTGACCAGTCGATATTCTTTTTTTCCATTTTTCTGCCTCCATTTCACTTCCGTTGTAAAAGCGGAGATAATCTCTTGGGGTTATATTTATTTTGGCAGGTATTCTGCTAAAAAAACATTTGCCTTAAATAAGTATTTTAATTTCTATGGAAGGATATGTCAATACTTTGGAGGAAAAACTTGTGAAAACCTAATATATCAATACAAAGCATTTAAAATATAATTGCAAAAAACTAACATTGCATTATAACTTTCCTACCACTCATTAATATTCGGTCTTGGCACCCTCCACCACTGTTCAAAATCCGTCGTATACCTTGACAGCACGTTCCCAATATCAGTAGGAATTTCATACGCTGTAAGCTTAAGAAAGCAATCAACGAAATTATCAATGTCTGACATCTCCTGAGATTTTGCCGCTTTTCTTCCCAGACTGACCAAAGCCTTTGTGTCCTCAGATATTTTCTCCACAAACTCCTCAAGCCGCCTGTTGCTTGGAAATAAAATCTCATTTTCCTGAAGCACCATACGATAAACGCTGTAAATCACCTCATTAACAGCATGAAGCTTCATATAACCGTCAATGGGACATGACTTTATAAAATAATAATAATTCAGCCAAAAATCCGCATAAAAAGAAAGCATTTTTTCCTCCTTCTCCTGACTTTGGAAAATTGGTATTTTTTCTACAAGATCTGAAATTTCTGAATCCCTTGTAAAAAGCACCCTTGATTTAAGGAATGCATTTCTTGCCGGCTCGCTTCCCTTTTCTGCCGCCTCCTGTAAAAATTTTTTAGTCATATATTTTATGTCAAAATATCCGCCCTCATAGGTGCAGTATCCTCCTATTGTCTCTGCCGTTTTATTTTCTTTAACGCGGTCCTCATATGCCTCGTCTGTAATGACAACCATTGCGTCTAAATCAGAATCAATACGCTCGCAGCCCTTTGCCACAGAGCCGCCGAAAATTACTGCAATTACCTCAGTCTTGTCTGAAAAATATTCCTTTAATCTTTCTAAGGATTCCTCGTGATGCTTATACATACCTTTACTCTTCTCCTTATATATACTTTTTATATTTTAGCTCAATAACCCCACCATAATTAATTACCCTGTTCACTCCTGCTGCCGCCTGCATCATAAATGCATGTCACTCCCTGTATGCCCTCAGCATTTTTTCAATAATCCTTATGTCTCCTTCTTCTTCCTCAACACTGTATGTATATTTTTCCGGAACAGTATCAAATAATTCTATTCTGTCCATTTCACTTTCCGGCATCTCTCCAAGGGAATGTACTAACGCAATCTGTTATTCCCGTTTCCTCATACAACTCTCTTTTTGCAGCTGCCAAAGGCGTTTCACCTTTCTCAACATGTTCTCCCGGATGCTCATAACTCTCCCTTTTCTTATGCCAGCAATACACCCACTTGTCCTGATATTTTGTAAAAATCACCACAAACTCTATGTTGTCCAGTTGTCCGGCTAAATAATTCTTTTTTGCCATATTATTTATGGATACTACCTTTCCTCATAATTTAATTTTAAAATAATTTCTTTCTTATATAAATTATTTTATTATAATTTCTTTCTCTCATACTTCCTGAAATAATACTCCACATCAAAGTAAGTCTGCTCCTCACTTGTCTCTGTCATAACCCAGCTCTCATCTAAATCAAGGTTAGGAAAAAAGGCGTCCGCCTCATAAGCATAATCAATATATGTAATATACGCCTTATCCGCATATGGCAAAAGCTGCTCATAAACGCTGGCGCCCCCTATTATATACAGCTCCTCATCCTTATACTCCTTTACAATGGCAAAAAGCTCCTCTATGCTTCCCACCGCTCTCATTCCCTCATGCCGCTCTATATTCTTCCTTGTCAATACAATATTCTCCCTGTTTTTAAGGGGCTTTCCGTTAGGAAAGGTATCAAGTGTCTTTCTTCCAAGTATAACCGTATGCCCTTCCGTAAGCCTTCTGAAATTCTTCATATCCTCTGGTATATGGACTAAAAGCTGCCCCTTGTTGCCTATTGCCCAATTTTTATCTACTGCTGCTACTAAATTCATATTTTACCTCTATTCTGCACGGCTTCAAGTTCATAAAGTGCAAAATACGCTAGACGTGCATTGCACATTTAGCGAATTTAGCACTTAAAGGTTTGCGGATGCCATGCAGACGCAAACCCGGAATTTAAAAATAAAAATTTTAAAGCTTTTACTCTTCATAATAAATCATAGGGAAATATCCCTAAATTCTTAAAATACTTCCTTTTCATAAGCTTAAACATAATTATACATTAACCAATTAACACCTTTTTAAACTGCCACCGGTATATTCTTTACCTGAGGCCCCGTCACATAATCATCAAGTCTCACGTCGTCTACCGTAAAATCATAAAAATCCTTTATCACAGGATTTATAAAAAATTTTGGCGCAGGATATGTTTCCCTTGAAATAAGCTCCTTTATAATAGGAATATGCCTGTCATAAATATGCGCGTCTGCTATTACATGAACAAGCTCCCCCGCCTCAAAGCCGCATACCTGCGCAAGCATATGCACAAGCACCGCATATTGCACAACATTCCAGTTATTTGCGGTAAGTATATCGTTTGAACGCTGATTAAGTATGGCGTTTAATTTATTTCCGGTCACATTAAAGGTCATGCTGTAGGCGCAGGGATAAAGATTCATCTCATGCAAATCCTGATGAACATAAATATTTGTCATAATTCGCCTGCTGTAAGGGTTATTTTTTAAATCATAAATTACCCTGTCTACCTGGTCCATCTCACCCTCCTTATATTTATGCTTTACTCCAAGCTGATATCCGTACGCCTTTCCTATAGAGCCGTCCTTATCCGCCCAGCTGTCCCATATGTGACTGTTAAGCTCATTTATATTATTTGACTTCTTCTGCCATATCCATAAAATCTCGTCCACACATGACTTTAATGCTGTCTTTCTAAGGGTTATGGCCGGAAATTCCCTTGACAAATCGTACCTGTTTACCACTCCAAATTTCTTTACCGTATATGCAAGAGAGCCGTCCTCCCACCTTGGCCGTACCTTTTCCCCCTCTGTGCTTACTCCGTTTTCAAGTATATCCTTACACATATTTATAAATATATTATCTGCTAAGCTCATGTAAATCTCCTTTCAAATTCCTTAGGAATATTTCCCTTAATATGAATACCGTTTTCTTCATACTCCTCGCTTATAACCTGTCCATACTGTCTCATAAGCTGTATTTTACCGGCATCATTATATGGCACCGTAACATCAATAAACACTGCCCTTTCGCTTAGTATCCTTTCTATAACAGATATAAGCTCATTTACTCCTGCTCCTGTTTTTATAGAACCGGACATGGTGTAATCTGCCCTTTCATCTTTAAATATATAGCTGCAATCATTGCTAAGCTTATCCTGCTTATTAAAAAAGGTTATAATCTTTTTATCATTAACCCCAAGCTTTTTTAAGGTTTCATACACTATCTCAATATGCGACTCATACTGAGGATTTGAGCTGTCTATGACATGCAGTATTATATCGGCATACTTTGCCTCCTCAAGAGTAGAACGGAACGCATCTATAAGATGATGGGGAAGCTTTCTTATAAAGCCTACAGTATCCGTAAGCAGCGCCTCCTGACCGCTGGGAAGCTTATAATTTCTTGTGGTTGGGTCAAGGGTTGCAAAAAGCTTGTCCTCCTCTAACACCCTTGCATTTGTAAAGGAATTTAAAAGCGTTGACTTTCCTGCGTTTGTATAGCCGACTATTGCTATTATAGGAATAGGATTTAGACTCCTTTTTTCCCTTGCAAGCCCCCTGTGCATTGCAAGCTCATCCACATCCCTTTTTAGCTTTGCTATCCTGTTGTTTATAAGACGCCTGTCTATCTCAAGCTTTTTTTCTCCCGGACCTCTTGTACCTATACCGCCTCCCAGTCTTGAAAGGGAGCTTCTAAGTCCTACAAGCCTTGCTTGACGGTATTTAAGCTGCGCCAGCTCTACCTGTATCTTTCCTTCCCTTGTCAATGCCCTTCCTGCAAATATATCAAGAATAACAAGAGTTCTGTCCATTACCTTTATATTAAGCGCTTCCTCAAGGTTTTTAAGCTGCGCAGGAGACAATTCATCATCACACACTATTCCTGTAGCCTCAAGAGCGCTTATATATCCCTTTAATTCCTCTATTTTTCCTTTGCCTATATACGTTCCGGGATGAAGCTTCTCCCTGTTTTGTATAAGCCTTCCAACAATAACCCCGCCTGCAGTAGCTACCAGCTCTTGAAGCTCATCCAATGACTCCGCCGTACCATCGTCGCTTCCTTCGCTTACTCCTACCAATATAACACGTTCCTGCTCCTCGTTTATTTCGTACATAAATTTTCCTCCATTATTATTGCTTCACTCAAAAAGCAATTTCAACTATACCAAATCTGCATATGCAGGCTTTAAGCGTCTTAACCTAAAAGTTTTAACTTTTTATTATTTATTATCCTTCAAAAAAGCTTCTCTATAACAACACTTATACCTCCCATAGTACTGTCTGAAATTGAAATATTCATATTTTCAGCCTCTGCTATTGCCCTGCATATGGCAAGTCCCATTCCGTTACCTCCCAGTTTTCTTGAATATTCCTTATTTTCCCTGTAAAAGCACTCAAATACTTTTTTCCTTTCCTCTTCCTCTATTCCTATGCCGTTGTCTTCAAATGTAAGCAGCAGTCTGTCATCATGGGAGCATATATTACATATTATTTTTATATTGCTGCTCTCATTATAAATAATTGCATTTTCAAAAATATGCGTTATAAGTATTTTAAACAATTCCCTGTTTGCATATATCCTGCCGCTTCCCAAAATCTGTACATTAAAATCACTTTTTATGTCTTCCCTTACCTTTTCAATTACCTTCTCCAATACATCCTCTATATTAATCCATAGCCTTTCAGCATAGACAGTTCCCTCCATTATTCCTGTAAAAACTGACATTTCGTCGACAAACCTTGAAAGCCTTTTAGCCTCTTTTTTTATCTTTCCCGCCATAGTCATGGCATTATTGCCCTTAATAATTCCACATTCTATCAAATCAGCATATCCGTGAATAACCGAAATAGGAGAATTCATTTCATGTGCTGACATTTTAATTATTTCTTTATTGTCCATTTTTATATTTACCTTCCATCCCCTGATATAAGATAATTTACTGCCGGTAATGCTATATTATCTTATATCCCACATTTCTCACCGTCTTAATAATTTCCTTTTCCTTACCAAGCTTAGCCCTGAGTGTTTTTATATGCATGTCTACTGTTCTTGATTCTCCCTGAAAATCAAAGCCCCATACATTTTCCATAATTTTGTCTCTTGACAGGACAATTCCCCTGTTAATAATAAGATATTTTAACAATTCAAATTCTTTATATGTAAGAACAATTAACTCTTTATTACAGTAAACTTCTCTTTTCCCCTCGTCTATAAATATATTGCCTGCCGACAAATACTCCTTCTTTTTATTATTATCGCAATCCTCTATGCCTGCTCTTCTTGCCAGCGCCTTTATTCTTGAGTTAAATTCCATAATTCCAAAAGGCTTTGTAAGATAATCATCGGCGCCTGCATCAAAGCCCTTAACCTTTTCAATTTCACTACTTTTAGCAGATACAAAAATTATAGGTATTTTTTTCATCTTTTCGTTTTTTCTCAGCTTCTCTACAACACTGATTCCGTCATCATCCGGTAACATTATGTCAAGTACTATTAAATCGGGAATTTTATCCTTAATTGCTTTTCTTAATTCTTCAGCCGTAAAAAGAGGTTTTACCTTGTAGTTATTTGACTTTAGGGAATAGCACTCAATTTCACTTATTCCCGGGTCGTCCTCTACAACATACACTAGCATTTTCCTATTCTCCTTATATATTTATGGAAAAATAAACAATATTAAGTTTAATCTTTACATACCTAATTATAAGGAAAAAATATAATCTGTAAAGTATTTTATCCAAATTTTACCTAAATTTTACATATTCTAAATCATTTTTAAACAAATATAGTATTTACTAAACCTCTCTTCATTGTATATGCAGTAAAACAGCAGAGTTCTTAAGAATACTTTTAACGAAAGGAAAGAACAGTTGGGAAATTTTTTGTGAATAAATATTAATTTGTACAGGTGAAAAGAAAGTTCCTC